>ERZ1370068.8012-contig-6896_pt1 | contig 80633 bp, 98 predicted proteins | sample MGYA00561227_ERZ1370068 | MGnify/ENA primary metagenome ERZ1370068 (study PRJEB38410, sample SAMEA6850437) | metagenome | study: Metagenomic assessment of the ecological functions of the soil: analysis of the soil microbiota associated with the...
ATCGCTGATCCTTCCCTTCGGCGTGATCGGCGGCTACCTGCAGGTCTCGATCGCCTACCTGCTGGCGCACGCCGGCGGTCCCGGCTGGCATGGATGGCTGCGCTGATCGCGGTGAGCTACCTGCCGCACACCTGGAAGTTCCGTGGGCGCCGATCGCGGACATCACGCTTGAGTCCGCAGGACCTGGTACCTGTTCGCCTGCGTGCTCACGGCGGTCGGCCTATGGGCAACCGCGTCGCTGCCCGCCACCGCCGCCGGGCTCAGGCGCTGACCCTGGTGGTGCTGATCTCCAACGTCGCGGTGACGTTCCTCGGCATGTCGGTCGAGAGCCTCATGGCCTACGGCACCGCAGGCAACGAGAAGGGACGCGCGGGCGGCTGGTTCCAGGCGGGCAACCTGGGCGGCACCGGACTGGGCGGCGGCGCGGGACTGTGGCTGGCGCAGCACCTGCCGGCGCCGTGGATGTCCGGCGCGATTCTCGGGATCGCGTGCCTGCTGTGCTGCGTCGGGACTGCTCTTCGTTCCGGAGCCGCAGGCCGCGCATCGCGAAAGCGATCTGTGGCGCAGCCTGCGCACGCGTCGGCGACGACCTGTGGGGCGTGGCGCGCGCGAAGCTCGGCTTCCTGGCGCTGTTCCTGTGCTTCCTGCCGATCGGCTCGGGAGCCGCCCAGAACCTGTGGTCGGCGGTGGCGAGCGACTGGCATGCCTCGGCCGACACCGTGGCGCTCGTCACCGGCGTGCTCGGCGGCATCGCCTCGGCGGTGGGCTGCCTCGATCGGCGGCTGGATTCAGCGACCGCATGAATCGCCAGCGTGGCCTATGCGGTGTACGGCGGATCCTGCAGGCGCTGTGCGCAGTGGCCATGGCGCTCGTCACCGCGCACCGAGATGCCACCTACGTGATCTACACGCTGCTCTACGCGGTGATCACCGGACTGACCGTACGCGGGATTCTCGGCGTTCGTGCTCGAGGCCATGGGCACGGGCGCCGCCGCCACGCAAGTACAACGTGTTCGCATCGCTCTCCAACACACCCATATCTGGTACATGACCGCGCATCGACGGATGGGCGCACGACCGCTTCGGACCGGGCGGGATGCTCTATGGCGAGGCCGTGTTCGGGAGTGGTCGAGGCTCGTTCTGTTCGCGCGTGGTGTTCTCGTCGGTGAATCGTTTCTGGAGGGAGCCGCCCGGGGTCGAGATCGTCAGCGAGGGGCCCGGCCCCCATGAAACCATCCATTCGGGTCGGCGCGTCCCTGGTCGCGTCCGTGAGCCTCGCGCTCGTCGTAGCGCCGGCTCGAGCCCAGGACAGCACGTTACTGGTCGACCGCCTACGGCACTGCGCGCGCTGCTCCTCGGTGGCGTGGTCACCGGCGGTCCCGGCGACATCAGCTCCGTCTACCCTACAACCCCGGCTCGCTCGCGCTGGCTCCCGGCTCCGAGTTGCTGCTCGCCGCCAACGCGTTCAGTTCCAGCGGGTCAGCATCACCAACGGATCGGGGCCGCGGCGCGATCTCGTGACCTCCACGCTCGCCGCGGTGCCGTCGCTCATCGCCGGCGAGATCCCGGTGCTGAAGCGCGGTCGCCTCTACTCGTACCTCACGCGGCAGCAGGTGGATCTCGACATGGAGAAGCGCGTGACCCTCGGAGCCGAGGCCACCTCCCCGCTGCCCAACGCCACCTTCGCCGCGCTCGAGCTCCAGTACCGCCAGAACGTGAGCGAAGGCTGGTACGGTCTCACCTGGGCGCGGAGGCTGGGCTCCAGCCTCGGGATCGGCGTGACGCCGGAGCTGGCGGTCCGCAGCCAGCACACCACGGCATCGCTCTTCGCGATGGGTGAGGGCGCCGGCGGCCAGCAGGCGGTGCTCTGCGGACCAGCCGCGACTTCGAGCTTGCTCCACTGGCGCCTGCTCGACGCGGCTCCGGGATCAACGGCGTCCGCGACTCGCTGACCTACGGGCTCACCCTCACCACGCCGGGAGTCGGGCTGTTCGGCAGCGCCGCCTCATCGCCAGAGCGTCAACCTCACGGATCAGTCCGGCACGGTGGGCAACGTCATCGGCGCCAGTTACCAGGAGGATCTGAAGTCACACTATCGCTCGCCGCTCGGCGTCGGGGCAGGAGCGTCGTACGGCTGGGGGATCGCTACGCATCCACGTCGCAGCGGAGTGGTGGGCCGCGGTGGACCGTTACACCGTGATCGAGGGTGAGCCGTTCGCGATCCAGACGCCCGGCGGCGACTCCACGGTCACTCCCAGGGTCCAAGAGGAGCTGAACGACGTGGTCAACCTCGGCGTGGGTCTCGAGCGTCAAGTCGGCCGCGACCTGGCAGGCTACCTCAGCTATCACACCGATCGCAGCGGGCGCTCCGCCGACAGCTCCCCGGATGCGTCGGTGACGGCCTGGGATCTGAATCACATCACGGCGGGCGTGACCTTCAACGCGTGGCGCTCCAGCTTCGCGGTGGGCGGATCGACGGCGTTCGGCAATCGACCCATTCAACCGAGCGAGGCCCGGCCGGATCGCGTACCGCCGCCCGAGCTGGAATCGCAGGCGCTGATCCTCACCGGCACGTTCGGCTGGAAGATCTCCTTCTAGCCGACTCAGACCGTGGAGCGCACCGATTCGAGGGTGGGCACTGCGCGGTCGCGCAAGCGCTCGCGCGCTTCGTGGCAAAGCCGGTCGTAGCCATCGGCGCTGCGCCGCCAGGAGAAGTCGCACGCCATGCCGTTCTCGCTGGAGCTGCGCTCCACAGGTGCGGCTGGCGCGTACACGGTCGAGCGCACGCCGCAGCGCGTCGACCATCTCCGCCGGGTCGTAGCGCTGGAAGACGAAGCCGTTGCCCTGGCGCGTGACGCGGATCGAAGTCCTCGGACCGTGTCGGCCAGGCCGCCGGTCGCGCGCACCACCGGCACCGTGCCGTAGCGCAGGCTGTACATCTGGTTGAGGCCGCACGGCTCGTAGCGCGACGGCATCAGGAACAGGTCGGCGCCCGCCTCGATCCGGTGCGCGAAGCGGCTCGTCGAACCCGGCGCGGTAGTAGAAGCGCTCCGGGGCGCTCGCCATCATGCGCGCGGAACAGTCCTGGATAGCGCGCCTGCCCGGTGCCGAGCACCACGAAGCGCGCTTCGAGCCGCAGCAGGTCGCGCTCGGCCTGCCTCGATCAGGTCGAAGCCCTTCTGGTCGACCGAGCCGCGACACCATGCCGACGATCGGCCATTCGGGCTCGGCCGGGAAGCCGCACTCGCGCGCCAGCGCCGCGCGATTCGCGCCATTTCGCCTCGCAGGTGCTCGCGGTCGTACGGGATGGGGCAGCCGGGATCGCGCGCCGGATCCCACATCGCGTCGTCGATGCCGTTCAGGATGCCCGCGCAGGTCGCCGCTGCGGCGCGCGCAGCACGCCCTCGAGGCCGAAGCCGAACTCGCCGGCTGATCTGGATCTCGACGCGCGTAGCGCGGGCTCACGGTGCGAGATCAGGTCGGCGAACGCCAGCCCGACCTTCATGTAGTTGACGCGGCCCCAGAACTCGAACGGGCTCGGCGGGATAGAACAGCTCGCGCCCGAAGCCCGGCGAGCCCCAGCACCCACGGATCGTGGATGCCCTGGTAGCCGAGGTTGTGGATCGTGAACACCGGTGGCGACGCCGCGCGAACGCGCGGATCGCGGCCTCGTGCGTGCGCAGCGAAGCACGGCGCCCACGCCGGCCTGGTGGTCGTGGCGCGTGCAGGACGTCGATCGGCTCGCCGAGCCGCTCGAGCCCTCGCAGCGCGCGCGCGCGCGAAGAACAGGAAGCGCTCGCGCGTTGTCGGGATAGCCTCTGCGCCGTGCGCGGGTCGTCGTAGATGCCCGGCCGGTCGAAGAAGCGGCGCTCGCCGAGGTGATCCGACCAGCAGCACGCGCGAGCCGAGCCGCCGCCGTCGCGGCCGCGGCGCAGCAGCTCGAAGGCGGCCGGCTCGCGTCCGCATGCCCCCACGGCACCTCGAGCGTGCCGAGCGCATGCTGCGCGTCCAGCCGTCGGCGGATCGCGAGCGCGCGGTAGCGCGGGCAGTCGCCACCGATGACGCGATGCCCGCGCGCGCGCCTGCTCGTCGCGAGCGCGCCGACCACGTCGCGCCAGAGCCCGCCGACCTTGGCGATCGGCGTCATCTCGCTGCGCGACGTGCGCGATCGGAGAAGCCGGCGAGGCTCATGCACGAGGCCGTCAGCCTCGACCGCGATCTCACGCAGGTACTGCGCGGCGTCCTCGGGCGGCGTCGGATTGATGTAGAAGCCGGAGCCGATCTCGAAGCCGGCCACGCGCGTGAGCTTGGGCATGATCTCGATGTGCCAGTGGTAGTACTCGAGCTCGTCGTCGCTCACCGGCGCGGTGTGGAGCACGAAGTTGAACGGCGGCCGGTCGAGCGCGCGGTTCAGCCGCGTGCAGCGTGTCCTTGAGCATGCAGTCGCCAGCTCGCGGAACTCGCCGGCATCGTCGAGCACCTGGAACGACGGCGTCGTGGCGGCGCGGCAGGATCCAGGTCTCGAACGGGAAGCGCGGCGCGAACGGCTCGATGCGCCACGAAGCGCTCGTTCATCGACACCACGCGCCGGCCGTCGTTCTCGGCGGTCTCCTGCTGCACGATGTCGCAGAACACGCAGCGCTCCTTGAGCTCGTAGTAGCGCCGCGCGCCCTCCAGCTCCTCCTGCATGCTGCTTCGGGATGATCGGCGTGGCGATCAGCTGGCGTGTGCGTGTGCTCGAGCGTGGCGCCCGGCCTGGTCGCCGTGGTTCTTGAAGATCAGCACGTAGCGCAAGCGCCGGTCGCGATGCAGGTCGAGCACGCGCTCGCGGTAGGCGATCAGCACCTGCTCGATGTGCTCGACCGGCAGGTCGGCCAGGTCCTGGTCGTGGTCCGGCGCTCTCGATCACGACCTCGTGGGCGCCGACGCCGTTCATCTTGTCGTAGAGCCCCTCGCCCGCGGCGGTCGAGCGTGCCCTCGATCTGGAGCGCCGGGAACTTGTTCGGCACCACGCGCACCTGTCCAGCCGTGGCCGTTCGGCGCGCCGGCCGTTGGCCGCGCACGGCGTAGACCTCGGGCGGCGTCTTGTCCTCGTTGCCGGGGCAGAACGGGCAGAAGCCTGCCGCGCGCTGCGGGCGCGGCCGGGCTGAAGCTGGTCGGCCGGCGGCTGCGCTCGGTGGAGATGATCACCCACCGGCCGACCACCGGATCCTTGCGGAGCTCAGGCATCGCATCCTCGCGGACGGCGCTGCAGCGCTCTGAGGAGAGCCTCGCACGCGCTGGCGCAAAGCCGCGGAGTCTAGGGAGCGTATGCGAACGGTCGCCACCCTCAAGCCAACCGCTCGCCAAGACGGTGCGCTGTGCGGACGGCGCGAGCGCTCGAGCGCCGCCTGCGTCGCGCCGGCGTCGAGCGCGCGCCCGCGCCGCGCTCATCGCGATCCGCGCGGTGGCGAGGAAGCGGTCGAGGCTGGTGCTCGACCGGCGCGCTCGCCGTCCCACCACGAGAACGCCGGCACGGTGCTTGGGCGCGAAGCGCCCGCCTCCGAAGAGGTTGGAGCCCGTGCCGATCGACGGCGCCGGTCGGCAGCAAGCGTGCCGATCCCGGTCTTGACGTGCGCGCCGATGAACGAGCCGACTGTGTGAAGCCGTGTCCATCTCCGCGCGCCGCCGCGCCCACACTCGCACCGTCGCCGTAGTTGTTCTTGAGATCGCTGGTCGGTGGTGAGCGCGCCGAGGTTGGCCCACTCGCCGATCACGCTGTGGCCGACGAAGCCGTGGTGCCGCTTGTTGGCCCAGCCCTGCCAGACGGACGACTATCGCCAGCGATACGGCACTGAGGCCCGAGCGTCGAACGGCCCGACCGACGCCTGCCGAGTAGCCTGCGTTCCCGCGCCGACTGACGCACGGCCCCGGTGACCAACGTGTGTGGAGCAAGTACGCACTGGGCGCGGGCGCCGATGCGGATGGGCCCGAGTTCGCGCGTCGAGCACGGCGTAGGCGTCGACCGCGCGCGCCGGGCACCCGACCGAGACACTGCGCCGGCCTCGTAGACCGCGGCCAGCGGACGGTAAAACCTCGCCGCGCCGCCTCCGTTGACGAACTGCGCCGCGAGGTCGGCGGCCAGCGCCTCCGGGACTCCATTCGAGCGAGCTCCCATGGCCAGCTGGATCAGCCGGGCGTCGACCGAAGCCTCGGGAAGCCCGAGTCCCCGCAGGAAGCGTCCTCGAACGGTTTCGCCGTGGCCGACGCCGGGCGCGACCGCGGCAGAACGGCGTGCGCGCGCACACCGCTCGGCCCGCGCGCTCCGGAGCGCCCGACCCGCCCCCTCGAGCACCGCTCCGAGCCACGGTCCCGGCACGGCCGCGACGTTGAGCGAGCGGCGTCGTCGTCACGCGAGTCTGGACGGCTTGCCATCGAGCCTGGGGATCTCGCGCCACGCCTCCAGCGCGAGCCGGCGCCCCACCACCGCGGTCGGACGCGCTCCGGCACCGCCCGATCCAGCGCGCGCGCGAGATGGGACGCGCCGAAAGCCAGAGCATGCACCGGCAGGACGTCGGTCAAGGGCGCCAAGTCGCTCCAGTGCGAGTCCTCGAACAGGATCAGCCGGCGCGTCATGGCCGCGGGCCGCGGAACCGGAACGCCCCCGAGAAGCCGTCGGCGACCGCGCGCTTCCTGAGCGCGTCGGCGGGGGCGGAGTCCGAGCAGTCGCGACTGCGTACCTTGAAGAGCTTCCCTTCCTTTTCGACCACCCAGTGCCCGTCGAGCTGCGATTCGGCGGCGGCGCGCGCGCGATCGCCGCGCGCTTCTCCTCCGGCACGGCCGCCACCTGGACGCGCCAGCAGGTGTCCGGAGCGGAGGGCTCCGGCGCCGGAGCCGGTGCGGGCAGGGACGCGGCGCCGACCTGCATCGTGGGCGGCGGCCGATCGCCGAGGGGCCGCGTGGGCTCCGGAATCGGAACATCGGCATCGGATGTGTTCGTGGTATCGGCCGCGGTCGTGTCGGCAGCGGTCGTGGTCGCCGCGCGAGGCCGGAACAGCGCCACGGCCGGCGCTCGCCGCGCCCGCCGCGCCGACGCCGGCCGCGGCTCCGGCCGAGGCTCCTGCCGAGGCTGACGGGACCGAGCTCGACGCGGACTTCGGCGCGGCGACGCGCTCGCTCGAGGACAGCGGCTCGGGAATGGTCTGCAGCACGGCCTCGGCGTCGCCGCTGGGCAGTGTGTCGATCACACTCGGCTGGGAGTGACGTGGAGACGATCCGCCCTCCCGAGGCGGTGGTCCCGACCGGCGTGCCGGGCATGGGCGAGGGTGCATGCTGCGAGGTCGCGTGCGAGGTCGAGGCCGGAGCGGAGGACTGGGCCGGCGGGGATCCCGGCAGAGGCGAAGGCGCCGTGGCCGTGGAGCTGCCGGTGGTGGCACAGCCCCACGCGGCGACGGCCAGCCACGCCATGGCGAGCGCGCACCGCACGCCACTCGCACGGGGGCGCTCACGTTGCCACCCGCGCGCGCACCGCCTCGGAGACGCGCCGCACGTCCTCGCGCTGCGCTCCAGCGGACGGGCGAGCGTCGCCCCGGCGGAGTGCACCACCACCGTGTTCTTGAGTCCCGAGTGCCGCGGCGAGGCCCCGCCTTCGCCGACCACCACGCAGCCGTCACAGTCGACCACGACCGCCTGTCCATGGAGGACGTTGCCGCCGCTCGTCGCGCTTCTGGCGGCGCGCCCACGCGCTCCACGAGGCCGAGGTCGTCCCAGTCGAACGAGGCCTCCACCATCATCACGTGGCTCGCGACTCTCGAGGACGGCGTAGTCGACCGAGATCGACTCGCACTGGGGCAGCGTGCGCTCGAGCACGCCCTGGAATCGCGCATCCGCGGCCGCGCGCAGCGGCTCGAGCGCGGCGAGCAGCGCCGGACGCGACACAGCGATGGCGTCGAGAAAGACATCCGAGCGCCACGCGAACATCCCGGAGTTCCAGTAGTAGTCGCCGGTGGCGAGGAACTGCGCGCGCCCGCTCGCGATCCGGCTTCTCGGTGAAGGCCGCGACGCGGAACAGCCGTTCGCCGGCACGCTCGCCGCGCTTCACGTATCCGAGCGCGGTCTCAGGCGCGGTGGGGGAATCCTGACGGTCACGAGCGCGCGCTCGCGCTCGGCCGCCGCGAACGCGCGCTCGAAGTCCGCCGTGAACGACGCCTCGTCGTCGATCGCGTGATCCGAGGGCAGCACCGCGAACGCCGCCCCCGGACTCCGGCGCTCGACCCACAGGGCGGTCACGGCGATCGCCGGCGCGGTGTTGCGTCCGATCGGCTCACCCAGCACTCGCACGCCGCTCGGGCTCTCGCGCGCGGTCGTTCTCGAGCAGATCGGCGCCGGTCATCACCAGGATCCGCTCGGGGGGCGCGATCCGCTGGGCGCAGACCAGCGTGGCCGCGAGCAGGCTGCGTCCGTCGCGGGCCAGCGGCAGGAATTGCTTGGGTCGATCGGGGCGGCTCCACGGCCAGAACCGCTCACCGCGTCCTCCCGCAAGGCACCAGCACGTGAGCGATCGGGCATAGGTGCGGCGTCTCGCCGCACGGCTAGCATTAGCACGCCGCGGCAAACCGCGGCAAGAACGCACCCTCAACGCGCCGGGACTTGCGGTCGAATCCGCCGCGAGGCGGGACTCGAGCTCGCGCGCCCCTTGCTCGAGCTCGTCCGAGAGCGGTCCGGCGGAGCGGGCGCGCGCGATGGCGGCACGCGCCTCGGCCGGACGGCCGGCCATCCACCACGCCTCGGCGGCCAGGAGCGCGCGTCGCGGATTCCCCGCGGTGTCGAACGCATGCTGATAGTGCAGCGCGGCGACGTCGGGGCGATGCTCGTCCATGGCCCGCTGGCCGAAATACGTGTCGAGATGGGCGTGCTGCGGCGCCGTGAGCGCCGGAGGCGATTCGTTCAGCTCGATGGCTCGGCGCGTGGCCACGACCGGATCGGCGTTGGCCGCGAGCCAACCGAGTGCGGTGAGCGTGAGCAGCGGGAGCGCCCCGGTCAGCGCCGCCTGGAGCCGCGCCGCGCCTGTACTCGCCAACCCGACCGCCGCGCCCCACGGTCAGGCTGACTCCGAGCAGCACGTTGGTGTCCCAGTCGCGGTGCGCGCCGAGCCCGTTCTCCCCCACCGGGAACACCCAGATCAGCCCGAGCAGGAGCGGCACCGCGCCGGCGACGATCCAGCCGGCCCGAGGATCCCGCCGGAACCCGGCTCCCGCTCGGCCGGCGAGCGCCGGCGCCGCGCAGGCGAGCGGCGCGACCGCGATCAACGCGCTGAGCACGTCGAGCGGCCGCGCCGGCCATGGCCGCGCAGCGAGCGCAGCAGCTCGGTCACGTCACGGACGAGCAGCGGCCCCACGCCTTCCGCCAGCGCCAGCGCGATCCCGAGGGCCACGGCCAGTCCGGTGAGGCCAAGCAGCGCGCGGCGCACCACGGGGCGGTCGCTGGGAAGCCCGGGACCCAGCGCGCGCAGCGGCTGCGGTACCAGCATCACGATCGCCATGCGGTGCGCGAGCAGGAGCGCCGCGAACGCGATCGACACGCGCCAGGCGCGCGCCGGCCGGTCGAGCGGCACGAGCATCTCGCACCACCATCCCATGGCGGCGACCGCGATCAGCGCGGCGGAATCCGCATAGCCGGCGAAGGCCTCGAGCGTCCCGGCGAGCGTGAGCGCCAGGGTCAGCGGTCCGCGCAGCGCCGGATTCGGAGCCAGGCGGCCGGCGAGCCGCCACGCCAGCGCGAAATACCGAGCGCCAGGATCGCGGTGACGATCGCGACCGCGTCGGACACGGTGAATCCCTGGGCGTGGAGCACCACCACCGGGAGCACGTCGACGACCATGTCGAGCGGGCCGGCGTGGAGGATGCGCGATCCGGCTTCGATCCAGCTCCAGACTCCGGCGACCCCCGACGTGAGGGTGGGCATCGACACCGCGAACAGCTCGCGCATCCGCAGCTGCGTGTCGCCGAGAAAGTGCACGCGCTCGCGAAGCGGGACCGCCAGCGCCCACGCAGAGCGCGGCGAAGACGGCGAGCCAGATCCACGCCGCGCGCGGGCGAATGACGGCGAGTGCGAGCGTGACCCCCGCCGCCAGGACCAGGGCCGGCCAGTGAGCGGGCACCGAGCGGAATCCGTTGATTCCCCACGGGTCGACGCGATGCTGGGGCGCCAGGAGCAGGGCCGCGCCCCACAGGGCCAGCATCGCGACGCCGAGCGGCGCCAGCGTCGCGGGCGCCGTGGCGTGGCGCTCGCGGCGCTGGGCACGGGCAGGCCGGACGCGGGTCAGCGGTGCGGCCCGCGCGGCTCATCCGCGGCCGGCTCCGGCCCCGTGCGCCGGCGACCGGAATCCGGAGTGAACCCCGCGAGCCCGAGGAGCTCGTCGTAGATCGTCTCGAACCGCTCGAGCGCGTGGCGCCAGGTAAAGGCCGAGCGCACGCGCTCGGCCGCCTGCTCGCCCAGGCGCTGTGCGAGCTCGAGTCCTGCGCGAGCCGCGCGATGGCATCCGCCAGCGCCACCGGATCTCCGGGCGCGACGAGCAGCCCGTGCTCGCCGTGCTCGATCACGTCGGGCACTCCCCGACGCGGGTGGCCACGATCGGACGGGCGCGCGCCATGGCCTCGAGCAGCGAGAGCGGCATCGCCTCTTCGCGCGAAGGAAGCACGACCAGATCGGCGGCGAGCAGCACGGGCCCCAGCGCCTCCACCTCACCCAGGAATCGCACGCGCGGAGCCAGCCCCAGCTCGACGACGCGGCGCTCGAGAATGGCGCGCCGCGCGCCCTCTCCCGCGAGGCCGACCACGAAGTCGTGGTCGCGCCGGGCCAGGCGCTCCAGTGCGTCGAGCAGCACATCGTGTCCTTTCGACTCCTCGAGCCGCGCGGCGCAGATCAGCAGCGGGCGGAATCGGCCGGCTCTGAGCGTCTCGCGCACGCGATGTGCCACGGGCTGCTCCGCCACCGGATCGGCGGGATCGGCCGCATGGGGCACCACCCGAAGCCGCGCGCGGGGATGTGCTTCTCGTGGATGAAGGTCTCGGCCGCCGACTCGCACACCGTGGTGACGACGTCCGCCTTCCGCAGCGTCCTCCAGGGTCGCGGATCCGGCAGACCGTGCACGCTCACGATCACGTGAGGCACTCCGGCGAGCGCGCCAGCGCGGGCAGACCCCGGTGCCGCTCGCTGGCGTCGGTGTGCACGTGCAGGATCTCGGGACGCTGGCGTCGCAACGCCGAACCGAGGGCGGCCCACGGTCGCCATTGCCAGCGCGAGCCTGGCTCGCCGATCCGGGTCACGGCGGTCCCGCGATTCTCGAGCCACCGCGCCAGCTCGTCCAGGCCTCGCCGGGCGGCAGCCACACGTGGACCGCGAAGCGTGACGGCGGCAGCCGCGTGGCCAGCTCCCACACCACGCGCTCGGTGACGCCGAATGCGCCCGAGCCGCCGGAGACGAGCAGCAACCGCGTGAGGCCGGAGTCGGTCACGACCGGCCCGTCACGCGCGGGTGACGCTGCCTGCTCCACGCTCGAGATCGCGCTGTCGTTGCCATTCCACGGTGCGAAGCAGGCCCTCCTCGAGCGTCACCTCGGGAACCCAGCGCAGCGCGCGCCGGGTCTTCTCGATGTTCACCACGCGACGCCGGATGTTGTCGACGTCGCGCCGGTCGGCGTGCTCGGGACGCACCTGGACGCCGGTGACCGCGATCAACGTCTCCGCCAGCCGATTGACGCTGGTCTCCATCCCGGTGCCGACGTTGAACACCTCGCCGAGCGCACGCTCGGACGTGCGCCGCCAGCAGCGGTCGCCTCCACCGCGTCGTCGATGTAGGTGAAGTCGCGGGTCTGGTTGCCGTCGCCATGGATCATCGGCGGCCGGCCGGCGAACAACGCCTCGATGAACTTGGCCACCACGCCGCAATAGGGGTTGGCGGGGTCCTGGCCTGGCCCATAGATGTTCGAGTAACGCACCGCCACGGTCGGCAGGTCGTAGGACTCGTAGAAGGCGGTGCAGTAGTGCTCGCCGGCCAGCTTGGACACCGCGTAGGGCGTGAGCAGCGACAGCGCGATCGTCCTCGTTGATCGGGAGATAGCGCGGATTGCCGTAGACCGAGGTGGAGGAGGTGTAGACGAGACGCTCGATTCCGACGGCGCGCGCCGCCAGCAGCACGTTGAGCGTGCCGCCGATGTTGGTCTCGAAATCCTCGCGCGGATTGCGCGTGGAGACGACGATGTTCCGCGCCGCGGCAGTGGAACACGATCGGGTTCTGCGCGACGAGATGCTCGACGGTCGGCGGGTCGCACACCGATCCTTCGACGAAGGTGAACCCGGTGGGCGGGAGGTTCTCGCGGCTTCCGGTGAACAGGTCGTCGAGCACCGTGACCTCGGCGCCTTCGCGGAGCAGGCGTCGCACCAGGTTGCCGCCCACGAACCCCGCGCCGCCCGTCACCAGGACGCGGCGATCTCGCAGCTCCATCGCCTTCCTCCTCCGGGTCAGCGCTCGAGGCCCAGTCGCAGCAGGATCAGCGGCCGGAGGATGCGCCAGCCATCGCTCAGGCCGCGCATCTTGGTCGTGCCGCGCGCATGATAGCGCACGGTCACCGGCACTTCACGGACCCGATATCCACAGCGCACCGCCTGGAACAGCAGATAGGGCTCGAGCTCGTAGCGATCGAGCCAGGCCTGATCGAGCCGGATGCGCGGATCGTCGAGCAGGTCGAGGCGGAAGGCGCGGAACCCGTTGGTGCCGTCGGTCGACGGGTACCCGCTGGCGATGCCGGAACAGCCGTGCATAGAGGAGCGTGAGCCAGCGACGATCGGAAGGGATGCCGGGGCTCGATCCTCCCGGCAGCCAGCGCGATCCCTGCACCAGATCGGCCTGGCCCGCGAACAACGGCGCTAACACCCGCTCGAGCTCGTCGGGCTCGTGCTGGTCGTCGCCCGACAGGATGGCCGCGTACTGGAATCCGGCGGCGCGCGCCGCCAGGAGCCCGGTGCGGATCGCGGCGCCCACGCCGCGATTCGCGGGTGGGAGATCACGCGCTCGGCCCCGGCGCTGCGCGCCTCCTCGGCGGTGCCGTCGCGCGAGGCGTCGTCGACCACGATCACGCACGCCGCCAGCCGTCGCGGCACCTTGCGCACCACCGCGCCGATCTTGCCGGCCTCGTCGAACGCAGGAACCACGGCCGCCACCCGCGCCGGATCGATCATTCGCTCACACGCGTCCCAGCCGCTTGCGCACCAGGAACGTCAGGTTGCCCCATCCGTCGCGCCACTTGCGGAGCTTTACGTCGCCTTCGCGGAGCCCGTAACTCACGTGCTCCTCACCGAAGCGGAACCCGCGCAGCAGCGTCTCGAGCTTGATCTCCTCGCTGAAGGCCATCCCGTCGGAGGTGAGCCGCAGCGTCGCGAGCAGCGCGCGGCGGAACACCCACATGCCCGACTGACTGTCGCGAATCGGCGTGCGGAACAAGAGCGCGGTGGCCCAGGTCAGGACCTGGTTGCCGAGCCGGTTGGACCACGGCATCGCCCGCGGATCCGCGAGCGGGAAGCGCCGCGCCGAGAGAAAGTCCCAGCCGCGCTCGACCAGCAGATCCACCAGTCGCGGGATCTCCTCGGGCGGATAGCTGCCGTCGCCGTCGAGCGTGATCACGATGTCCCCGGTGGCGGCGGGCAGCCCGGCCTTGTACGCCGCGCCGTAGCCGCGCCGGCTCTCGCGCACCACGCGGGCGCCCAGCGACGCGGCCACTAGGGCGGTGCGATCGGTGCTGGCGTTGTCCACCACCACCACCTCGTCGACCTGCCGCGGCACTCGCGACAGCACCTGCCGGATGCCCTTCTCCTCGTTGTAGCAGGGAATCACCAGGCTGATGCGCAGCTCACGGTGCACGCGGCCCTCGGAGAGCAAGAGATGACGAACGAGCGCGGGACTCTAACCCGAGCACCGAATCAGCGGCAAGAATCGCGGGCGCTCAGCGCGCCGCGATCCAGCTCCGCACCGCGTGGACGATGCCGAGCCCACGACCGAGCCAGAGCGCGAGCGGCGCGTACGCGACGGCGAACCACGCGCTGCGCGCCAGAGCCGCCGCGACCGACACGTCCTCGGCGCGCGTGAGCGCCAGGAGCAGGGCCGACCCCACACCGTGGGGAGCAGGGTCGCGGCCAGCAGGCCCCAGCGCTGGGATCGAGTCGGCGCGAGCCGCGGGATGGCGAGCGCCAGCATGGCGAGCGCGAACGCGCCATAGCCGGCGGCCGCGCCCCACGCCACGGTCACCGGCCGCGGATCCAGCGCGGCCGCGGTGAAGATCGCCGCGGCGGCGACCGCCGCCGCCATTCCAGCGGCCGGCAACATCGCGCGCGCGCGCCCGAGCCCGAGCAGGTAGTAGGAAGGCAAGGTCGCGGTCGACATGGCGAGCGCGGCCACCACCAGCACGCGCATCGAGCGGAGCCCGGGCACGTACGCGGGCAGCAGCCGCGCCACGATCGGCGGGGCCCACAGGAGCCCGATCCCGACCAGCAGCGGCAGCATCGCCATGAGCGCGCGCTGGGCCATGAACACCTCGGCGCGCGTGCCTTCGGATCACGTGCGCCGCCGGCCGCGGCGGCAACGCGCGGGAACAGCACCGCGGCGGCAGCCTCGGGCACGTAGAACACCATGCCCGCGACGATCAGGCCGATGCTGTAGACGCCGAGCGCGTCGTTCCCGCCGTAGCGCACCAACGCGATCCGGTCGAACGAGCGGATCACGAGCGCGAGCGCGAAGAACGCGAACATCGGCAGGCCGATCAGCGCGAGCTTGACCCCGCTGTCGGGATGAGCCGGTCGGAGCGGCGGGCGCCGCGGATCGCGCCGCACCCAGAGCAGCGCGCACGTTCCTCCCGCCAGCCAGCTCCACAGCAGTCCCCACACGCCCGCCCGAGCGACCGTGGCCATCCCGAGTCCCCCGCCCACGACGGCCTGCAGCGTGAGCGCGACGCTGACGGCGCCAGACTCGCGGTGGGCCCGCAGCGCGGACACGTGGTACTGGATGGCAAGCTGCACGAACGCCGCGGCCAGCATCAGCAGCGGCGCGCTCCATCCCCAGCCGGTCAGCGTCAGCCACGAGCCGGAGGCCAGGTGGACGATCACGGCGAGCGCGAACAGAGCGCCGCCGACCAGCGTGACCCACCAGGCGCCGGCCATCGTGGTGCGCGCCACCGCCGCCTCGCCGCGGAGCGCCGCAGCGGCGGAAGGACCAGATCGAGTCCCTGGATCGCGCCGAGCGAGGCGTACGAGCCGTAGTCGAGGATCAGGGTGAGCGCGTTCCAGGCGCCGAACGCCACGGGGCCGAGCGCCGCAGCCGCGACGAGCCCGCGGACCAGCAAGACGGCACGCGCCAGGTACTGGCTGGAAGCGACTCCGAGCGACTGGCGAATGAACCCGGAACGGCCGCCGCTCATCGTTGCGTGCGGCCGCCGCGACTCATGCCTGCTCTTCGCCGGCGCGGCCCAGCGTGCGCAGCGAGGAGGCCTTCGCGGCGAAGGGTAGATCAGACCCACCAGGGTGACCGGGATCCATTGCCCCGCCCAGAAAAACCACGCGAACGAGCACCGACCGCTCGGAGCCGACCTGGAAGAGCGCCAGCCCCACCTTGCACGCCACGTGGAGGGTGCCGATGTAGCCTGGCGCGGCCGGCACCATGATCCCGATCGCGGTGATGACCAGCATCACCAGTCCCGCGTACCAGGCCGAGGGATCTGGAACGCCCACAGGCAGGCGGTGAGGCACAGGGCGAAGACGCCGAACATCAGGAACGAGAGAAAGAACACCCAGAGCAGCCGGGGTGTCGCGGAACAGGGCGAGGCCGTCGACGAAATGGCCGAGCATCGCCACGACCCGACGGCGGAGTCGCTCCGGCAACGGTCAGGTCAGCCACGACAACACGGTCTGCATGCGCTGTGGCCGGCGCTCGAGGAAGATCGCGAACAGCGTGAGCGCCGCTGCCCCGACCACCATGGCGGTGGCGCCGCGCCGCACCAGGCGCCCGGCCGCGGTGCTCTCCCCGATCGGCTTCACCCACATGGCGATTCCGAAGATCACGATCAGCGTGATCATGTCCACCACGCGCTCGACCACCACCGTGGCGAACACCGTGGTCTTCGACAGCCGCGCGCTCCGCCCGAGCGCCCAGGCGCGCACGAACTCCCCGAGCCGCAGCGGGAGCAGGTTGTTGGCCATGAAGCCGATCATGGTGGCGCTGTACAGCTGGCCGATCGTCACCGGCGTCGTCTCGCCGAGCAGCCAGCGCCAGCGAAACGCGCGGATCCAGAACCCCAGCAGGGTGAGCACGATCAGCACGGCGAAGCCGGCGCATAGTTGGCCTGGCTGAGCGCCTCCCACACCTCGGCAGGCCGCACGTCGTGCATGGCCAGCCACAGGCACGCGAGCGAGATGACGAGACCGAGGCCGAGCTGGAAACCGCGGCTCAAGCGTTCCCCCGGTCCGGATCCCCTGCGTGGCACGCAGCCGCTCCACCTCGAGCCTCAGAAACGCCAGCTCACGCGTCAGGGTGAGGTGCTCGTGACCCGAGACGCGACAGCTTGAGCGAGAGGAACAGCAGCATGGTGGTGGCGAATCCGAGGCCGAAGAAGAACACCGTCGACGCTTCATGAGAGGATGCCGAGCGCGTGGGTCAGCGCCCGCAGCAGCGGGGTCGAGAAGCCGAGGATCGCGACGATGACGGTCGACACGACCCACAGCAGCGAATACTCCTCGGACAGACGACGCCGCCGGACGAGATCCAGCACCACCAGGACCAGGGCGACCGCCGCGATCGCAGTGACCACCTGGGCGCGCGAAAGGAACACCATCAGGGCCTCCTCTCCTCGTCGGTCGGCGTGCGCAGCAAAGCCATCAACGAGGCTAGCATGTTCTTGTAGGGGTAGTAGAGCGACTTGCTCAACGTGTAGAACGATCGTCCCGCCTCGCGCTCTCGCATCTGCACCGGCACCTCGAGAAAGCGGAAGCCGCGGCGCGCGAGCGCGATCAAGAGCGGCGCGTCGGGGAAGTCGCGCGGGAAATCGCGCGCGCACACGTCCATGACGGCCTCGTCCGTAGGCGCGGTAGCCGGAGGTGGTGTCGGCGACGCGCTGCCGAACCGCGAGCCACACCACCGCCGAGAACAAGATCATGCCGAGCCGTCGCAGGCGGGGCGTGCGATACGCGGTGCGCGTGATGTAGCGGGAACCGATCGCCACGTCGCAGCGGCCCTGCCGAACCGGATCGACCAGCGCCAGGAGCTCGGCGGGGTCGTGCTGACCGTCGGCGTCGAGCTGCACGCCGATCGCGTATCCGCGCTCCACCGCGTAGCGGAATCCGGTCTGGAGCGCGGCGCCCACCCCGAGGTTCACGGCGTGACGCAGCACGGGCACGCCCGCGCGCGCGAGCCAGCTCGGCGGTCGCGTCCTGCGATCCGTCGTCCACCACCAGGAGGTCGGCCCAGGGCGCCGCGCGCCTGCACGCGCTCGAGCGTGCTGGGCAGGCTACCCTCCTCGTCCAGCGCCGGAATGATCACCAGGACGTCGCGGTCGCCCATGCCGAAGTCCTGGCGGAGCTCGGACCCGTTACCGAGGGACCGGGCTCTGGAGCTCGGCGAGGACCGCTCCGGTGAAGAGCGGGACGAGGATCTCGTGGTGCCCGGTCAGGGCGAAGCCGCGACTCCCGCGCCCCCGCGTGGGGCGCTCCACGACGTTGACGCGCGGACGGTAGTGCTGGATCTGATCGAAGTTCACGGTGGTGAGATCGTCGAGCTCGGCGCCCAGATTGCGCGCCACGGTCAGCGCCTTGAGGAACACCTCGGGCATCAACACGGCGGACCCGATGTTGAGCGTCGCCGAGCCGCGGGCGTCGGCCAGCGTCCCGGCGAGGATGCGGAAGTCGCGGAGCGTGGTCTCGCCGAGCGCCGCACCGTCGCAGGCCGGATGGAAATGGACGGTGTCCGTGCCGACCGCCACGTGCACCGTGGCCGGGATGCGCCGGCGCCAGGCCGTGGCGAGCAGACTCGCGGAGAGATGCGGCGCCTTCTCCTCGACCAGGGCGCGGCCCCAGCACTCACCCAGGCCTTCGCCGCGACGCGCCCCTTCGGCCATCGCCTGGTTCATGAAGGACCCGGTCTCGTCGACCATGCCAAAAGTGCCGTCCTGAAGGGCAGCCTCGACGTCTTCCGAGGTGCGCCCGACGCGCGCGATCTCGACATCGTGCAGCGCCGCAGATCCGTTCAGCGCCAGGTGGGTGACCACACCGCGCTCCATGAGGGCGACCAGGCACGGCGATACGCCGCTCTTCACGACGTGGCCTCCGCACATCGCGATCGTCGAGCGGGTCGGCGATGCCGTCGCCGTCCGCCGTCGCCGGCGGGCGGCACCGACGCCGGGATCGGCGGGATCGAGCCCGGCGTCAGAAGCTCGTCGCGATCGCCGTAGCCGTCGGAGTCGCGGTCGGCGCCGATGCGGGTCGCGGTCGCCGGTCGGGACGACGGTGAACGTGATCTCGTTCCCGGCGGCGGCCCCGATGACGGAGCGCGGTGCGCGGTCGCGGCCTCGACTCGCGCGGTCGGACTGAAAGCTGCCGCTGCCGGCCACGTACGCGTAGCCGCGCGCGACGCCGCCGACGATGCCCTTGGCGACGAGCGCCGACGACGCCGGTGTCGGCGAGCGCCGGTCATGCCGCCGAGCTGCGTGATGACGGCGGCGGTGCTCTTGTTGCGCGCCGTCGACCGGTCAGCTGCGTGCCGACGGCGGCGTGGTGTCGGTCGGGAAGCACATCAGGAACGCTTCGAGGTCGCGGCGCTCGGCGTCGCCGGCCGCGCCGGCGGAGAACGTGAAGCGCGACTGCTTCAAGAAGTCGAAGACGGTGTCGAAGCTGCCGTCGTGGCCGAAGCCGAAGCCGCGGTTGTTGGTCTGCGACGTGAAGTCGAGGCCGACCTTCTTGTAGAGGTCGCGGAGCTGCGGGACGTTGATCGCCTGCGACGTCGCCGAGAGGTTCGGCGAGACCAGGAAGGCGCCGGCGCCGGTCGGCATGCGTGTGGCAGGTCACGCAGGTCGTCGACGCCTGATCGAGCGACGCGCTCGTGAAGAGCGTCTCGCCGTTCGCGGGATTGCCGCGTGAAGCCCGGGCACCGACGGCGGCAGGCCGTCGGTGAAGGTGCGGATGCGGATTCGGCTGGAAGCGGATGGTCGCGATGAAGGCCTCGAGCGTCCGCCATCTCGGCGCGGCGTCGGCGGCGCGTCGGCGCCGAGGAGGCCGGTGAAACCGACGCTGAACGCGCGCCATGTCCTCGCGATCGCCGCGCCAGTGCAGCGGCTCGGTGCCGACGCTGCCGATCAGCGTCTGCGTCATCATGGGGCCCTTCATCGGGTGCCAGTCGTTGCAGGTGCCGGCGAGCGGCGGTGCCGGTGTTGCACGGCTGGTTCGAGCGTCTTCATCGCGCCCGGCGGGATCGCCGAGGTCCCAGTCCTCGGTGTCGCGGGTCGCGTCGACGTGGCAGCCGGCGCACGCGAAGTTCCCGAGCTGCGACGTCAGGTGCGCGTCGTAGAGGAACGGCCGGCCGTCCTTGACGACGGCCGGCGTCGGGTCGAAGAAACTCACGCGCCCGACCTCGGCGTTGGTCGCCGATGTTCGACCGACGACACCGTCGCCTCGAAGCGGTTCAGGCACGTAGAGGCGGCTCCGCGTCTCGTCGAGCGCGAGACCGGTCGGCCCTGCGCCGACGTCGATGGTCGCGAGCCGCGAGCCGTTCGTCGGGTGCGCCTTGACGACGTTGTTCGAGCCCATGCCGCTCACGTAGACGGCGCTGCCGTTGGCGTCCACACGACGCCGCGCGGATCGCTGATGCCGATGTGGCGCTCGGCCGGGGTCGCGCTCGTCTTCAGATACTGCGGGCTCTGGCGGGTTCGAGAAGAGGTGCTGGTTCAGGTCGACGACGCCGGCGATCGCGCCGATGTTGTTGCGGGTCGACGAAGCCCGATGCGCGTGCGGAGGTTGTTGCGGCGCGCTCGCTTCGAAGCGGTGCTCGTTCGGCCCGTAGCGTGCCGACCGGCGTCACGCGCCGGTCGCCGGGTTCACGGCGATCGCCATGTTCGATGTTGAGGACGTTCTTCGCGTAGGTGACACGCGCAGGTTCGACGTCTGGATCGACCGCGATGTCGTTCTCGTTCAGGTTCCACGTGACGAGCGCGTCCCAGACGTGGTTGTTGTCGTCCTTCCAGTTGACGCCTTCCTTGTTGACGATGAGCCCGGTCGGCGGCGGTGCCGGGAGGCCGGGCGCGAGCGGCGGGTTGAACGACGCGCCGCTGTTGGGCGGCGGGTTGGTGCCGCCGTACGGGCCGGACGGGTTCGGAGACGATAGCTCGCCGGCAGGATCATCGAGCGATTGCCGGACTCGAAGATCGCGACGTAGACGCGCGTGCCGTCGGTCGCGAGCGCGCGGAGTTCTTGCCCTGGATCGCGACGCGTGGTCGGCGCGGTCGCGAGGTTCGCCGGATCGTAGACGGCGACCGCGTTCTCCTCGGAGACGCTGACGAAGCGCGCTGCGGCGCGCCGGCGAAACGACGTCGGCGGGCTCGTCGCCGACGGTGAGCGTGGCCGTCACGTTCCGCGGCCGCGAGGTCGACGATGCTGACGCTGTCGGAGACGCGGTTCACGACCCAGGCCTCGCCGTTCGTCCGCGCGCGCACCGTCACCGGGTCGAGGCCGACCGGGATCGAGGCCGCGTGCACCGGCAGCGCGTGCCGCCGAGCGTGAACAGCCTCGAGCCGGTCGTCGGCGGTGTTGACGACGAGCAGCGTCGTGCCGTCGGGCGTCATGTCGACCGGGTGCACTGGCGGGCTCTCCCAGTTGACGAAGGAGCCTTGCGCGTGCGCGGCGCCGGCGGCGACGAGCAGGACGACGAGGAGCGGCGAGGATGCGAGTCGGCATGAGAAGCTCCTCGGGAGTCGGGATTGGGGCGGCGACGCCTCGGCCCACAAAGAGCAGCATCCATGCCGGCGAGGCAAGCAGCACTTCGCCGGCGGCGAAACCGGCGCCGCGCCGCGCTAGCGTGGCGGCAGGGTGGCGCCGCCGCTATTTTCGTGCCGGCGCGCGGCGCCGGATGGAGCGATCGGCGCCCCGTTTAGGGGAGGTAGGTTCCGGAGACGGCGAACGGGTTGCCGTTGGGATCGCGTACTTACGCCCGTGATCTCGACGTTGGCGCAGCGTGGGAGCGCCGGTTGCATGAACGTCTTCAGAATGGCCGAGAGCGAAGTCTTCTTCTTCACAGCGCCGTTGGTGATACTGCACCTGTGAAGCCCATCGGGAAATCGACGACGGTCATGACCTGGTCGTCCGACACGATCGATGAGCGTGATGCGCGCAAGGAGCCCTACGGGCCTTGGGTGTCGTCGGCGAGCCCCGTGTTGTCGCGGATGTCCGACATCCTGATATCCATGTAGAGGTCGACGGCTTCCGGGATCGGTATTGAGCGGGTAGTCGACGCCGACGAGCTCGTTCTTCCCGGACTTGAGGCGGATCGTGCCGTGGCTCCTCGGCCCCCACTCCCATCAAGCGGCGGCGAGAGCGATTGCTGGTGGTAGGTCGTCGCCGGGAAGCAGCTCGGGACCGTCCCGGTTTCGGTCGTCGTGTTCGGTCCGCTGTAGCCGCCGCACGAGGATGAATGCCTGGACGAGGCTCGCCCCGAAGATCTTCGCTTTGGCGGGATGCTGATGAGGCGACCTGACAGGGCTGGACCGCGTGCGCGATGCCGGCGGACAGCAGGGGCGACGACGACGGCTACCGATAGGATGGTCGATCGCATGGCGCTCCTCGTGCAACGGGGATGCCCCGCGGATGAGACCGCCGCCGTAGACCGGGTCAAGCGATAAATACCGCGCATTTGACAGAACGCGCGCGGCGAACGATGCGTCGCGCCATGCGCGTCGGCGTCCTCGACCTCCTGACCACGCCGGCGGCGAGCTGGAGCGAGCGCGCCTACCATACCCTCCTCACCAAGCAGTACGCCGCGATCATGCCGCAGGCGATCGCGGTCTGGAGCCGCGCGCTCGGTCACGAGACGTTCTACGCGACCTACTACGGGGTCGGCGATCCGCGCCGGCGTCTGCCCGACGACCTCGACGTCGTCTTCATCGCCGCCTACACCCAGGTGAGCGGGCTCGCCTACGCGCTCGCCAAGCTCTACCGCGCGCGGCGCGTGCGGACGATCATCGGCGGCCCGCACGCGGTCGCGTTCCCGGCCGACTGCCTGCGCTTCTTCGATCTCGTGGTGCGCGACTGCGACCGCGAGCTCGTCGCCGAGCTGCTGCGCGGCGTCTACGACCCGGAACGGTCGTGACGAGCGGCCGTCCGCTCGTCGAGCTGCCGTCGGTCGCGGAGCGCATGCCGGAGCTCCGCTCGTCGGCGTTCGCGTTCGGCCGCTGGCCGACCGTCGCGACCACCATCCCGCTGCTCGCGAGCCTCGGGTGTCCGTATCGCTGCGACTTCTGCGTCGACGCCGACCAGCCCTATCGCCAGCTCTCGCTCGATCGCCTGCGCGCCGATCTCCACGTACGTCAGCGAGCATTTCCCCGGCACGATGGTCGGGTTCCACGACCCGAACTTCGCCGTCAAGTTCGATCAGGTGCTCCGACGTGCTGCAGTCGGTGCCGGCGGCGCGGCGGAGCCCGTACATCGTCGAGACCTCGCTCGGCATCGTGCGCGGCGAGCGGGCCGCGCGTCTCGGCGCGACCGGCTGCGCCTTCCTGGCCCCCGGCGTCGAGTCGTGGTCGGCCTATTCGGCCAAGTCGGGGTCGGTCGGAGCCGCGGTGCCGAGAAGGTCGAGCAGCTGGTCGAGCACTTCTCGACGCTCCATCGGCACGTGCCCTACCTGCAGGCGAACTTCCTCTTCGGCATCGAGGGCGACGCCGACGAGGTCGAGGACTCGATCGCGCTCACCAAGCGATTCATGAGCCGCACCCCGTTCGTCTGGCCGGTCGTCAACATCCCGCACCCGTTCGGCGGCACGCGCCTCTTCGAGCGCTGTCGCGCCGAGGGCCGGATCCTCACGGCGATGCCGTTCGGCTTCTACTATTCGCCGTACCTGGTCACGGTTCCCGAGCACGACTCGCCCGTCGCCTACTACGAGCGTCTGATCGACCTCTTCACCCACTTCACGGCCCCGACGATGCTGGCGGCACGGCTCGCGTCGAGCGTGCACCCGTTCATCCGTCTCGTGCACCGCGTGCGCACGCAGGTGAAGCGGCGCCGGCTCGCCGCGTTTCGGCGGCTCGCCCTCCGCCTGCGGGCCGACTCCGGGTTCCGCGCGTTCCACGACGGGAGCGACCCGCGTCTTCCCGAGGTCTACCACCACGAGTACGACCGCCTGCTCGGTCGCTTTGCGCCGCTGCTCGGCCGCGACGATCGCCGTCCCGTCCTCGACCCCGCTCCGGTCTGACCCTCGCGTCCGCGCGCCCGAGCGCGGGCCGACCCCGTCCGGTGCTCGAGACATTCCGCTTCGGAGTATCCACGGCGTTGCAGAGCCTTGGCGGTCGTCCTTCATAGCCGCACGGGTGGGCGCTGCGGACGGTCGGCGAAAGGCTGCGATTTGTCTCCGCGTCTCGATGCGACGTCGCGGGCACGCGCGTTGCTGTCGTGAGCTCGTGGGGACGTCCGCCACAATCACGTGCCGGCGACCCAAGGAGGACACGTCATGACCTACTGGACGAGATGGACCGCAACGATCTGCGCGCTGGTGTGCCGCCGGCGTGCTCGGTGTCCGAGACGGCATCGGCATGGGAATGCTCGAGCTATCCGCAGCGCCGTGTGCAGCACTTCGAAGAGTATGCCGGGCGCGGCCTCGCACATTGTCAGCGACGCGCCGCCGGCGCATGTCCGGATGCGACGCTCGCGGCCAGGCTCGACCGGGTCGAAGCCCGCATCGCGGGCATCATCACGAAGCGTTGTCCCGCCGTCGCCGCCGACGCCATGCTCGCCGCGGCGCGGCGGCGTGCCGCGATGCGCGGAGCTCGGCATTTGCCAGCCCGGCCTCATCACCGTGAGCGTCGGCAGCGGCGATGCACCGGCGCGCGCCGCCGCGTCGCGTGAAGGGACGGCGACGTCCGCGCTCGCCTGTCGAGACCTCGGATCGTCGCCTCCGCGTCGACGCGGGGTGGACCGGCCTCACGCACGATCTGCAGATCCTCGAAGGCGCGTCGTACACGGCCGAGCTCGGCGCGTGCGACGGCAGCTCCGACACGCTCTGCGATCTCCACGGCGCCACGGCCGGGAGCGCGCTCGGGGCGCCGTCCCCGCTCGCGGGCGGCGGCGTCACGTTCTGCGTGACCGTCGATTTCGCCTCCGATCCTGACCGGCACGTACGACCTCGCGACGGGCGCAGCTCGACGAGCAGGCGATCGTCGACATCGGCGTCTACCATAGGTGAGGACATCGACCGTCCTTGTCCGATGTGCCTCACCGCGGACGGCGATCCGGAGCTTGGCGAGTCCGGCACCTGCGTCGGCGGTGCCAACGCCGGCGTGGCGTGCGTGGTCGAAGGTCTCGGCAACGCGACGCTCGGCGCCGCGCGTGCGACCAGCAGCGCCTGCGGTCCCGGCCGCCACCGGATCGCCCAGTTCCATAGCCACGCCACCGCGACGACCGGTGCCTTCGACTTCACGCCCTTGCCGAACGGCCCCAAGTGCACGGCCGACAACTTCGTCGGCGGAGACCTGCCTCTGCAGCACCTGCAACGACGCGGACGGCACGGCCTGCCACTCGGATGCCGACTGTCCCGTGAGCGGCGGCGCGCCGGGAATCTGCGGCGGCAGGCGATGCATCCAGGGCAGCAACCTCGGTCAGCCGTGCAGCAACCAGTCGCAGTGCCCCGGCGGCTTTGCGTGACCGCCGGCGCGCCCATCGCGCGCAATGCCTGCATCGACGGTCCGTGCGTGCCGACCGGCGACGGGCGCGGCGAATGCACCGACGGCCCGATCGACACGCGCTGTGAGGTCACGCGCCACCGCTACTGCACCTATGACGGCGACTGCCCGTCGGGTGACCGCTGCGTCAGCGGGCCCGCCGCTGCAGCCTCGACACGATCGCGCTCAACGGTAGCCCCGATCAGCCGCTCGACGGTGTCGCCCACCCGACCCTCGTCGGCGGCTTCTGCATGAGCTCCGCCCGCTCCGCCGCCGTCGACACGGTCGCCGGCTTCCCCGGCCCAGTCACCTACGAGTGGCCGACCGAGGTGCGCTTCGGCGAGTAGCGTCGAGGCGCGGTCTGCAATGCAGGGAAGGACGCCGCCCGGGCGATTGCGGGCGGCGTCCTGTTCTCGTGGCGCGCGCAATCATCGCCGGGGACCGCTGGGATGCGGTCGCTGAGCTGGAAGGGTGGTCGAGTTCTGTCGGTACGCGGAGCACCGTCGACGGGTCAGCAGGAGGAATCGCTGCCGCTCGGCTCGTGGGCGTACACGGGTGCTGAATCACGCGATAGGCGACGGCGGACGGTAGAGGTTGGCGTCGACGCGTCGAGCGGCCGCGCACTCGGCTTGTCGCGGGGTGTGCGTTCAAGGACATGGGTAACAGGTGGTGGACGGGTATTGGGTGCGCGATCAGTGGTCGCCACGCGTCGAAGAGCAGTGTCGTCTTCTTGCGCGTGAGGTGCCCGATGCGTTGCTCCCCGAAGTACACGGCCTTTCTGATCCATCGGCCAGTTCGCTCTCCAGGACACCAGGGCATCCTCCCGGCACTCATGTAACCTGTCAGCGGTGGTTACGGTTTGCAGTGTCAGCGATGGATCCAGCTGGACCCCTGACTGGGTTTCGTACATAAGGTAGCCTTAATCAAATGGCACCTCGTTCCTCTCAGCTCGATCTACGTTTGCGCGCGGCGCCTCGTTGGGGTGGACCCCGCGATGGAGCTGGGCGAAGGCGGGTCCGAATCCCGCGCTGCGGCATGCGGCACGCGAGTGCTTTCGGAGGACGCTGCCGGCGCACGTGACGCTGCGGTTGCGCTCCGACGCGCCGTCCTCCGGACCGTGCCGATCGTTCGCGAGATCGAGCGCACCTTTGCCCGCGGCTGCGAGCGACCTGGCTTTCGCCTCGTTCACTACTCACTGCAGGGGAATCACGCCCACCTGATCGTCGAAGCCCAGGATCAGATCGCGATGGGCCGCGGGATGATGGCGATCGGCGCCCGTCTGGCGCGTGCCGTCAACCGGGTGGCCCGGCGGACCGGGCCGGTCCTCGCCGAACGGTATCATCACCGACTGCTGCCGACGCCGAAGGAAGTGCGCGTGGCGCTCTGCTACGTGCTCCTCAATGCCCGCCGACATGCGACGCGAACCTGTGCCACGCGCACGCACGCCGTGCGGCTCGACCCGGCGTCGTCGGCGCGCTGGTTCGACGGCTGGCGAGGCAGCCCACGAGCCACGAGCGACGCGGCTCATGGAGACCGCGAGAGTCGGCCGCCGGTCGCACGAGCGAGGACGTGGCTGTTGGCGGTCGGCTGGCGTCGCCACGGTCTCCTCGATCCTGCAGACGTCCCCGGCTGAGCATCGGCGAGCTGGGGTCGTGGGGTCTTTGAAGACGAACCGCGTGACGAGAATCACCGACGCCCGATGCGGAAGCCTCACGCCATGCCGAGGCGCTGCATCTTCGCGAGGAGACCTCCGGTACGTCAGCCCGAACCTGCGCGCCGCCTCGCTCTTGTTGCCGCCGCATTGCGCGAGCAGCTCGAGGATGCGGGCGCGCTCGAACTCGGCGACCATGCCGGCGAGCGTCGTCGGGGCGCCGCCGTTGGCGGTGGCGCGGGCGTGGGCCGAGAGGGTGATGCGGTCGGAGAGGAGGTCCTCGGTGATCGGCTCGCCGTCGTCGCACAACAACACGGCGCGCTCCATCTCGTTCTCCAGCTCGCGGACGTTGCCCGGGATAGTCGTAGGCGGAGAGCATGGTGAGCGTCGTGGGGGTGATGCCGCGGATCTTCCTCCCGAGGCGCTCGGCGTGGCGGGTCACGAAATGGGTGGCGAGGGCGGGATGTCGTCGATGCGCTCGCGGAGCGGTGGCAGCGCGATCGGGAAGACGTTCAGCCGATAGTAGAGGTCGGCGCGAAAGCGGCCAGCGTCGACCTCGGAGGCCAGATCGCGATTGCTCGCGGCGATCACCCGCACCTGCACGTGGCGCGCCCGCACGTCGCCGACGGCGCGGATCTCGCCCTCCTCGAGCACGCGCAGCAGCTTCACCTGAAAGCTCGGCGTCGTCTCGCTGATCTCGTCGAGGAAGAGCGTGCCTTGGTCGGCGACCTCGAAGAGCCCCTTCTTGTCGACGGTGGCGCCGGTGAACGCGCCGCGGCGATGACCGAAGAGCTCGCTCTCGAGCAGGCTCTCGGTGAGCGCGCCGCAGTTCTGGGCGACGAAGAGGCGCTCGCGATGGGTCCCACCGAAATGGATGGCGCGCGCCACGAGCTCCTTGCCGGTGCCGGTCTCACCCTGCACCAGCACGGCGGTCGGCGCGTCGCGGACACGCTCGATCAGCGCGAACACGCGATGCATCGACGGGCTCGCCCCGAGGAGGCCGTGCGCATGGCTCTCCTCGGCGCGTCGGCGCAGGTAGCGGTTCTCCGCGAGGAGACGCTCATGGGCGGCCCGCTTGGCGCGGGCGCCGGCGAAGGCCTCGATCGCTTGCTGGAGGATGGTGCGGAGATCGGCGCTGTCCCAGGGCTTGGTGACGTAGCGGTAGATCTCGCCCTCGTTGACGCCGCGGACGAGCGTTTCCATGTCGGTGTAGCCCGTGAGGATGAGCCGGAGGAGTCGGGACGGAGCGCGCGCGCCTCGGTCAAGAGCTCGACCCCGCTCCGGCCCGGCATGCGCTGATCGGCGATCACGAGCGCGACGTCGGTGTCGCGAATGCGGGCGAGCGCGGCGTCGGTGTCGCCGGCGGTCAGGATGGTGAAGTCGTTCCGGTAGTTGAACTCGAAGGTGCGGAGGATCTCGGGCTCGTCGTCGACCACCAAGATGGGAAAGGCACGGTAATCGACGGGATCCATCCAGGGCCTAGGCGACCGATCGGCGGCGCTCGCGGATCGGCAAGTGGACCACGATCTCGGTGCCGACGCCGACCTCGCTCCTCACCGTGATGCGTCCGCCGTGCTTCTGCACGATGCCGTGGGCGATCGCGAGCCCGAGGCCGGTGCCCTGGCCGATCTGCTTGGTGGTGAAGAACGGGTCGAAGATGCGGGGCAGGTTGCTCCGGGCGATGCCGGCGCCGTCGTCGCGGATCGCGACCGCGACGCTCTCGCCGTCGGAGGTCGCCTGGATCCAGATGTTGCCGGTCTTGGCGATCGCGTCGCAGGCGTTCGAGATGACGTTCATGAAGACCTGGTTCACCTGACCCGAGTCGCACTCGACCCGCGGCATGCCGTCGACCGCGCTGTGGATGGTGATGCGATCCTTCCAGCGCGGGCGGAGCAGGTTGATCGTGATCCGCAACCCCTCGCGCAGGTCGACGACCGAGGTGGTGCCCTCCTCGACGCGGGAGAACGTCCGGAGGTCCTTCACGATGGTGGCCGTGCGCTCGGCGCCGCTCGCGATCACGCCGAGGATCTGCGCCATGTCGTCACAGATGCGCAAGCGTCCGGCTGTCGGTCGCGCGTTTGGCGAGCAACCGGATCGCCGTGAGCTGCTCGCGGAGCGGCGCGATGTTGCCGACGATGAAGGTGAGCGGGTTGTTGAGCTCGTGGGCGACGCCCGCGACCAGCTGGCCGAGCGAGGCCATCTTCTCCGACTGGATGAGCTGTCCCTGCGTCTCCTGCAGGCGCATGTAGGCGGCTTCGAGCTCGTCGTGCGACACCTGCAGCTGTTCGGTGCGGGTCCGGACCTTGCCTTCGAGGCGCCGGTTCACGGTCTGCAGCAGCTGGTACGAGGACGCGTTCTGCATCGCGATCACGGCCTGATTGGTCATGGTGCCGAGCAGGTCCAAGTCGTCGTGCTCGTAGGGCCGGCCGCTGCGCTTGGGTCCGAGCGCGACGTAGCCGATCGCCCGTCGGAGAGCATGAGGGGAGCGCCAGCACGGCGCCGAGGCGATCCATCTCCTCGCCGACGGCGAGGTCGGCGGGGCGCGTGGCGGCGGCGACCTGCTCGCGCTCGAGCGGGCGCGGGTCGGAGCGCATGCGGGCGCGCAGGGCCGGGCTCGGCTCGTCCTGCTCGGGGACGTCGCGATCGGAGCTCCAGGCGAGCGCGGGCGCGTCGTCGGGCCAGAAGCCGATCGCGACCCGCTCGGTCACGACCGCCGCTGCGAGCGACCAGCCGACGCGCGCCACCACCGCCGGCAGGTCGACGATCGTGACCAGCGCCTCGCTCACGTCGTGGAGCGTCCGGCGATGATCCGGACGGTTGCGGAAGAAGGTGCGGTCGATCAGCACCTGCACCCGCCGGCGGAGCGGGTCGAAGGCGAAGGCGACCGTCACGACGAAGGCCACGAAGAAGAGCGCGCTCTCGCGGAGTGCCGTGCCCGCCAGCCGCTCGGCGCCGACCAGCGCGCCGGCGTACGTGAGCGTGATGAGCAGCGTCATCACGGCGTACTCGACCGCGTACCGGACGAGCCGGTCGATGTCGAAGAAGCTCGTGCCGGACGGCGGCATAGCCGAGTGCCACGAAGAACAGCACCGGGGTCACCGCGATGAAGTTCATGGGAAGCGGCTGCTCCCGAGATGTTCTCGATGAACGCGACCACCGCGACCGCCGTCGCCGCGACGAGACCGAAGCCGACGATGCGCGCCTGGTGCCGCACGCGCTCGCTCCGTCGCTCGCGATAGGCGTAGACGGTGGTCGCGCACAGGATCACCAGCGCGGCCGCGATGAAGATGTTCACGGCGTAGACCGGACGGAGATCGGGCGGCTCGGCGTAGAAGCCGGCGACGGACGCGGCGGCGAGAGCACCCCGATCAGCGTACGGCACCGCGAGGAGGCGCGGGTGGTCGACGATCAGCCGGCGCTCGACCGGGAACGTCGCCGCCAGGTGCACGACGGTCGCGGGGAAGAGGGCCTGCGCCGTGAAATGCAGGACCGTCACCCAGCGTCCGAGAGGATGGTAGAGGGTGATGGCCGTGACCGCGTAGACGGTGAGGTTCATCCCCATGACGAAGAAGACGCCGGCGGCACGGGTGCGGGGCTGCAGGAAGAAGACCAGGGCCGCCGCGACGAAGTAGAGCCAGCCGTTCACCGTGAGGAGCCCGGCAGTCGACCAGTAGTCGAGCGGGCGCGAAGCGGCATCGTCGGAACGGTGAGCTCGCTCGTCTCCCCGTGCTTCTCGAAGACGTAGCGGACAGGCGTCCCCGGCGGCCGGGACTCCGCGTGGGTGTAGATCTCCTCGCTCCCGGCGACCGGCAGATCGTCCATCGCGATCCACGCGGCTGTGGAACGGCACCCCGGCCTCGAGCCCGGTCCACTGAAAGCGTCCGGCCGACGGCAGCAGGCGGTTTTCGGCCACGAAGAACCCGGGAAAGGTTCTGCCGAGGAGCGCGGCGCCGCCCGCCGAGCAGTAGATGGCGAGCGGGAGCAGGCAGGCGACGACGACGCCGGCGCTCCAGCGCTGCGTCGTGACGCGTCGTGGCGACTCGTACATGGCGGCGGACGAGATTCCGGTTCGGAGGAGAGTGTCCATCGGAGCCATAGCAACGCGATGACCAACGGGTCTACTGAATGATTGTAGTGGGCGATGGCTTTTCGTCAGCATCGAACTACGAAAAGTCGTACCTAGGATATGAAGCCCCGTGCATGGTGCCGGCGCGCGGGTGGCACGGTCCGTCGCGTGGACCGTGGCCGAGCGCGGTGCCGCGACCCGGAACGGTGCTTGCTCCTTGCGGGATTTCGAGGGCACGTCCGGAATGATCCGTCATCTGCGTCGCGTCGAAGTCTGGTCGCTGCTCCTGCTCGCGCTGCTGGCGGCCGGGCGCGCCGACGCCATGTGCAACGCGATCCCGACGGCGGATCGCACCTTCTCCTCGGCCGCGGGCGCCGTCGACCGGCCGTTCGCGTCGCCGGGGCGTCAGGTGAAGCTGATGCTCGGGGCCGTGCGACGGCCCCGCGCGCTTCGAGCCCGAGCCCGGTCGGACGAAGGTGGCGCTCACGTTCGAGTCCTTCGATCCCGCGGTGCCGCCTCGCACCGTGGTGCTGCCGCCGGCGAGCATCGTCACCATGATGACCAACGAGCTCGTGTTCGCGTTTCCCGACACCGGCGAGCTCACGGGCCAACTCTTCACCGGGCCCGTCACCATCCGGGCGATCGTGGACGACCAGGTGGTCGCGTCGATCGACGAGCTCGGGACGCGTGACGCGAGCTGCGGCGCCCTCAAACCGCACCCGATCTTCCGGTGGTTCACGGCGTTGCCACCCTCGAACAACTTCCACTGCGTCGCGAAGCCGCTGGAGTGCACCGACCCCGACGTCGATCCGACGGTGGTTCGCGCCACCATCGACCGCGGCGGGAACCTCCTCGTGCCATGGGACTGGAGCGGCGTCTTCCCTCCGGACAGGGCTCCGACCCGATCGCGCGACTCGTGCGCGCCGGGCAGAGCGGGCTCGAAGCGTTCCCCGCGCCCGATCCGCGCTCGGGCACGGGCATCATCATCCCGAGCGCGGCCTACGTGAGCTCGCACACGCTCACCGGGGGCGTGCTGCCGCCGTTCCTCGACGTCGGACCGCCGAGCGGCGGGGGCCCGTTTCCGGGCTCGGTGCTCGTCGGCACGGTGGACTCGCTCGAGGGCCTCCTTCGGATCGCGCACAACGTCGGCACCGACCCCGCGGGCGAGATCTTCGATCTGCGCTCGCGTCTCGACGGCGGCGTCGGTCCGATCCTGATCACGTCGCCGCTCGCGCGCGAAGAGCGGCTCGTCGACCTGCGTTCGGTCAGGGCCGGCGGCGCCGTCACCGCTCTCGAGGAGCCCGGCAACGGCCCCGGGACCGCCGGGCTCCTCGTCTACGACAACCGGAACGGTCGCATCGGCCGCGTCGCCGAGGCCGCGGGAAGCGGCGAGCTGCCGCGCCGGGTCGCGGTCTCGAACGAGCTCGCCGCGTTCTACGACGTGGAGACGGACCTCGTGACCCCGACCTCACGGTCCTCCCGATCGCGCGCTTGCCGGCCGAGGGGGTCGATCACGCCACGGACGTCCCGACCGGCGACTTGATCGCGACCGGCCTCTTCGGATCGCACGGAGAGCTGCTCTCGCCGTCGATCGGTCCGAGCGTGGTCGGAGGCTTCGCGGGCCCGGAGCACCTGCCGGCGCTCTTCGACCTCGCGACGGGGGACGTCGACCTCGGCCGTCCGCTCGGCGGCGGCGACCTCATCGAGGAGCCGCTCGGCATCCGCCATCGCCATGCGCCGGAGCGCTTCGCGGCGTTCGGCGGGAAGCTCGCGGCGCTCGGCGCGAGCGCGCCGGGACATGCGTTCGCCGTCGGCAATCGGGCGGTCTTTCTCGTCTGCGACGGCGACTGCGTCGGCACGGACGGCAGCCGACACGACACCATCTTGAAGCTGCTCGACACCGACGGCTCGGTCCGCGAGCTCGCCCGCAACGTCGGCGTGCCGGTCTTCTTCATCGGCTCGCTCGTCGGGCTCGCGACCTACGAGAACGCCCGCTACGGCAGCGGCGACTCCGGCGTCGAGGACCTCGACGCCGACGGCGCCTCTCGACGGGGTCTTCCTGAGCCTCTTCGATGTGGAAGGTAATCATCGCCTGCTCCCGGAGGAGCCGAACGGGGGCCTGATCGCCGTGCCGACCCGACGGCTCGGTCGTGACGAACGAGCACGTGCTGATCTTCGGGCTCGACGAGGCGACGGCAGGGCCGCTCAATTGCGACGACGATCGGGTGGACCGCGTCGTCGTCATGCTGAACGCGCGGACCGGGCAGCTCCTCAACACCCGCGAGCCGATGGCGACGAGCGGGTTCTCGCAGGGCCGTGGGCTCGTCACCTATCTCCAGCCCGAGGACGTGCTCGGCCGTCCGCTCGGGCGGGAGCTTCCTCACCGTGTTGCGCGACAGTGATGGGGACGAGGTACCGGATCCCTACGACGACTGTCCGCTCGCGGCGGACCTCGGGCAGGTGGACAGTGACGAGGACGGCATCGGCGACGCCTGCGACGCTGCCTGCGTCGGCATGAGCTGCGGCGCGCGCACGACGATGCGCTGGCCGGACTCGACGCAGCGGACCGCCGGTGTTCTCCGCAGCGTCGCCCGTGCCGCCGACGTGCTCCTCGATTCCGACCTGAAGCTCGAGGCGCGCTGCTACAGCGCGCGGCGCTGCGCGGCGGCGACCCGCCTCGCGCGCGCGCGGTGCTGCGCGCGATCCGGCTCGTCGGCCGTTGTCCGCGGGCCGTCCTCGCGGGAGGCCGGCCTCTGCGGCACCGACCGCGACGCGCTCATCGGAAAGTCGGGCGACGGATGCCTCGCGACGACGTCAGTCGCCGCGGTGCGCTCGATGGCGGCCGCCGCGGCAGCCTCGGCGGGCCACCTGCGAGCGACCCGAGATCGTGCCAGCGGCGCCTCGACGACGCGATGACGCGCTACGGTCTTGGACGCCATCGCCGTCTCGTCCGGTGCCGCGACCGCATCCTGCGCGGGGCGGTCCTGCGCGACGCCGACGGCGTGCCGCTCGCGAGCCCGGCCGACTGCGAGCGCGAGGCCGACGTCGCGCGCGATCTCGCGCGTCTCGGACGTGAGACGCGGAAGCGGATCGCGCGCGCCTGCAGCCCGGCGACGCTCGCCGGCCTCGATCTCTGCGGCGACCTCGAGTCGCCGACGCTCGACGCGCTCGTGAGCGCGGACGGCACGGGCGGCTGTCTCGTCTCGAGCCATCGTGCGGCGGTGGGACGGCTCCTGGCGGAGGAGCTCGGGACGGTCGTCGGCGTCCCGGACGTGAGCGCGACTGCGGTGCCGTGTCCTCCGCGACCGACCGCGACGCCTTCCCCGCAGCCGTCGCTGCACATGATCCAGGTCCGCTTGCGCGCTGAGGCCTCGGACGGCCGCCGCCGCGGAGCTCGACGCCGGGTGGACGGGTCTCGTGCACGATCAACAGGTACTGACGGGCGCGGGCTTCGACGCCCACCTCTTCTGCGACGGTGCCGCCAGCGTGTGTCCCTTCTTCGGCGCCGACGCCGGCCTGCCGTTCAGGGCGCCGGCGCCGATCTCGGGAGGCGGTGTCGGCGTGTGCGCCACGATCGTCGTCGACGGCGTCGTGAGCGGGCACGTTCGACACCTCGACCGGCGCGCTCACAGCGATCGGTCCCGCTCACGGTGAGGCTCACGACCGGCATCGAAACTCGACATTCCCTGTCCGGCGTGCGTGACGGCGGACGGCGTCCCGAACCTCGGCGAGGCCGGCACGTGCTCGGGTGGGCCACGGAGCGGTCTCGCGTGCACGGTCGGCGGTCTCGCGGCTCCCGCCTTCGGCATCGCCGCCGGCACCAGCAACGATTGCCCGCCGAACCCCGGTGCGCTGATCACGGTATTCCACCTCGACGTTCCGGCGACGACAGGGAACCGTGAGCTGGACGACGACGCCCGAGTCCGAGCTGCAGTGGACGGATCGGATCGCGGTGTCTTTGTGCGCCGGATGAATCAGGAAACGAAGCCGAACAGTTGTATCGACGACAGCGACGACTCCGGGCGACGGCTCGGTGTGCGCACCGATCGGCAACGACGAGGGCGTCTGCCCGGAAGGTCCGCTCGACCAGCGTCTGCGCCGAGCAGCCCTGGCGCGGATGCTTGCGGACCATCCGACTGCACGATCGGCGACTGCGTGACCCGCCAACGCCCGTGCTTCCTCGACCCGATCGTCCGCGTCGGCCACGCCGATCCGCCCGTCGCTGGCGTCGCCGCGCCGACCCTGGTCGGGAACTTCTGTCTCGAGGCGAATGCCGCCGTCAACGCCGCGGGCGGCCTGCCCGGCCCGGCGGCGTTCGTCATGCCCGCCGAGGTCCACTTCGAGCGCTGACCCGGCGGACGCGGTCGATGTCACCCCCTGCGACGGGGGTTTCGGTCCGTTCAAGACGACGGCGGTCGTGTAGGCGAGCCGGGTCATCTTCCAGCGTTGATCGCGAAGCGCGAGAAGGGGAGGGTCGAGGCGCCGCGGCCTCGAGTCGCCGTGCTCGCGCACGATGACGACGTCGCGGGTAGAAGGACCCCGAGGCCCGGGCCTCGCGATTGGCTTCGGCAGATCCACGTCGACGTCCCAGTGCGAGAGGTCCTCGGGCCGACGGAGTCGCCGGCCATGGTGCCGGAGCGGACGCGGATCGGCGTCGACTCGCCCGGATGCCGCCTCGGCACCTGCGAGAACGCTCGACCTCGGGCACCGCATCGTTCGGCACCTCGATCTCGACCTCGTCGTCGACCCGGCCGCCGCGGGAACCGCGTGCGATCGACCTCGACGACGACCCGCCGCCCGCTCGGGAGGCGGACCGGGCATCGCGCGGCGGCGGTTCTCGTAGTGCCCCGAGGCGCGGAGATCGCGCGTCCCGCGGGCGCGGTCGATCGCGTCCAAGGCTCGTCGTAGGCGTGACCGCGGAGCCGCCGCCGGAGCGCGCCCAGCGCATCGACCGCGGCCGGCGAGGATCCGCCGGCGAGCCGCGGGTCGATCTCGGCCTCGGCCTCGACCTTCGACCCGGTGCTGCGCCCGACCGACCGCGTCGGACCGCTTGGCCGTGAGATACGCCGACCCCGTTCTCGCGCCGGAGCCGGAGGAACGCCCGCGCCTTTCGAGGCGCGTGATTCGCCGTGTCGAGCACGTGGTTCGTCTGCCCGAGGTGCGTGCGCCGGGCGCCGCCGAGGCGGCGACGACCTGTGCGGCCGCGTCCTTCCCGACGAGCATGCGCTTCAGCTCGATCTCGTGATGCGCGGTCACGATTTCTTAAGTGCCTTCTCGACTCTCCGCGGGCAGGAACGCGGGCGACGCCGGCGGTGAGCGTATGGCCGGCTCAGGCGCGCGCCTGGCGCGCGACGCGCTTGCAGGACGTGCGCACGGCGGGATCGCTCTCGAGGCCGATCGCGCGCTCGTAGGCGTCGTCGGCGGCGTCGAGCGCGCCGGTCTCCGCGAGCAACACCGCGCGTGCCGCCCAATACGGCTGATGCGAGGCCAGGCGCGTGTCGGCCGCGAGCGCGTCGAGCGCCGCGAGACCCGCCGTCGGGCCGCGACATTCGGCGATCGCGACCGCGCGGTTCAACGCCGCGACCGGCGAGTCGGTCAGGACCACGAGCGTCGTAGAGCCGGGCGATCGCCGGCCAATCCGAGCGACCCGTGAAGCGCCGCACGGCGTGCGCCGACTGCACGGCCGCCTCCAATTGATAGCGCCCGATCGCGTCGAACGTGCCGGCGCGCTGCAGGAGCGCGTCCGCCTCCGCGATGGCGTGCGCGTCCCACGTCGTCGGGTCCTGCTCGGCGAGCGGCACGTAGGCGCCGGTGGCGTAGCGGCGCGCCGGGCGGCGGGCCTCGGCGTGGAGCATGAGCGCCAAGAGGCCGAGCGCCTCGGCCTGTCCGGCAGGAGCGCCACCACGAGGCGTCCGAGCCAGATCGCCTCGGTGGCGAGGTCGCGACGCCGGAGCTCCGTGCCGCCGGGATCGTTCCAGCCCTCCGCAAACGCGGCGTAGATCGCTTCCAGCACCGTCGCCAGACGCTCGCGCAGCTCCGCGCGCGCGGGACGCGGAACGGGATGCCCGCTTGCGTGATCTTGGTCTTGGCGCGCACCAGGCGTTGTCCCATCGTCGCCGGGGCGACCAGGAAGCGCCGACGCGATCGTCGCGGCATCGAGGCCGAGCACGGTCTGGCAGGATCAGCGGCGCGCGGACCGCGGCGTCGATCGCCGGATGCGCGCAGGCGAACATCAGCCGCAGGCGGTCGTCGGGGATGCCGTCGTCGGCGCCCGCCATCGCGTCGAGCTCGTCGGCCATGAGGCGGAGGTGCGCGGCACCGTCGTGCGCGGTTTGCCGGCGCCGCCCGGCGTCGATCATGCGCCGGCGCGCCACGGTGAGAGCCAGGTTTCCGGACGCTCGGGGACGCCGCGTCGCGGGCCAGTCGACGAGCGCCGCCGCGAACGCCTCGGCCAAGCGCGTCCTCGGCCCCGGCCACGTCGCGCGTCCGCGCCGCGAGATAGGCGACGAGCTTGCCGTAGCTGCGGCGCGCGACCGCTTCGGCGGCGTCGCGGGCAGGCGCATCGTCCTCTCGCGGCATGCCGAACGTTCTACATCGTCCAGACGGGCCGCACCTCGATGCTGCCGTGGCTGCGCCCGGGACAGCGCGCCGCCCACGAGAGCGCCGCGTCGAGGTCGGGAACGTCGATGATGTAGAAGCCGCCGAGCTGCTCCTTGGTCTCCGCGTAGGGACCGTTCAGCACCTGGGTCTTGCCGGCGCTGACGCGTACCGTGGTCGCGGTCGTCGTCGGCCGCAGGCGGTCGCTCGCGAGCAGGATCCCGGCCTGGCGAAGCGCCTGGGTGTAGGCGTTGTAGGCCCCGACGATCTCACCGATCTCCGCCGGGCTCCTCGCCTGAAAGCCGGCCTCGTCGCCGTAGATCATGAGCATGTAGTGCATGGATCCTCCTCGATTCGGTTGTGGTCGGCCGGAGCGGCCGTCGGCAGTAGACGGGCGAGCGGCGCCCGTTCGACACTATCGGAGCGCATGGATGCGCTATCGGAGCGCATGGATGCGCTATCCCAGCGCACGGAGGCGCTATCCCAGCGCACGGGCGCTATCGAGGCATAGATCGCGACCGGCTCCTCGCGGCCGCGGACGGTAGACGGCGTCGAGGGGCGCGCCGGGTAGTCGTCCTTCACGACCTGCCAGACCGCGTCGGTCACGAGCAGCACGGCGCCACGTATCGCTCGGTGAGCTGCTCGACCCGCGAGGCGAGGTTCACGGTGTCGCCGATGATGGTGTACTCGCGGCGCTCGTCGCTGCCGACGCTGCCAGTCACGGCGGTGCCGGCGTGGAGGCCGATGCCGATGCGGGTCGGTGCGATCCGGCCCTCGCTGCAGAGGCGTTCGACGGTTTGCGCGATCTCGACGGCGGCGCGGACGGCGTTTTGGGTGTCCCGGCCGTCGGAGAGCGGGGCGCCGAAGCAGGCCATGAAGCCGTCGCCGAGGAACTTGTTGATGATCCCGTGGTTGGCGTTCACGAGCCGGATCATCGCGTCGAAGAGGCGTGTTCAGGTACTCGACCACCTCCTGCGGCGTCGGTGCTCGGCGAACGCGGTGAAGCCGCGGATGTCGAGGAACATGATCGTCACGTACCGCACCTCACCGGCGGCCTCGACGGGCCGGGTGAGGAGCTGGTCGATGACGGCTGGCGAGACGTACTGCCCGAACATGCCGACGACGCGGTTCCGTTCGGTCACGGTCTCGAGCGAGGCGACGAGCCGGCGGCGGATCTGCGTCCCGACGAAGCCGCAGACGATCCCCGCGAGCGCCAGCACGCCGGCCTTCGCGAAGATCGGCCAGACGGACGTGACGTGCGTCTCCTGCCCGAGGCCGGGCCCGAGGTAGTAGTAGCCGAGCGCCGAGTACTCGAGCGCCGCGACGCAGCCGGTGAAGATCGAGAGTGACGCGGTCATGCGCAGCGTCGAGAGGCAGATGAAGAGGAAGTACGCCATCGGGAGCGGCGAGTTGAGCGCGATCTCCGGCCCGATCGCGCCGCTCAAGAGATCATCATCACCGTCGGGATCGACGTCTCGATGAGCGCGCCGTAGCGCGGCCCCTCGGGAAATGGCGGCGCTTGGCGATGATGATCCCGACCACGGTGTAGGCGACGCACTCGTAGAGAAACGCGGCGCCGTAGAACGTCGCGATCTTGCGGAGCGGGACCCGTTCTTCGATCAGGAGGAAGCCGGAAATCTCTCTCGTCCTGGAAGACGAGCAGCGTGAGCGAGAGACGAAGAGGCTGCCCATCAGGATCGACAACGCGCGTACCCGGACGCGCTCGCTCTTGAGGATCTCGAAGTAGAGATCGTCGTCGAGGGCCCGTGGCTCCATGGCCGCCAGTTAGCTCGGCCGCGCCGACGGCGAGAGGTCTCACCCCGCTGTCGAGAGCGCCTCGATGAACGCTTCGATCCTCGGCAGCGTGTGGGCTCGCGGCGACCAACCGTGACTGTTTCGATGCTTGCTTGGCAAACTTCGGCGAACGCACGTCCGGGACCCACATCTGGATCGGTCGAAGGCTTTGGGCGCGGGAGACCCTCGCGACGCGCCCGTGACTTGGCCCCCGAGAATTTCGGCCGCATCTTCGAATCCCACCTTACATGAAGATCCCGCCGTTCGGCGCGAGCGCTTGCCCGACGAAGAAGCTCGCGTCGTCCGACGCCAGGAAGACCGCGGTCGCCGCGATCTCGGCCGGGGTGCCGAGCCGGCCCGCCGGCGTCTGCGCCACGATCATCTGCTTCATCAGCCGGCGTCATCACGTCGAGGAGCGGGGTGTCGATGTAGCCGGGGGCGATCGCGTTCACGCGGATGCCGCGGCCGATCACCTCGCGCGCGACCGACTTGGTGAAGCCCAGGATGCCGGCCTTGGCGGCCGAGTAGTCGGGGACGCCCATGATGCCGGTCAGCGCCGCGAGCGACGCCATGTTGATGATGCAGCCGCTGCCGTTGAACTCCATGATCTTGAGGGCCTCGCGGGTGCAGTAGAAGCGTGCCGTCGAGGTGGATCGCGAGCGTGCGGCGCCAGTGGCCGTCCTCCATCGTCTTGGTGGCCTCGAGCGACATGGTGCTGCGCCCGGTGGTCATGACCTCCGGTCAGCATCTTCTCGCTGTTCGCCTTGACGTGATCCTCCATGAACGCGACGCCGGCGTTGTTCACGAGGATGTCGAGGTTCTGGAACGCGCCCATGTGGGCGGCGAACATCTTGTGCACGGCGCGGCTGTCGGCGACGTCGCACGGCAGCGCCGGCCGCCTCGCCGCCGATCGCTTCGCATCTCCTTGACGACCGCTTCGGCGGCCTCGAGGCGGATGTCGTTGATGCCGACGGCGCATCCCTCGCGCGCGAAGGCGAGCGCGATCTCGCGGCCGAGCTCCCGATCCCGCGCCGGTGACGAGCGCGACCTTGCTCTGAGCTTCATGGCCGGCCTACGGCTCGATCCCCGGCGCCAGGCAGATCGCTCTCAGCTCGAGGTACGCGCGGAGCCCTTCCGACCGAGCTCGCGGCCGAGCCCCGAATCCTTGAAGCCGCCGAACGGCCCCGTCATCGCCATCATGAAGAAGTTGACGTTGTGGGTGCCGGTGCGGACGCGGCGGGCGATGGCGATGCCGCGCTGCGGGTCGCTGGTCCAGACCGAGCCCGAGAGGCCGTAGGGCGAGTCGTTGGCGATGCGGATCGCGTCGGCTTCGTCGTCGTAGGGAATGGCGCAGAGCACCGGGCCGAAGATCTCCTCCTGCGCGACGGTCATGCGGTTGTCGACGTCGGCGAAGAGCGTCGGCTCGACGAACCAGCCGCGCGCCTGGTCCTTCGGGCGTGCCGCCGCCGACCACGCAGCGCGCGCCTCCGCCTTGCCCTTGGCGATGTAGCCGAGCACGCGGTCGCGCTGGCGGTCGGAGACGAGCGGGCCGATCTCGGTCGTGAAGTCGCGCCGGATCGCCGACGCGGAGGTTGCCGACCGCCGCGGCGAGGCGCCTCGACGCCTTCCTTGTAGCGCGCGCGCGGCAGCAGCACGCGCGTCTGCGCGACGCAGGCCTGGCCGTTGTTCATCGTGCCGGCGCCGACGATCGGCGCGATCACTTGCTCGAGGTCGGCGTCGTCGCAGACGATCGCGGCGGACTTGCCGCCGAGCTCGAGCGTCACGCGCCGCAGGCGCTCGCCGCAGAGCGCGGCGATCCGCCGGCCGGCCGCGGTGCTGCCGGTGAAGCTGACCTTGTCGATGCCGGGATGGGTGACCAGATACTCGCCGACCTCGCGGCCGGCGGGGAGCAAGCTCACGACGCCCTTCGGTACGCCGGCCTCGTCGAGGGCGTCGGCGAGGAGATATGGCGTCGAGCGGCGTCTCGGGCGCGGGCTTCACGACGATCGAGCAGCCGGCGGCGAGCGCGCGGCGCGAGCTTCAGCATGATCGTGAAGAGCGGCACGTTCCACGGCACGATCGCGCGCCGCGACGCCGACCGGCTCCTGGCGGACGAGCGCCGAGCCGACCATCGAGGGTCGCGTCTCCTCGAACGGGAAGGTGCGGGTCAGCTGGGCGTAGAACTCGAGCACCATGGTGGTCGCGAAGGCCCGGCCGGCGTGCGCGAAAGCTGATCGGGCAGCCCATCTCCATCGTCACCAGCGACGCGATGTCGCCGGACCGCTTGCTGCAGCGCGGCGAGGAGGCGGTCGAGGACGTCGGCGCGCTCGGCCGGGTGTGGTGCGCGACCAGGGGCCGTCCTCGAAGGCGCGCGCGCGCCGCCGCGACGGCGCGGTCGACGTCGGCCGTCGCTCGCTGCGGGGACGCGCCCGACGATCTCTTCCGTGAACGGGCGAACGGACCTCGATCCGCTCCGCGGACGACGGCTTCTCGTGTGTCCCACCGATGTACAGCGTGTCGTGCTCGATCATGCCTGCCGGCTCCTTTGGGTGAAGTGATGGTGAGGCAGGTATGACATCCTAAACTTTCGAGGTGGTCGTCAAACCCCCTCGACCGCATCGACGCCCGACCGGCACCAGCCGGTCGGGCGTCGCGTGACGTGATCCGTCGTCGGTCGGAGAGCTACCGCACCCTCGCAGTCGACGGTCGCCTCGGCGACGATGCCGCCGCTCAGGGTGACGATGGCCCCCGTGACTTGCGGCGGGTGCCCTGATGAAGTCGCTCGCGATCGCGGTCGCGCCCGCGGCGATGTCGTCGTCGTCGCTGTCGAAATCGAACTTGACCTCGTCACCGTTCGTCTGGTGGGCGGGGGCGGTCGCCGAGTTGGCCCCCGAGGTCGCGACCGCCTGGTAGCTGCCGGTCGCGATGCCGTTGCCGTCGATCGAGATCCTGGAGCGGTCGGCACGCACCTCGCACTTCACGAGGACCGTCGCGTTGCCCGAGGGCGGCGGCAGCGCGGCGCAGGGGTCCGGCGTGCAGGTGCCGACGCCGGCATTGATGCCACCCTCGACCGGCGCACTCGGCGGGCGTACGATCCTCGCAGTCCGGGCCGCTGTTGTCGGGGAGGCAGCACTGCACGTCGTCGTTTGCCGGCGGCGTCACGGGAGCGCAGGGGTTCAGGTCGCACGAGGTCGCCTCGACCGCGACGCCGCCCTCGAGGGCGCACTCGGTCGGCGGTGCGATCCTCGCACTCGGGGCCGCTGTCGTCGGGGATGCAGCAGACGATGTCCTCATCGGTCAGGCGGCGGCGTGCCGGCGCAGGGGTTCGGGAGGCACGACGTGGCGGTCGTCGCGGTCCCGCCGGCGGCCGTGCACTCGGCAGTCCGTGCGATCCTCGCACTCAGGGCCGCTGTCGTCGGGGATGCAGCAGATGATCTCGCCGGCGTCGACCGTGCCGGAGTCGGTGAGCTGGACCGCGAGCAGGTCCTCGCCGGCGGCGTTGCGGACGACGATCAGCGCGCCGCGCGGATCGAAGCCGAGGAGCTCTCGTCGTTCGAGTGCGGGCGGCTGCGGAAACGCAGACGACCGTTGCGCCGCCGCCGGTGGTGGTCAACTGGCCGACCAGGACGCCGTCGACGAGCACGTCGTAGGTCGCGTCGGCGTCGAGCCGCTTGACCTTGACCTCGAACTTGCCGTCGGACGCGTTCTTGACGACCAGCACGACGGACCTGCTCGCGTCGGCGTCGACGCCGGTCGACGAGAACGATCCGCTCTCCTTCTCGCTGTGCGGCGGGCGTTGCCCGCGCCGATCACGCGAGACCGAGTGTCGCCAGAGCGGCGACGGTGACGATCTGAAACTTCCTCATGACTCTCCCCCTTTTGGTCCGCGCTCAGACCGTGTCGTGGCATTGGTAGGGTGCATGAGCAACCCACATGCCCCGGACGAACGACCGGCAATCAGCCACTTGCCGGAGGAGGAGAGCCGAGACGTGGGGAAATCACGCAGGGTGCGTGATAGCGCGCACCTGGTATCGCGCGCATCCTCCGGGCACAAGCTGTACGGCCTGGAGAGCCCGATGGTACAGGATCGCGACCGCCGTGCCGACCGCACATCCTCCGGACCTCGTCCACATCGTGAGCCACGGGCCGCATTGCCTCGACGGCGTGACGTCGGCGGTCGCGGTGGCGCGCTTCCACGCCGGGCGCGAGGTCGTCACGCGCTTCGCGAACAACCCGGAGATCAACGAGGCGATCCAGGCGCGTGCCCGTGCCGCCGCCCGCAGGCACGACGCACGAGCTCTGGATCACCGACATCAGCTGGAACCAGCCCGCGACCGACGCGCACCTCCGGACGCTCGCCGCCGCCGGCACGCGCATCCGCTGGATCGACCACCACCGCACCGCGATCGAGCGCCTGAAGCGCGGGCGCGCTCGACGTGCCGCTCGCGACCATGGTCGTCGAGGACACCTACGCGGCCTCGCGGCTCGTGTTCGAGCACCTGAAGCGCCGGCTCGCGAGCGAGAGGCGGACGCCGAGCGGCGATCCGAGCACGCCGCCGACGTTCCTCGCGCTCGAGAAGCTGGTGGCGCTCGCCGACGACAACGACCGCTGGATCCACGCGCTCCCGGGCTCGCGCGAGCTCGCGCTCACCGTCGGCGCGATGCGCGACACGACGGCGTATCGAGGAGCTCCTCGGCGTCGACGCCGACGTCACGCTACACGCCGGCGATGCGCGAGGCCGAGGCGCGGGTGACGGCCGAGGTCGCGGCGACGCACGCGCTCGCCGAGAAGACGCGGCGCGAGCGCCGGGTCGGCGACGTGACGCGTGCTCGCGGCGTGGTGCGCCGGCTATCCGAGCGAGATCGGCGACGCAGTGGGGCAAGGCGACGCCGAACGCGGTGGTCGCGCTCTACGACACCAAGAGCGACGGGGTGAGCTTCCGGCGCTCGCCCGACGTCGACCGTCGATCTGTCGCGCGTCGCCGAGACCTTCGGCGGCGGCGGCCACGCGGCGGCGGCCGGCTGCAAGATCCCCGGCATGGGCAGCCGCGATGCCGACGCGCTCGCGACGCTCGTCGCGGAGGCGGTCGCGCAGCGTGACGGGGCGTGAGGGCGCGCCGTGAGCTCGCAGCACGACCTCGGCTGGCTCCGCAAGCGCTACGGCAAGTTCCCGCTGCGTCGACGCGACGCTCGCGAACGGCGACTTCGCCCCGTCCGCGGCGGCGGGCGTCGGAGCGAGGTCGCGATGGCGATCCGCCGTCCGAGCGGCGGCATCCTGCTGCAGACCAAGGCCTTCTATCCGGCGGGCACCTATCGTCTGCCGACCGGCGGCATCAAGGACGGCGAGGACGTCGAGCACGCGCTCCTGCGCGAGGTGCACGAGGAGAGCAACCTCGACGTCGAGATCGAGCGCCTGGTCGCGGTGATCGACCACAGCGCGCTCGACGCGCAAGGCGCCGTTCCGCTCCTACATGTTCCTGCTGCGCGAGACCGGCGGCACGCTCAAGGTGAACGATCCCGACGAGCAGATCAGCGGCTGGGACGAGCGCGACGTCGCGGGTCTCGAGCGCGCTGCGCGCGAGCTCCGCAACCTCGACGGGACGTGGCGGCGCTGGGGCATGTTCCGCGCCGTCGCGCTCGAGGTGCTGGCGGGCGCCGTGCGGTGAGCCCGGCGCGGTGCGCGGCGACGCGCGGCGCGATGGGGCGAGCGCTGGTCGCGGGCAAGGGTGCCGCGCGCTCTACGCCTGGGCGCTCTACGATCTCGCCAACACCACCTTCTCGCTGAACGTCGTCTCGCGCTACCTGCCGCTCGCTCGTCGTCGAGGATCTCGGCGGCCGCGATCTCCACGTGAGCGTCGCGTACAGCAGCGCGATGGTCGCGGTCGCGCTCACGGCCGCCGCTGCTCGGCGCGCTCTCCGACTGCGTCCGGGCCGACGCATCCCGTTCCTCGCCGTCGACCACGCTTCGGCTGCGTCGCCGCGACCGCGCTCATGGGCGTCGGCGACGCCGATGACGCTCGTGCTGCGCGCTCTTCGCGGTCGCGACGTACTTCTACAAGGCGGCGCTCGTCTTCTACGACGCGCTCCTCGCCAACGTCTCCGACGAGTCGACGCGCGGGCGCGCCTCCGGCGCTCGGCGTCGGGTCTCGGCTACGGCGGCACGATCATCAGCCTCTACAGCGTGGCGCCGATCGCCGAGCGCTTCGGCAAGCGCGGCGGCCTTCCCGCGACCGCGCGCTCTTCTTCGTCTTCGCGCTTGCCGTGCTCTCGTCTGTGGTGCCGGACCGGCGGCGCGGGCGCGCTCTGGCGGCGCGGGCTCGCCGCCGAGACGTTCACGCGCGTCGCGCGCCACGGTGCGAAGCTCCGGCTGCATCCCGGGCCTCGGCCGGTTTCCTCTGCGCCCACTTCCTCTACACCGACGCCGTCAACACGGTCGATGCTCTTCATGGCGTTGTACGTGACCAAGGTCGGCGGCTTCATCGAGCCCCGAGGTGACGCGCCTGCTCGCCCTCTCGACGGTCTTCGCGATCGTCGGCGCCTTCGGCGCAGGGCCGCTGATCGATCGTCTCGGCGCGAAGCGCGCGCTCTACGTGGCGCTCGCCCTCTGGGTCGCGGGCCTCGGGCTCGCGCGGCGCCGCGCGGAAGGGCGCGCTCTGGCTCGTCGGGCCGATCACCGGGACCGCGCTCGGCGCGCTCTGGGCCGCCGATCGCGTCGTCGATGTTCCGGCTCTCACCGCCCGAGGCCCTCGGCGAGTTCTACGGCATCTACGGCATGGTCGGCCGCTTCTCGGCGATCACCGGTCCGCTCGTCTGGGGGCGCCGTCGTCTACGCGCTCGAGGACACGGGCGCGTTCGCCTATCGCGCCGCGATCGGGACGCTGTTCGTCGATGCTCCTCGCGGGGACGTGGGTGCTGCGGCGCGTCCCCGCGGTGTGACGCCGATCTGAGGCCGCCATATCGTTTGATCGGTCGACCGAGATGGCGTACGCCGCCGTGTGCTCATGCTGCCGCACCGCATCGGCGCCTACTTCGCGATCATCACCTCGGTCGACTTGATGATCGCCGTCACGGCGTCGCCGGCCGCGAGCGCGAGGCGCTTGGCCGGAGCTCGCCGTGATCACGGAGACGATCTCCTGGCCGCCGACGTCAGCACGACCTCGGCCATCAGCCCGTCGACATGGACGACATCACGGTCCCATGCAGTTGGTTGCGTGCGCTCAGCCTCATGGTCTCATTCCTTTCGACCCCGACGTCTTCGTCAGTCGTCGATAGCCGCCACGGAGCAAGGGTGGCAGAACGCCGGGACGCATTCCGACCTCGGACGGCGGGGAGAGCACGACGGCGAACGACGGCTCGTAGCGTCGAGGTGGTCGCTCATCCAGCGCGCGCGTTCGTGTCTAAGACATAGCGATCCGTCTCCGCATCGACCGATCGGTCACGCGAGATTGGGTAGGGTCTCAGTTCGATTCGTTCACTTCGAAAATCGGTCCCCATCCACATGACGAGGTCGAGCGGACCTGCCAAGAGAAGCTGCTGTCCGGACCCCAGCGTACGAAGGCCGCCTGCGATCATTCGGCGCCGAGCGTTACCCCGAGTCCGAAGTGTGAGAACGTCGCCTCGCTCCACGCTCTACTAACCTGGGGGCCTGGGCCGAGCTTCTAGGATGGGATTTGCCCAACGCTGGCAGCGGGCGCCGAGGGTCATGCCCAGCGTGGCGGCTCGAGCCTGGCACTCCGAAGTATCCGGCGATTACTTGAACGCACCACGACGGCGTGGGGCCGGCGACTCGATCGCCGAGGGCGGGAGTGGATGCGTGTGGGGCGGCTCGGCCGGGACGTCTGCGGGATCGAAGCAGTCCGTGGCGGCGCCATCCGACCGACAAGAGCCACGTCCGCGCTCGCGCCACCGGCGGCCGCTCGAGAGATCCTGGCCCGCGGGTCGTGCCGGGTAGCGAGCGCACCTCGCTTCCAGCCGTCGAACCAACGCGCTGACGACGCCGGATCGAGGCGCGCCCCGCTCGTCGGCGTAGTACCGGCCTTCCCTGGCGTGTCGACGCGCATTCAGGAGCACGTAGCGGAGGGCGGTGTGCGCCTCTCTTTGGGTGTGGGCAGCAACCGGTGATGGTAGCGGGTCGTCGAGCACGGGCCCCTTTCGCCGCGCAATCCGGTTGACGGCGCGGGCGAGGCGGGCGCCGATCGCCTTCATGCCGCGTCCGAGCGCGTCGCGATCCCGCGCTTCGACGATCAGGTGCGCGTGATTTCCCCTGGAGCGAGTAGTGGACGAGGCGGAAGCCGGGACGGGCGCAGCCGGGCGCGAAACTGCGCTCGATCTCGCGGACGATGGGCACCGTGCGCAGTGACGGAACGTCGGGCCGCACGCGCAGCGTGATGTGAGCGGGCAGCCTCGTGAAGGCTTTGCGGGCGACGTGCCGCAGACCGGGATGCTCGCCGGGCTTCCGGCCAGCATTGGACGGCGTCCGCCCTGGCGCGGACGTTCGGGCAGTGGAGGGAATCTGTGGGGATCGACGCGCCATCTTGATTCGGCGATGTTCTAGCATGATTCGAAACATTTTGTCAAGAGTCAGATCGACCCATCTGGTACGGTGTAGCATTTCTGACACTTTGGATCCGCGGCCGACTCCGGCGCGGGTCGATTCCGCCGCAGCGTTCCGCGGCGCGCGTGGAGCGGCGGCGTCTATCGAGTTCGCACCGACCCGCCGGTCCCCGAATCTCGAGGATTCGTCACCAAATTCCGTTGCTCCTCTTGCGAAAATCGGCCAGACCGGTCGATGGTCGCCGCTTCCCTCGCGATCGTGCCGAACCGACGCTCGTGCTAGAGCCCGGCGCCATGGCAAAAGGCTGGACCGTAGAAGACATCCCCGATCAGACCGGCAAGACGATCCTCGTGACCGGGGCGAACAGCGGGCTCGGGTACGAAACCGCCCTGGCACTCGCCGGCGGGGGCGCTCGCGTTCTCATCGCCTGTCGCGATCTCGCGAAAGGGCGCGAGGCCGAGGCGCGCATCCGCGCGGCGCACCCGCGCGCGACGGTCACCGTGTTGGCGCTCGACCTTGCGAGCCTCGACGACGTGCGGCGCGCCGCCGACGCCGTGCACGGCGAGACCACACGCCTCGACGTGCTCGTGAACAACGCCGGCGTGATGGCGCTCCCTTACCGCAAGACGCGTGACGGCTTCGAGATGCAGCTCGGGACGAACCACCTCGGGCCGTTCGCGCTGACCGGGCTCGTGCTCGATCTCCTCCTCGCCACCCCGGGGCGCGGATCGTGACGGTCAGCAGCGGCTTTCATCGCCTGGCGGAGATCCGCTTCGACGATCCGCAGTGGGAGCGCGGCTATTCCAAATGGTCCGCGCTACGGGCAGAGCAAGGTCGCGAACCTGCTCTTCGCCTACGAGCTGCAGCGCCGGCTCCGCGGCGGCGCAATGCCGGCGCGATCAGCGTCGCGGCGCATCCGGAGATATGCCGCGACCAATCTGCAGTTCGCGGGGCCGCGCATGGAAGGGTCGTCGATCGCCGAGCGCTTCTCGGCGATCGGCAACCGTCTCTTCGCGCAGAGCGCGGCCATGGGCGCATTGCCGCAGCTCTACGCCGCGACCGCTCCCGACGTTCGCGGCGGCGACTGCGCTCGGTCCGAGCGGCATCGGCGAGCTCTGGGGCGCGCCGCGCAGGTGTCGTGTCGAACGCCCACTCGAACGACGCGACGGCGGCAGGCCGGCTCTGGACGCTCTCCGAGCAGCTGACCGGCGTTCGCTACGGCTGCGCTCCGGCCCAAGCGAACCTCTGCACAGGTGGGTTCCGGAACGAGAAGCGGGGCAGGTGAGCCGCGCGCGAGGCGCAGGCGCCCGACCGCGTATCTGAATGATACGTCGAGGGCCGGCGCCGCGCATGCCGATCGCCGGATGGATCGGCGCTTCGCAGCCGGGAGCCACCTGTGCAGAGGTTCCCAGCGTCGCGGTCAAGGTTTTCCTGCACCCAGAATGATGCACTCCACGAAGATGTAACGATCCATTCGCTCCGCGGCGCGCACGTCTCCTCGCGCTAGCGTAAGGGACATCTTCGGCAGGTGGAGGGATCGCCTTCATGCAGATCGACGACGTGCCCAGAATGCTCGCGGCCGCAGAGCGCTACGAGAAACGCATCAAGGAGGCGAAGCGCGTACCGGCGCCGTCGCAGCGCAGCAAATACCTGGGGCGCAACCTGTCGCGGGCAGCGGGCGCAGATGCTCGCGAATGAGGCCGTCATGGCGGGGTGCGCCGGCGGGCTCTTCTGGAAGCCGTCGCGCAGATCTCCGAGGAACGGATCATCGGCGCGAGCGACCTGCTCGACATCAACTATCTGGAGCTGGCGATCGCCGTCGGTCGCGGGGTCGCGCGCATTCAGATCAGCAACGCGTACGGCACCGGCTTTCTCGTCGGCCCGGGCCTCCTGATGACGAACCACCACGTGCTCGAGGACGAGAACGACGACCAGCGCGCCGTCGCGCAATTCGACTATCAAGACAACGCGAGCCACGAGCTGCTGCCGCGGCAGGACTCATCGGCTCGATCCGGCCTCGTTCTTCGTCACGGATGTCGAGCTGGATTTCACGATCGTCGGCGTGGCGCCGACCTCGAACACGAATCGCAAGCTCAGCGCCTACCCATGGCTCCGGCTCATCGAGGAGCTCGGGAAGCGCAGAAGGGCGATTTCCTCAACATCATTCAGCACCCCAACGGCGGGCTGAAGCAGATCGCGTTTCGGAAGAACGAGATCATCGAGATCCCGGATGCCCAGAGGGATTTCTTGTACTACACGACCGACACCGAGCCCGGGTCATCGGGATCGCCATGCTTCAACGACCAGTGGGAGCTGGTGGCGCTGCACCATTCGGGTGTCCCGGAGCGCAACGCCAAAAGAAGTCCTCAGAACGGACGGCAACGTATGGCGCAAGGGCGATCCGGATGCTCTCATTCACTGGATCGGCAACGAGGGCGCCCGCATCTCCCGCCATCGTGACGAAGATGCGCGGCATGAGCCTGAAGCTCGAGTGGCGTGATCGACGCGACGAGATGCTGCAGGCCACGCCGCCCAACCCCATCGAATTGGCGCGCGGGGCGCACCCATCAGGGCTCTGGCGACGGCCCGGTCCGTGACGTGCCAGCCGTGAATCGCGGCGCTTGGAGCCCACCAGCGGAGGCGAACATGGGACAGTCGTATACGTGGACGATTCCCGTCCGGTTCACGGTCACGGTCGGTGGCGCGGAGGCCGGCGAGCAGGCACCGCGGATCGAGCCGCAACAGCCGAGAGAACGCGAGCAGCCCGGAAGAGCCCGGTATCGAGGTGACGATCGATCAGGACTGGAGCAAGCGGAAGGGGTTCGACGAGGACTTCTCGGCCCGCCCATCGCGCTCCCCAAGCTGTCGAGCGCCATGAAGAAGAACACGGTCGAGGTGCCGCCCCAATACCGCCGGAGCGGCGACAAGTACGTGCTCGACTACTTCCACTACAGCGTCGCCATGAATACAGCAGCGGCGCTGCGCGTGGTACTCCGCCGCCATGATCGACGGGACCCGCTTCAAGGATTTCAAGCGCGGCACGGACAAATGGTTTCTCGATCCGCGCATCGAGACCAAGTACCAGATGGGCGAGGAGCTCTACGCGGCCGCGCACACCGACCGGGGGCACCTCACCCGCTTCAAGGACCTGTCGTGGGGCGCCAAGAAGGAAGACGCCGTCAAAGCGACGAACGACAGCTTCCACTTCACCAATTGCACGCTCCAGCTGGACGGCTTCAACGAACAGAAGTCGCGTTGGCAGGGGCTCGAGCTCTTCCTCCTCGAGAACCACGCGAAGAAGGACGACCGCAAGATGATCGTGATCACCGGACCGGTGCTGCTCGACTCCGACCCGCGCTACAAGAACGAGTCCATGAACTACACGGCCCAGATTCCCGTGGCCTTCTGGAAGGTGTGCTGCCTCCGTCGCCAAGACGGTTCGCTCGCGGCAACCGGTTTCAAGATGGGGCAGGGAAGACATCACCGCGCTTCCCGGCTTCGAGGAGAAGTTCGACGTCGCCGCGGTCCAGAGTGACGATCGCCGAGCTCGAGACCCTGACCGGCTTGGACTTCGGCGTATTGACCCAGCACGATCACTTCGCGCAAGGCGGCGATCCCGGCACGTTGGAGATCGCGACGCCGGACGGCGGCAAACGTCGCATCAAGCCGATCGAGGACTTCACCGACATCGTCGTGTGAGTCGACGAGGCTTCTCGGCGGCCTCGGGGGCGGTCGGATCTATTGACCTGGGGCGAGCTGCGCCTGCTCGCACCAGCGGTGCGAGATCCGGCCGGAGCCGCACCGCCTCGGCCGCCTCGGCGCGCGCCTCGTCGTTCCTGCCGGCAGCGGTGAGCGCGAGGGCGAGGTTGAAGTGCACCTCGGCCTTGTTCGGCTGCAATGCGAGCGCGCGTTGGTATTGCGCGACGGCCTCGGCGGGCTGGTTCTGGCGTAGGAGCAGGTTTCCCAAGTTGCTGTACGGCTCGACGTAGTCGGGGGCCGAGACGGATCGCGTCGCGATAGAGGGACGCCGCCTCCGCGAAGCGGCGGGCCTCCATGAGCGCGACCCCGAGGTTGTTCTTGGCCTCGGCGTATGCGGGCCGGAGACGCAACGCTTCCACGTAGCGCGGCTCGGCCTCGGCGTAGCGATTCTGGTCGGCGAGCGCGACGCCCCAGTTGTTGTGCGCCTCGGCCGACGTCGGGTCGAGACGGACGGCCTCCGCCGCGTGGGCCTCGGCGTCGCGATACTGCTTCTGTATCTCGAACGCGTGGCTCAGGTGGACGTGCGCGTCGGCGCGCGTCGGGTCGAGCCGCAATGCGGTCTTGGCGGCGGCGATGCCGTCGTCGACGTGGTGGTCTTGCACCAACGCTTGCGCGAGGTTGCTGTGGGCGCGCGCGTTCTCCGGCCGCTTCTGGGTGACGTCCGTCCACATCGCGACCGGGCTCCGGTAATCGCGGTTGCGGTCGATGGTGAGCAACGCGAGCACGGCGACGACGATCCCGATGGTCGCGGTCGCGACGGCACGCTCCGTCGGCGCCGGCAGCCAGTGCCTGCCGGATGAGCGCCCACGCGCCGACGACGAGCAAGCGCGACGAGCGGGGCGAGCGGCAGGTACATGCGGTGCTCGAAGGCGAGGTCCCGGATCGGCACGACGCTCGAGCTCGGGGCGAGCACGAGCACGAACGCGACGACGAGGAACGCGAGCCGCGGCTGATCGCGCCATGCGACCAGGAGCGCCGCGATGCCGCCCACGAGCGCGAGCATCGGGAGGACGACGGCGACGAAACCCTCGGCCGGCGGCCACCCGTAGTCGAGCACGAGCCCGTGCGGCCAGACGACGAGCGCGAGATAGCGCAGCACCACGCCGGGCTGGCTCCGGACGAACTCGCCGAACGTGACGTCGCGGATCGCGAACCCGGCGGTCGCCGCCGATTCGTGCTCTTGACCGGCGAGGAGGGCGGCGAGGATCGCCCACGTGGCGAAGAGCCCGACGTAGAGCCCGCGCCGCTCACGCCAGGCTCGCGCCCACGACCCGGCGAGAAACACGCGGTCGTAGAGCAGCACGACGATCGGGGCGGTCACCATCACCGGCTTGCAGAGCATGCCGAGCGCGCACGCGGCGATCGCCGCAGCGTACCACGGCGTCGGGCGGCGCGCGCGGCGCCGCGGATGACGGCATAGAGCGTGAGAAGATAGCAGAGCGCCATCAGCGACTCGGCGCGCTGCACGACGTAGGTGACGCTCTCCGTCGCGAGCGGGTGCACCGCCCAGACGAGCGCGATCGCGAGGGCGGGTCCGGTCGTGCCGAGCGTCCGGGCCGCGATGCCGTAGAGCGTGAGCGCGGCGAGGACGTGCACCACGAAGTTCACCGCGTGGTAGCCGACGACGCGCGCGCCGCCGACGGCCCAGTTCAGCGCGAGCGAGAGCTGCACGAGCGGCCGGGTCGTGCCGCGGACGGTCTGCCAGGAGAGCTCGTGCAGCGACTCGGTGTCGAGAATGCTGGCGTCGTCGAAGAGGAATGGCACCGTGAAGGTCGCGTGGTAGGCGACGAGGACGGCGAGCACGATCAGGAGCGCCGACTGCAGGTCGAGAAGACCGCGCTGCGTGACGATGGACGTGCGGCGTTCGGAGGTCTTGGTTGCGCGCGGCTGGCCGCCGCGCTCGGCAGGGCGCGACATCGCGGCAATTGTGAAGAAGTCGCAGCGGATATTCCAGTAGGCTCACGCGCCCCCGATGACCGACGCGACCAGCGCCGGGTCCTCCATTGGCATGAAGTGCGTGCGGTCGGGGCGCTGGAGGTCGCGGGCGTCCCGGAAACGCGTCGCGAGCGCCGGCCACGTCGGCGAGTTGCGGAAATCGGCGAGGTCGGCGGGCGTGCGCGGCTCGATCGCGCGGAGCAGGGTGACCGGTACCGTGACGGCCTCCACGTGGTCGTGGATGGCGGGATTGCCGAATGCGGCGGTGTAGACGGCTCCTTCCATCTCGGGGAGCAGGCGAGCTCGAAGCCGGCCGGATCGGCGCAGGGAGAGAGTCCCCACGTGCAGTAGTCGCGGAGCGCGCCCGAAGTGAAGGTCGCGAACGACGGCCGCTCGCGGAGGCGCTCGACCATGTCGTCGATCGACTCGAAGAAACGCCGGCGCTTGGCGGCGGGATGCGCGTTGCCGGCGACCTCGACCCAGGCGCCGTCGCCGTCCGAGCCGCGCGGCGCGTACATCTCGGGAGCGAGGATCGTCGGGTCGACGAGGACCAGGCGGCGAAAGCGTGCGGGCTCGCGGGCGGCGGCCTCGACGAGCGCGTGGCCGCCCGCCGAGTGGCCGACGCCGACGACGCCGTCGAGGTCGAGGCGCCGCACGACCTCGGCGACGTCGCGGCCGAACTCCTGCCAGCGGATGCGCGCGACCTTGTCGCTCCGGCCGTGACCGCGCTGGTCGATCGCGACGATCCGCCGTCGACCCGAGTGCGCGACGACCTGATCCCAGGTGCGGGCGTGAAAGCCGGTCGCGTGCACCAGGAGAATCGGATCACCGCCGAGCCCGCGGCCCCATTCGAAATACGTCAGCGATACGCCGTTCACGGTGACGGAGGCTTCGATCGGAGCGCGCACGGCGCCCGACCATGGGAGAAGCCCGGCGTCCATGCAAGCAGCCGCGACGGCGGCTGCGTGTCGTGCTGGCGGCCGCGACGGCGGCTGCGTGTCGTGTGCTGGCGGCCGCGACGGCGGCTGCGTGTCGTGTGCTGGCGGCCGCGACGGCGGCTGCGTGTCGTGTGCTGGCCGGCCGCGACAGCCGCCGCGTCTTTCAGTATATGAGCGCCGCCGTGACGGACCTGCCCGACGCGCTTCCCGCACCCGCGCCCCGGCCTCACCCACGACAACCGCTTCTTCTGGGAGGGCGTCGCGGCGCGCCGGTTGCTGATCCAGCGCTGTGCCGGCTGCCGGCGCCTGCAGCATCCGCCGGCGCCGATGTGTCCCGCGCTGTCACGGCCTCGACGATGGAGGCGATCGAGGCCTCGGGGCGCGGCGTCATCCACAGCTTCGTCGTCATGCACCACCCGCCCGTCCCGCCGTTCGAGTATCCGAACGTGATCGTGCTCGTGGAGCTCGCCGAGGGACGCGTCTCGTCTCGCGCCTCGCCGGGTCGCTCCCGACGACGTCCGGATCGGCATGGCGGTGCGCGTAGACTTCGAGACGGTCGACGGCGACCTCGCGCTGCACTTCTTCCGTCCGGTGGAGGCGCTGAGGGTGGCGGCCGCGCGACGACGGGCGACGTTCCCGGGCCGGACCGCGATCGCCGGCATCGGCGCGACCGAGTTCTCGAAGGACTCGGGGCGGAGCGAGCTCAGGCTCGCCTGCGAGGCCGTGATGAGCGGCGCTCGACGACGCCGGGCTCACGCCGGCCGACGTCGACGGCATCTCGACCTTCATGATGGACAACAACCCGGAGATCGAGGTCGCGCGCGCGATCGGCGCCGGGCCGCTGCGGTTCTTCTCGCGCATCCACTACGGCGGCGGCGCCGCGTGCGCGGTCGTGATGCAGGCGGCGCTCGCCGTCGGGTCGGGAGCGGCAGACGTCGTGGTCTGCTACCGCGCGATGAACGAGCGCTCGCAGCAGCGCTTCGGGATCGGCACGACGCCGACGGCGCGCGTCGCGACCACCGAGACCGCGCACTTCGGCTGGTACGCGCCCTTCGGGTTGCTGACGCCGGCGTCGTGGGTGGCGATGCAGGGGCAGCGCTATCTGCACGACTACGGCGCCACGACCGAGGATTTCGGGCGCGTGTCGGTCGCCTGCCGGCGTCATGCGGCGACCAACCCGAGGCGTGGTTCCACGGCCAGCCGATCACGCTCGCCGACCACCAGGCGTCGCGCTGGATCGTCCGGCCGCTTCGCCTCCTCGACTGCTGCCAGGAGAGCGACGGGGCGGTCGCGGTCGTCGTCGACCACGCTCGAGCGTGCGCGCGACGCGAAGCAGCCGCCGGCCGTGATCCGCGCGGCCGCGCAGGGCGCGTCACGCGATCAGCAGATGATGACGAGCTACTACCGCGACGCGATCGGCGACCTGCCCGAGATGGCCGACGTCGCGCGCGAGCTCTACGCGCAGTCGGGTCTCGGACCGAAGGATTTTCAGACCGCCGTGATCTACGACCACTTCACGCCGTTCGTCCTGGCGCAGCTCGAGGCGTTCGGCTTCTGCGGCCGCGGCGAGGCGCAAGGACTTCATCCGCGACGGCCGCGATCGAGATCGGTGGCGCGCCTTCCGATCAACACCCACGGCGGCCAGCTCGGCGAGGCCTACATCCACGGCATGAACGGCGTCGCCGAAGGCGTGCGCCAGGTGCGCGGCACGGCGGTGAATCAGGTCCGCGGCGTCGAGCACGTACTGGTGACGGCGGGGACGGGCGTCCCGACGAGCGCCATCATTCTCGGGAAAATCTAAACGACGCGTTGCCGCGCTGTGACGCGCGCATGCCGGCGACGACGGCGGAGGCTTCGCTCCGCGGCCCGCGTCAGCGGCAGACGAGCTTCGTGCCGCTGCCGCTCGCCTTGCACAGCAGCGGGAAGAACGACGCCGCGCAGCGTGTCGGCAGTTGCTCGCGCCGATCGTCGGGTCGAACGTGACCGATAGGCGGACGCTCTCGATGCCGGCGAGCGCGGTCGCGAAGACCGAGCCGCGCGCCTTCACCTTCAGGTCGGCGTCGCGGGGATCGTTCGGCCGGCGTTTCACCCGCACGTCCCGTGAGGATCGCCCCTCCGGATGGAGCTTGCAACGTCACGCCGTGAGCGGGCAGCCTGGGGGGCTGATGACGCGCCCGGTCGTGGACGTCGGCGGCATGCCGCCGTTCGATGCGCTCCGCGGGGTGGTCGACAAGCTTCGTGCCTTCGCCCCCTCGTTCGCCACCGTGGGCAGGAGTAGCGCGCGGAGCGGCCGTGTCGGCCGTCTGATCTTCGAGGACGACGCCGTCCGCGCCAAGGTGCACGGCACGAAGATCTACGATGCGTCTTGGGCCTGGCAGCTCGCGGGCACGACCACGCCGGCGTGCTCGTGCCCCGTCGGTCCGTTTTGCAAGCACACCTACGCGCTCGCGTGCTGCCTCTTGGCGGCGGCGCATGCGGAGCAGGGCTTCGTCGACGCCCGGCTCGCGCGCTTTCTCCCGAGGGCCTCATGCGGACGCCCGGTGGCGCGGTGGTGCCGATCGCGGCCAGTGCGGCGAGTACCGCCCCGGTCGAGCGCCGGCGCGAGACGCCGCGGCCCGCGCCGTCCTCGGCGCTCGAACGCCTCCGCTCCGCGCCCGTCGGGTGGCAGCGCGAGCACGCGCTCGAGCGTCTCCTGGCCGGCAGTCCCGCCCGCGGGCTCAGCGGTTACTTGCCGCCCTTCCCGGAGATCCTCGCCGAGCCCGATACCGATCTCATGTGCTGGCGCCTCACGCAGGAGATCCAGACCCGTGCCGACGGCTGGTTGCCGCGCGAGCTCGGGCCGTACCGCGATCGACCGGATCTCGCCGCCCGCCACGCCGACGCGCGCGCGCGAAGCTGCTCGAGGAGCTCGGGGCGTGGGCGCGGCGCAAGAGCGCGGTCACGCCGCGGAGCCTCCGTCTCCTCTTCAGCCTCACCGAACGGCCCGGGCGGCGCTCCGCCATCGGGGTCGAGGCGCGGGTCACGAGCACGCAGGTCGTCGACGAGCCGCGCTCGATGATGCAGCTCGTCCAGTTGCGGACGCAGATGCATCGCACGCCGGGATTGCTTCCGGCCGATCAGGCCGCCGCGCTCGACTGGCTCTGCGATCACAACATCGGCGGCCGGCACGACTACTACGACGGGCAGAACGGCGTGGCGCCGGCGCTCCTCACGCGTCTGCTCGAGCGCGTGACGACGATGCCGTTCGTCGCCTGGCGCGACCACCTGCCCTGGATCTCGCGACCCGCGCCGGCGTGCACGGCGGCGCGCCGGTCCGTCTCGGTGCCGGAGCTCGTCCGGCTCTTGCCGATGTGCGTGACGCGCGACGACGAGGTGTGGGTCGAGCTCGGTTCCTCTGGCCGGACGGGCGCGAGCGGCGGATCGACGAGGCGATCTATCTCCGCGATCCCGGCGGCTGGTCGCCATCGGGGCGGGTGAGCCTCGTGCTCGCCGACGGCACCTTCTGGGTGGTCGGCGAGGAGCCGCCGGAATCGGTGCTCGAGCTCTTCACCGCGGCGCGCGGCTGCCGCTTCCGCGCCGAGTCCCGCGCCGAGACCCTCGGGCTCCTCGCGACGAGCTTCCCGCACCTCGAAGCCGCGCTCGTCAGCCACACGCGCACGTCATCGCCGTGACGCCGATCGTCGCGCTCGATCTGCGCGCCGACGACTGGCTGCAGCTCCGCGCTCTTCGCGCGGGCGACTGCGCCCGGAGCGCGACGTCGGCCTTCGAGTATCTGCGCCGACGGACGCTGGGAGCGCGTGCGCGCCGAGCCTGCTCCCGGGTGGACGAGGCGGCGTCGACGCTCGCGGCCTTTGCCGCGAGCGTGACGTCCGACGCGGCGTGGCGAGGCGGCGGCGAGCGCCGTTCTGGCAAGTGAGGTGGCGCCTTCGTCGACGGCCTCGGCTGCGATGCCGATCGACGTCTGGGTCGACGTGCCGCAGGACGACGACGTCGCGGCGATCGTCGCCTGGCTCGAGCACACCGACGCCGCGCGCGGCGCGCGCGATGCGCCCGGCGGCGGCGAGGCGCCGGAGGACGGCGCGAGATCGGCTGGTGGCTCTTCTGCAGCCGCCGGCGCATGGAGAGCTTCGCCGAGGTGTGGGAGGCGCGGCCGCCCGGGCGTGGTCTGGTACGGCTCGGAGCGGGCGCGACGGCTGCTCGCCGCCAACCAGCGCGTCACGCCGCGCCTCCGCATCGAGGCGAGCGGGGTCGATTGGTTCAAGGTGTCGGCGGCGTGGGAAGCCGAGGGGCGGCGGCTCTCGGACGCCGACCTCGCGAAGCTCCGCGCGGCGACCACCCGCTTCGTGAAGCTCGACTCCGGGTGGGTGCGGCGCGACGTCACGGAGCACTTCGACGAGATGAGCGATCTCCTCGCCGATCTCGGCGTCGAGCTCGGCGACGAGCCGCAGCAGGTGACGGTGTGGCAGCTCGCCGGCGCCGATCCGAGACGCTCGCGACCCTCGAGCGCCTCGGCAGCGATCCCGAGACCCTCGCCGCGGCGCGCGCGCTGCGCGAGCGGGTGGCGCAGCTTCGCGGGTCTCCCGACCGTCGTGCCGCCGGCCGAGTTCACCGGCGAGCTCCGGCCCTATCAGCAGGCGGGCCTCGACTTCCTCGCGCACGCTTCGACGCGCTCGGCATCGGCGCGGTCCTCGCCGACGACATGGGGCTCGGGAAGACCGTCCAGGCGCTCGCGTGGCTCGCCGCATCTCCGTCGGCTCGATCCCGGCGGCGGCCCGAGCCTGGTCGTCTGCCCGGCGTCGGTCGTGCACAACTGGGCGCGCGAGGCCGAGCGCTTCGCGCCGTCCTTCCGCGTCTTGCTGCTGACGAGCGGCGAGGGCCGCCACGCGGCATGGAGCGAGATCGCGAACGCACGACCTCGTCGTCACGAACTACGCGCTGCTGCGCCGCGACGTCGAGCGCTGGCGGAGCGTCGCGCTCCGTGCCGTCATCCTCGACGAGGCGCAGAACATCAAGAACCCGAACGCCGCCGTGACCCGTGCCGCGCTCGGGCTCGCCGCCCCGCATCGGCATGGCGCTCACCGGCACGCCGCTCGAGAACCGCGCGCTCGACCTCTGGAGCATCGCGTCGTTCGTGAACCCGGGCTATCTCGGCGACGCGCGGCGACGTTCAGCGAGCGCTTCGACGGTCCCGATGCGCCGCCGCACGCGCGGTCGCTGCTGAGCGCCAAGCTGCGGCCGATCCTGCTGCGGCGCACCAAGCGCGCCGTCGCCCCCGAGCTGCCGCCGCGCATCGAGGAGCGCCGCGACTGCGAGCTCACGAAGGGGCAGCGCCATCTCTACCTCGCCGAGCTCCGCCGGAGCCGCGCGCTCGTCGAGGCGCTCGCCGCGCGCGCCGGGCGGCGTGGAGCGGAACAAGATCACCGTCCTCGCGGCGCTGACGCGGCTCCGCCAGATCTGCTGCCATCCGGCGCTCGCCGGCGGCGACCCGGGACTCGGCTCGGGCAAGGTCGACGCGCTGATCGAGATCCTCGAGCCGCTCCTCGCCGAGGGCCACAAGGTGCTGATCTTCTCGCAGTTCGTGAGTCTGCTGAAGCTCCTGCAGCCGGCGCTCGACGCGCAGGGCGTGCGCCAGCATTTTCTGAGCGGCCAGACCCAGAAGCGCGAGCAGGTCGTCGCCGACTTCCAGAACGATCCCGAGGCGTGCGTCTTCCTGGTGTCGCTCAAGGCCGGCGGGACGGGCTTGAACCTCACCGCCGCGAGCTACGTCGTGCTCTTCGACCCGTGGTGGAACCCCGCCGTCGAGGCGCAGGCCATCGACCGCTCGCACCGCATCGGGCAGGACCGGACGGTGATCGCCTATCGACTCCTCACGCGCGGCACGATCGAGGAGAAGATCTGGGAGCTGCAGCAACGCAAAGCGGCGCTCTCGCGCGAGCTCCTCGGCGAAGACGGCTTCGCCCGCACGCTCGACCGCGATGCGCTGCAGTACCTGCTCGACGAAGGACTTGGACCGCGCTGGCCGTCGTTTGTTCGTGCCGCGCGACGGGTCGCGGTGGTTTGGGAGCGTGGGGGTCGCTTTGCCGGCTCAGCGGACCGGGCACGAGCACCGCTCAAGGTCTACCTTCGCGGGGACACGTGCCCGGCCTGACGAGCCGGCAAAGCGACCCCCACGCTCCCCAGCAACAGCCGTTGCGCGATGACGCAACGACGGCGCTCGCTCTTCCTCTTCCTGTTTGGTTCTGCGTGCTGCGCTCGTCTTCGCGTTCGTGCTTCGGGCATCAGCCAGACGTATTCTGATGCGGCGGTGGCTGGGGCGTGGGGTGGGGCGCGACGCCTTGCAGGCTCGTCAGGCCGGGCACGGGTCCCTGCAGAAGGTAGACCTTAAGCGACCGCTAGAGATTCTTTAGCAGCGTTTTTGCTAAGAGCCAGTTGGGTTCACGACCGCGTTGCGGTCGGCGGGATCGGTCTCGAGCGGACCGCAGACGACCGACACGTCCGGGTAGGTAGCCAGGCCCGTTACGAGGACGCGAATGCGGAGGTCCGAGCTGGTCTCGAAGTCCGGGCGCAGCGCTACGCAGTGCAGGGCGAATGTCCGACTTCGCACGTTACGTCGACCCGCCCGGGCGAAAAGGCCGGTAGTGATGGCTATCAACCACCGCGTCGGGAAACGCGGGATCCGTTCGTAAAAGGCGCCGGCTGCGGTTGCGCCGCGCCGGGCCGCACCGCGGCGCGGAAAATTCCTTGCGAGACGATGCGCACGTCGGCAGGGGTCGACGCATGATCGCTCGTCGACTCGCCGCTTTGTCGTTGGCCCTGGCTCTCGTGGTCCTGCTCGCCGCCCCCGCGTTCGCACGTCCTCCGCGGATCCAATGCCGCGGAACGGATTCGCCAAATGTTGAAGGTCCGTTGCGTCGGCCGCGACGACTGTCGCGTCGGCATCTTCCGGTGAGGGCATCAACGGGCCGTACAACGTGGCGGTCGGACCACGGGACTTCACGCAGCCGGGGATCGAGGTGCCTGGTGGTCGAGCGCCTCCACGACGTGGTCATCGACACGACCGGCGGGAACGACGCCGTCGTCTTCGACGACGTCCACGTCCTGGGCTCGCTGCGGATCCGCATGCGTGGCGGCGACGATTTGTTCACCACGACGGACGCGGGCGCCGCCGGCGTCGTGCGCGTCGAGATGGGAAGAGGAAACGACAATCTCTTTCTCGACGGCGCCAGCTGCGCCAAGGGCTCGTACATCCGGCTCGGTACCGGCGACGACATCCTGCACCTCGACGTTGTCCGCGCGGATCCGCGTGCGGTGTTTAACGGCGGCGACGGCGCCGACACGCTGGAGCTGTTCCTCATCCCGCCCTCGCCGGCTCCTTCGCTTCTCGGCTTCGAAAGCGTGACCGTCGAACCGTGACACAGCGCGCGGCGCGCGCTGTGATATTCGCGCCGGCTTCGCTGTGGCAAACAGCAGTGCAGGGCGAACGTCCGACTTCGCACGTTACGTCGATCCGCCCGGGCGAAAAAGGCCGGTAGTGATCTATCAACACCGCGCCAGCAACGACTGAATCGCCGCCTCCATCTCGTCGTAGGTGTCCTTCGCCGAAGTGCTTCAGCACGATCGTGCCGTGCTGGTCGACGCGGCGGGGGTGGAAGCGATCTTTGGCCCGGGACGCAGCACCCGGCGGCGGCGCGCCGGGTGCTGAGCCTGATCGGAGCATAGTCGGTAGCTAGACGACATCCTTTGCCTTGACATTGTTCGAGCCGTCGGCTGATTGCTGCCGCGTGGAGGAGGCGAGATCTGGGTGGGTCGCTCTGTTCGCAACGGTTGCCGCATGCTGCATGGTTGTGGTCGGGGCGCAACAGAGTGCCTCCGACACAGGCGCCGCTGACTTGCTCATCAGAAACGTCCGGCTGGATTGACGGAACCGGGTCGCCGCCGCGTGAGGGCGTGTCGGTTCTGATTCGGGATGGCCGAATTCTGGAGATCGCGGCTCGGCGGACTCGACGTCGAGGGCGTACCATCGATCGACGGCGCGGGGGCGACGTTGCGCTGCCGGGTTTGATCGACTCGCACGTCCACTTCATCGTCGCGCCGGGCGGCGGCTATCGGAAGGATGCACCGGAAACGCTGCGAGAGCTCAACCAGAGGCAACCTGCGGGCGTATCTCGCCTGCGGTGTAACGACCGTGCTCGATGCCGGGATCGATCCTGCTGGCGCACGCGACATCCAAGAATGGCTGGCCCGCGGACACCCGGGGCCACGGTTCCTCACCACCGGACCATACGTCCGCCCGCCCGGAGGATACGGTTGGGAAGGGTTCGGGTCGGAGTCGACCGTCAACGAGGTGGAGGCGAAGCTCGATGCGCTTCAATCGCTCGGAGCGGCCGGCGTAAAACTGGCTTTTGACGAGGGGCCTCGCCGGTTTCTCGCCCGAGCTCCGCCAAGCCATCATTCAAGGGACCGCCCGGCGGAAACTTCCCTCTACATTCATGCGACAACGGAGAAGACTCAACGTGAAGCGCTCGATTGGGGAGCGCACGCGATCATGCACGCGGCTCTTCGGCGGCGTGTGGAACGGTCTAATTCTTCGCACCGGCCGATCTGTCCGACGACTTCCGTACGGCAGATGAAATCGAACGGCGCGTACCAGGTCACGACGTTCTCGCTGCGTCGACGATTGGCCGGGACTGTTTGCGATCGACCGGCTCGACGAGCCGCTGGTGCGCTTCGACACGTGCCGGCGGTCGAGCTCGCGACGGCGCAGGACCCGCGTGCGGTGGACGCGTTCGTCAGACGGCATTCTCGGATCGCAGCCACGCTTGGATGCCCGCGATGATGCATACCCGTGATCGCCCGTTACATATGGACGCAGCGCACGCTCACGGACGGCCTGCCGGTACAGCCAGCGCAACGTCCGCCGGCTCTACGAGGCTGGCGTGCCGGTCGTCGTGGGAACCGACTGCGCCTTCACCATGGCCGTACGCGATCTATCACTTCCATGGACCAACGACGCTCCGCGAGATCGAGCTCGTCCGGTCAGGCAGGGCTGCCAGCGATGGCGGCGATTGTGGCTTGCAACCCGTACCCCCGCCGAGATGCTTGGTCTGGCCGACCAGATCGGGACGGTAGAAGTCGGCAAGCGCGCTGACCTGATGATCGTTCGCGATGATCCGCTGACGGACCTTGGCGCGCTGCGCACGATCATGTGGACCATCAAAGACGGAGTCGCCCATACGCCGTGAGATTGGATGGCGCAGTAGAGCTGTCGTGGCCACTCCGTACGAGTGGCAGGAGTTGCGCGCCGTCGAGCTCGCGAACCGCGTCTCCGGATCAGAAGCACCCCGCCCCACCACCTACTTCTGCCGCGCGAGAAACGCCTCGTACGATGGCACGGACCGCCGGATCAGCGGGGGCGAGCGCGAGCGCGGCCTCGTATTCGGTGCGGGCTTCGCTCCAGCGATCGAGGTGGGCGAGCTCGTTGGCGATGTTGGTGTGGAGACGGGCGGAGGGCGCGCCGGTCGCGGCGGCGCGGCGGAGCCAGTCGAGCGCGGCGGCGTGGTTGCCGCGGAGGCTCTCGGTATTGCCGAGGTTCTCGAGGGCCTCTGGAAACTTCGGCCGCAGGCTCAGCGCCTGCCGGTAGGCCGCGACGGCCTCGTCCAGGGCGCCGCTCAGCGCGAGCTCGTTGCCGAGGTTGTAGTGGCGCTCGGCGACGTCCGGCCGGAGCGCGAGCGAGCGACGAAGCAGTTTGATCGCGTCCTGCGTGCGCCGCCGCTCGCCGCGAGGAACGCGCCGTAGTCGGCGAGCACGTCGGCCGACTGCGGGGCGAGCGCGAGCGCCGTCTGGAACTCGCGCTGCGCGCCGTCGCGGTCGCCGGTCGACGGCGAGGACGTTGGCGAGGCTCGTGTGGACCGACGAGGACGTTCGGCTCGAGCACGAGGGCGCGCCGGAGCCAGGCGACCGCCGCGGCGCCGTTGCCGCGCCGGCTCTCGGCCGCGCCGAGGTTGATGAGCGCCTTCGAGAACTCGGGCTCGATGGCCAGGGTGCGCTCATAGGCGGCGATCGCGCCGGCGACGTCGCCGCCCGCGAGGAGCGCGTTCCCGCGGTTGTACTCGGCGCGCCAGTTGCCGGGCGCGATGGCGAGCGCGCGCTCGTACTCGGCGAGCGCCTCGGCGCGCCGGCCCGCGGCGGCGAGCGCGTCGGCATGACCCGGTGTGCGCGAGACTCGACCGCGGTGAGGTGTCGACGAGCGTGGAGAAGAATGCCAGCGGGTTCCGCCACACGGCGTTCCGCGTCCACGGTACGGACGGCGAGGAGCACGACCACGATCGCGAGCGGCACGGCGAGGCGTCGCCAGGATTCGCGCGGGTCGCGACGGCGCCGGCGACGACGCGGACGAGCAGCGCACCGGCGACGAGACAGAATCCGGCCGAGGGAGATAGATCCAGCGCTCGGCCATGATGGTCGCGATCAGGAAGACGAGGTTCGAGATCAGGAGAAAGGGGATCGCCATGAGGCCGAGGCCGAGCGCCGTCGGCTGGTCGCGCTCCGCGGCGGCCCCTCTCGAGAAGCCGAACACATCCGCTTGATATCTTGGGCAGCGGCTGTTACGCGTTGCCGGCACGCAGCAGCGAAGCCAGAACAGAGAGAGCAGCAGAAGAAGAGCAGGAAGTGACGCCCAGTCGTCGAGACCTCGGACTCCCACGCAGGGCCGTAACGCTCGAGCCGATGGTTCGATGCCCTAGGTAGAGAAGGACGAACCCCGTCGCGGACACTTGTTTCAGGCCCTTCCAGATATTTGCCCGAGCCGTAGTGACCGAGCTCGTGGCCGAAGACGGTGAGCAGGCCGTCGCGGGTCTCCCTGTGCGATGGTGGTGTCCCAGACGACGATCCGCCGCGAGCGCCGAAGCCCGACGTAAGCATTCGGCACGATCGATCTTGTCGCTGGCCTCCATCAGTACGCTGCGCGCTCCGGTGAGATTTCCATGTCGGCGCGACAGATGACTCGTTGCAGTCAGGTGGGGTCAGGCCTTGTCCGAGCAGCTCCGAACCGATTGAACATCGGATGTCAGCACCGGCTCGATGAAGAGACGAAAGAAGAATGGGCAGCAAAGCTTTGAAGCAGAAGAAGAACCACGGTACTGCACGCCCTTGCGAAGGATCGCATAGAGGAGCGAGGCGAGGAGCGTGCCGAGGACGATCCTGAGAAGGGCTGCATCTTCGTCAATCGCCGATCCACGAGCGCCAGAGTCGACGGAGATGCCGTAGCGCGAGGACCGCCTTCGAAGGACGTCGAGAGGAAGCACGAGCCCGTCAGCGCGACGGCGCGGACGTAAGATGAATCCCTGGGAAGCGGTGCGAAGGCGCCTTCGGCCCAGTCGCGGAACCTGCGGACCAGCGCCGCCGCAGGATGAGCCAGGAACGAGCGCCGTGAAAGTACCGAGCACCCCGGCAGCGAAACGAAGGCGGCCGAGAAGTGAGCCTGGCGATAGAGGTCAACGAGATGTGTACGCGGTGATCCTCTCCGGCACCGGCGTCGTCACGACGGATGGAGATCGCGCTGGCGGCGGCTGGGGGACGGGGCGGCCGCGCGAACGGGACGATGGAACGAGCACGGCCGAGACGGAACGGCGTGGAATCCCACCTCACGCCCTGCGAGCCTAGAGCAGCCGCGCCATCACCCATTGGGCGCCCACGCACGCCCTCACCTCCTCGCCGGCCGCCGCCTGGTAGGTAGACCTGAGCGTCGAGGCGCGAGAGATAAGTGAATTCGACCGTCCGCAGCAACGGCAAGCGGGGCCGGTCCTCGCGTCGAAGAGAGATCACGATCGGTCAGCGTGCCGAGCATCGTGCGGTCCAGGAGAGATTGCCGTTGTGCTGCCACAGGAAGACGTCCACGCGCTTGCCGCTCGCGGGTCATCACCGCCTCGATCTCGACGTTGTCTCTGCCTTCCGGCACCACCCCCGCGTAGATTTCCTGCTTGAACTGCATGCTGAAGGTTTGGGAACACGCGCAGGCCGACACGCGGCGCACGAACGGCGCGAAGCGATCCGCCTTGGCGTTGAGCAGCGTGATGTCGCCCTGGCGAACGTTGGGCAGGTAGTCGGGGGAGCCGCGCGGGCCGGGGTCCGCCCGAGGTCAGGGCGGGGGACCGACGCGAGGTCGCAGCGCTTGCCGCCTTCTGCCGTCTTGTCAGGCGAGTCTCGGGCGCCCTTGGCCACCGAAGGGTCGCGCGCAGCTCCGGGGAACGAACAGGTCGCTCCAGTCCGACCGCCGGAGCGGTTTCGCAAAATCGGAGCTCGCGATTGCGTGTCGGCCTTGGCGAGCGCCGTAGCGCGCTCGGTCCCGTGTGCGTCGCCGCGGGCTTTCGTCGCCGGCTGGTCGGTGGCGGCTTGCTTGGCGTTGTCGGGCTTGCTCGTCAGGCTTCGCGGGAGGAGCCGGCTCGCCCCTTGATCATTTCCTCGACGGCGCGGCTGTCGCGATCTGCTGAGGAGGTGTGCGCATCAGGGGGTTTCCACGGGGCGCATCCCGGAAGGCTCCACGGTGCGCGTCTCTGGCTCGGCACCGGCTTCACAGGCTGCGCCAGGCGGGTTGAGCACGCTTCCTGGGTTCGCGCCTGCCTTTTGGCGCGAGCAGCCTCCCCTCCGGGCTGCATCAGCTCGACCTGAAAAGGCGTCGGGCGGGTTGCGGTGCATGGAGCGACGTAGCCACGAACAGAAGCCAACAGCGGTGGGCGGAGACCGAGCGCAAACGAAGCTTGAGGCGCCAGGCCGGTCGTTGCAGGTCGGCAGCGTAGTCCATCGTCCCGCGGAGCATACACGAAGCGGCGAGTCGTGCTTATCCGTTCCGGCCCTCATGAGCGCACATCTCGAGTTGCGCTCCGCAAACCCTGCTCTGAGCGGCGAAACGTTCCGCTGGCGTTCTGCGCACGGCCGCGAGGACGCGATGACGATCAGGGGACCGTCAACAAGACGGCGATCTGCGCTGAGATCGATCGCTTCTCGCTTCCGCAGCGAGCTGGACCTGGAGACCTGGGCATCGGCGATCCGCGTGTCGGCGGCCTCCCTGCTCGGACTGATCCGGAGAGATTCGTGACGCTCGTCACGGTGCTGGCTTGAGCTTCGCGCCGTTCACCACGCCGGTGTACGCCGCTTGCGAAGGCCTCGTCCTCGGCGGCATCTCGGTCGTGGCCGAGTCGCGATACCCGGGGATCGCGAGTCAGGCGGTATCTTTCTGACCTTCGGAACGCTCGGGCGCTGCTGCTCACCTATCGGTCGGGGTCATCCGAGCCACCGAGGAGTTCAAGCTCGGCGCGTTTTCAGCGTACCAGGGCATCGCGCTCGTCTATCTGATCGGGTTCGTCGCAGGCTTCTTCGGCGCCAGTCGATGATCCACGGTAGCGGCACCATGTCGGATCGCCTTCGGTCTCTTCGTGACCGTAGTCGCGGCGCTGAACCTCGTCATCGACTTCCGACTTCATCGAGCAGGGGCCGAAAGGCGGAGCGCCGAAAATACATGGAGTGGTACGGCGCCTTCGCGCTGCTCGTCACGCTCGTCTGGCTCTATCTCGAGATCCTGACTGCTCTCGAAGCTGCAGCAGCGGGACTAGCGAGTCGTTGGTTCGGAGCTAAGTGCTTCGGGGCGCATGGCGCTTCGCGGCGCCGGGTCGTCAGAGCCTGATCGACCGCCTGCTGCAGCGTCTTCCATCGGGCGCGAAGCTCCTCGACCGAGCCGAAGATCCCTGCGGAAAGGGTCAGAACCGACCCGCGCTCCACGTTCGAAGCGCGATACGCGTTGGAGAAGAGCTGCTTTCCGTCCAGCTCGGTCGCTGACGGCGACTTGGATCTCCGCATTCGCCTCCTTCATCGCTTGAGCTGGCTGCAGTCGAGCTGCTTGATCGATCAGAGAGCACAGACCGCACACTGGACGGATCGGCGGCGAGGCCGCAGACGCCCGAGGCGCGGTCAAACCGAGGTCGTTCATTGATCCGGCTCGGGCAGCCTTCAAGCAGGTGCCGCGCGATGGGTTGCAAGCCTTCATCATTGCAGCCGGTTAGCCCGGCGGCATCTTGCGGACACGCGGCGCGACGCTGTGCGTATTGCTGCTCGCACTCGTTGGCGCATGACTGATCGAGCCCGGACGTCTCAAGCGGCGGGCCGCTCGCAGCCGCCAGCACCGCCAGCCAGATCAGGCCCCTCCGCATCAATGACGTCATCTCGCCCTGCGGAGTATTCGGTAGACGGTAATGGCGCGGTCAAGAGAGCCTCTCGGTTGATGCGTCCGCATCGACGGCCTATGTTTCGGGTCGTTCGCAGCGGGAGGTGCCTATGCCTACGAGGAGGTCAGTGTCGGAGAGTCGCGTCTGTCTGCTGGCAACCATAGCCGCTCTGGCGACCTTCGGCACGCTTTCGCCGCGTGTCGCTTGGCGCAGATCGGAGGCTCGGAACCTTCGCGACTCGAACGGAGCGACGATCGGGCAACCCGCCGACTCCAGCCGTCAGGAAGAGGGTCAGGCGAACACCCCAACCCACGCCCAGCGCCGCTCGCGACACGATCGACGAACGAAGCGAAGGCGCGGGCCGGTGGTACTCGTGCTACCCCAACCAGACATCCCGTGGCGTCGGCCGGGACACCAGCGCGATCGGCGGGCACCACCGCCGCCCCAGTACCGCCGATCACCCTGGGTACGCGGTCCCGGTTGGGACGGCCTGATGCTCAGCGGGCTCTGGCTCGCGCCGATCGTCCTCTGGCTCTCCCGCGGATACTGCCGACCCGGAGGAGAGCCCGCTCGATCTCGCTGTACTTCGGGCTGACCGCGCTGTTCTGGATCGGTCACCGGTTGTGCAAGCACGTATCTCGCGTTCTGCTGTACCGGAAGCCTAATGGCCGCTCCTGCGGCGCGCTCAGCCGGTGCGATTCGTCGTGGTGCCGCTGCTCGTGACCGCCGGGCTGCTTCGCGGCGTTCCCGGCACCCGGAGGCCGCCCTGCCGTGGACGCGCGAGGAACGGCTCGTGGCGTTCGCGATCGTCGGACTACACGTCTTCGTGACGTACCACTTGCTCGCGCAACATTTCGGCGCGCTCTCCTCTATCGTACGCGAGTCGGACGGCGCCGCGCGCATGCGCACGAGGAGCATGGATCGGCTGTTCGCGCTAGGTGTCGGCGGCGTGCTCGTCGTGGTGGCGGACGTTCTCGCCGGTGCAGTCGCTGTACCAAGATCGGTGGGTCGATCGCTGGTGGATTCTCTCCATGGTTCGTCTCGGCGCAAGACGGATCCGCGCCGGCGCGGCGCTGGTGCTGCTTGCTGGCGACCGGCCGCGATGCTCGTCGCGGAGCTGCGCGCGCCGCGATGGTCGCCGCCGCGCGTGCTCTACATCCTCGGGATCGCGGTCATGGTCGCGATCGCCCTCTTTCCGCGAAGCCCGTTCCTGTTTCTCGTAATCTGGACGTCCGCAGCACTGGATTCTGGCGACCGGCCTCAGCGTCTCAGGTGTCGGTCGCGGAGCCTGCTCCGCTGCGCGGTGCCGCACGCCGAAGCGCTCCACTCGTTGAACGTGTACGGCCCTGGGCCGTCGGTGCTCATTCTCGTGCTGTCGTCGGTCGTCCTGCTGCCGCTGTTCGAGGTCGAAGCCAATCGGCAGGACGGCACGTACTACGGAGACCGGCTATTCGGCGCCTTCGCGACGGGGTTGCGACGTCGTCCCGGGGTTCCCGTTTCTGTTCGCGCTCGGGTTTCGCGACCGGCTTCGTCCACTACCTGCTCGACCGCAGCGTGTACCGTCTGCCGATCCCCACGTGCGCGCGGCGGCGCGGTGGCCTGTTGAGCTGAGGCCATCGTCGGTGAAAACGAGAAAGCGCGCTTCGTCGTGCCGCGGTCCTCGCGTGCGGGCTAGTCGGTTTGTGCGACCGCGAAACCGGTGATTCTCTACCGAAAACCAGAAGTACCAGGACGAAGGTAGGTCGGGCGCCGACCGCGACATCGCCGAATGTAGCGAGCGAGCCGACCGGGCTGGAAGCGACGCCGGACGCCGGCAAGGGGGGACAAGCTGCCAAGAGCGCGGGCGTCGGCGCCGTGGGCGGCGCGGCTGCGAGGTGCGGTAGGCGGCGCCATCGGCACGGCTCACCCGGAATCGGCGCGCGGCCGCAGGGGCGGCGAGCGGCGTAGTGTGGAGCTTGTTCTCGTCGATGTTCGGCTGGACAGGCCCCATCGCAGCCGAGCAGCGCCGCGCATGAACTACGTCGACATGTGCCTTACGGAACGCGGATACCAGGTCGTAGGCTGGAAGTAGCTATCGCCGGCGACCGCCGCCGCCGCGCCCGCCGCCCCCGCGCCCGCCGCCGTAGGACGGCCTCCTCCGCTATGGCTCCGCGCGGCGCCTCCGCCGCTGCGCTGGTGGTTGACTGTAAGTCGCGCGTGCGCTGGTTCCCGCTCGACGCGGGCGGCCGCATCGCGGTTGCAGCCCTTCGTAGGTGCTTCGATCGACCGACGCGACGCCCGCGTCTGCGCCTGGTAAGGTCTGTCCCTGGCTCGGCCGCTGGACGTTGTTCCAGCCGCCGTTGTCGTGCTTTCTGCCGGGAGCCGCCCGAGCGGCGGTAGACGTTGCACCAAAGCATCGCGGCCCGGCGTGGCGACGTCTCCGCCGCTGCCCCTGGCGACGCGCGTGGTCTGGCCCGGTCTGGTAGTTGGTGTAGCGCCCGCCCGCGGGCCCAGCTGTCCACGCCGCGCCGCACGGCGGCTCTGATTCCAGCTCCCGTACACGTTCGAGCCGCCGCGCGTGGCTCCGGAAGTGCCGGTGCGCGGGTTGTACGTCCGCCCGGCATATAGCGAACGAGCCGTTTTCGCCGTGATGCAGAGACACCTCGGGCATAGGTGCCGGTCGTGGGGTTGTAGCTTCTGGCCCAGCCGGCGCTGCCGTAGGGTCCCGTAGACGCGACCGCCGGAGGTCCGCCCACGCGCCGTCCAGGGGGTTGTAGTGGGACCATGCCCATAGGTTCGGTAGTACGGGTAGTAGGCGGGATAGCCTCCGTACCAGCCGTAGTACGGCGGGTGGTAGCCAGCCTGATGCCCCAGACGGCGCAGCCCCAGGCGATCATCATGCCGGTGTACGCGGCCGCGGCCACGACACTGGACGCCGCTCGTCGCTCGTCGTTCCTCGACACCGTCGACGTAGGTGACGTTGTGCGACGGCGAGCTCGCGGGGATCTTGTAGATCTCGCCCGGAACCGAACCGGTCGACTTCCCACGGCCCGGTCGGGCTCGGTGCCCATGAACCAGACGCCCTGGAAGCACATGTAGTACAGGTCGCCGACCTTGATGATGTCCTTGTCGGTGTTGACCGCGCGCTGCAGGTTGGTCTTCTCGATCGGCTGGAACTGCGGCATCCGCCGTCGTACGCCACCTCAGGCGCCTTGAGCTGCTTCTTGTTCACGCGCGCGGTCTGCGGGCATCTGCGCGAGCAGCACCGCCTCGACCGCCTGTCGGCGTGCCCGGCACCGAGGCCGAGCACGCGGCGAGCGCGGCGTGCGACAGCGGGATCTTCTTGAACTCCGTCGGGCAGCGTCGGCGTCGCGAACGTCCACGGGCCGTTGAAGTCGGGCGCGCTGAACCAGCGGCCGGACACCAGGATAGTAGATCGGCCCGGTCCTGCCGATGCGGAACACGTCGCTCTCCGTGTTGCTGACCCACAGGGGTCACCCGCCCCCGGGACCGGCGCGTGCTTCGGGTACCGCCGTCGAGGTAAGCTCCAACTCGGCCGGCCCCTCGCTCACAGAAACACGGTCCAGGGGCCATCGGCAATGGCGTCGAGCGCCTCGCCGGGACCGCGGCCGCCTTCACTTCCCTTCCAATTGTCGTCGTCGAGGAAGCTTCGAGGAAGCTCTCCGGTAGCGTACCGCCGGCGTCAGGGCCCAGGGCCTGCGAGGTCACGTGGCCCGAAGCCACGAGGACTCGACGCGCAGGTAGTAGCTGCTCGACGGCTCGTGCTGTCAGAACGGGTCCCAATTCGTTGTTGACCGCGTACTTGAGGTCGTTGTCCTTGATCGGGCTCCAGATCGCCTTGCCGTCGAGAGGTTGACCAGCACCGCGGGCGTCTTGCTGAAGAAGATCTTCTTCGGCGGATCGGCGCTTCACGCCCTCTCGAGCGTTCTTGAGGCCTGGGCGATCTGGCTGCGGTCGATGGCGGCAGAGGACGCGGTCGAGGCCGATGACGCGCTCGTCGTCCGGAAACGCGTCGTCGATCTGGGTCACGACTTCGCGGGTCTGGTCCTTGTCGAGGGTGGGAAGTCGCCTCGGTGATTTGGAAGTGCGTGAAGCGGACCAGTCGATCCGCCATGGCGACCGAGGTGTCGGCTTCGATGCGGATCGTGCATCGGCAGCTAGGCGGCGTCCCTGAGGTGTGAACGCGACCGCGGGTAGGCGACCATGTGGGTCTGGCCGGTCCAGCCCGCGACCTGCGGCTGGTAGATGAGAACGTGGCCGCCGCTCGGGTGCTGTAGCCGCGCGGCCAGCCGCCGTCGGGACCTGCCGCGCCGGGCGGCGGCCGCGGCCGGCGATTCCGCGGCGATCGAGCGGGCCGTCGAGCGGCAGCATCCGCAGACGGTGAGCAGGACGACGCCGGAACGGGCCGGAGCCTCTTCCGGGTCAAGGCAGCTGACCGACGAGCGTTCAGATTCCTGCTCCTCAGAACGCACGACACGTCTCCGTCCGTACGTTGCCGAACCCGTTGATCGTGGAGCGCGAACTTCGCCATCGACGCATCGTCCTTCGCGTCGACGATCGCGAGGAAGTCCCACGACCCCGTCGTCATGAAGAACTGCTTCACCCGCACGCCCATGAGCGGCCCGAGCCCCTCCTTGTTAGAGATCGAAAGTAGTCCACTGCTTTTTGAATGTCGCGTGCTCCCTGTTCGGTCAGTCGCAGAAGTGGACGACGTACGTGGCCATCCGCCGCCGCCCGTTTGGCGCTGCGTTCCAAGCCGCTCGTGAGTTGCGTTACACCCAAGCCGATACGAAGAGCAGGCCGCGACTCGTTTGAAGGCTCAGTCTGCCTAGCCGGGGGCGGATTCCAGCGCGCGCGCCATGTCCGGCCACGACGGGCGATTCGAGCCGCGCCGCTTGAGCCCGCGGAGCACCGCTGCATGACCCTGCTTTCGTACCTGCCGGTCCGCACATCGCGGAGACTCATCAAGTCGCTCGGGCGGGCGTTCGGGTCCTCGGCAGACCGCACGCTCGACTTCCTTTGCGGCCTCCTCGTTGCCGTCCGAGAGCGCGGCGAGCATGCGGGCGAGATCCAAGCACTGCAGCGTCTCCGAACGCTCGGCGCGCGCGGCGGATCGCGCGGCGAAGCTCGAGCTCGCGCATGAAGATGCTGCGCGATGCGTAGGCGAGCGTGCGATGCTGCGAAGGGGCGGACGCTGGGGCCGCCCCGCTGGCTGCTGAAAGGTCGAAGTCGGGCAGCCCTTGGTCGAGGTCGATGCCAGGCGGCGTTCTCGAGCACCACTGCCGGTCGTCGGGGCTGTCGCCTCGCCACTCGAGCGTGCCGCAGTTCACGAGCAGCGCGCGATGAGGGACGGAGTCCGGCGACTGCGGCGGCGAGCCGCTCCGGACCGGGTCGGCGACGCCGTTGGCGTGGCTCGTGCCGCGGCCTCCACGCCGCACGGCTCTCCAGCCAAAGCGATGCCGGAGGACGCAGCGCAACCAGCAGCGTTCGACGGAAGCCGCAGGCCGAAGTCGACCACGGGCATGCACCGCCGCTGCGGCGGCTGTGGCAGGCAGGATCGCCCGGCGCCGTGCGGCGTCGAGGCGGTACTGGGACGGAGCACGGCGGAGAGGATATTCGGCGCAAAGAGCCGCCAGCAGCGCGAAAGCCGATGAAGGCCGGTCTCCTCGAACCACTGGACGTACTCGTTGTGTGCATAGGAAGCCGACGCGGCGAAGGGGCGGGTGGCGCTGATACATCGGGGAAGATCTCCGGACCACGTACCGAGCCCGTGCCGAACAAGGGGAAGTCGCGGAGCATCCCGAGGCTTTGGCGGATCGCGACCAGACGGATCTGCATGGTCGCATCGGCGCGAGACAGCGCCAGCGCAGGTCGACGTGCGCGGCGGGGTGCTCGACGACGTCGAGCCGCGATCCCCGCAGCGCCGGCGATGAGCGCGACGAGCACGGCGGCTGCCACGCAGAGCCCGCACGCGCGCCGCCGTGCGCGCGCTTCGATCCGGCCAGGCGAGGCTCATCACCAGCGGCGCGGCGGCCGCGGCGACCGGGCCGCCGCGCGACCGAGTCCCGACGAGCGTTACGACAGTGAGCAGCAGAGGACGGCTGCAGTTTCGCGCGGATAACCGGCCCGCACGCGCGCCGCCTCCTCCGACCGCCGCAGGCGACAGCAGCGCGCGCCGAGCGCGATCGGCCAGCCGAAGTTCATGGCGGTCGCCAGGTGATTCATGTTGACGAAGGGCGTGACAGAGCGCCCGTACGTAATGCCGCCGCCGTCCTCGGCGGTGAAGGTGAAGAGCTTCGCGTTCCATCCGAGCGCGGGTAGAGCCACGCCACCGCGGCGGTGACAGTTGCGCGCAAGCGAGGAGCGTCAAAGCCAGAAGACCGCCAGGCCGCGCCGCCGCGGAGGCGCGGCGACGGCGACGAAGAAAACACGCTCGCGTAGGCGAGCGAGACGCACTGAAGCGCCAGAGCCGGAAGCGCGTGTGCATCGAGGAGCAGACAGTGGCAGCCAGCGCGTGGAGTTGCCGAGAAGCGTCGCGTAGAGGCTCGCCGTTCCCGGGCTGCGCCACCGCCAACAGCAGCGCTCGGCGGCGGCATCCGCTGCACGCAGAGATACGCGAGGAGAGCGGCGAACGTCGGCCCGAGCGTGCCGAACTCGAGCGGAGCCCGTCGATACCCACGAAAAACGAGCAGTACGCCGAGCGGCGAGAAGCCGCGACGCTCGATCGTCGGAAACTGCCCACGCGTGAGTCGAGGAGCCGAAGGGCAGCGGAGCGGCAGATGACGAGCGCGGCAGCGGGAACGGACGGCGTCGCGGCGAGAGCGACCAGCGGTTCACGCTTCAACTTTGCCTCGAGACAGTCGCCCGACGAACCGTACCTGTTTTTCTCCCGAGTGTATGTCAAAGCGCACTCAAGAGATCGCGCCGAGATGTTCGGCACATCGGCCGGGTGTCCCGTTTCTTCGATGCAAATCCATTTCCAGCGCTCGCCTGGCACGGCGCGAGCATGGGCTCTCCCGAGGAATGGATTTCGTTTCAGGAAGGGGACCATGAGAAACAACATCTTCAAGAATTCTCGAGAGCGCCTTCTTTGCGCTCTTGGATTTTCTACTCGACGCCTGAGCGCACCCGCCGCCGGGAGAGATGCTGCCGACTGCCGAATGCGTAGAAGCCACGCCTCCGACGTCACCGGATCAATCTCGCGGCCGCAGGAACGACGCGTGGGGGTCGGCCTCGGGAGTTCCGGGCTCCGGCTGCCAGTCGCCAGCGCCACGCGACCAGCGGCGGCAGCGAGGCGAGGATCGACTCCGTGCGGCCGCCCGATTGGAAGACCGAAGCGAGGTGCCACGGTCGTACATCAGATTGAACTCGACTAGCGCCCGCGTCGCAGCAGTTGGAAGGCCCGCTCGCGCTCGCCGTACGAGTGGTGCTTGCGCCGCGCGAAATCCGGCGGTAGGCGGTGAGGTAACATCGGCGGCGCTCCTGACGAATGCGAAGCAGCGGTCGAAGCCACCTTCGTTGAAGTCGTCGAAGAAGAGACCGCCGATGCCGCGCGGCTCCTCGCGGTGCCTGGTGAAGTACTCGTCGCACGCAGCGCTTGAGGCGCGCGGATAGGAAGCCGGGCCGAAGGGCTCGCACGCGGCCTTGGCGCGTGGAGTGGCAGTGGACGCGCGTCACTCCTCGAAGCCGTAGTACGGTGTGAGATCCGATCCCGCCGCCGAACCACCACACCGGGCTCGCTTCCGCTTCAGGGCCTCGCGACGAGCGCCGGAAGTTCGCGTGAACTCGTCGGCGCGTAGGGGTTGCGCGGATGCACGATCGCAAGCAGGCAGCGATGTTGTAGCGTGCCCCACCAGATCCGGCCGGCTGGCGGTGGCCGCGCTCGGCAGTGTCTGCCCGACGGTATGTGAAAGCTGACCACGGCCCGCTCGAGCACGGGTCCATCGCTCAGCACTCGCGGCCGAGCAAAGCTCCGCCTTCGCGCTCGAACCGATCCTCGACGAAGCGCGCTTCGCCGTCCTCCTCCTCGAGCGCGCGCGTCCGCGATCTGAAACGAGCAGGAACTCTTCGACCACCGCCGCGCGCGCGGTCACGCAGGCTCGGCGTCTGCATCGGTGGCGCGATCATGCTCGACCGCAGTCCGAGCGTCACGGCCGGCGTTCCCTTGCAGGGTTTGGCGCTGTCAGTAAGGTCCGCGGAATGGAACAGATCTCCGCCAACAGCCGTCGGCTCGTCGACGGCCCGGACCACACCCGCGCGCTCCTACTTCAAGGCGATCGGGTCTCTCCGACGAGGACCTGAAGCAAGTCCGCTCGTCGCGCGTGGCCAACACCTGGACCGAGGCGATGCCGTGCAACTTCCACCTCCGTCGCTGGCCGAGCACGTCAAGGCGGGCATCCGCGCAGGCGGGCGGCACGCCGATCGAGTTCAACACCATCGCGGTCTCCGACGGCATCACGATGGGCACCGAGGGCATGAAGGCGTCGCTCGTGTCAGCCGCGAGGTGATCGCCGACTCGATCGAGCTGGTGGCGCCGCGGCCACCTGTTCGACGCGATCGGTCGCGCTCTGCGCGGCTGCGACAAGACCATCCCCGGCGCGCGCGATGGCGCTCGCGCCGGCTCGACGTGCCCGGTCGTGATGCTCTACGGCGGCTCGATCGCGCCCGGCACTTCCGCGGCCGCGACGTGACGATCCATCGACGATCGTTCGAGGCGGTCGGCGCGCACGCCGCCGGCGACGATGACCGACGCGCGAACTGCACGAGCTCGAGGACGTCGCGCATGCCCCGGCGCCGGCGCCTGCGGCGGGCAGTTCACCGCCAACACGATGGCCAGCCGGCGTTCGAGTTCTCGGCATCTCGCCGATGGGCGCGAACGGCGTCGCCGCGCGACTCGACCGGAAGGACGAGGTGGCGCGCGGTCGGGGCGAGCTGGTCGGATCGCCATGCGCTCGCGCGCGCGACCTGCGACCCGCGCCAGATCATCACCTCGGAGGCGCTCGAGAACGCCGATCGCCGGCGTCGCCGCTACCGGCGGCTCGACCAACGCGCGTGCTGCACCTGCCTTGCGGTCGCACGCGAGATCGGCGTACATCTCTCACGATCGACGACTTCGACACGCATGCGGCCGGCGCACGCCGCTGATCGTCGACCAGCCGCTGCCGGGCGGCCAGTACGTCGCCACGATCTGTACCATGGCGCGGCGGCGTGCGCGCTGGTCGCCACGGCTGCTCGAGGCGGAATGCTCTACGGCGCGAGCGAGCCGACGGTGCAGCGGCAAGACGCTCGGCGAGAGGCTGCTGACGGCGAAGGGACGGCGCGGCCGCAGGTGCGTGACAACGCTCGAGCCAGCGCTCAAGCGCCGACCGGCGGCCTCGTGATCCTCGCGGCAATCTGAGCGCCCGAGGCTGCGTGGTGAAGGTAGCGGGCCACGAGCGCCTCCGCCATCGCGGCCGGCGCGCGTGTTCGAGCGCGAGGAGGACGCGTTCGCCGGCCGTGTCGCGCGAGCCGGATCGAGCCCGGCGACGTCGTGGTGATCCGCCACGAGGGCCGCGTGGCGGTCGCGGCATGCGCGAGATGCTCGCGCGTCACCGCGGCGCGCTGGTCGGCGAGGGCCTGGGGACAAGCAGGTGGCGCTCTCACCGACGGACGATTCAGGGCGCGACGCGCACGGCTTGATGGCCGGGCACGTGGCGGCCGGAGGCGGCAGATCTGCGGGGCCCGATCGCCGCGCTCCGTGACGGGGAACTTATCAATGAGCGCTGGATCCAGGAAGGCGACGGCTCGACACGATGGAGCTATCAGATGCCGAGCTGAAGAATCGGCTCGCGGACTGGAAGGCACTTACTCCGCCGCGCTACGCGAGCGGAGTGATGGCCAAGTACGCGCGGCACGTATCGTCGGCGTCGGAAGGCGCCGTGACGTGTAACGTTCGACGTTTACTGCCGCGCCTGAGTTTGCTCGGGCGCCGGCCCATTCTGCGGCAGCCGCCGCGTCAGCGCGCCGCCACGAAATGGGGCCGCGCTCGACCGCCAGACGCCGCGCGGTGATTCTGCGAGACCACGCGCCGCGCCGTCCTGCCGCTTCTGCATGTAGCAGTCACGGCTCTGAGACGCGCGCCGACCGCGCCTTCCGGGGATCAAACTCGATCAGCGCCTGGGAAGGCTTTCGGCCTTGGCGACATCGCCGCCGAGAAAGCGTGGCAACTCGACGTAGAGGCCGCCCATCGCGGCGAGCTTTTGTCAGGAATTCAGTTAGTCGACGCGCAGTCGAGCTCGCGGCGGAGCGCCGGCAAGGTATTGCGTTCTTCAAGCCAGCCGTCAGTCGCAGCCACCGTCCCCAGTTGGCGAAGAGTGCGAGTGCGCATCCGCGTTCCCACCGTCCTCGCCGCCGGCGCGGCGAGATCGCGGCCACCGGTTGGCCGCCAGTAGAGCTTGGTCGAGTCGTCCTCGCCGGTCCACTGGCAGTCCTCGAGGCAGCGTTGAACTCGCGAATCGAGGGCGGCCGCAGCTCGTCGCCCGACGCACGATCCGGCAGTGGTGCGAGGTGGCGGCCGCAGCGGGCAGAACAGCGCCGACAGCCGCGCAGCAAATCGGCCAGGACTCGCATCAAGCAATCGCGGTGCAGTGAGGCCAGGCAGATCTAAACAAAGCGACCGATGCCTGGCGATGGCGATTGCCTGCGCCATCGCCGCAGGTACGCGCCACTTCCCGAAGCGGAAGCGCGGCGGCGGGCTCTATCGCAGCGGTAGGAACCACCAATACGCCGCAGTGGCGCCGAGCAGCATAATACAAGCTCGGGAGATGGTGCTGCCCGCATGAAACGCTTGCGCAGGCGGGAGACGGCACCACTCAGCACACAACAGGCGAGACACGATTCGCTCGTACCAGCGCCACGCCGTGACTCTACGCGGTGCGAGGACCTCGATGCGGGAACAGCACCGTCGAGCCGCCCTTGTCCCAGTCCACGGCAGCGCACCGAGATTCTCAGGGCAGCTGGCAGATCTTTCCCTCCGCCTGCTGGCTCGAGCCCCTGCCCGTAGCTCGTCCCCGCGGTTCGTGCATCGCGTCCCGGCGTATTGATTGCTCGTCCTGGGGTCGGCCTCCGATCTCGCTCTCCGTCAATGCAAACCCCATGCCCCAGTAACGAGTTGTACAATTCAAGGAGGAATTTTTCGCATAGCTGCTGAAAGTGTTTTTATTATTTCTTTCAAGGCGCTTTGCAAAAGTATGCACGGTGCCGCCCAACGGCCCCAACATGAACCGAGTGGATCAGCAGGCGAGGCAGCTCGGAAAACCACGTCGATCCTTCCAGGATCTCCCCGGCATTGAGCACCTCATGCCCAGCTTCGGTAACCCGACTGTCGTATCGATACCGGACGCCGATGCTCGAAAACGAGCGGCGCCAAATCGTCGGCGCTCCGCGGAATGAGCCGGCTCTGACCGCGTCAGCACCATGCCCCAGCGCGAGCACGCCGCGGCCCCATCGTCGAGCCGATACTTGCCCGGAAACGTCGTGGACGTCCATGACCGATGGCTGGTGGGTGCATATAAAGGTTGTGCCAGCACCTCGATCACCTCGGCGGCCCGGCATCCGACCAGAGCGCGACGAGCTCCGACCGTCGACCAGCACGCAGCGCCGCATCGTGCACGATCAATCGAGAAGTGCGCCGGGAACGACTTTGTCGATCGCCGCCTGCTGCGCGGCTTGAGCACGACGTCATGAACCTGCATCAAATAGCCGACACGCCACGGATAGTGCGCGTCGTCCGCAATGGTGGTCTGTCTTTCAACGCCAGCGCGTCGTCGGCGGCGCCAGTCGCCGCTCTCGAGGACGGCTGGTCGTTATCGTCGCGAACGGAGATCGTCCACGGCCAGCGCCAAACACGACGGTCAAAGGGATATGACCGAAAACACCACCAGGAACAGCAACGCAGTAAAATCGATCTTTCAGTTCTTATATTTTCTACTTCTTCATTATTAGTAGCACCCAGGGCTGCTTTGTAACCAGCATGGTACTGAAGCAATAAAATTTAACTTATGTCTCTACTCTGTATCTTCTCACTCAGTTTTTTTTTTGTCTTCACTTACTCTCTCACCTTTTTCACCTTTGCCTTCATGCTGCCTTTCCTTCACCTGCAGAAGTTGGGCGGGGGCAGCTGTATTGAATTATTACTGGGTCCCTCTATTTACGCATA
>ERZ1370068.6799-contig-5759_pt1 | contig 80617 bp, 126 predicted proteins | sample MGYA00561227_ERZ1370068 | MGnify/ENA primary metagenome ERZ1370068 (study PRJEB38410, sample SAMEA6850437) | metagenome | study: Metagenomic assessment of the ecological functions of the soil: analysis of the soil microbiota associated with the...
AAGCCATTACGTATTGCTATGAGATGACACCAGTCGATGAGCGCGACGGTGGGGAGTCATCCGCTCACAGGCTTTTCGAACGTCGAGGAGCAGGACTGCGAGCGGCGTGCCTTCTTTTTGCACACGAAAAAGATCTCCCTCTCGCTCGACGTGGCGAAAGCCCTCATTGACGAACAAGTCACGATACGCATGCGAATCAGCGACGGGCGCAAACGAGATACCCAACGGAGTCGCCGAACGTGTTGGCCATCAGAAACCGTCCGCCATCGGTGGACAGTGGCAAACAACCGTCGGGCCAGCCAGTCGACATCGAAGAACGAGTAGAGCCAGCCAGCGTAGTAGATGGTGCCACTCATCACCACGAGATCCCACGGCCCTGCGGACTCGGGTTCCGTCTCCATGATGTTGGCCGCGCGAACTCCACGTTCGCGTCGAATCGCCGTGAGCTCCGCTCGATCGCCGCGGCCGGGATACGTCCAACGCCAGAACGTGATCGGAGAGATCCGCCAACAGACGAGTGAGAACGCGCGGCGCCGCATCCGATCTCTCGAGAACTCCGCGGCGGATGCCGACGGCCGGCGAGTAGTGCGATTGCACGCGCGTTAGCTTCTCCTGCTCGAAGGCCGGATGATTCGAGCGCCCAATAGTCGCCACTGCTGCCAGAGTGCGCTGCCGTCGAAGAAACTGCGCGCGCGTCGCACGGCGTCCTCGTGATTGCCTTTGGTGTGCTCCATGGCTTTACACCCGACGCGGGTCAGAGAGGCCGATTCCCATCTGACCGAGCATCTCTACAAGCACATGATCAGAATCGAAGTGGGTTTCCGCCAGCCGGCGGGCTGCCCGCGCGTGCCGCGGATAATCCCGGGCGATGGCCTCGGCGCCGGCGACCGCCTCGTCGATCGTGCGGAATGCGACAAGCCCGTCACCGACGGGATGAGTTGCGGCTGAAGCCGGTATCCTGGACCAGCGCCGGCTTGCCTGACGCGAGATACTCCACGGTCCGATCGCTCACCCATCCGCACCGCGTGTCCACGTACATCCTGCGCGGCCGAGAACTCGCTGCCCGACTCCTGGACGTAGCGTCGGAATGCGAGTGGATCACCGGCGCGACCTCGCCTGGGTTGACGATGATGTGCCAGCCGTTGTGCCTGAGGGCCTCGAGGTCTGCGTGATCTTCCGGGTAGATACTCATAGCGATCTCGAACGTCTGTGGCACCTGTGAAGGCAGCTGCATGAACTTTCTGAACTCGTGAACCTTGAGGCCAAACGTGCGGCCTTCGTGGACCACCGGGCCATACGGGCCGCGCCAGGCGCCAACCGTCGAACCGGTTGTAATTTCCAGCTGTGCAGACCGGCCACTGGTCGAGCACGACGAATCGCGCCGCCGGCTTCCACGGGAGCCCGCACATCGGGATAGGACATTCGCTGGTCTGCGATGTTCTGGCCAGCCGTGAAATAGAAGTCGCTGACCGTCGAGCTGTGCGCCCTGAATGCCCTGCGCCTGCCAGAATTGCGTGAAGCCCGGATCGAGGTCGATCGTAGGCCTTGCACCTTACGCGCTCGAAAATCGGCGCGAGGGTTAGATGGCCTGAGATGTTGATCAACACATCGGTCTTGGCTGCGATCTGGAGAACGTCACTATAGGGGACGCCGTAAACCTTCGCCCCCTCGTCGCGCACGAGACTCGTCGTCTCTTCCATTGCGAACCTGCGAACGATGTCCTGAAAATAGTGCAGGTTCGCGGACCGTTCGAACGGAGCCGGTGTGCCGGTGTCGTCCACGCAGGCGTCGGATCGGATTTGCTCGACGAAATGCACGGCGCAGCCGAGCCAGCGGAGGCCGAGCACCCAGTTCAGGCGCACCCATGCCCCGCCGCCATTGACGTGCCTGTTGGCGATCGCACCGCTGACGAGGATGGTGAGGCGCTCGGCCATCTCTGCTCTTATTGACTACGACAGGCCACCCTGCAACGCGTCCGCCATTTAGGCGACGCCCAACGTTTGGAGCAGCCAGTATCAAGACCTTGTTCGGAATCGAAATACTCGTGCGCGATTTCACGGGCGGCGCGGCAGTGACGTTCATAGCTGCCGTCGATCTCCTTCACGCCGGCTACGGCCTCGGTCCAGAGTCGAGAAGGCCAGCAGACCGTTCCCCAGCGGATAGAGACCCGCCAAGCCAGTATCCTGCGCGAGGACTGGCTTTCCGCTCGCCAGGTAGCAAATGCTGCGGTCGCTGAACCAGCCGCTCTTCGATTGGACGTACATGTTCTTGGCGACCATGAATTCGGCCTTCGAAGTCCCGATGTAGGCGCGGTAGGTCTCGGGATCGCGTGCGATCTGCCTGGGATCGACGCAGGCCGCCAGCCGTGGGTTGACAGCAGCGTGAGGTCGCTGGTCTCGGCCGCATGGATGTCGAGCGCCACCTCGGACTCGTCACGAATCAACAAAGGCAGCGTTGCAAACTTCCTGAATTCGTGAACCCTCAACCCATACGTCATACCGCGGTACTCCGATCGGCGCGTGCGGTCCGCGCCACGCGCCGATACTCGTGAATCGCCCGCCACGCGCCGGCGCAACGGACGGCCAGTGCTCCAGCACCACCGGCTGCCTCGTCGTCACCCACGCGAGGCCACAGTCAGGAACGACGCAGCCGGGCTGGCCGACGTTTTCTCCGATGGTGACGTAGTGATCGTAACCGCGATACGGATCGTGCAATCCCAGTGCGTGCTCACATCTGGCCGAAGCCCGGATCGATGTCGAAGAACACCCGCTGCTGTGCTGTGGCCAACACCTCGGGTTCGTCGAAGAACCCCACTGACGTTGATCACGGTGGCGGCGCGGCGGACCTGCCTCAGCACCTGCTCTCGCGACAGCCCGATGAACCGCTTGCCCTTCTCACACGCGACCGAGAACGCATCCTCCAGCGCAAACGCCTGCATGACGTCGCGAAGATATCGAAGGTTCGTTGACACTTCCAGCGGGCACGGCGCTCCGCTCGCATCTACGCACATTTCCGGTTCCAGTCGATCCAGGAAGAGGACCTCCCATCCCAATCGCCGAAAGCCGAGCAGATACTGGAGGAACACCCAGGTATGGCCGCCCTGGTGCGGCTTCTGGGCTAGCGAGCCGGCGAAGACAATCGTCCCTCTCAAGGATGCGCCACGGCATCCGGCGGGCTCATCGCACGCTCCACCAGCGATCCCAGCACCAGTGAGGAATCGAAGTAGGTCGCCGCCGATTCGCGCGCAGCTCGACACTGAGCCTCGTAATCGGCATTTACCCGACCGATTGCGTCAATCGCCTCTTCAAGGTTTCGAAACCGAAATGCGCCCCAGGATTGGAGCCATCGGGAGAAGCCGGTGTCCTCGGTGACGACAGGGCGGCCGCTCGCCAAGTGCGCCGCACTGCGCTCGCTGAACCATCCGCTGTTCGTCGTGACGTAGCCGGCCTTGGCAACCGAGAACTCCGCTTTCGATTCACGAATGTAACGCCGGAAGTCTTCAGGATCGGCAACGGACGCCAGAGGATTGCGGATCGCCCATCCATGCGGCGCCAGCTTTCGGCAACCGCCCGCCCGCCGACAGCAAGTTCGAGGACACCTTCTATCTTGTCCGGAAGGTCGATCAACTGTGCATGGAACGATTCCGAGCTTCACACCGAAACGCCGGCCCCGTCCACCCGCGCCGGGTAGCTGTCCCATTGCATGACGGTCGTGAACTTACCGCCGGAGGGCCCAGCCGTCAACGGCCACGCATCGAGCACGATCGGCTGGCGGGTCGCCTGCCACAAGAAGCCATCGTCGGGAATGGTGGACGTCCCGGACGTCGATTTTCGCCGAACGGAAAAAGGCGTTATGCCACGCCGCGCGCTCACGAGCATCTGGTTCCGTCAGGTGACTCGATCTGGGTGAATGCCGGGTCGGTGTCGATCAGGGCTCGTCGGGAAATGCGTTCGATCCACGGCCGAATCGAGTTCACGCCGCTGAGGTTCACGAGCAGGTCCGCCGCATGGCACGTCTCGATGATGTGTGGGTTGCCGCAGGTCCATGCCATCTGTTGCAATGAACGTCGAAATACGCCCATCGTTCGCCGACATCGCCCATCTGGAAAGCGCGACTTGCGAAGTCCAACCCATAGGTGGGATCGCTGTCGGTGCACATGGCGACTCGGGTCGTAACAGCACCACGGCGAGTCACCGCTGTCCTCGAGGAAGTGGACGTCATGCCCCAGGCGCGCGAGACCCATGACGTACTGAAGGTGGTGCCAGGCCAGTCCCCCAAGCGGTCCGCGCACGATGTAGCCGCAGCACGACAATGCGCAGGCGTCGGCCGCGCGACAGCGTTGATGACATATCATTGCACGCTGCTCGGTAATCAGACCCGCGTGGATGCGTGGCGGATCACCAGCTCGCAGCGCACCTTACCAGATCAGCTGCCCCCTTCCGGAAGGATTCGTAGTCGCGCCCGGCACTTTCCGGTGTCGTCCTGGGCCGATTCGGCGAGAGTCTGGGTCGCGACTTTCTGGTCAGTAATTTGGCGGACAACTCGTCGCTGTCAGTCGTGCACATAAAGTGACTCAAACGCAGTAAGTTTTGCCATTAACTACAGAAATCGAATGTTCGGTGACCTTCATCCAAGGCCTGAGAACGTCTCCCTGGACCGTGTTGTCGTGCCAGAGAAGTGCCAGGGCACCAGTGACGTCCCAGGTCGGTCTCAAACACAATTCCCGGTCCAGTCCAGGGACAGAATCCCGTGAGCATAACGCTGCTGCCAGTTGGCGGCGCCGTAAAATGCTGACTTATCTGGCTCAGAATGATATCGCTGTCTATTGGCAGCTTCAGTCCAAAATGACGCGATCGTGTCATCGATCAAATACCCGCATCCACAAACGAGGGCGATCGCCACGCAGAAGACATAATTGGTGCCAGGCCGGCGGTAAAGGACTCGGCTAAGGAGTCCGGCTAAAGCCACGACGGAGAACGAAACGGCAGAGTGCAGCGGCTATCGATACGCGATTATTGATTCCTGTAGTTACCTTGTAGTAGGCGTAAAAATTGCGTGTAGGCAAGCCCGCACACGGCCATACCAAATGCGGAACTGATCAAGGCGAGCGTTGAAGCGGAAGGCAGGCCAGCTTTGGATCGTCGTGACGTTCTCATGCGAGTACAGGGAGATCGAGACAACGACAGCATGAGTGTTATCAGCACCTAGTGGCCCCAGCCCAGTAGTTCGTAGAAATGGTCCACAGAATGTGCGGCAGGTGAAGTCCATAGGCGCCAAAAGAAAGGTTCACCGACGCGGCGAGGGCATCGCGCACCAGCCACCACCTCCGAGCCCGAAGCCACTCGATCGGCTCGACACCGTGCTCTTTGAACACCACGATCGCCGCGACTATTACAGCGTTTCGTACGACTTGAAGAAGAAGCGTTCTGTGACTTCCAACTATGGGCGTGACCGAATCTGATGGCGCCGCATCGCGATTGCGACCAGAAAAGGATTCAGGAGAAACAGCGCGGTAGGAACACCTCATATGCAAGAGCACTCAGCATCAGGCACAGAGGAGGCGGCGATCGTCCATATCCAGAAAGTCAGCCGGTCAGAGGCGGCAATGCTGCGAATGTCGGCGAAGAAACACGGAAATAAAGAGCCATGCTGAGATTGGCCTGAAAGGATGCGGACCAGAACCGGTCGGTGGAGTAGTGTGGCAACTGGCTGTACTCAAGACCACGGCCAGCGTAATGAGTCGGTTTCCGGTGATAACGGCGCAGCACGCGCGGGAGAGAAAAACACAAGCCGACGAGGAACACGGCAGTGTTCACGAGATGATAGCCTAACGGGTTGTGGCCGAAGGCGCGGTAAAGAGCAGCCGCGTAAATCACTTGGACTGGACGTGCGAGGATATCGGGTTGCTCCAAGATGAATGATCTTGCCAGCCCAACGACGGATTGATCATTTGAGAAGTGAAAGAGTCGCAAGAAAACTCCAATCATCGCTGTAGAATCCAAAGCGCGGGACAGATAGTGTAACGAGGAGACTATCGCGATGAACGCGAGAAAAAGAGAAATCCTGACGCTCCTCGTGACCGCGGCAGGTGCCCTCGACGTTGAAGGTTGATCAATCAGCCCCCGGGCCGATCCGCTAAACAGATACACCCGCCGTCTGCACGGCAATTAACGCGGACCAGCTGGCTGGATGTGAGCCGGCGTCGCGCCAGCCCATGCGCACTCGTTGCCCTCGCGAGATTGCTCGACACCCAAAATGGGACGGGCGCGGGCAACGCACTCCTCGCGAACTGCTGTCGCAAAATCGGCCCAGATCGAAATTTGGAGTCGGAGCCGCAGTGTCCGCATGGCGTCTGGATCACGACGCGCCCGTCGCGACTGACGATCTCAGCAATTGCCGCCCAGCATCTGGAGTTCCCGCGCCTCAAGTCGCGAGAATTGACTATCTCGAGCGACCACCGACCACCATGTTGGTGATGCTATGGAAAGCCACCCCGGGCGTCGGCGCCCAGTCATCGCCTTCTTCGACTATCCCGATCTGTCTCGACGCGACTTCTGGCCACGTTACGGTGTAAGCCAGCAGGCGTTCTTGAGCAGCAGTTTCTGCTGCATCCGGGCATTACATGCTTCTGCGCCTTCTGCAGCGGGAGGCCAGCGGATGCCGCCCGGTATCAGTTCGCATTGAAGCCAGAATTCGCGATGGAAAGGCATAAGTGTAGCTGGATGCAGCGTGAAGATGCTTCAGGCCTCGCCTGTGTACCGGTTGTCGTGGCGCGCATTCTTCTCTCCCGCGGCAGGCCTGGCGGTGGCGGTGGCTCTACCCGCGTTTCGCTGCCCTCGCGTCGTATCTGATTATGTGTGCTCCTGGCGTCCTGCATCCGCGCTGCGCACGGACCGGCCGAATCTTATCTTCCCTGCAAGACTACGCGACGGGTCGGTTCGACCTGCCGCTGCCCGCCGCTGCAGCTGTTGGAGATGCACCGCTGGTGGCGTATCACACGGGCAAGCAGTCCCGAGATCCCTACCTCGGCCGACGCCTCAAACACTGGACGCTTCCGAAGGCCGACATGCTATTCCCTCGAGTGCCGCGGAAGTCGAGATTGCCGGCACCGCCGCCGCGGCGTTCCGCCCAGTCGCCTCGAGAGTAGTGCTGATCGCCGATCGACACGGTCGTGTATCGGCCGGCTGCAGATCGCGCGTCGAGAGCTGCCGCGGCGCGGGGCCTGACGATCCCGCGCGCCGGCGCGTGCTCTTCGTCGGCCGGCTGGGTGAATCATCAGAAGCGCGTCGACGCTCTCCTCGGTGCCTCTCGGGCGACGTCGGCAAAACCTCGCTATCCGGATGTCGACATGGTCGTCGTGGGCGACGGACCTGCCGCCTCCGCGTCGCGCAAACTCGGTGACGAGCGTAGTCCTGGACGTGTGTGCGATTCATGGGCCTCGGTCACAGAGGCCTCGCCTCAAAGCGCACCTCTTCAACGCCGCCGAGTGCCTCGGTGGTGCCGTCCCGCGCCGAAGGCTTTCCAGCTGTTGTCGGAGAAGCAATGGCGTGCGGGTGCGCCGGTGCTGGCCTCGCGCGTCGGCGGTATTCCTGAGCTCTGCCGTCGAAGGCGAAACCGGGCTGGCTGATAGAGCCCTGCGGACGATGAAGCCCTTGCTCGCCGTCTCGCGGGAGGTGTTGGCGCAGCCCAGATCGGCTGGTCTGAGATTCTCGAGTGCGGGCCAGGGCGATGGCCGAGTTGCGCGTTTCGCCGGAATCGGGTCGCACAAGCTCTGCGGCGGTGCCTCGCTCAGGCCGGTTCTGGCGGCGCGGGCGGAGGATTGAGCCCGCTACATTTGGCTGTCCAAAAGGAAGCCCGCGACCATTGCCTGAAGACGATGCTCGTGGAACGAGCCCGGTGGGCATCGACGACTCCCGAAATCGCAGCGCCCCGGAGCCCGGATGGCGACCTCCCGACATCGTCATCTGCACCTACGACAACGCCGTCTTGCTCGATCGTGTTCTGACGGCACTCGCCGACCAGCTAAGGCGCCGAGCGCGGTTGGAGGGGATCACGGTTGTCGACAACAACAGTCCCGATGACACGAGAGCAGTCGTGGCAGAGCCACGAGCGGCGAGGGACCATACCGGGATTTGCGTGACGGGTAGTGGAACCGACGCAGGGGCTACACGCCGGCGCGGTTGCGTGGCGTCCGGTTATGCCCACCGGATGCTGGATCGCATCTCGTCGGATGACGATTGCGTGCTCGACGAGCGATGGGTCAAAGAGCGCGCACCGGCCTTCGACTCGGGCGCACGAGGACTGCGGAGGGTTTGGAGGACGCGTGACGCCCGAATACGAGGGAAACCCTTCGAGCGTGCTGGTGGAATGCGGCTGGCTGCTCGCAGAGCAGCGCGGACACAAACCGGTGATCGTGGACTGCCTTGTGGGTGCTGGCATGGTGCTCACCCGCGAGGCACTCAGGCGTCAGGGCTGGCCGAGCTGCGCTTTACTTCGCGGATCGCGTGGGACGACAGTTTTCGATCTCCGGTGGCGACGTGGAGGATCGCTCTGCGGAGTCGCCGCCACCGGACGGCCGTTCGTGAAATGCGCTCCCGAGTGCACACTGCGTCACGTGATTCCGGCGCATCGCACCACGACACCATATCTCGCCTCGGATGACGCGCGGCCTGGGTGTCTCCGTTCATTCACCGCCAACGTGCGCTCGTGGACTCCGGGATGTCCATGGCGGCGCCTGGGTGCGCGCCACCATGGCCGACCTCGCCTGGCACAGCGACCCGTCTCCTCGAGGCTGGCGCCCCGGGGTCTGCTTCGTGCGACTCCGATGCTCAGTGCCCGACGCGCTGCTGTCATGGAGCCACGAGCTCGGCCGGTGGATCGCGCGCTGGCTCAGCGCGACTGCGCTCCTGGTGACGGGCCGGTGCGATTTTCCGGACGCGCGCAGCTTCGGCATGCCGATCGCGCGTAGTGTCGTGCACTGATTAGCGGTGCTGCCGGCACGCTCTGGAGATGGCGCTTGGACTGGAGGAAATGTAAATGAACCGGATATGTAAGGCCGATCGTTCCGGAGTAAGCCGGCTCGAACGCGCGCAATCCCGTCGGCTGCCGCCCTGAGCCTCCCTTCGGTCTAGTAACGGGGCCGCCCACACAAAGGCTGGCGGCCAGATTGCGAACTAACTATCATTAGGTATCGCGCCACCGCGCCGGAGACGCTCATGGCCCAGCCCCCAAATCCCTGGCCCTCAAGCTCGACGCGCTTCGTCAACGAGACACAACGAAGAAGTTCCTGACAAACCGGTCACGATGCCTCGCGAAGCTCCGGCCGACGCGGAGCTGTCCGACCGTCCCGGCACACGCCGACGAGCGACGATTTGGCACCAGAGCAATGGTTGGACAAGATACTGGCGAGAGCCATACTTCTGAGTTTGGCGCACAACTACGAAGACAACAGTTTCGACCGCACCGGCGCTTTCCGCACGCCGACTCCCGGAGAGCGTTTTTCAGATCGATGACCACTCTTTCGCGCGCACTGAAGTTCTTTTTCTCGAACTTCCGCCGGCTCGTTGCAACCCTCGAAACAGACTGGCGGACGAGTATTCAAAAGAACCCTGTTCGATCAGCTGATCGAATACAGGTTACTCGGCCATATTCATGTTCGCTTGCCGACCAATACCGGCACGATCATTGGGACACTCGTCAAGTCAGCTCCAGCGCCCGAAAGTAGCCGAGAGCGGAAACCGCGGCATGTCTCTAGTGCCTCTATCTGTTTTTGCATTGGAGTTTCTTGGTCACCCATTGAGATCTGGAGGTCTGGGGTGCTGCATGGTTTCATTCTTCGGCAAGCAGTATTTTTTGAACGCGATGGCATGCGGATCTGTCGCGCAGCCTGGCGATCATGCGATCGATGCGGGGCCTGTCTTGGGGATACTGCCCGGTGGCATTTGCGGCGGCGGTCGGCTCGGGAGTGACGGATATGGTTCTCTTTGAAAGTCGATGCCCAAACACCTTGCCATCATCCGCAACAACCCTGCAACATGAATCCTGCGCCGCGCCGGACGAATCGAACTATTCAGCTGCGGCGTCCCTTCACGTGATTCCAACGAGATAGAAGAGTCTCAGATCGAGGAATTCACAAACCCGGAAGAGCGGTATCGATCCCGGCGCGAGATTATCCTGGACGCATTTCCGGGTTCGAAGCATCGACTTGCTAGTGGCGGAACAAAGAATAGGAACGCGTGGATTTCATCAAAATGGATATCGAGGGGAGTGAGTTGGACGCATTGCGGGGAGCCGAGAAACGCCATCCGCGCACATTCAAACCGAATCTCGCGATTTCCCTTTATCAATCGTTTTGATGACTTCTGGACAATTCCAGCCTACATATGCGTTGCCTGGACTTGGCTACAGGGTTGTATCTGGAACACTACAGCCAATTCTTACGCAGGAAGAAACCGTCCTTGTATGCGACGGGTTGGCGAGGGGAGATAGCGCGACTGCCTCTCGAGCGCCCTCGTTGCTCGTTGCTGTCCCGTGCACCAAGCCATCTATCTGAAGCCCTCACAAGAGTGCCGCAATTCTGAGTTTACATCCCGATGGGACACTAACCCTAGCCTGGGCGGCTACCTTGTAGCGGAAGACTTGTGCCAGTTCCCTGGAAGAATTTGGATCCTCCGCTTCGACTCCCGCCTTACCTCGAAAGGATGGGTGGTGCAGCGAGCCATCGCCGGTACAGGCCCGACCGACGTAATGGGATGCTATCCGATTTTCTGCTGTCGGGACTGGGCGTACTGCTGGCAGAAAGATATCTCCAGAGCTTGACGGCACATTCAGTCGCTTCGCGGCTGTCCTCGATCCATTTCGGCGACAACCCCGTCGCGACCAATCGCGACCTTTGGACGGTGGCGACGCCTTTTAAGCGCCATTACGTTGCCGACCTTGCGTTGGCGCCGAGAGAGCTATGTATCGAAGCACCACCAGTACTGCCGCGGAAATCGTTGAAGCGCATCATCACGGTGGAGCTGTGCGTGCCGATCATCCGCTGACTTATTTGGACGAATGGTGTCGGTTGTATGACTCTCTCTGATCGGTACATGGAATCGATAGGATAAGGCGACTCGTGGGCGTCGCCATGCAGTTGGCGACTCCAGGGCTTGGTTGTACGCCTGCCGACACCACTGTAGGCATGAATCTCATCATGGTTCATCACAATGTTGTTTACACGCATTTGTCGGCATTCAGCCCCGAGGGATACCGAGAACGCGCCGCTACGCCATTCGCTGGCGGGTGTTGGAAACGCTACGTGGCCGTGTCCGTTGGCTGATCTGGAGGTGACCGCTGGCAAGTGAGCGCCTCAATGACGGCCTGAGTGCCTTCAAACGGGGTGGTCCAGCGAATCCAGGGTGGTCTGGTTCCCGGCGGCAGGATCTCTGCGATCGGGTTGCCTACGACAATCTTGTGGTGCGACGCGGCGTCGGGAGCGACGAGAACTATTTTCCAGCGTATCGTGCTGGAGAGTTTTGATTCCTCAGGAGCGATCGATCTGGCTGGATTACGAACGACTACCCGCGCTGTAACGCGCTGCTCGACTCCTGGGACACTGATTGCGATACGAGGCGGCGCCACCTCGATTCCTTTGAACTCGACCGTAGCCTAACGCTGCGGATGCTCATTCCTCAGCTGGCGATCTTTATCGGCGTTGAATGGCGAAACTCCAGAGAGTATTGCGGTGGATATCTTTCCAACCTGCGCCAGCCATTTGTTTTCAAAATATGCGACAGAAAGCAGATAGCCACGTCGGTTATATTTCCGGTGGGAACAATCGAACAAAACCATTCTGTTCCACCCGAGAAACGCCCTGGTTGTCACCCCGTCGTTCATCTCTGACACCTGACCGTGGCCTGGCCTTCAGTTTGTCTGGCCAGTGTCTTTTCCGGAATGATGGGGACATCAGAATTGTGTTCGCCGTGACATAGCACCGCTCGATTAGATCGTGCTCGCCGTTGCTGGCTGGCATTCGTCCTGATGGATTGGCTCACGCACGATACAGCACCCCTCCACCTCCCAGGCGTTGGTAAGCAGGCAAACCCAGCGCTTAATCACCCGCTGGTCAGGCAGGTGATGCAGAATTGAACTGCCGATAATAAGATCGAATCTGCGCGCTGAGAGCTGGCCCGGTATCAAACGCCGGGGTCATGGGCGCTTTGGTTAACAATAGTAAACTCGCGCATCGAGCAGCGAAGCGCTCGCGGAGAATTCTGACATGACACCCGCCGAATGCCTGATGCCCATGCTAGAAGATCCGGCGACCTTCGAAAGATAATAATCTATGCAAAAGGTAGCCAGTGCCGGGACCAATCTCTGTGAACACGTAAAGTCCGAGCGCGCCGACAATGCGCCGCAGCTTCAACGAACATTGCAAAATTTCGAGCACTGCTTTGTCTTTGTAGGCATTGAAGAAATACCAAGAAGCCGCCTCGTATCGGATCGGCGCGTTCCGGTTGTATTTAGGCCCTGCTTTCCTGAGGATCTGTTGTTGTGACACCGTCATAGACTGTATCCTGATCATCGTAAATTCACCTCTTGCCAAAAGTCAGCTCGCGACATTGCATACGCGCCCCTCGAGCCCAGGCACGGTAGTTGCTGGCCATCTTCGGAACAACTTATCCCGCCTTCCGTGCGGGTCGCGAGCTGTCTCAATCAAGACACTGGTGCTTTAATGAATCGAGCGACTCACGTGCCAGAGCGCCAGTGGCCGACCCCGACGGAAGGGTTCATTCGAAACGCGTTTCTCCTGACACGCGTTGCCCGCGCTCACACATCCAAACCGGAATGGCTAAGCTGACCGGATCCCGCTGATTGCCTTCTGACACCGTGCGCTGGGACCACCTCGGCTAACGGCGGCCGTGTGGCGACGCTCAACCTTGACGCGCTGGCGGCGCGATCGGTCGTCTTCACGAGACAACCACCGCTGCCGCGCCCAGCGCCTTCCGGACGATGGCGGCGCGATACGACTACTGACCCCGATATCCAGCCACATCGATCATTGGGGTCCGTTGGCGCATACCATTCTGGCACGCAATTCGACGTCCTCGCGAAGGCCGGCTACGTGACAGCCGCCATCGTCGATACGCTCCTTTACACGAGCGGAGGTTTCCACTACGACCGCGGCTTTCAATACTTTTACGACATGATGTCCCAGCCCTTCGAGGCGCCTCCAGGCATGACGCCAGTGAATCAGCGGCTACGACTCCGACGCGGACTGTCCTCCCAAGGGGCCACAGGGAGGCTGGGCTCGGATGGACTCACGCTTCGCCATCGAGAAGCGCACCAGGCTGTCGCCAGGCGGAAAGCCGAGGAGGTCCGAATCCTCGCTCGAAGCAGTTCTTCGCTTTGGTCGACGTGGTGGACCCTCACGAGTTCTGAGTCCGCCCTACTACTACGTCCAGCGTTATCTCCAGACTTTCGCCGGCGAGCGCGTTGGGTCGGCTCCATGGCCTGAGGATCGAGGATTGAGCGAGCGAGATTTGACGTCGCTCGAGCCCGTGACGGGGAGCTGGAGATGGTGGATCGATGGCTGGAAGCCAGTTGTTGGACAAGGTCGATGATCTTCCGGCATCGCCGGAAGCAGTCGGTGCAATCTTATCGCCCCCGACCACGGTTTCTACTTGGGAGAGCACGGCTTCCCGGAAAAATGAATCGCCGCGACCCGATCGCCCTCGGCGGCGGGGAAACGACGAGGCCCCAAGTGGCTGCGTTCGCCGCCAGTATGACGATCACCCATGTTCCGTTGATGATTCATGTGCCTGGAGCTGCCGAGGCATGTGAAAGGCATGGACGCCCGCGCTTGATATATCGCCCCACAATCTTCGACCTCGCTGGCTTGCGCCGTGGCCCCAAACGGGATGGCCCGGACACTCGCTGCTGCCGATGTTATGGCGAGGTCGAGCCGTCGCGTCAGGTCAGTACCGTCACCGCGCTGCCTCGGCAGCGCCGGCTGATCTCACCAGATGCGGTCGACGGCGTGTCGAGAGCGCTCGGAGTTGGCAGCCCGCCACCATAACCACCAAGGACTGGCGGCTCCTGTATTCGATTCCATCCGAGTCGGTCGAGCTCTACGCCCGGACCGGCACCGACGCCGCGATGGAAGGTATCGGCTCGATATCCTGACGTTGTGAACGACTGGTTACGCGCTTCGAAGACGAACTGGAAGGTTGCTGTCGCCTGGATCGCGCGCTGGCACAGCGCACCCGGGAGCGGGCGGTTTGACCGTCTGAAGCCATGAAAATAGTCGCTCTGCTTGGTATCAAAGACGGTGGCGAGTTGATTACCCGCACCTCGATCAGTCATCACGATCTCGGGGCTGATCTGACACCACGTCGACGCGGCTCAACAGACGGCACGCCCCGTGGAAGACTCCTCTGCACGCGCTCGGAGTCCAGCGGATGATATCCTCGAGTCGTTGGCGCGTTAGCCTACCGCCGAAAGAAAGCCGGGCTCCGGAAACTGGCGCGCCTTCCGGCGCGGCGGCCGAAGCGGATCAGACTGGTGCCGTTTAGATGCCGATGAGTTCTGGCCCCAGCCACTGGTTCACTGCAAGACTGTTCGCCAGCCTCGCGGATGCGTGACACGCTGATCGTGGATCGGTTCAACGTCCCGATTGACGCATCGAGGCCAGCGTCGGCACGGGGATTTCTTTGCCCGCGTGCGCTGCGAAGAGTTGTTTCTCCAGTGTGCGGACCATGCCCGGGTTTCGGATCTCCATGAAACTCGTGTGGTGCCGGCGGTGCTGCGTGGATACTTAGAGCGACATACTGCCGAGGCGTTGGCTCGAGCGGACGGGATCAGTGCGATTGGTGCGGGAGGTCACCCCATCAATGAGCCGGTTAGTGACGGAGCATTACGACAGGCGAGGCCATCCGATCCCGCTAAATGCGCCATGCCCCTTCACGACCTTCGACGGCGCTTCGAACGAAAAGTTGTCAATATTCGTGTAGTAATGCGCGTATATCCTGACTTCTTCAGCCGGAACCATCGGATGGCACCTGGCGGCTGCTGGGCATCACCATTTCGGAAGGACGCGTTGCGCGGGAAGAGTTCGATCCGCCAGGTGCTGGACGAACAGCAAACCGCCGGCCTGCTTCGAGTCAGGGTATTATCGGCACTGGCAGCGGCGGTGTTTGCTGGGTTCCACGCTGTGGTGAAAATCCCGTAAGGTGTAGACGCACGAGCAAACCGCCTGCCAGTTGCGCTTGTTCCGACTCGCCATCGCAACGCGCGGCCGTCGCAACCTGTTGCCCGTTTCCTTGCCGTGTTCGATAGCGAACCGGGTGATCTGGCGCGGAAGGCGTCGTTATTGTCGCCCTCCTGAATTCCAGTACCCATTCGGGAGCAGCGGTAAATACGGTTTCGCCAGGGCCCTCCGTGTTTGCGGTAGCCGATCATGCCGCCTCAGGGAAAGAAGCGCGGTAGGGTTCCATGCGGTGGCAACCCGGGTAAGAAGTCTCGTCGGACGAGACCTGTTTTCGGGCCCTCCACAACACCCGCTGCAACCGGTCGCGGGCGCCAGATCGGGCTTGCGTCCCGATCGATTTCCGGCACTATATATTGGTAATTCGTATAGTTCGTTTCTCACCGTAACGCGCCACGGGAAACACCTACGGCGGAGTCCGCCGAGCTCCTCCGGCACTGGTTGGTAATTCCGCCGGTTCGACGGCGATGAACGTGTCGGCGCTCTCCAGCGAGGTCAGCCCCATGGCGGCCGCCACGCCGCTCATCTTGGCGTTCGTGCCGATCGACGCGGCGCCGCGATCGTGCGCCTTCTCGAAAGCCAAAATGTCCGCATCAGGCGGACCTTGGCCGCGCTAGCTCTGTCGTCATTCGTGACTGCACCGCCCCCTTCGACCGAGTTTAGCTTTCATTTAGTCGAAAGTGAAAGCTGAGCACGCCGGCACGTCGCCGAGTTTCCGATCATCTTTCCGTGATGGGGAACACCCAAAGGCATGCGCTTTGCGTCGAACAGGAGTCGAAGCTTGTGCTTCCGGGCCACTTCCGTTAACGCGTCCAACGCTGCGGCATGACCGCCCCCACAAATGAACCCCAACGATCCCAGTCGTCCGGAGGAGTGATAAGTTCCTCGACCTTCGCGTGGATCGATATTGTGGGTCCGTGGATCGATATCTGCAAAGCACCGGGGTCACTTCGTTTGCCCACCCATGCAGGGCAGCGGGCGAGTGGCGGCGAAACGCAAGGAGGGAACAGCGACGCCGCCGCCGAGATCGGCAGCTGCGCACTGGCAATCTCCAGGGCGAGCATGCCGCTGCAGGTCGCGATATCAAAGTGCGCGGTCCCCAACCCGCCGCGCGATTTCCCGCTCAAATTCTTTCACAAAAAGGCGGCCGTGGTTTCAGCCAGGCGCACCCGGTCCAGAGGCACGGTTGACACGTTCCAGAAACCGCTGCCGCGGTCGCCACTGCGCCTGGGCGACCGACGTGAAGCTGCCTGGAGAACGCCGCGCGCCACCGCAGATCGCTACAAGTCTTCTAGAGCGGACTTCCTGATGGTCGAACGGGCCACGCTTTCACTTTGCGACATGCGTGATACTCCCAGTCGGTCCCATCTCCGCCCACTCCGCACGGACTCGGAGACGCCGCACCTTTCGAGTGAGCTGTGTTGACCCAATCGCAGATCGAAGATCGCGCACGTCGTCTCGTCGCGCACCACGAGGGGTACAGCCGTTCCAGGTGCTGCCGGAACTCGGTGTAATGATCCAGCCACCAGGCCGCCGTCGATGGTAGAACCAGGAATCCTGCGCCCTTGTCGCGCTGGGCTTCCAAATCCCGAATCGCCGCGGCGCTATCCGCTGGATGAGATCCAGAGTAGATACCCTCTTCGGTCCGCGGAAAGTGCCACGCCGTTCGCCCCTTCGAGTTTCAGCAGCCGTCATCATCCTCTGCTGACGACCAGCACAGCCCCGTCGTGCGGAGGTTTCGCGGACGACTGCCTGGATCCGATCGATCATGTCTTGATACCGCTCGGTCCGCCGATGGGAATGTGAGTTCCATGACTTGCCCCATTTCTCTTCCCAACGACGGCGATTCTGATGAAACAATGTCCCGTAGTCACGAATCGGACCCAGCTTCCCTATCGACGCCTGCCCGAAATGGTGCACGAATGTGTCCTCAGCGCAGACGATCCGTACTCCGCCTGTCGCGCGCGCATCAGCGTAGTCGTCGTCCTCGGATCCATCCTCGAATTGTTCGTCCAGGCAACCCAGACGCTCCCAGACCTGCGCCGCATGGCGACGCAGAACATCGTCATCGCCCGGATGTCGAAGACCCAACCGTCCTGCTCGCTGGTCCGATCCCGGGGCAAAGTCCAGGAACTCCCTGTAGGTGCGATACGGCGCCTCAACCTCCGGCTTCGTTGCCCGCGTCGGTTCGTGACCGGCCCGACAAGTCCGATTGCCGGATCGGCGAGGTGCTTCGTGAGCCGTCCAAGTTCAGCCGGGCGGCACAATCGTGTCGTTGTTCAACAGCACCAGCACGCCGCCGGTCGCGAGCGCCAGGCCTGGTTGTTCCCGGGCGCAAAGCCTCGATTGATGTCGTTGAAGAGTACGCAAATATTGGGGTGATGACTGCAAGCTCGTGCAGGGTACCTCGCGCTGCACCGTCCGTGGATCCGTTATCGACGACGAGTACTACGAAGTCCGGATGGTCAGTGTTGGAAAGCACGCTGTGCGCGACAGCAGCTTGGAAACACCGAGATTTATGCGAGACGATAACAATGCTGACGCGCGTCTGCGTCCTGACGCCCCGTTCGACGGTGCGCCGCAACCGAACCGGCGCGGCGAGGGCGTATCGAACGGTGGAGTCCGGCAGAATCGTTGGCCACCTGGACGTTGGAACGAGGTCCAGATCTTCCGGAGAATCGATGCGCGTTCGTGATGGCTGCGCGAGCGAAGAGGGCGATGCCAAGCTCGCGAAGCATGCGGCCGAGAACGACGTCATAGCTGAAATATTCCCGGAGCAATCGCCGTGGCAGCGCGCGAGTGCCGTGGGTAGTCCGATCCACCCGATCCAGCGCATCGAGGATCTCCTCCATCGTGCTGAATGCGAACGAGTCCTTCTCCCGTCGGCAGGACGTTGCCGAAACCGGTGTCCTGCGTGATGACCGGACGGCCGGCGGCCAGGTGCATGCGCGCTGCGCTCGCTGAACCACCCGCTCCGCAGCCGCACGTTCCTGATCCTTCGCGACCGTGAACTCGCCGCGCGATCCGACGATGTACGCGCGATAGGCATCGAGGTCACGCGAAAAGCTCAACGCATCGCGTACTCGCCACCCATGGCGCTCGAGCAGTTCCCGGTCCGTCTCTTCGTAGCTGCTCAGCGCCAGCTCGAAGGGCTGGCTCGTCCGTGCGGGCAGATCGAGAACCTTCGAGGAACTCGTGATGCTTGCTCCAGCGGTAGGCCTCGCCCAAGCGCGAGATCGCGCCGCGTCTTGCCGCCAGTTGCCGATCGTCGTGAACATCGGCCCCGCGCCGTCCCCTGAGGCCGACTCCACAAATCCAGGACGACAGGCGGCGGCGTCGGATGGAATTCGAACTGCTCCGTGACCGGCACGCTGCAATCGGGTCGACCGTAGTTCAGAGCCCACGTGCAGAAAGCGCTATGTCTGCGACAGAAAGTCGATCGTTACCGGGCAGCCCGCGATTCACACTCGATTTGTACTTCCACGGGATCCGTATCGAGATAGACGAGACGACCCGTCGCGCAGTGCTCGTCAAGCGGTCGCGTCGAGCCGTGCAGGTTGATAATGAGATCGGCGGAAACGTAGAGACTGTTCAACTGCGCCTCGCCTCATGCCGAAGCGCCGGCCATCGTGCGACCGCATGAAACGCCCATCGGTCTCTGAAACCTAAGCGCTCCATGATGCTGCTCACGAAGAACGCGGCCCTGGCCCATGCATCGTCACCAACCTTTTCGATGAACATGCGCGGCGTGCTGCCGTAGGCTTCGACGTAATAGACGTCATGACCAAGCCGCTGAAGGCCGATGAGATACTGGATCTCGCCCCAGACGAGTCCTGCCGACGGGCATCCGGCTCATGATTCCGAGCAGCACGATTTTCTTCGGCTTGGCGATCCTCATGCCTGCAATATCTCGCTGCCTTCTTCGCCAAACGCCGAAGCGGCGATCGCCGCCTGCAACCTCCGCCTGCGCCTGGCCCGTCTGCATGTCATGCAGCTGCCTGTACAAGCCGTCGCGGCTGCCAGTCAGCTCATCGTAGTGCCCCGATCGACGAGCAACGCCGACGATTCGAGCACGACGAATTTGGTCGGCGTAGTGAATCGTCGACCAGACGATGCGCCACCATGAAGGTCGTCCGTCCTGCGCATCAGCCGATCGAGGGCATCGAGGATCGACGCCTTCCGTCTTGGAATCGATCGAGGAGGTCGGCTCGTCGAGAATCAGAATCGGCGCATTCTTGCAGAAACGCGCGCGCATACCGAGATGCGCTGGCGCTCGCCGCCCGAAAGCAGGACCCCCGCTCGCCGAGCACCGTATCGCGACTTAGGAAGCGCGATCACGAAGTCGTGCGCGTTGGCCGCCTTCGCCGCTTCGACGATCTCTTCCACCGTCGCGTCGAGCCGCCCGTGAGCGGATGTTGTCGGCGATGCTGCCGGCGAAGAGCAGCGGCTCTTGCAGCACTAGGGCTGATTTGATGCCGCAGCGGACCGCAACGTCACGTCCCTAATGTCGATGCCTGCCGATGAAGATCCCTCCGCTCGCCACTCCGTAAAACGCGGGATCAGGCTTGCCAGTGTGGTCTGCCGGCTTCGTCGGTCCGACGATCGCAATCACTTGCCCTCGTCGTGCCTCAAAGGAAATGTCTTTCAGCGTGTCCGGGCGGCCCCTTGTAGCTGAAGCACACCTTTCGAAGGTCACACCGCCAGGAAGCATCAGGGAGATCCACTGCGTCCGCTTTGTCCTGATGTCAGGCTGCTCGTCGAGCAGACCGCAGGCCATCTCCATCCCGATCAATGCCTGCTGCAGCGAGCTGATATTCGCGCTGATCTGCTCGAGCGGGTGGTAGACCATCTGCATGCACGACAGGACCACGAGGAGGCTGGCCGGCGGTCAGCCGTCCTTGCAGCGCGTGTACGAGCCGACCCCGAGCACCAGCGCGGTGCCGAGAGCGGTGGCGGTGTTGATGGCCAGCGAAAGGCGGTCTGTTGCACCGTCACGATGACGCGCTCGTTGACGGTTCGCTCGGCTTGCTGCCGGAAGCGCTTGAATTCATACGCTTCCCGCCCGAAGGCGACGATCACGCGCAACATCTGGATCGCTCTCGTGGATCATCTGCAGCGACTCGCCCTCCATTCCTCTGACCCGTCTGCAGACGCTCCTGAATGTCGCGTCATGTAATACCAGACCGCGTAGTAGATGAGCGGCACGACCGTCAGCGAGCAGCGTCAGCGTTCCGTTGATGCTAAGCGAGACCCAGAACATCCCCACGAGCGTGAGCACCGATTGGCCGAGGGTGGATAGCCAGCAGCAGGGCGGCGAGGCAGAGCCCCCTGGCTGTTGATTGCGAAAATCACATTGCCAGTCCGCTCGCTCATCGTGCACGCGAGCGACAGGCGCTGCGCCTGCTGAAAGAGATCACTCGAAAGTCGAGCACGATGCTCTCGTGCAGCTTCGTGTTGACGTAGTTTGAGAGGACGGTCAGGGCATTGCTGCCGAGGGTGATGAGAAAGCCGGCCGCGACTGCGGCGATGAGCAGCGCGTAGCGACTGCTGCCGAAGATCGCAACGGCCGATGCCAAAGGCGGTGGCAGCGGATGGTTCTGCAAGACGTTGTCGATAACGATCTCAAGGGCCAAAATGCCAGCAGGCTCAGAGCGTGGAAGCGAAAGAACCAGCGCCGCCGATTCGTACGCCAGCCTCTTGTAGGGACGGAGGTAGCGTGCGGCCCTGAGGACATAGGGCCAGAACGCCGCATACCCCGGAGCCTTGTCCGAATCAACCGGCGTCGCTCATTTCAGATCCTGGAGCCGACGCGAGATGCGCTTCGCCTGCGGCAAGCCAGTGTCGTGCGCGTGCTCGGCCGGCGGCTTCCAGTCGTCCGACCATCCAAGCATCCGAACGGCCAGATGCAGTCGGCAACAATCGAGATCCTGTGGCAAGCTCCTGCAGGCTAGGGACTTATGGGCGGCGGCCCCGTTCCCGTCCCAGAAGGCACCGGAAAATAGGCGCGCGCGAGCGCCCGTTGTTTGTCTTCCACCCATCCAGCGCCCTCAATGCGGCCAGGTCAATCAGACCCGGCCCGAGCGCCGTCATTTCCCAGTCGACCGGGCAGATGCGCTCGCGCTCGCGAGTCTTGCCGACGATGACGTTGCACGCGCACAGCTCACCGTGAATCAACGTTCGCGGCAGTCGTGTGAGCCGTTCCACTACCGGGCCGTATCGCCGCGCGATGTCGTCGACAATCTCGCCGCTCCACGGAGTCACGTGCGGCGAAGCGCTGCGCCCGTCGCAGCCAGCGCCAATAGAACTGCGCGTCGTAAACCAGCACGTCAGACCGTTTGGCGAGCTGCTGGACCCGCAGCGGTGCGAAGGCGCGATGGAAACGGGCGATCCACGCCGCCGTCCGCTCCCAGGTCGAAAACGTTCCGACCTGCGCCAGTTGCGGACCACTCACGTGCTCGAGCATAGCCAAGTACCGTCCGGCGGGCGGACCGGTGACGGCGCCATACCAGGCTGGCGTCCCCGCTGGCGCATGCAGGCAGGATCCACCGATACGCGCTGATCTCCGCGCCGTGGCTCGTGCAGAGAAATTCAGGACGCGCGCGCGACGCGCGTCCTCCACCATCGTGGTGGCGCTCATATCTTTCCAGGACAAGCCGCACGTTCGAACCGTCTTCGAACCGCACGTCGAGCTCGTCGAGCCGGAGCTGGACGTGTGCGGAGCAGAATCGGCGACCGACTGCCCGGATCGGGCGACGCTCGCCGAAGTAAGCGCTCAGCCGCTTCTGCAGATGCGGCCAGCTCGGTCGCGTCTGCGAGCGCGACGCTGTCTTGCGTCCTCAGCGTCATTGGCCGCTCTCCGGAGGTCGGGCACGCACAGCCTCGGCGAATCGGAACTGCCGGGCGGGCTCGCGCGTGAGAAGTCCGGGATCGTGAAACAGCCGCTTGAGGCCGTGGATTGGTCCCTCGAACAGGTGTGTGCAGCGCATGCTGCTGTCAGGTGCGCGAGATCGTTCAAACAGGTGGATCATCAAACCATCACCGACTGCTGTAGCGTGGACCTTCAGGTCCGCCGTGACTCATGATCACTGGGGTCGTTGGCTGCACCGACACGTTCGAGAAGACGGCCGAAGTACCGAAGTCCGCTTCGAAGTGCGCGCCTCGGCGATTTGCCGCGCGCGGCGGCAATGTCTGGTGTAGTCGGCGTTGACGGATTCGATCGCGTCGACCAGGTCGTCGATCAGAGCTGAACGCCAGCAGGCCTTCGCCAGTCGGCAGAAACCGTGAGAATCCCGTTTCCTGCGCGACCACGGGACGTCCCGGAAGCCAGATAACCAGAGGCTGCGGTCGCTGAACCACCCGCACTGCGATTCGACGATGCCCGCTTTTGCGATCCCGAGCTCGCCTCTTTCGATTGCTGGATGAAATTGCGGTAGCTGTCCGGCGTGCTCGCAACCGTCGCAGGGTCGACCAGATCCCATCCGCTGGGCTCGCGGCGCCTCGAGGTCCCGACCTCGCCGGGATGGATGGCCCACGCCGGTTGAAGACGGGCACGCGTCCGTTCCGGCAGGTCGATGAACTGTCGCAACGAGTGCGCTTTCTGACCATACTGCTACACCTTGATGCCGAATCGATCCGTAGCCGCGCCAGTTGCCGACTGTCGTCCAGGCGCCGCTCGAATCAGCCGGCCCGTACTCGGCCACTCGGCCAGCACGATAGGCTGCAGCGTATGCAGCCATGTCCGGCCGCAGGTCGGGATCGCGCAGCCAGTCGTGCCGATGGCCAGTCCGACGGTGATAGAAATGTAGTGGCCGATCCAGTCTGCTTCGTCGTGCTGCCGTCGACCCGCGGACCACTGCCAGCCGATTGAACGCCTGGATCGAAGGATCGGGGTAGACGCGCGACGGGAAATGAACTCGAGCAGCCGAAGAGTCCGTGAGCATCCCGGAAATGTTGATCAGCATCGTCGCACTCTCGCGGGCAAAGGCACCGGATTCGGCGCAGTGCCGGGGCCAGACTCGGTGGTTTCAACCGTGCCGTGCAGGAGCAGCCGCGGCGCGCCCGGCCAAAAGCCGCGAATGGCGGTCGTGATCCTCGCGAGAGCGGCGGCGTGCGTTCACGGAAGCCGCAGAGCGCCGCGCCTTACGCTTGGCCGAATTGAGGCTGGCGGTAGTCGGCTCGATAGAGTAGAACATCGCGCCCCGCAGCGCGCAACCCCACGCACTGCAGACCAGACAGCCCACGTCGCGCCCCCTGTTTACGGGTCGCCGACGGCGATCATGCCGCTCACCAAGATCCGAAGACCCTTGCTCATTCAGAGTGGCCATCATCAGAAGCCGAGACGGATCGCCAGCTCAGGAATCGGCGCGCGGTCAGCGCCTGACTCGGCAGCAGCCGAAAAACCGGGCGAAATCGAAGAACGCCGTTCAACTGCGGTGCAGCAGCCTTTGATGTTCAAGTACATTCTCACGGCGTCCACGGTGATTTACCGGACAGGGCCGTGATCTTTCTTCTTCGGATGCCGCCAGATTCACGCCCCTCTGCCACGGCTCGCGGCCGAAGTTGGTGGTGGGAATGATGACGTCGCCCGGCCGCGGGTTCGGATTGCAGAACACCTGAAAGCGGTCGTCACGGCGCTCTGCGTCGCCAGGCTGCGCAAACGTGCCGGGCGATCCGGCGAAGAGGCACCTGCTCGTTGTTGTCGGAGTCCGGTCGGCTGATGTTGAACGGACGGCCGGAAGCGGATCGTGACGGAAAAGGGATGAAGATCACCTGATCCACCAGAGCATTGTTGCGGTCGTCCCAGCCCGTGATTTGGGTACGCTTGCCGATCGTCGATCGGGCGAAATAAGCCGTGCTTCGCTGCTGGGTAGATCGTGAATCGGCTTTCAGAAAGTGGGTACAAGGTCCAGTCAGATCGTGCTGCTTCTTCCGGCCCGGCGTGGTTGCCATACATGGACGCTTTCCCTGTCCATGATGTCACTTCGCGCTTTTGCGCGGCAACCCAGTAGCTCGTGCTGCGTCGACGTCACGCTCGGCCTCGAACTGAAGGACTCGCTGCACGATTAGAGACGTCGTCGGGATCGATCCAGCTCGGTTGAGTGTTCGCATCCGTGTCGAGGTTAGATGCTATACCCCGCAACGAACTAGTGCATCAGCGCTTGTATCCAAAATCCCGGAAGCCACGAGGACGCTCGTCAGCGTGACCTGATCGTGACGAACCACAAGGCTGACGCGCATTCCGCGGATCTCGCGTCCGATTTCAAGCTGAGCACTGGCCGAACTGGCGCCCACACGGCCGCCGAGGATCCAAACCGCAGCGGAATTGTCCCCGCGGGAAGAACCCCCGAGGGATTCGCCAACGACCATCTGCCGACCGATGGGTGCCGAAATCGAACCTGGACATCGAAGGGTGATCCCAGCTTTCCACGGGAGCGTAGAACACGGCCCGGCCCCGGCGCTTCACTGCATTGCGCCCGACCGTCGAGAAGCCACGCACGCGAGCGATGGCCCGCGTGAGCTGTAGATTCAGTCCAACGCGGTTTCGGGTTGTTCTGCGACCCCGCCAGGACGCCAGGAGATCGATACACGGCCTTTAGAAACAGACCGACCGTCCAGCGCAGACCAGCCGGCATTCCACTGTTGGACAGAGACATTCGGGGCGCCGGTCTCACATGCGTCGAATTGCGACGGACCACGTAGCCCGCGAGGCCGAGCACCGCGTGCCGGCGTGGCGTGCCTGATTGGAAGAAAGATCGCCGATCGTGTGGCCGCCTGGCGTCGCCCGCACCGGCCGACCGGCGGCGTTCTCTCGACATCGGCGCCAAACGTGAATGTGCCGTTGTACGCCAGGGTAGACGGGTGATCGACGCTCCGCTGCTCCACGGTTGTTTCGGGCCAGAACGCCACGTCTTCAACGCGGCGTCGTGCCTGGCCTGGAAGGTGGATGTGAAGACGTGTCTTGCTGGCCTGGACGCCGACCGTCGTTGCATACGGCCCGGCGTTCTGGCGTTACCGCCTGCGTTGAACGCGTCGAGGACGATGCACTACCCGGGACTCGTCGCGCGCCCAGCCGTTCGTGGTGACACGGCGCATGAGCTCGGCCAGCGGGGATCGTCGTTGAGGCTATGCGGCTCCACCGATCGACGTCCACCACATTCACGCCCGACGTCGTCTGGCAAAGCCCAATGAGCTCAAATGCCATGCTCCAGCGGGTCCGAGACTCCGCTGGCCAGCCCCCGGTTGCTCTCGGGTATTCTCCGCGCCTTCGTACGAGAGGTTGATCTGACTGATCGGTAGCTGAAACCGAAATCGGTCACTGATCGAGAATGAGGTGACGGGTGGTCGGAGTCGATACGTAATGCTGGGAGAGAGGGCGTGAGACCGCGGGTTCGTCCCCGGTGTCCAGCACCGTCGCATTGGCGATTGGCAGCGCCCGAATGTGCCTCGCGCCACATGACGCTCCATGCGAGAAATCCGATGATTCGCCCCCTTCAGTGGTGACCCTGCAGGTGAAGCCGTTGGCGCTTTGGCACCGGCCCGTGGCTGCCGTTGTAACCGACGGCGGATTCCTGCACCGTTCAGCCTGTCGCTCGCAGCTGCCAGTGACGGTGGCGTCGCCGATGAAAGCCGTCCGAGGCCCGGTTTGAGTCGTGCGATCTCGACGCGCGTCTGACGCTCGGCTGCGAGAACTCCGCCCCGAAAACAGGATTCGAATTGATCGGGCGATCGCGTGTCGAGTTGCGCGCTGGCGGCACGCGCCTGGTCGCGAAGCCGTCGATACGACCGCGATGGCTGACGTCGCCGCGCCCTAGCCGGTTCGAACCGGCCATCTCGGCATGAGCCGCTGCTTGAAGAGCTCGGATCGTCCGGCAGTCGCTGTCTCGAAGATCCCTTGCCTGGTCAGAGAGTAATGGCCGACAGAGACCCCAGGCGGGGATCCGTCGACAGCCCCTAGTCGGCCCTGGATTGACCTCGACCGACAACTGAGATCCCGGATCTTGATCGGGGCGGTGTACCAAGCGGTTTGCGCCGCTTCGGCCCCGGAACCCGGATTGGATCGGCGAAGACTCGAGGGGCCCCTGCGCGTGCCGACCGTCAGGTGTGGCGGTCCGGCGGCAGCCGCTCGACGTGTCGGCCCTGGCGGTCCGGTCGTGACCGTCACGCTCCTGTGCCGCGGCGTCTCTCGAGCGCCACTGCCGGCGCGCCGAACTGCACGCCGCCAACGATGCCCGATCGCAGTCACTCTTCCCGCGTAGCTCGCCTGAAGTCGATCCCCACGGGCGAGCATCGGGTTGCGGCGAGGCTAACCTGCAGCGCGACGTTTGAACATCTGACCGGGACTGATTTGCCGCCGTTCACCTGCGCGGGTGCTGACTCTTAGCTTTCCGGCCCAGAAAGCGCGAGGGACAGCCGGTCTGCGCGCATTGCCGCCGCGCGTCTGGGTCCGATGAAGCGTCCAGCGCCACCGCCGGAGGCGAGGCGACCGTTTGCCGGCTCGGAGGCTCGACTCCGGCGGAAAGCCGCGGCGCAATCGCTCGCCGGCGGCACGGGCGGCGCGGCATTCGGTCCGCACGTTTGTCGCCCGGAAACCATCGGCACCATGCCCGGAAACCGGTCGCCATCGTCGCAGTGCGTCCGCAACGGTTCGCGACGCGCCGCCCACCTGAGCGATCGCGGCGGAGTGCCGCCGCGCGGGACGCCGGCGCACTCACGCTCGCCGTCAGCCATCCGCGATCCGGCGTGCTGCGGGGAGAACGACGGCGGGGACACGCCGAAGATCAGCCAAATGACCGCGGACCTACACGCAACTGCGTCCGCGGGCAGGTGGACTGCCAGCCGGCATGGCCAGCGATCCTCGACTTAAAGGGTCCGAACGTCGAGCAGGAACCCATGCGCCTGGCTGGCAAGGATTCTGATCACGTCCCGGTCACTCCCGCCAGCCCAGTGTCGGCCTCGGCGGCGCTTGATGCCCCGCTGCCGCCGCGGCCGGTCAGCCGTCGCGTCAAGAAGCAACTTGTGCCGGACGTCGATCCAGCCAGTCGGTCCAGAGCGACCGTTCGCCGCTCCTGCCCAGCCGCAGCGCGAGCCGCGTGCAGGGGATTCCAGCGGGCTGTGACGTCGCGGACCGAACCGCCGCGGTCGCGTCCGGCGTGGCTTCCGACCGCGTGTCGATGGTCAGGTTGATGACACCTGACCTCGACCGGCCGCAGAAGCCATGAGCAAGAGGGCTGGAGAAAGTGAAGCGCTGCGATGGTCGGACGATAGACGACGCGACTCAGCGCCTGAGGAAGGGCGGCCGATCACGCCGACAGAAGAGCTCAGGTCAGAGCGCCAGCCATCGCACCTAGGCACTTCCACGGCGGTGGCGACCATCCGTCAAGATCGAACCCTTCAGCCGCCAGGTAGGAGCGCCAGGCCATGGTCGGGCGCGCCAGCACGACAGCGACCGCCAGCGCAAGGGAGCAGCATCCATGCAGCTCACGCCCATCGGCCCGTATATGCGGCAAGGTAGGCGAAGGGGTGCCCGCTCTGGTCGGCAAGACGGACGAGAGACCCCGCCGCCAGGCGAAACGGGCCCGGGTTGGTTCAGGCCTGCGGAAATCGATCGGATGAACGGCAGTGAACTGGAGATGTGCCTCGCCACGCCGCGCGGCCGTTACGACGAACTGGCCGGGCGATGCCCGGCATCAACCAAGGTCTACGCCACTCGCCGTATCCGGCCTGCTGGCGAAGTGGTGACGCCCGAACGCTGGCTCGATGATGGGTGCCAGAACAAAGCGCCGGCGCGAATCCGATGTTCAAACCAGTGTTTCCTGCAGGCGCCAGCACACGTCCGCCATCGATCGCCACGGCGCAGGACGAAAATCGGATTGAACCCGCCGGATCGCGACGAGCGCCGCGCGGCGGAAGGCGCAGTTGCGGCTCGGCACATGCTCCGGCGATGCGATCGTCGAGGAGCACGTGCCGTCGGACCGCCGGGAGCCTCGCGCCACCGCCTGCGCAAACCAGGGATCGTCCCTGCGCGTGCACGGCGTGCACTTGGTCCGCCTCCGACCGCTACTACGTCGGATGCGACGAACTGCTGGACGAAGCAGTTGAGCCAGTCGCGGTCGACGCGTGCGTCGGCATCAATGCTTACGCGACAATGTCGCCGCGGGCATGCTCGAGGCCGAGATTACGTGCCGTGGAGAGCCCCGGAGTTCTCGATGTCGATGATGTGGACGCGCGGGTGATGCGCGGCAATCGCGCGGGTGCCGTCCGTTGATCATCGTTGATGCAGATGATCTCCGAAATCCGGATAGGTCAACGCCTCGAGTGACGCCAGACATTCATCAATCGTCGCCGCGGCGTTTGTAGGCGCAAACGACGACCGACACGCAGGGGCGACTCGCTTCTGCTGATCTTCGCTGAACCAGGTGCCGATCCGAGAGACGCCTGCTGACCGCGTGATAGGCGCGCGTTTCGGTCGCCGGCTGGCGTCGACCAGTCCGAACGCCCGAAGTCGCCAACCGGTCGGCCGCCGCGCCGCCATTCGTCGGTCCAGCTGAAGCGAATGGCGCCGCACGCGTGCTCTTCGAAGGCCGCACGGAGCTGCATCGAGACCAGCTCGGCCTGACCGGTTCGCCGTTTCTCAGAGCTGTCTGCGCCTAGTTCGGCCACGAGCAGCGGACGCGAGCCAGCCAATGTTATAAGGAGCCGTCTGGGTACGCGCGAGATCGGCTTCTTCGTGGAAGGAACACGTTGAACGCACACACATCGAAGAACGGCGTTTCGAGATACTCGGTCGGCGGGTAGTTGACGTAAGTCGACAGCGCGTTAGAGTGCAGCGGCCTCTCGCTTCGTCGAACAGGTCTCTTAGGAACGTTTCTCCAATCCTGCGGCGTCCATACCATCGCATCCACGCTGGAGAGATTTCGTTGCCGAGTGCGATCAGCAGCGTGGCCGGATGGGAAGCGAGTTGGCGCACCTGGCGAGGCAACCGCACGCCGGATGATCGGTTCGGGTTGCGCGGCTATCAAGAAAAGGCGACGATGTTGAGGCCACGGCACGCCGGCGAATACGCGCAACCCATGGCGCGCGGCTTCGTCGAGCACCGCTATCGATGGTGCTGTGTGCGTGCGAATCGTATTGGCGCCAACCTCGACGACTCCGGCGAAGTCAGCGCGCCAGGACATCACTCGCTGGAAAGCAGACGCCATCTGAGTCGGGCGTGAACGTCCCGTAGGTCACCACCCTTGACGAGAAACCTCTCCTCGCCGGCGTATAGGAACTTGCCGGCCGCGACGGACGATCTACGTGAAGTAAGAAATGACAAGTAAGTCCCTCTGCCCCGAGGGCTCCATCCGGGCACGCGATGATTTCGCCGGCACCGATGCGATCGAGATCAACGACCGCCGAGCTCTGGTATTCAGCGAAATCGCCTGCGACGGAAGGCCTACAACTATCACGGTTTCCACTCCTCATCGCACGGCGAATTAGTGCGCCACACGCAGCCACTGTATCTTTTGATGTGCCCGACTAAAATCGAATCCGTGGGCCTTTGGTCGCAGTCGTCGTGTAACAACTGTAAGTCTTCGAGATGAGGTGAGCTGAAGTGTGCTGAAGCGAGCCAAATTGCGACCTGATTATTCATGGAAGATGAAACGAGAATGGGCTTGATGCTCGTGCGCGGACAACGGGATACGATCTTCGCGGAATACTCGTCGAGGTTCGCGTGAATCGAGATGAGGAGTCGAGCTATGCCCTCACGAAACTCGACAGTCACACCCATGGCCTTAAGTCAGCATCTTGAGCATCACGGCCGGTCGCGTGTTTGTCTCTGAGGTTGACTTCGCCTCTGCTCTCAGCCGCGTGCGTCTTTCGCACTGGCGGCTGCCGCGCATTGTTGAGGCGTGATCTGCCGCGGGGACCGCTCATGTGCCTCGTTTGGACTGACCCTCACCACCGAGGATTTGGCCGAAGAACAACACGCAGCCGTCCGCGTCGCCTTGAGCTCGAAACCCACGCAAGCTTCATCATCGGTGTCCTTCAATGCGCTCCAGAAGAACTCGGCATTGCGCGAAGCAATTCCGCCCGCCAGTGCATCGGGGTCCGGAACATGCCAAGCGTCCAGCGGCCGCAGGCTCTCGCTTGTAGTTCGGCAATGGATCTACACCAACGCTCTTGAGAACTGATTATCGCACCCCTTCTGCGCACGATGGCGAAGAAGGGCTCGTCAAGCAGGCCCCTGGACGGTCAGCGTCAAACCCAAGTCGGTCCGGAGTATGACGCGAAGCGCTGACGGTGCGTAGCCACGATGAAAAAGTAAGATGCCGGAAATCTCTGCTTGTGTCAGGTGAACCCCTCGATCGTACGCCCTACACATGATTCAACAGCGGCCCCATAACCGATCAGACGAGGCCCGGACAGTCGTCACCAACGTTTCCGCGTCACCTGGAATTGTTCCGCGACAGTTAAAGAACGGTTAAAGTCGCGCCAATAACAGGACGGTCAAACGCGCGTCTCGCCCTTTCTAAAGCGCGGAGTAAACTTCAATGATTGATGTCAGTCATGATGGTGCCGGGGGCGGGAATCGAACCCGCACACCGCTTGCGGGATCCAGGATTTTAAGTCCTGTGCGGTCCGCCAGTTCCGCCACCCCGGCCCTCACATCATGATACGCCGCACTTCTTGAACCACCATGTGCCTCGGGCGATGGCGTCTGCGAAACGGCTTTCTTGAAGGTTTTCAGCTTTCCGTTCGTCCAGACCGGGCGATACACTACCGCTCGATTTGCCCTTCGAGTCTACCGCTGTGGCTGGTCCAGGGTCCCTCTGGGCCGTGGTCGTCGGAAACGCCCTCGTTGCGGTCGGGTTCTTCGGCATCTCTCCTCAGTATAGGAGAACACCTTCACGTCCGCGACGATCGAAGTGGCAGCGAACCAAACGGTCATCTCGACGGGACCGATGCGCCATGGTGCGCCACCCGATAGCGCCAATGGGGCTGCTCTACTTTGTCGGCAACGCCGCTCGCGCTCGGCCGTATTGGGGCTGGCCCCGTTCGCGGCGATGCTGCTGTTTCTGATCTGGCGTCTCCTCGATGAAGAGCGTTTTCTTGCCACGCATCTGCCGGGATACAGCGACTATCAGAAAAAGGTTCGCCATCGCCTGCTCCCGCGGATCTGGTAAGACCGGCGCGGAACAAACCTCATCCTCTGCCTGGCACCGGAGCATTGTGGACCGAGAGCATGGGTATGGGAATTGCGCACAGGACCGATAGCGGTCAGACCCGCCCGCCGCAGTCGACCACGCTCTTCGCAGGGAGGTTTCCATGCCATCCATATCCGACGCCTTACGAGAGCTCGTCTCTCCCACGATGATCTCCGCACTGTTCGCAACAGACGGGCGCGTCCGAGTCCGCTGTCTCCGAAGGGGTTCAGCGCAGCCATTCCGGCAATTGCGACAGCACTCGCCAACCGCAGCGACGACCACGGGTTCCTGAAGGACCTCGCCGCTCGCGACCAGGACGGCAGCGTCTCCCGATCCCCTCGCCGCAATCAGCGGGCTCGTCTCCACGTCAATCGGCCATCGACACAAGCACGCCGGCGGGAGGAGTGGCTGTCGAGCCTGTTCGGTCGCAACCCGTCTGCGGTGACCGACAGCATTGCACGCTATGCAGGGCTCCGTGGGTCGTCAGCCGCGTCGATCCTCTCGATCTGTGCGCCTCCCTCGCGCTCAGGTACATCGGGCGCATGATGCGGAGCGACAACCTCACCGTTTCCGATCTCGGGGATCGGTTGCGCGGCACAGCCGGCCCAACTCGCGTCGGCCGTGCCCGCCGGGTTCGAAATGCCGGCATTCCTTCGCGCGCCGGTGACAACGAGCCGGCCGGCCGCCGATTGGACGTTTCCGGCGCTGGCCCTGCTGAGCGTGCTGTGTCTCGGCGGTCTGATCTGGTGGGCAAGCCCGAAGCCCGTGCAACAGGCCCGCGTGGAGGTCATTGCTCCCGCCAAGCGAAGCCGGTCGGCACGTCCGGATCAATCGTTGACAAACTCTCGAGATCCTTGCCGGGCAACGTGAACATCTCGATCCCTGCTGGAAGCGCCGAGGATCGACTCTCGAAGCTTACCTGATGTCAGCCGTCAGCGGCGCGACGACTATGGACTTCGACCGCATCTCGTTCGAAACGGGATCGGCGATGCTCACGACGGAATCCGCAGAACAGCTCCACAACATCGCGACGATTCTGCGCGCGTATCCCAAAGCGACCGTGACGGTGTCCGGACACACGGATAACGTCGGGAACGAACAGGCGAACTGGAACCTGTCGACGGCGCGCGCCAAGGCTGTCGCCAACAGCCTCACGTCGGACGGCGTCGAGCCCAATCGCGTGCAGTGCGGAAGGGCACGGCAGTCTGAAACCGGTGGCCAACAATTCGACTGAGGCTGGACGCGCGCAGAACCGCCGCGTCACGCTCGAAGTCGTGGTCCGGTGATGAGAGCAAAGCAAGAAGCAACGGTTGAGGACTCACGCAGTTCGACTGATGACGGGGTTGTCAACTCCGTCACGAAATGTTGTGAGCGTCTCGCGGGGCCTGCTTATCGATCACCTCGCCGTGCGGTCGGACGGTTGCTGAAGCTTACCGCCCTTCGCCGACAGCATCAGCTTGACCAACGCTTCGGTGACGTTCGGCTCGAGCCCTTCGGTGTGCCCCTTCTCCAACCGCACGACGTCGGCGACAATGCGGCTGTCCTTGCAGTTTGCGTAGGAGAAGATCTGCGCCTTGCCCGGCCGCGGCAGGAGTCCCCACGCCGGATTCGGTGGATTCTGACGCGAGCGGTCGTAGATGCACCAGATTTGGTGTCGACGATGTCCTGCGCCGCGCCCTTCGGTCCGCACCCGTATTTCGCAGCCCACTCCGACGCGGGATGGCAGACCTTCTCGTCCATCTCGCGCTCGCCGGTTGCGAAGATGAACGAGAAGTCCCCGGACGGAAGATCGCGCAGGCTTGCGCGCGCCCGGCAGCGCACCTCGCCCGGCCGGTGCCGCGCCCCCGCGGCCTGCAGGCCCGCCGGCGGCGCGATCGCGAAAGTCCCGCGACCCGGGCTTCCACCGAGTCGTCCACCCGACAGACTCAGCCAGCCATCGACGATGTTCTTGAAGAACTCGGTGCGAATGATGCGGTTGGACGTCAGTCCGCCCTGCGAATGCCCCGCCAGCCAGAACGCCTTGATGTTGGCGCGGCCGATCTGGTCCACTCACGAACGTCACGATGTTCTGCAGATACTCGTCGTCGGCCTCCGACCAGACGTGCGTCGGCGAGTTCGGTGTCGCGATCACCAGGCGATGCGCATCCTTGTAGTCGACGATCGGAAAGTAGTGACGCTGCCAGTTGCCGTACGATCCGGCGCCGTGCAGGCTCAGGATGAACGTGACCTTCTCGCCAGGTTTGAGGTCGCAAGGATAGTCGAGGAAGTAGGTGCGCCGCGTCTTCATTTCGACGATCGGACCCTGGTTGATCACGCGGTCCGACGAACAGTCGCTGTCCGGACAATGAAGCGGCGGGGGCGTGACGCAGGGTGCACCGGCGATTTGCACCAACGTCTGTTGAGCTGCGGCGTATACGCCGGCCACAGCAACACACAGGAAACGACGACACTTCTGAGGCGCAACATTCTGGGCATGGGCTGGCTCGCTGCGGCGCAAAGGGGTCAGACCCGGGGTCTGACTCTTGGCGCTCCTTTGGCGGGGCCAGCCTACCACCAACGTCGCGACCAGACGAGCGAGACGCCCGCCTGCTGATCGCATCAGCGCGCGTGTAGAACTTGCTGAGCGAAGAGGCTGCCGCGCACCGTCAGTTCGGGCGACACGCGGAAGCCGACCGCGGCTTCGACGGTCTTGAACGTCAAGCGAGGGCCTGCGCAGCGTCGCCGCGCCGCCGAATGGCGGCGCCGATGTGCCTTCATGACGCGCAGCGACGAACCACCGAGGCGACAGGGTCTCCGTGCCCTGCAGGAACCACGTCGCGGCGGCATCGCGTGAGGCACCGGCGGCGAACCGCTCGCGCGTCCATTCCGCGGCGACCTTGGTATAGCCGACCAGCGTATTCCCCCTCGATCGACCACATCGTCAGCTTGCGATCGCCAGCGACCACGCTGCTCACTTCCTGGGCGGTGGCGTAGTGTCCCATGGCCGCGGCCAGTGCCGATACGCAATCCCGCCCGCGGCGTGAAGCCGCCGCCGGCGATCACGGCCGGCGTGGCGCGGGGATTCGGCGTATCGGCGTTGAGCGCGAATTTCCGGGTTGGCGTGGAGTTCACGAGCGCCGCCCGCGCGTCCCACCTCGCGGTCGACGCCGACAGCTGCGCGCCAAGCGGATAGCTCGATGCGATCGGGCTGACTGATGGCGTGCCGCGGTCGAAGGGCATCAGCGGCACGAAATAGCTCAAATGCGGACGGATGGTCGGGTTGATGTCGGCGCGCATGTCGAGCATGCCCAGGCCAATCGGCGACGCCGATGTAGCCCAGATCCACGCGCGTCGCCACACGGCTGGCGTGCTGGGTACTGCAATGCCGCCTGGTAGATCTCCTTGTCCCGAGTCCGACCCTGCGCCGACTGGAAGAACCACGGCCGCACGTACGCCAGCCATCCATCGCTCAACCCGAATGGAGAGCCCGATGTCGACGCTGGCGTCCGGCCGCTCGGTGTCGCCCCGTCCTTTGAAGAAATCGATCGCGGTCACGCTGTCGAGGCTGACGCGCGCGCGCGGCTGGGCGAACGTGCTCGCCGGCGCGAGCAGGATGGCTAGCAGCAGAGTGGCGTGGCGCAGCGCTTTAGCGCCACTCTGACCTATGCACTCAGGGCCTCCAGCTGATGCACGGGTTCGGCGCTCGACGTCACGCCCGGCAGCGCCGCCACCAGCGCGCCGACGATTTCGGCGTCGTAGTTCGGTGCCGGCACAGCGCCACAGTTCGCGCAACGCGTCGTCTCGATCGATCGCGCCGGCGCGGTAGGCGCGAGCGCTCGTGATCGCGTCGTAGGCGTCCGCGACGTGCACGATGCGGGCGAGCGAGCGGAATGTCGCCGCCGCGCAAGCCGTGCGGATATCCGCCACCGTCCGGCCGCTCGTGGTGGAGCTCGACGATCGGCGATGTGCCGGGCGAGGAACGGGATCGAGCGCAGTATCCGCGCGCCGAGCACCGGATGCTGCTTGATGGCGTCGTACTCCTCGGCGTCAGCGGCGCCGGGCTTGCGCAGAATCTCGTCGGCGACGCCAATCTTGCCGATGTCGTGCAGCAGCGCGCCAAGCCGCAGCACTTCGAGTGTCGTCCGCGGCTCAGATTCGAGCGCACGGCCGATGGCGACCGACAGCACGCTGACGCGATCTGAGTGGCCGGCCGTATACGGATCGCGCGCGTCGAGCGCGGCGGCGAGCGCCCGGATGGCGCCGGCGCACGCGGCCTCGCGTCCGTGCCTCGGCGTCGCGCCACCGACGCCATCAGCGCGTTGAACCTCTCGGCAAGCGCGTCGAGCTCGCGGCTGGATCCGTCGAGCGGCAGGGCGGCGCTCACGTCGCGAGACGCGGCAATCGCGACCAGCGAACGTGGACAGCCGCCCGATCGGCGCCGCCAGAATCCTGGCCAGCCACGCGCTGCTCGCCGAGCAGCGCCAGGGCGATGGCGCCCAAACCGATCGCGATGAGGCTCCGGTTCGCCCGTGTGCATGGCTCGCGCCAGCTGCCTTCGTCGATCGAGCTGATCGCGTAGATGCTGGCCGGCCCGGCTGTCGCCAGCCGCGAATAGGCCTGCGACCCGCCGTCGAGCTCGATCACGCCTTCGTCCGGACTGCCATGCCGCAACGCCGCTTCCAGTTGGTGCGCGGCCGACGTCGCGAGCGTCGCGCGCCATGACCGACCCGTCGCTGATGATCGCCGTCCGGGCGCGCGACATGCGTGTCCAGTTGCTCGGCGAACCGCCGATCGAGAGCGGTCGCCACGTAGATGCGATCCAATCGTGACGCCTTCATTCAGCACGAGCGGTCACCTGACGGCGCGAAACAGTGTCGCCGCCCGCCTGAGATGACGCCGATCGAATTCGTCATCGAGGCGGCCTGCGGCGCGGCCGGCTGCAGCGAACGCCCATCCGGCCAGCGGCCTGGCGAGGCGGCCGACGGCGGCCAACGACGTTCCGACGCCCATCGACCAGATGATGGCGTCGGCCTCGACGCGCGCGGCCAGCTTGTCGAGTTCGCGCTTGATCGTTGCCAGCAGCTGCACGTGCGCGTATTCGTCGCCGCCGGCGCCTTCGGTCGCGTAGGTGTCGAGCGCCGCTTTGAGGGTCGGGCTCTCGGCGAGCGTGACCGGCCTGCGGTCGCAGCTCCGCGCTGACGCCGTCGCTCCAATGCAGCGACCATTCGCTGGCTCGCGTCGAGGTTGTCGGCGACGGTCTGCCGCACCTGATCGCGAACGGTCATGCGGACGAAGAAGAACACGACGCCGCAGCAACGCGGAGACGGTCACGAACGTGACGGTCACCGTTTTCACCAGAAGGCGCTGGCGGGACGGACGCGCAATCCGGATCATCGCGGTCTCGACGACCGGCAGCTTGATCTCGACTGGTGCGCTCGCCTGGCCTGCCTGAACGATCATTTTCGAGGTCCGCTCGCCCGACGCGCTCGTGCCACGCCGACCAGCGAGTAGCTCGCCCTCCGGGCACGTCCGGCAGAACTGAACCTGCCGTCGTGTCCGGCATCGCGAAGCTACGGGTTGATCGAGAACGAGAATCGACGCGCTCATCTGCGAGTGGATGTGGCAGTAGCACCTTCACGAGCCCGGCCTTCGTGAACTGTCGTCGAGCGCGAATGCGGTCGGGATAGCGTCCAAGGTCGAACGTCTGGCCGCCGACAGCGAGAACACGTTGTGAAAGAACGGATCCGCCGTTCGGGAAAATCGACGACCGATCCGCGCGTGACGGCGACGACGCGCGGCACGAACGCCTCGTGTTCCTGACGGATCTGACGGTGCATCGCCGGGAGTGACGCCCGCGTACGGCGCGTTCTTCAGTACAGGACGACGTTCGCGCACCTCGGACTGATCGCTCGACGCCGCCGGCAGCGCTCACGGCCCGCGGGAGGTACGCGTTGGTCGGCAGCGCTGCGCCGCCCGCGGACGCGTGCCGTCAGGACGACGCGTCCCGAGATGCTGCCGGCAGACGCCGGCCTTCCCCATCGCCGCGCTCTGGACGATCGACAGCGCCACCAGCGTCGGCTGCCGCAAACGCCTGGTGCGCGTGCCGGCCGAGGGCTGCACCAATTTGCACGGCTGCCCGGTCTCTCTGATTCGCTTATCGGACAAAGACAGAACTGATCCGAGCAAGCGCGACCAGGCTTAGTGCACCGTAGTGGCCGGCGGCGAGTCGGGCTGCGCGAGTACGCGCGATCATCTGTTCGAGCCGCGGCCTTGTCGATAGCGAACGGGTCCGGCGACCGCCGCGCCCAGCGGTGATCTCGACGGCGATCACCACGCCGCCCTCGTCGTAGGTGATTCACGATCCAGCTCGAGGCCGCGCAGCACGATCGGACGATCCTCTTCGCCCGGCCGCTTCTGCCGGTCCATGGCGCGGACCATGCCCTCGAGCAGCAGCGCGCACGTCGTCATCGGTCCAGCGCCTCCGGCGTCGCGCGCAGATCCCTTCGATGGTCTCTGCTTCGCGACGTTGGTCCCTCGCAGCACGACATCCACCGACACGGTCATGCGGTCGCCTTCAGTTCCTGCTCGAGCGCCTCGACCGACGTGACCGGTTGGCGGCAGGCGAAGTTCCGGCAGATGTAGGCCGCGGCGTGTCCGCGCGACCGGCGTCATCGCTTCGAGAAATGGCAGGATGCCCGGCCAGCGCGGCCTGCGCCTGGCGCGGTCGACGCGCAATGTCACCGCGAACGGCAGGTACTGCTCCGCCAGCGCGCGCGACGAGCGCGTCAGCCGCTTCCTTGCGATCGCTGCCGACGATCACGATTTGCTGGACGCCGGCGACGTAGGTCGAGCGCGGCCGCCATCATCGGCACGCGCGCGTCCCATCTGCTCCAGCCGCGTGCCGAACAGCCGCAGCGTGCGCTCGATGCGATCTGGCCCATGACGCATCGTCGACCAGGTGCGACAACACCAGGAGGTTCATCACCGAGACGGCGCTCGCCGTCGGCTCGGCGCCGTCGTAGTCCTCTTTCATCCGCAGCGAGCACGCTGGGATCGCGTCCGGTGGTGCTGAACCAGCCGCCGGCGCTTTCGTCCCAGAACAGCTCGTCCTGCCGGCGCTGCAGCGCGATCGCCCATTCGAGCCACGCCGGATCGGCGTCCGCCTGGAACAGCTCCAGCAGCCCGAAGATCAGATAGGCGTAGTCCTCGGCGTAGCCGTCGATGCTCGGCGTGCCCGCGCGCGATAGCGGCGCAGGAGAACAGTCGAGCTGCGCCGACCGTCGGCGTTCCACATCCGCTCGCGGACGAACGTCGCGGCGCGGCGCGCCGCCGCGAGCATGACGCGTCCGGCGACCGGCCGTCGTCGCGACCCGCGCGAGCACTCGCGCCAGGCGCGCGCACGGCGCCGATCATCAGCCCGTTCCACGCCGTCAGCACCTTGTCGTCGCGATGCGGGCGCGGGGCGTTCGAGGCGGACGTGAAACATCGGCACGCGGGCCCGATTCAGGATGTCGACGACCTCGGCGGCGGGCCTGCCCGCGTCGTTTGGCGATCTCGTCGATCGACCGCGCGACGTAGAGCAGATTCTTGCCGGTGAACTCCTGCTGCGGATCCTGCGGCGCGTTGCCGTCCGGCTCGATGCCGAATCGCAGCTTGACCACGCCGGCGTCGTCTCCGAGCAGCGCATCGATCTCCGTCAGCGCGCCACAGATAGAACGCGCCTTCCATCTTGTGCGCGCGTGGCCGCATCGGCCTCTTCCGGCGGAATCGCAGTCGGCGTCCTCCGCCGAATGGAAGCCGCCGTCGGCGTCGGTCATCTCGCGCAGCACGTAGAGACAGCGTGTCCTCGGCCACCTCGGCGTAGAACGGATCGCCGGACACCTGCGCCGCCTCGACGTACGCGAGCACGAGCTGCGCCTGGTCGCAGCAGCATCTTCTCGAAATGCGGCACGCGCCACTCGCGCGTCGACCGAGTAGCGATGGAAGCCGCCGCCGATGTGATCGCGCATGCCGCCGAGCGCCATCGCGCGCAGCGTCCGCAGCGCCATTTCGCGCGCCTCGGCGTCCGCCGGTCCGCGCGTGCTCGCGCAGGAGGAACAGCAACTCGGACGGCCGCGGAAACTTCGGCGCGTCGCCGAACCCGCCGTGGCGGCGCGATCGAAGGCCTGCCGGAACTGCTGGACGGTGCGCGGCGAGCGCGTCCGCGTCGGGCGTCGTCCAGCGTCGGCGCCGCCTGCTCCATCGATTGCAGCCGCGCCGTCAACGGCGTCCGGCCGACTCGAGCACCTTGTCGCGCTCGGCGTGCCAGACCCGCGCGATCTCCTGCAGGATGTCGACGAAGCCGGGCCGTCCCCAGCTGCGACGTCGGCGGAAAGTAGGTGCCGCCGTAGAACGGTTTCAGATCGGGCGTCAGCCAGACGCTCATCGGCCAGCCGCCCGATCCGGTCGTCGCCTGCACGAACGTCATGTAGACGCGATCGACGTCGGGCCGCTCCTCGCGATCGACCTTGATCGACACGAAGTGCTCGTTGAGCACGGCGGCGATCGCCTCGCTCTCGAACGACTCGTGCTCCATCACGTGGCACCAGTGGCAGGTCGAGTAGCCGATCGGAGAGGAAGATCGGTTTGTCCTCGGCGCGCGCCTTGGCGAACGCCTCGTCGCCCCACGGAAACCAGTCGACCGGGATTCTCGGCGTGCTGCAGCAGGTACGGGCTGCGCTCGCGCGCCAGAGCCGGTTCATCACGCCATTATGACATTGGTAGAATCGCCGCATGAGCGACGGCGCGGTGAGCTCGCCGGGAAACGCGTCGCGATGCTCGTCGAAGACGAGTTCGAGGATCGCGAGCTGACCGGTCCGCTCGAGGCGCTGCGCGCGGCCGGCGCGACCGTCACGCTCGTCGGCCCGACGGCGGGCGCCGAGTTCACGGGCAAGCGCGGCGACGCCAGTCGTCAAGTCGGATCTCGCCGCCGGCGCGGCGCGGATGAAGGACTTCGACGCGTCGTGATTCCCGGCGGCCACGCGCCCGACAAGATGCGCATGCGCCACGCGATGGTCGATCTCGCGCGCGACGCCATGGAGGCCGGCAAGCCGGTCGCCGGCGATCTGCCACGGACCGCAGCTGCTCATCTCCGCCAACGTCGCTGCGAGGCCGCACGCTCACCTGCTGGCCGTCGATCGCCATCGACGTCAAGAACGCCGGCGGCCTCTACGTCGACAAGCCCGGTCGTCGAGGACGGCAACCTGATCACCTGCGGAAGCCCGACGATGTGCCGGTGTTCCAGCGAAGGATCAACAAAGCGCTGTCAAATCACGCGTAGGGGATCGGGCACGAAGACGCACTCGCGCAGGATCTGCGGTACGCGCGCGCGCTTGTTGCGGAAGCAGCCGGGATTCTCGGCCGTGGCGATGCTCACGCTCGCGTTAGGATCGGCGCCACGACGGCGATTCCCAGCGTCGTGACGGTGAAAGCCGCTCAAACCGCTCTCCTTCGTCGAGCCGGACCGGCTGGTGGCCTGTCTACCATCGCGCGCCCGGATTCAACACCTCCAGATTTCCCCAAAGCGACGCGATGCATTTCACCTTATCGCGATCAGGCGCGTCTTCGAGGATATCGGCGTCGTGGCGTGTCGACAGGATGTCGATCGCCCAAAGCGGCACTAACCGAATCGGAACAGGTCCTGCGGCTGACGGAAGGATTGCTCGTCCTGCCACCAACGCTCATCCCCGAGGCGCACACAGGTGGCGCGCACGCACGAAGAGATCGCCGAGCGCCTGGGCGCGTGCCGGGCGTCGCCGCAGTCGGCCCGCACGGTCGATCCCCATGGATCGCCGCTTCATGGGGCCGCCCGATCTCTCGTCGAGAGAGCGATCAGAGTCCGGGCACGCCGCCCACACGCCGCGTCAAGACGATTGGGCCCGGTTACTTGAGACCATGGGCAACCCGTGGTGGCGGGACGCGCGACCACCTGACCGACATTCACCAGAGCACCGCGGTCGCCGTCATTTCCGGAATCCTCGCCCGCGGACGGGGAGAGCCATCGAACGCGCTCGGCAAACGTCTTACCTGTCCTGAAGGGTGGTCTGAAACGTGGGCGTCGGGGCAACGAGCGGCCTCGATGGCGTGAATCGCCTGGCGCCCACGATTGTTCCATTGGCCGACGTCGCATACGTCGTCCGGTCGCACCGCGTGGCGGCCCTGGCTTCGTGCGCGAACTGCAGCTTCCTGCCCGCGCGCTCCGGCCTCGATCCGATCGTCGTCGCCTCGCGGTCCGGAACGCGTAAACGACGCGCATCGTCAGCCGAGAGTCGATTCAGCGATCGCCGGCCAGCGGCGAACACCCAGATCGCGCCGCCATCGGGCACCTCTGGAAACCTCGCCCGGGCGGATTCGATTCCAGCTGCGTTCGCACCCGCGCGCGTCGCCGCCCCACCCCGAGCATCACGGCACGTACGCTTGCCGTCCACCATGAACGCCGACGGCTGTCCCATCACGCCTGAATTGGTCGGCATCTGCCACAGGAGCTGCCCGGTCGAGGCGTCAAGCGCCCCGGAACATCCGGTCCCGCGTGCCCGCCTCCGAAGATGGCCGCTGGCGGGTCGTCAAAGAGTCCGCCCCAGTCTGTGGACTTGGCAAAATCGTGGCACCACATTTTCTTGCCGGTGTCGACGTTCCACGCGGCAGTTTCTCCGGATGTGGTCGCGCGCCCGGCGCGATGAACAGCAATGTTTCGTCCGCCCAGGCATACCTTTCCGGCCTGGTATTCCGGTTTCGATCCGATCAGCGTTGAACACAGGTTCGCGGACGTCGGGATGGAGATCAACCCGTCTTCGGATCGAACGCGGCCGGCTGCCAGTTCTTCGCACCCACCCACATCGGACATATGTCAACGCCTCGCCCGCCGCGGGCTTGTGCTCGGGGTCGTATTCGACTCGGCTGGTCTCGGGTCGACTCGTGATGACGTTCTGCAGCGGCACATGGATTCGCGCCGATGAAGCGGATCGGACCGGTGGTGCGCTCGAGGAAAACAGGTAGCCGTCGCGGGCGGCATTCACGAGCCGGTGATGGTCCTGCCCATTCCGCGTGTAGTCGATCGTGGCAACTGCGCGAGCGACTTCGTCCCAGCCGAACGACTCCTGCTCTGGTTGCATTGAGCAGTGACCCACGATCTTCCCGCTGGAGTGCATCGATGGCGTTTATCGCGGAGGACACATGGTGGTTGTCGCCCTCGTGGCCGCGATGATCGCCCATCCGACGGTCCTCCGTTGCCGACGCCCCAGCAGAGGTGAGGATTCGGCAAAGCCGATCGTGTGGTAAGCCTCTGACACACCGCAGGTCGGCGCCCTCGCCCGCTTCCACTCGCCTGCCGGCCGGCCAGGTCTCGTGGCCCGGTTCTCCTGGCGCAGAATCGCGAACGTCCTCCACGCCTGGTCGCCCGGTGTCGACATCGCACGCGGCCACGAATCCCCGGATGCCCCACTCGCCGCCCGAAATGCCGACGATTGACCTTGCCGTCGGCAGACGACGGGCGCGCCGCTCATGTAGTAGCCGCGTCTCGTTGTCTTCGACGGTCGCGGTCCAGAACTTCCTTGCCCGTCTTCGCATCGAGCGCGACGAGCACGGCGGCGCTCGAGGCAAAAGAACACTTTGTCTCCGCACAATCTGCGACGCCGCGCTGACCTGAGCGCATGACGATGGCGGCCTGCAGCGGCGTTCCCTCCGATAGCGCCAGCAGTTGCGCCCGCCTGTCTTCGCGCTCGATGGCAATGACCTGATTTGCCCGGAGCAGACGCACTGAAATCACGACGCCGCCGCTTCGATCGAGCGGCGCGGCTTCGTGCGCGGCGGGTTTCGCGCCGGTGCTCGAACACCCACGCCAGCTGGAGCCGCTGCTGGACGTTCGCCGACGTGATCGCCGATCGAGCGGCCAGAATCCCCAAACCGCTGTGGCAGTCCCGCGGATTTGCAGCCAGCTGTCGGGGCCTGGATTCTGGTAGACGCGCGGCCGTGACGTCCTGTAGCTTTTGCGAATCGCCGGCAGCGGAGCCTCGACGCGCACCGCGCCGGGTGTGGCCGGCTGCTGTGCGAAGTCCCGCACGACATGACGAAGACGGCGTGACAGCGAGTAAGGCCGTGTCGAACGAACGGGCGCTGAATGGTTCACAGACAGCACAGTGATCCTATTCGCCGAACCGGATCGCGCTCTGCAAACGGTTTTGGCGACAACGAGCGCACACCGCCGGACAGCTTGAGCGCAAGCGCAGGCAAGGGCACCGGACGCGCGGTCCGTGTCGAGCGACTTCGCCGGTCGCGCGCGCGTCGAATTCTGGAGGCGTGACAGTCGCAGGCCAGCACGCCATCTTCGGGGATCCACGTCGCGAGCGGAAAAGCCGCAGCCGGCGTGCGTGCACAACGCGCGTACGCCAGCACTCCCGCGACGGAGTCCGATCGGCTGGCGCCGATGGAGCGTCTGCGTCTCCGATCTGATGAGCAGCACTGCGCTGAGCCGGAAGCTTGTTATCGCCCGGATGACTTTGGTGTCGGGCGCCAATCGGCCACGCCGCGAGACGCACCGCGCACCGCCTGAATGTAAACGCCGAGCGCTGGGGCAAGCGGTTTCGACGCCGGATCCCCAACCTTGCGACGAAGATCGATCATCTTCAGGCGGCACCGACGCAGGGTCTGCCCGGGGCAGCGAGGGAGCAGTGCGGCGGCACAGCCAGCCTCAACAGCAGCCTGCCGAGGCCCAGCTTCAGCGATTTGGAGCGGCGCGATCAAGTTCGGTGAGCAAGCTGTGGACGTAAAGCGCGGCATGGCGCGGCGGGACGATAGCACCGGCATGACACGTTGGGAGGCAGCAAGATCACGCGCGCGGCGCCGGCGCCGCGGGCACGGCTTCCGGGCGTCCACGGCGCAGTCAGGCGCAGTACGCCGCGGTGAAATTCGACGCCGCAGAGCAGAATCACCGCCCGGAGTACACCCACACGAGGAACATGACGACCGCCGCGGCAATCGATCCGTTCACGCGGGTGAAGCGCGACATGTCGCGCACTGTACCAGGAGAAGCCTTCTCGAGCGCGCTCTTCCACAGCAGACCGGTCACGAGCGCGCCGACCCAGACGTCGCGGAAGCGCGCACTTCGGCGTTCGGCACGAAGTAGTAGATGCAGCCCGACGACGAGGATGAAGAGCAGCGTGCGTGGCATTACGGACGGTGAGGCCGCGCAGGACCATCAGGCTCGGGAAAGCGCGCCAGCACGCCGGCGAAACCAGCTGGCGCCGACGACATTCGAGTGCGCGCTGACCAGCAGCAGCGCGACGACGCAGCATCGCGGCCGGCGACGAGCAGCATGACGAACGACAGCAGCTTGTGCTTCCAGAAACTGCGCTGCTGCTTCGACGCCCCAGGCGTAGTTGACGCGCCGTCGCTGATCGCGCCGAACACGCCGAGCGCGCCCCAGACCAAGCGCGAGCGTCCCGGCGACGCCGACGCGTCACCGTGCTGGCGCTGAAAGCCTTCGAGCTGTCTGCGTGATGAAGTCGAACTGGCGGGGGAAAATAACGGAGGACGAATTCGAGCACCTGTGCGCGATCTGGCGTCGTCCGCGGTGACGCGACCCAGCACGCGCCAGCGACCGAGCAGAAAGCAGGGAAACAGCGACAGCAGCGAGTAGCACGCTGATCGAGGCGCGTACGTGAGGTTGTCGCTGTTGTAGAAGCCGAGAAACCCACGCCAGAACGACAGCGCCGTGAGCCGCCCGATCGTCGCGTACGCGGCCGACGAGGGGCCGCATCGCCTTCACACCGTCATTATCTCCAGCGCGCGCCGCCCCTGCCTCCACCCATGCGCGCGCCCGCCTCGGCCAGCAGATACACCGGCACGCTGGCGCCGAGCCACGTGCGAAGCCAGCCGCCGCGCGATGCGGCGTCCTTTCGGGTTGGAGAGCACGGCGTAGGCGGCGGCCGCGCCGGCCGAGACGAGCACCACGTTGGCGATGCTGCGCGCAGTGGTGCTCTCGTCATCGCCCGGTTAGCTCCGGTCGATCGAGCCGCGCGAGAGTCGACTGTCCGAGGAGGGTTGCGATAGCTGCTCGACCCGAAGCTCGACGATCCGGCCGACGCGGTCGACGGCGTCCCGGCGTGGAGCTGGTCGCCGTCGCGCACGTAGCGCTGCGCTTCGTCGGCGCCGCGCGTGACATGGCGTCGCGCGCCTTGTCGATGCATCTCGCGGCCGCGATCGGCCAAATCGCTCGCCGTTTCGCTGGCGCGGCGGTACTGCTCGGACGCCTGGTTGGCGACCTTCCCGGCCTGCTCCGACAGCTGACCGCGCAGCTCCGATCCGGCTTTCGGCGCGAACAGCATGCCCAGGCCCGCGCCCAGCACGGTGCCGGTGAGCAAGCCGATCACGAAGCTGCCGCCACCGCCACCCTCGTTGTCGAAGCGATCGTATCCGTCTCCCATGTTCTCCCCTCCCCTTGGTCTCGTGGGTCGCGTGGGTCTGGTGGGTCGCGTGGGTGGGCTTTGACCGCCCGGCCTACTAGACCTACCCGACCTACTGTGCCCCAATTGATCCGCTACGCCGCCGGACGCAGCATCGTCTCGATCGCGACGCGGACGCCGCGCACGAACCCGACGACGCGGCTCGTTTTCGCTCGAACGTTGGATCGCACGCGGTCGGCCGTGTCGTCGACGCGATTGAATCGTCGAGCGCAGGGCGCGTAGTCCACGCGGTTGGTTTCTTCCTTCACGGTCGCCGTCACGCCGCGCACGTCGTCGAGAATCGCGTTGACCGTCGACATCACGCGGCGACGTGGCGCTGCTCGAGATCCGCCAGCAGCGTCGTGACCCGCTGATACAGCGTCCATCCAGCGATGCCCGCGCCGATGAGCAGCAGCGCCTGCAGCAGGCTCACCGCCGCCATGATTCCGAGCAAGAGATTGGTCGTTCCCAGTTGCAGGCTTCCATGGACCCCTCAGAATGGCGACGTCTGGCCGCCAGGAAAACGGTGGGATGGTTGAGCCGGCTCGCGGACCATGTCGTTGAGCAGCCGCCAGCTCTCGCCGGCGACGTCCGCGGCCCGCTGGACCGTGCCGCGCAGACTGCTGAGCTCGCGAACGAAATCTTCGAGCGCCGGTTCGATTTCCCGGCGAACTCGGTCGTCCACGATCCGTAAAGAAGAGGAAAGCCGGCCACTCCGCCGAGCAGCGGCGCCGACCAGGGTCGCGGCGAGGACTTGTCTATCGGTCACACTGGTCCTCCTGCCTGCCTCGATCCAGCCAGTCTGTGCAGCGACTACAAGTTATGTGCCACGCACGACGCGAGGAGTCCTCGAAGTCGCGCATGGATTCTGCTGAAGGACGGCGCAGGCGGGCGTCGGCTTTCAGAACGCTCGAGCCGACCAGGGTGACGGTGCCGGGCCGCGAGCGGTTACGTCAGCTGCGGGCGTCGGCGGCGTGCGCTCCGGCGCGCGCCGGCTGCGCGCCGCCTCTGCCCGCGTCGCGAATGTCGTGCTTCTTCATCTTGCTGTAGAGCGTCGGCCGGTACAGCCCGAGAATCTGCGCCGCCTCCTGCTTGTTCCAGTTGGTCCGCTGCAGCGTCTGCAGGATCGCCATCTTCTCGATCTCGGCCAGCGTGCGGTGCGGCGGGATCACGAAGTCGGTGGCGCCGGTCGACTCGTCGCGGATCGACTCGGGCAGATCGGTGACCGCGATTTCCGTGCCCTTGGCGACCAGCACGGCGCGCTCGATGGCGTTTTCGAGCTCGCGGACGTTGCCGGGCCAGCGGTTCCGAATCAGCAGGTGGTAGACCGACTGGCGCCAGCGTCTCGCACGTTCTTCTGATAGCGCTGGCGGAACTTGTCGAGGAAGTAGTCGCACAGCAGCGGGATGTCTTCGGTGCGCTCGCGCAGCGGCGGCACGCGCAGCGTGATCGTGTTGATGCGGAAGTAGAGATCCTCGCGCAGCTGTGCCTTCGCGCAGCGCCGCGTCCAGATCGATGTTGGTCGCGCAGATCAGCCGGAAGTCGACGTGCACGATCCGGTCGCTGCCAATCGGCCGGTACTCGCGCTCCTGCAGCACCGCGCAGGAGCTTGGTCTGCAGGTAGGGCGGCATCTCGCCGATCTCGTCGAGCAGCAGCGAGCCGCCCTCGGCCATCTCGAACAGGCCTTCCTTGTCGATCGTCGCGCCGGTGAACGCGCCCTTCTTGTAGCCGAACAGCTCCGACTCGATCAGGTCCTTCGGGATCGCCGCGCAGTTGATCTTGATGAACGGGCCCCTTCGACCGCTTGCTGTTGTAGTGGATGGCGTTGGCGATCAGCTCCTTGCCGGTGCCGTTCTCTCCCTGGATGCAGGATGTTCGCTTCGCTCGCCGCGACGCTCTCGATCGAGCTCGAAGAGCTCCTGCATCTTCTTGCTCTTGCCGACGACGTTGCTGCAATCTCGTAGCGATCCTGGAGCTTCGGCCTTCAGCTGCCTCGTTCTCGTCGATCAAGCGTCTTCTGCTTGATGCGCCTTCTCGAGCTTGTCGAGCAGCCGCTCGGCATCGACCGGCTTTCGAGGAAGTCGAAGGCGCCCGCCTTGACCGCCTCGACCGATCGCGGGATGTTGCCCCTGGCCGGTGATCACGATGACCTCGGCCTCCGGATCGAGCTGCTTTGAACTTGCGCACCAGATCGATGCCGTCGATGTCCGGCAGCATCATGTCGGTGATCGACGCGCGTCGGGATGCCAGGCTTCTTGAAGAATTCCTCGCCGCGGGTCCCGATCGAGCGCGGTGCGCACCTCATAGCCGGCGTGTTCGAGCAGAATCTTCAGCCACTCGGTCATCGACGGCTCGTCGTCGATGGCGAGAATGCGCTTCTTACGTTTGAGACTCATGACTTCGAAAGTGTAGTGAAACAGCGCAATGTGTCAATACACATTCTATGGTAGCGTTTTGTATCAGAACATATTTGCATCACTTAGCATGGATGGGCTTTGCGTCCGATCCTAAACATCCGTCGGGTTTTGCGGCTCTGCCGCTGGCCGTAAGTTCGCAATGAGGACTCTTGGCGAGCCGAAGCTCGCCCGAGGCCCTGAGCGGAGGCGGATGCGATAATTCGAACCCACATGCCCGACTCGCCCGCGCCCACGACTCCACCCAAGCCCCGTCCACGCCCGATCATCACCGATACGATCCGAAAGGCGTGCAGACCCCGGCGTCGTGACCCTGGAAGGTCGGTGTGCGAGCGGTGCGGCGCGGAGATTACCGCATGCACGCGGTCTGGCGCTGCGCCTCGTGCGGCTTCAAGACCGACTGCTGCGGCTGGTAAATGATCGTTCTCGACACGCAGGTCGACCCCGCGGACGCCGTCTTCACGGCCAACCGCGATCGCATGCAGCAGCTCGTCAACGGACTGCGCAAGCGCATCCGCGCGGCGCGCGGATGGCGGCGGCGCGAAATACGTCGAGCGGCACCGCGCGCAGGGCAAGCTGCCCGTTCGCGAGCGCATCGAGCGGCTGCTCGACCGCGGGTCGCCGTTTCTCGAGCTCTCGCCGCTCGCCGCGTTCGACATGGCGACGGCGACGCCCCGGGCGCGGGCCTCGTCACCGGCATCGGCCGCGTCTCCGGCCGCGAGGTCGCTGATCGTCGCCAACGACGCCACGGTCAAGGGCGGCACCTACTTCCCGATCACGGTCAAGAAGCACGTGCGCGCGCAGGAGATCGCGCTGCGAGAACCGGCTGCCCTGCGTCTACCTGGTCGATTCCGGCGGCGCGTTCCTGCCGCTGCAGGCCGACGTCTTCCCCGATCGCGATCACTTCGGCCGGATCTTCTTCAACCAGGCGCGCATGTCGGCCGAGCGGATTCCGCAGATCGCCGTCGTCATGGGATCGTGCACGGCCGGCGGCGCCTACGTGCCGGCGATGTCGGACGAAACGATCATCGTCAAGGGCACCGGGACGATTTTCCTCGGCGGCCCGCCGCTGGTGAAAGCCGCCACCGGCGAAGACGTCACGGCCGAGGAGCTCGGCGGCGCCGACGTGCACACGCGGCTCTCCGGCGTCGCCGACTATTTCGCCGAGGACGATGCGCACGCGCTCGAGACGTGCCGCACGATCGTCTCGACGCTCAACACCGGCGAAGCGGCTGCCGGCCGACATGACGCGAGCCGGAGGACCCGCACTACGACCCGGCGGAGATCTACGGCATCGTCAACGCCGACACGCGCAAGCCGTACGACGTGCGCGAGGTCATCGCGCGGCTCGTGGACGGCTCGCGCTTCGACGAGTTCAAGGCAGCGCTACGGCGCCGACGCTGCGTCACCGGCTTCGCGCGGCTCCACGGCTTTCTCGTCGGCATCGTCGCGAACAACGGCGTGCTGTTCTCGAGTCGGCGCTGAAGGCCACGCACTTCATCGAGCTGTGCAACCTGCGCGGCATCCCGCTGATCTTCCTGCAGAACATCACCGGCTTCATCGTCGGCACGCCAGTACGAGCGCGCGGGCATCGCCAAGGACGGCGCCAAGATGGTGCACGCCGTCGCCAACTCGGTGGTGCCGAAGTTCACGGTCATCATCGGCGGCGTCGTTCGGCGCCGGCAACTACGGCATGTGCGGCCGCGCCTACGAGCCGCGGCTCCTGTGGATGTGGCCGAACGCGCGCATCTCGGTGATGGGCGGCGAGCAGGCGGCGACGCGTGCTGACGACGGTCAAGCGCGATCAGCTGGCGCGCGAGGGCAAGACGCTTTCGCCCGAGGAGGAAGCGCGCGATTCGGCAGCCGATCCTCGACAAGCTACGAGCACGAAGGGTCGCCCTACTACTCCACCGCGCGCCTGTGGGACGACGGGATTCTCGACCCGGCGCGAGACGCGCACGCACGCTGGCGCTCGGCTTGTCGGCGGCGTTCAACGCGCCGATCCCGATCCCAAGTTCGGGGTATTTCGGATGTAAAGGCACCACCACGGAGGACACGTGCACGAACAGGACCTGAGCGTGCACGAGCTGTCTCTGTGCAGATCCAGTTTGTGTCCGTGTCCTCGTGGTTGCGCCTGATGATGACCTACCAACACCTCGACCAGAGTCGAAGGTCCCGTCGAACATCTCGTCCTCAATCGCCCCGAGGTCCGCAACGCGTTCAACGAGCACGTCATCGCCCGGGCTGACCGCGTGGGCGGCGGACGTTCATGCGCGCGCCGAGCGCGGCGACGGCTGCGCGTGGTCGTGCTCGCCGGCGCAGGCAAGACGTTTTGCGCCGGGGCTGACGTCGCGTGGATGTCGAAGACGATGCGACTACACCGAAGACGAGAACCTGCGCGACGCGATGGCGATGTCGCGGATGTTTGCCGCGATCGATCAGCTGCCGCTGCCGCTGGTCGGGCTGCATTCACGGCGCGGCGCTCGGCGGCGGCGCCGGCCTGGCCGCCGTCTGCGACATCGTCGTCGCTGACGAATCGGCGATGTCTCGGCTTCACCGAGGTCAAGCTCGGGATCGTGCCGGCGGTGATCTCGCCGTTCGCGCTCGCGAAGATCGGCCGCTCGGCGGCGCGTGAGCTGCTTCTGACCGGCGCTGCGCTTCACCGCGGCGCGGGCCAGAGGACATCGGGTTGATTTCACGCGGTGGTGCCGTTACACGAACTCGACAACACCGTGGCCACCTACGTCCACGAACTGAAGTCAGCCGCGCCCGGATGCCGTCGCGGCGGCGAAAGCCCTCATCCCCACCGTGATCGGTCGCGCTACGGAAGAGGTGATGCCCCTGACGGCGGCGGCGATCGCGCAGAGACGCGCGTCGAAGGGAGGGTCAGGAAGGGCTGCGGGCATTTCTGGACAAGCGAAAGCCCTCCTGGTCATGATCCGGCGCCCTCTGATCGCCAACCGTGGCGAGATCGCGCTCAGGATCATCCGCGCGTGCCGTGAGTTGAACATCGAAAGCGTCGCCGTGCACTCGGACGTCGACGCGATGTCGCCACACGTCCTCGCCGCGGACCATGCCGTGGCCATCGGCGCGGCGCCCGCGGCAGACACAGCTATCTCTCGATTCCGCGGGCGTGATCGCCGCGGCGCGCACGAGCGGCGCGGATGCCGTTCATCCCGGCTACGGGTTCCTGTCGGAAAACCCCGCCTTCGCGAACGCCTGCGCGGAGGCCGGCGCGATCTTCGTCGGTCCGCCGGCCGGCGTCATGGAGAAGATGGGCTCGAAGATCGAGGCGCGACGGGTGGCCATCGCCGCCGGCGCGCCGGTTGTCCCAGGCGAGACCCCGAGCAATCAAGGGAACGCCGGCCTGCGTCAGGCCGATCGAGCGCGTCGGCCTGCTCGCGTTGATCAAGGCCTCCGCCGGAGGCGGCGGCCGCGGCATGCGCATCGTTCGCGACCACGGCGACGCCGACTCGGCGATCGACGCGGCCCGGCGCGAAGCGGCCGGCGCATTCAGCGACGGCACGCTCTACGTCGAACGGCTGATCGAGGGCGCGCGGCACGTCGAGATCCAGATACTTCGCCGACGATCACGGGCACGTGCTCCACCTGTTCGAGCGCGACTGCTCGGTCCAGCGCCGGCATCAGAAGGTCATCGAGGAAAGCCCTTCGCCCGCGCTGCACCGCCGATCTCAGGACGCGCATGACCGAAGCGGCCGTCGCGATCGCGCGCGCCGCCGGCTATCGCAACGCCGGCACGATCGAGTTTCTCGTCAGCGACGGCGCATTCTACTTTCTCGAGATGAACACACGGCTCGCAGGTCGAGCATCCCGTGACCGAGGAGGTCGCCGGCGTCGATCTCGTCCGGCGCGCAGTTGCTCGTGGCCTCGGGTGAACCATTGCCCTGGACGCAGGATCAGCTCGTCCAGCGGGGACACGCCATCGAAGCGCGCGTCTACGCTGAGGATCCCGCGCAGGGTTTCTGCCGCAGGCCGGTCCACTCCTCCTCTATCGACAACCCAACCTGCCCGGCGTGAGGATCGATCTCGGGCGTGGTCGAAGGCGGCGCGGTGTCCGTCTACTACGACGCGATGATCGCGAAAGTCATCGCGACCGCCGAAACGCAGGCGCTGGCGATTCGGAAGCTGGCGACTGCGCTGCGCGATTTTCCCATCCTGGGTGTGCGCACGGAATGTCCCGTACGTCGCTCCGCATTCTCGAGCACCCGCAGTTCGCGAACGGCACCATCGACACCGGCTTCCTGGATCGCGAAGGCGCGGCGCTCATCGATGCCGACGACGAGGTGCCGGAGCATGTGCGCGCGGTGGCGAACAGTCACCAGTCATCAGTCGTCAGATCGATCAGTCCGCAGTCGTTAGTCGTCAGTCCGGAGCCGCCAGGTCGGATAGAGGATGGGATCCGTGGGGACCGTAAGGCAGGTCGGCAACGGCGTGCTATCAGGTCGACGTCGACGGAAAGACCGAGACGCTCTACGCGGCCGGCCCCGCCGCATGACCGCTGGGTGTTCTGGAACGGCCGCGTCTTCCGCGGCGACTTCCGGAAGGACGCCTCGCCACGCGCGCGCTCGCACGGCTCGACGGCGTTGCGCACCCTGACCGCTCCGATGCCGGCCACCATCGTCACCGTCCACGTGAAGGCCGGCGACGCGGTCACTGAAGGGTCAAGTGCTGATGCTGCTCGAAGCGATGAAGATGGAGCTGCCGATCCGGCGCACCGGGCGACGCCGTCGTCGTCCGCGGTCCATGGAAAGGTGGCGAGCTGGTGCAGGCCGACACGCCGCTCGTCGAGTTCCAGGTCATGAATCTGACCGGCACGCGGATCACCGTCGTCGAAGTCGGACCGCGGGACGGCTTGCAGAACGAAAGCGCGATCGTGTCGACGCCGGACAAGATCGAGTTCGTCAACCGGCTGAGCGCGGCGAACTTGCCGGTGATCGAAGTGTCGGCGTTCGTCAGCCCGAAATGGGTGCCGCAAATGGCGGACGCCGCCGACGTGTTTCGCGGCATCGCACGCAAGCCGGGCATCCGCTACACGGCGCTCGTGCCGAACATCCCAGGCCTCGATCGCGCGGTCGCGCGCCGGCGTCACCGGAAGTGGCCATCTTCGCCGCCGCGACCGACGCCTTCAGCCGCAAGAACATCAATCAGAGCGTCGACGAGTCGCTCGCGACGTACAAGGGCGTGTGCGATCGCGCGCTCGCGGAGGGCTGCGCGTGCGCGGATACCTCTCGACTGCGTTCGGGTGCCCGCATCGAGGGTGAGGTCGCGCCGGCCGCGTCGCCGCCGACGTCGCGCAGCGGATCGCCGATCTGGGCGTGTTCGAAGTGGCGGTGAGCGACACCATCGGCATCGCCCATCCCGGTCAGGTGCCACGCGTGCTCGAGGCCATGCTGGCGAAGCTGCCGGCTCATCGCCTGGCGCTGCACTTTCACGACACGCGCAGGACAGCGCTCGCGAACGTGCTCGCGTCGTTGCCGTTCGGCATCGTCACGTTCGACGCGTCCGCGGGTGGACTCGGCGGGTGCCCGCACGCGCCAGGCGCCGCGGGCAACCTGGCGACGGACGACCTGATCTGCATATGCTGAATGGATTGGGCGCGGAAACCGGGGTGTCGCTCGACGCGCTCAGCGAGGCGTCAGCGTTTATCGGGACGAAGATCGACCACCGCCTGCCGTCGCGTTATGCGCAGGCGATGCTGCAGCGACACGTCAGTCCTGAGCCAGTCGAGGGTCGACAGCTCGTGCTCGACAAGTCAGTCCACGAGCGGGTTGGCTGTCGACTCTGGACTTCGGATTGTCGACTGCGCCGTGCCATCGCCCTGCAGCAGCTTCATCGACGTCCTCGAACGGCATCATGTTGATGGCGTCGTAGTCGGGCGGGCAGCCGAACTCACGCTGCTGCGGCGCGGTGGGATTCCCGAGCGTGACGCACAAACCGCAGCCGATGCACAGGTCCGCGCGCGCACGGCGCAGCACCATCCGGCCGTCGCGATCGGGTTCTTCCACGATGCAGCCCGCAACCGGGCAGGCCGCCTGACAAATCGAGCACGCGAACGCGCCAAAACAGCGATCGGGATCGATGACCGCAATCGTCTTCGGAGCCTTCTTTCGAGGCCCCGACATCATCTTCGTCACATTGGCCGAAGTATAGCTGAATCAGCGGAGAGGATGGCCGGCGGGCGGGTCGCCGACTTCAGGAATGGCCGCGAACATGCTGGCGATGTCCTCGTAGATGACGCCCCTGCGTTGGTCGCGAAGAATCGAACGTTGCCGGGCGAACTCGGATCGGCGGACGCCTTGAACGCGCGACCGGCTTCGCCGGCACGCGAGCCCGTTACAGGTCTGTGGCGCGCCGGCGTGCGGCTGCGCGCTGAGCTGCACCAGATATCCGCTGTGGATGACCGAGTCGGCGGAGGCCAGAGACGGGGTGATGAACGCTTCGGTGCTGGCCGGAGGTGCGATGCCGAGTGTCGTGAGCTTCGGCGCGTAGAACCCGTTGCCGCACGTGAGCGCGTACGTGAGCTCGCTGCTGTTGATCGCGCGCATCGACCCGATGGCCGACGCCGGAGCCCGCCGCCTGACTGGCCAGGAGCAGGCGCGGCACCGCGATGGCGCTCAGGACGCCGATGAGGCCGCACACGAAGATGAGATCGATGAGAGCGAAGCCGCTGGCGTTGCGAGGTCGTCAAAGTAAGGTCCCCTAACCCCATTTGCAGGGCGCGTGCCGTTGGGCTTGTGCCATCGCGTTAACAGAATCAACAACTTACGGTTGCTGCTTCGTCCCGTGCGTGACAAATCTCGTCACGCTGGGGCGGGACCCTGACACATGTGTCGGTCGAAACTGCTCACAGCTGCAGGATCAGGAGGCCTTCATCGAGCCGCTCGCTCAGCCCGTCAACGAGGCGCGCGGTCGGTCGGCGGCGAAACCGTGGACGAAGCAGTTGAGCGCCTCGACGATGACGCGCCATTGCGCGAGTCCCGTGACGGCGCTGAGCGCGTTGAGGCGCGCCTTGAATTCGTGAGGCAGGCGTGCGCTGAGCTGCGGATAGTCGCGAACCTTCTCTCCGTTGGGTGCCGGCTGGCGGCCGGCCCTGCACGACGACGATGAAGAGAATGCGATTGTCAGCCATAACTCATCGAAAGCGCCGGCGTGCACGGCTGAGATACGCATGTTCCGCCGCGTATCGAACACGTGCGATGATCCAGCGAATCACCGGCGCGAACGTCATGCCTCAACGATTTTGCAAGGACAGATCCACATGCCGTGCTACAAATATTTCCTTGGTGGAGATTTTGCAGAAGCCCAACACCATGAAGAACTCCTCCTTCGTGTCGCTTCGCGCGAGCCTCACACTCGCGCTGCTGCTGTCGGCGGCAATCGCCGCGGCACAAACGCGGATTACTCCTCCGCCCAACAAGTACACACCCGAACAGGATGTCGAGTTGGGCCTGAAGGCCGCCGCGGAAGCGCGGCAGCAGTTGCCCGTCATGCGTGACGATGAGGTGACCTCGTACGTGGAAGACGTCGGACGACGGCTGGTCGCGGCGATTCCCGCCGAGCTCCGTCGGCCCGAGTTCCGGTACTCGTTCGAAGTCGTCAACGTCGCGAGATCAACGCGTTTGCGCTCCCGGGCGGGCCGATGTTCGTCAATCGCGGCATGGTCGAAGCGGCGCGCAACGAAGGCGAAGTCGCCGGCGTGATGGCTCACGAGCTCAGCCACGTCATCCTGCGCCACGGCACCGCGCAGGCGAGCAAAGCGACGAAGTACGAAATCGGTCAGGTGGCCGGCGCCATCCTCGGCTCGATCATCGGCGGCGGCTGGGGCCAGGTCGTCTCGCAGGGCACGCAGTTCGGGCTCGGCACGGCGTTCATGCGGTTCGGCCGTGAATTCGAAAGACAGGCCGACCTCGAGGGCGCGCAGATCATGGCGCGCGCCGGCTACGATCCGCGCGACATGGCCAACATGTTCCAGACGATCGAGCGGCAGAGCGGATCCGGCGGGCCGCAGTGGATGAGCGACCATCCCGAACCCCGGCAACCGCGTCGACTACATCACCAAGGAAGCGCAGGCGCTGCGCATCGATAATCCGATTCGCGACACGCGCGCGTTCGAGCGGGTGCGCGGACACCTCTCAGCTGTCGCCGGCGCCGCACGACCGAGCAGGCCAGTGCGCAACGCGCGCAATCGATCGTGGAGGCGGCGGCGAGGACGACGGCTGAACGACCGGCGCGCGCGCCGAGCGGCCGCGTGCAGCCACCGTCGAACAGCTATCGCCAGTTCAACCTCAGGCAACTCGATCCGGATCAGCGTGCCGTCCAACTGGCGGCAGCTCGCAGGACAACGATTCGGTGACCTTCGCGCCGGACGGCGCGTATGGCCAGTCAACGGATCAGAGCGTGTTCACGCACGGCGTCGAACTGGGCGTGGCGCGCAACCGAAGCGCACGATCTGCAGGAGGCGACCGACGAGCTCCTCGACTCGCTGTCGGCGCGCGAATCCGCGGATGAGCCGTCCGGGCGGCTACGATCGTGTCAACGTGGCAACCGGACCGGCCTCCGCGCCGTGCTGTCCAACACGTCTGAAGCGACCGGAGAACGCGAGAACGTCGAAGTCGTCACCACGCAGATGCGCGACGGCAGCCCTGCTCTACACGATCGCGGTGGCGCCGAGCGGCGAATACTCGTCCTATCGAAGCGTCTTCAACCGCATCGTCAATTCGATCGAATTGCGGTAACGCAGCGAGTTAGTGGCCGTCCGCCAGAACCTCGGCGACACACCGACGCTTCCGCGCCAGCATATCGAGCTGTGCCTCTTTGTTGAACATGCCAAGGGACATGTCCTTGAAGGTGCGGATGCGCCGGAGGAGTCGCCGCGCAAGCCGATGTGACGCTGCAGCCGGATGTTGACGCCACCGCCAACGTCCGCAACCGAGCGCGTTCTTGTCCATCTGCATCCCGGCGACGTCGAGCGTGGCATGCGGTCGGATGAAGGCGAGGCCGACGAGGCCATGCATGGCTGAATGGGGCCGGCCGGCAACTGGAACATCATGTTGCTGGTGATGGTCAGCACGGCGTTCTGCGCGCCGGCCCGGGTGCCGTAGAACTCCTTGATGTAGCTGATGTCTTCTTCGAAGCCAAAGATGCCGTGAGACGTTCCCGCGCGGAGATCCCGACGTTGGTGCGGCGCTGCTCGCACGTGGCGGGGTTGCCGCAGCCGCCGGCTTGGGAATTGAAACTCAGACCGACAAACGGAGGTCACAAAGCCTTCCGCGCGCGCTGAAGGGCATCGCAAACCATGAACAAAACACACAGCGCACACCGAGAACGCGGCTGAATCGTGACACGTTTTTTGTCCTCATACGGTGGTGATTCGGCCTGCGTTGAGCAATCGCCGTTCCACACTGGGTCGGGTGAGTCAGGTAGGTCGAGTGTCGAGTAGGTGGAACACCCACCAGACTCATTTCAATCACGACGGAGCGCGTCCGATCGGATCGGCGTGGGCCAGCGCGCCAGGCAGGACATGCGCAGCATCGCGCACTGCCACCATACGCGAGCGGATGCCGCGACGCTCGACGTAGGCCACCGGGTCGTGCGCGCGACCGGAACCGGTATGATCGGCGAACACGCGCGTGATGGCCGGCGCAGCGAGCGCGGCGGCGGCCGCACCGAATCACCACCCGATCACGACGGGCCCGGTGCTCGGATGTCAGCACCAGCCGAACGAGGTCGCGCGCGCGACGCGCCGAGGGGCGGCGCGGATCCCCATTCTCTGGTCCGCCGGCTCACCGCAAACGCCACGACGGCATAGATGCCGATGACGGCCAGCATCACGCATGCGACGACGCCGAGGAACAGCACCATCCGGACGATTCTGTCGAATTTCGCAGCCAGTTCCTCGCGAATCGCCGTCAACGTGCGCGGCCCACTGATGATCGGAGTTGAGCGTCACGGCGGCGGGTCCCGGATGGCTCGGGCGACGTCACGGCTCGCCATCGAATCGCACCGAGCAGCGCACCGCCGGCGGCCTGCGGCGGTCGAACCTCGTAGAGGACGTTCGCATCCGACGCCCGCCCTGGCTGTCGATCGAACGTCGGCCGCGACGCCGACGATCTGACCATGATCCGTCCAGCCATGTCGACGAGTTCGCCAAGCGGATTTGGCGCGCCGCTCAGCGCCCGTGCGAGCGATTGCGATACACGATCACGGAAGGCACAAAGCGTTCTAACGGCGGTGTCGCCGCTCCTCGAAAGCGCGGCCCTGCAGGATAGGCAGACGCAGGGTCGCGAAGAAATCCGGCGATACGACGTTACGCGTCGCCGCAACCGTCGGACCGGCAGACGGGGACAACAAACGGACGGCTGGAGGAGGCGTCACCCGCCTCCTCACGAACGATCGGCGGGGCGCTCGCAAACGCGACCGCTCGAACACCGCCAATCGATCGAACCCCGATCGTCGAGCGTCTGGATACAACGTGACGCCGCCGAGGGCGACGCCGCCAGCGTCGCGCTGGTCCGAGGCACAGCGAGCGGGATGTGATCGCCGTCGTAGCCGGGCGAGTCGTGGACCATCCGATATTCCGCGCGCACGAACACTCCGGCGCCGACGAGCAACACGAGACAGACGGCGACCTGAGCCGCGACCAGCGTATCGGCGCGTCCGCGACCCGCGGCTGGCGATGGTTTCGTCCCCGTGCAGCGCGCCGACGACGTCCTGCTTGAGCGCCTCGATGGCGGGCGCGACGCCGGCAAAGACGCCAGCCAGCAGCGCCACCCCCACGAGGTAGGTCAGCACGGCGCCGTCCACGTGAAACGGGTAGGACGGCATGCTCGGCATCGACGCGCGCACCATTCGCGGCAGTGCGTAGACCAGCCAGACCGCCGGCGCGGACGCCGCCGCCGCGAGCAACAGCGTCTCGATGAGGAGCATACGCAGCAGTTGTGCGCGGCTCGCGCCCAGCGAGGCCGGACGGCGATCTCGTGACGGCGTGCCGCGGCGCGCGACAGCAGAGCATGGTGACCGTTGCCGCAGGCGAGAAACAACACCAGCGAGAGCGACCCCATCACGAGCGGCACGATCCAGTAGGCCATGCCGCGCATGTCGGAGCAGGTCGATCAGCGCTCCTTTCGTGAGCACGATGGCGGTTCGGCGACCCGGAACTTTGACGGTCCTGCTGCGCGGCAATCAGGTTCAACTCGGCGGTGGCGCGCTCCCGCGACATGCCGCTCGCGAGGCGGCCCACTATTACCAGCCAGGGCGTGGCCTGAGTCTCTGACGAGATCCTGTCCGCCGAAGATCTGCTGTTCCACCGCGAACGGCAGCCACACGGAGTCCGCGCAGCTGTCCCGCATAGCCCGAGGGCATGACGCCCACGATGGTGACCGGCTGCCGGTTGACGAGCAGTCGTGCGCCGACGATGTTCGGGTCGGACCCGTGCTGCGTCCGCCACGTCCTCGCCAATCACCGCCACGGCTGACGCGTCGAATCCGAGCACTCATCGGGGCGAAAAACGCGCCCGCGCAGCGGCCGTTCAGGCCCGTAGACGTGAAAGAAATTACAGGTGACGAGCAGCGCTACGTGGTGCGCAGCGGCGCCGTCGCCCGTCTCGCGACGGTGACACCCGCCGGCGCCCAGGCCGCCATCTCCTCGAGCGAGCGCGTCTGCGATCGGAACGACTTGAAAACCTCGACGCTCAGGGTACGGCAACCCGGCCCTGGCCGGAGCGTTCGGACCAGATGCTCGACGCCGACCTGCACGAACGCCTCGGGGTTGTGTTCCACGCGCGGGCGGAACAGCACGCCGTCGATCAGGTTGAAGACACCGGCATCGAGGCCGATCCCGAGCGCCAGGGTGAGCACGATTGCGCCTGACAGGATGGGCGTCGTGCGCAGGAGCCGAAAAGCCGAAGCGGATGTCCTGAAGCATCACGGAAGGGTCCGGCTAAAGCCGGACGCCATGCTGCCTTCACAGCGTCGCGCCGGTCGAGCGCGCGATCGTCTTCCAGTTCTTCACCAGATACTCCGCCGGTCCGCCACGCGAGCGCCTGCAGCGGTCAGGCGTCGGGTTGTGCGCGCCGCTCGTGCCCATCACCGACGCGCCCAGCACGCCCAGATTCGGCGACCTCGTGCGAGAAGCCCCAGCGGTTGACGACGTTGGTGTCGGCGTTGTCGCCCATGCGCGTGCCGCCGTAGGCGTGCGTCGATGACACCCATGCAGCGCTGCCGACCGGCGCGCGTCGAACCGCGATCGCGCCCGCCGCGCGATACCACTGCTCCATCTTGTCCTGCATGAACGCGGCGATCTTGCGCTCGTTGTCCTTGAACTCGGCGGTGATGCGGCACACCGGGAATCCGAGCGGATCCTTCACCGTCGGGATCGAGGTCGAGGTAGTTGTCCTCGTACGGCAGCGTCGTCTTCTGGATGTGCGAGCTGTGCGAACGGTCGGCGTTCTCCTTGACGAACCGCCTTCCACGCCGAGCCCCAGTTCGGCGCGCGGCCGAACGTGTTCATGCCGGCGGCGCGCGATCGGCCGACGATCCGACATCGACCCACAGATTGCCGCCGCCGATGAAGTCGAGGCCGCGCGTGGTCGAAGTTGTCGTCGGCCCAGTTGTCGACGGCGACGCCCTGCGCCGGCAGGCCGTACCCAGCTGTTGAGATCGAACGGGAACAACGCCGTCACCGGCGCGCCTTGATGGTGGCTGAAGTAGTGGCGCGCCGACCTGGCCGTGATTGTTCGACAGGCCATTGGGGAACGCCTTCGACTTCGACAGGAGCAGCAGCCGCACGTTCTCGTAGGTGTAGCTCGCGAGCAGCACGACCTTCGCCGGCTGAAAGTACTCGACGCCGTCGGTCACGTAGGTGACGCCGGTCGCGCGGCCTGCGCCGTCGACCTCGATCGTCGTCACGTGCGCGCGCGTCACGACCTTGAGGTGCCCGGTCGCCTGCGCCCGCGGGATCGTCGTCACCGCCGTGGAGTTCTTGGCGTCGACGTGGCAGCCGCCGCGGTTGCAGAAGCCGTGGTACATGCAGGCCGGATCGATTCTGGTACGGGCGCGAGTTGATCGGCCGCGGGGCCCGGGAACGGATGCCAGCCGAGCGTGCGCGCCGCCGCGGTCATCTTGTTCGATGAACTCGGTCGACCGCGAGCGGCGGCATCGGATACGCGCGCGCCGCGCGCGCCTTCGAACCGGTTGCCGCGCGGATCGATCTTGCCCTCGATGTTGCCGGCCTGTCCCGACACGCCGATCTCGTACTCGACCTTGTCGTAGTACGGCTCGAGCTCGTCGAGGCCGAACGGCCAGTCCTCGACGGTCGATCCTGCGGGATACGCGATGCGCCGTAGCGGCGCGTGGTCTCGCTCACGACCTTGAAATCCCACGGGTTGAGCCGCCAGCTCTGCGCCCAGTAGTGCAGCGTCGTGCCGCCGACGGCGTTCATGCATCGGATGGATGTTGCCGCGCGGGCCGGTCGGCGACGCCGCGTTCGCGCGCGTGCGTCGGGATCTCCTGGTTCGCCTTCTGCACGCGCCTGCGGCCAGCCGCGAAAGTTGTTGCGCAGTTCGTCCGGCGCGAAGTCGTGCCGCGTCAGCCATGTACCGGCTTCGAGGCCGATCGACGTCGAGACCGGCCTGCGTCGAGCGGCAGCGCGGCGACGCCGCCGGCCGCGCCGAGGCCCGACGACCACGACATCGGTCGTATCTTTGAGTCGTGTGGCCATGCACTTGCGCGCCGCCTTCGTGAACGCGTCGTAGTCGTAGCGCCGACTTGTGATTCGGCTTCAGCGCGCCGGCTTCCAGCTGCTTCTGATCCGCCGCGCTCACCATCGTCCGCACGCCGGGATAGCCCAGAAGATCCCAGCCGACGAAGTTCGCGTTGCCACCGTAATAGGGATCGCCGAAGGTGCCTTGGTGCGTGTGGTTGAGGACCATGTTGAAGAACGCGGCCGAACTGCCCGTGAAGCCGGTAGCGGCGCCGGTTTCGACGTCGATCCAGCACGGAGTCCTGATCGGTCGATGACAGGCGCGCGAAGGCATCGCCACGCGACGATCAGGCGTAGCTGTCCAGCGCGGCGAGGCCGGATGCGTACGCTTGCCGCGACGAGGCAGGCGCACCGCCGAGCGCGCGGTCGATGTAGTGCACGGCGCCCGCTTCCTTCGCACCCGGGCCGAGATCGTCGCTGGGGATCAGGCGTGCGACGACCGCGTCGAGACTCGTCGATTCTTCGGCGGTCAGGTTCTCCAGAGGCCCGCCCTGCAGCGCAGAACGCTTCAGCCGGACGACGGAGAACTGGAACCGCCGCGGCCGCGAACGCCGCACGCTTCAACAAATCGCGCCGAGAGATGAAGGTCATTGGCTCCCTACTTGCGCTCATGCGTCGCGACGAGCTCGCCTTGTCCGATGACGTGACCCTGAAGATCGCCGTGAGCAACTCGCCCGCGTGAGACCCGGCGAGATCAGGTCGGCGTCGAGGGCGTAGACGATGAAGTGGTAGTGATGAACCTTGCCGGGCGGCGGCGCCGGGCCGCTGGTAGATCGGCCGTCGAAAACCGGAGACGCCCTGGATCGCGCCTGCGATCTCGGATGGCATCGCGGCGCCGGGCTCAAACGGAATGTTCTCGGGCAAACCCTTCGCCGTCGCGGGAATCGTTGTAGATCACCCAGTGCACGAACGGCGGCGGGTTGCCCGCGTCCGGATCCTCACAGACCACCGCCAGCCGGCGCGTCCCGGACGGCACGTTGCGCCACGTGAGCGGCGGCGACATGTTGCGTCCATCGGCCGTGTAGTCTCGCGGCACGGGTTGATCGGCCTTGCAGCGTCGGGCTCTCCACCACCAGCGACGTCGCCGGGGCCTGTTGCCTCGCGCTCCTCTGTTGCAGCAGCGCGACGCACCTCGTCCTGGCGCGACAGCGAGGCGAACATCAGCGCGGTCCGCTCGAGTTCGTCCATCGCGTTGGGATCAGCGCCGTGGTCGAGCAGCATCTGCACGATCTCGCGCGAGCCGGCGAGGGCGGAGACCATCAACGCGGTCTTTGCCGGCCGCCGTCCCTCGCGTTGCACGTCGGCGCCCTTCTCCAGCAGCGGGCGCACGGTGTCCCACGCAGCCGCCCGCGGAGGCCAGGAGCAGCAACGAACGGCCATCACGCGCGGCCTTGATGTTACCGCCCTTGTCGAGCAGCAGCTGTGACGACGTCGCCGTGGCAGCCTTCCGCCGCCAGCAGTCAATTCCGACTTCGCTCCAGGCTGCCCCCGCCTTCGACAACATGTCGACGATGTCAGCGTGGCCGCGGGCTGCCGCATGGCGCAACGGCGGTCGCGCCCGCGGCGTCGGCGGCTTTGGACGTTGGCGCCCTTCGCGAGCAACGCCTCGACAACCGCTGTGTGGCCGTTCATCGCGGCGGCCATCATCGGCGTTCGCCCTGCTGATCGGCGGCGGCTGGATCCGCCCGTCGATCGAGCAGACTCTTCACGACGTCCGCACGTAGCCGCCGAAAGCGGCGGCGGTGAGCACTCGGTCGCGCCATCACGCAGGTCCGCAGGTTGGGATCAGCCGCCGCTCGCCAGGAGCAGCAGCGACGGCCTCGGTGCGATTCGACGCCGCAGCCCGCATCAGCGCCGTGATCGCGTCGCGGTCGGTCGCGTTCACGTTCGCGCCGGCGGCGATGAGCAACCGCGCGACCGCCACATGACCCTGCGCGGCCGCCGTCATCAGCGGCGTCATCCCGGTATCGTCGGGTTCGTTGACGTTGGCGCCTTTCGCGATCAGCGCCTGGACCGCGTTCGCCTGCCCATCGAGCACCGCGTCGGCGAACGCGTCGGGCGCGGCTGCGCCCGTCTGGATCGCGATGGCCAAGGCGAGCAGCAGCGTCATCGCGGAGGATTGTTACACAAGACCTTTTTGCTGCGCCGACAGGACGAGCTCGAGCCGGCCGTCGACGCCGAGCTTGTCGTAGATGTTGTGCAGGTGGATCTTGACCGTGCCTTCGGTGATCGACAGGCGCTGCGCGAGTTCCTTGTTGCGAAGCCCCTGCGCGACCAGCCGGACGATTTCGGTCTCCCGAGGCGTCAGCGAGGGCCTCGTCCGCTCGCCAGACAGCGTGCGGCCGTGGACGCCTGATGCTCGACGGCGCGCGTGAGCGTCTCGAGGTCGATGCGCCGCTCGCCGCGATGCACATCACGGACGCAGTCGACGAGCGACGCGGGCGGCGACTCCTTCAGCACGATGCCGGCCACGCCGAGCGCCATCGCCTCGGTCAGTTCGTCGTCGTGCATCGCCGCGGTGAGGACGACCGTCAGGCACCCGCCCCTCGGCCTTGAGCGCGCGCATCGCGTCCAGGCCGTGTCCATCCTGCATCTTCAAATCGAGGACCAGCACGTCCGGCGCGATCGTCGCGAATCGCGTCGACCGCTTCGTCGATCTTCGCGCAGGTGCGCACCACCTCGATGTCCGCTTCGTGCTCGAACAGCCGCTGCAGACCGTGAAGGGATGATCGGATGGTCGTCGACCAGGACGAGCCGGATGCGAGCGTCAGGCATGCAGCGCCACCGGCAAACGGATCTCCACTTTCGATCCCGACGCGCTGGAATCGACCGACACGTCGCCACCGGAGCGACGCGACCCGCTTCGCGCAGGCTCGCCGGACCGACATTCTGGCGCGCCAACGTGGTGTGATCGTGCTGGCCTTCGAACCCGAATCCATGGCCATCGTCGGACACGACGACGCGCAGTTCGTCGGTTTCGCCGTGGAGCACGACAGACACGCGCGACGGCTGTCGCGTGCTTCAACGCGTTGACAACGGCCTCGTGAATCATGCGCGGCAGCGCCTGCTCGATGTCCCGGCGGCAGCGGCCCGGCGAGTCCGGCGAAGCGCAGCGTGACCGGCGTCTTCCATTGCGCGGCAATCTGCTTGGTGAGCTCGTCGAGCCGCGATCCCAACGCGCCGCCGGTGCGGCTGTCCGATCGGATCGGCTGCAGATCCTCGATGAAGAACCGCAGCTCGCGCTGCTCGCGTGGCCAGCGCTCGCTCGATCGCGAGCAGACGCTCGCGCGTCTCGGCGAGCGAATCGCCGCGCGACTGCGTGGCCAGGCTCTGCAGCTCGAGGCGAACGCCGGTCAGCGGCTGCAGCACGCCGTCGTGCAGGTCGCGGGCGACGCGAAGATCGCTCCTCGCCGATGGCCAGCCGGCGCGTTCGATCGTGCATCTCGCTTTGATCCGCGGATGCCCCGATTTCGCGCTGCGACGACTTCGACGAGCGGCAGCACCTCGACCGTCGCGCCGTCGAGGCCGCCAAAGAACACGCGGCCCGACAGCCGCTCTGTTTTGAACGGCGCAGGCGACGTGCGGTCCCGCGAGGAACTCGCCAAGGCGGCCGTGGAACGCTTCGTTGCTTCGCACGGCGAGCTCTCGTCCGCCGGCGGTCACGCGACCGGCGACGCTTCCCCGCCATGCACGGACAGGAAAGGAATGGCGCTGAGCTCCGGCGCGACCCACGGGTCGAAGTCCGTTGACGACGCTGTCGACTGAGCTGAAATCCGTCCGGCGTCCAGACCGCCATCGCACCAGGGCTCTGATCCGGTTCCCAGACCACCACCACGGAGCTCCATGCCCGACCAGTTTGGGCTGCGTCTCGACGGCGCGTCTGGTTTGGCCGGCGACATCGTCTCCAACCGCTACCGGCCACTCGGCGAGCCGCTTGATGTCCCGCGCAGACGCGCCTCGTTGCAGGCCGATGTAGACGCAGGAGCACGGAAAACACCACGAGATTGCCGCCGCGAGATGATGAATCGGTTGAGGTCGAATTCGGACGGCCCGAACGTGAAGCTCGCAGCCGAGATGACGACGAACGCCAGACCGACGGCGGGCGCCGTGGCCAGGGTGTCCGCGCCAGCCCCAGCGAACTGCTCCGCAGAACAGCGAAAAAATGAAGTAGTTGAAGAACGGACTGGCCGAGGACCCTGCACGTGAGAATGCTGAAACACCAACACGACGATGTCAGTCACGTGGGTCGCGATCGGCAGCCAGCCGGTGCTCGGCCGATTCCACATGATCGCGGCGAGCGTGAGCGCGTAGCCAATGCACCCGATGTGAAGAGGTAGGGTGAAGCTCGGCGAAGCCGCGCGGGCTGCGTGGGATCAGCCAGACGGCGTACGCGTGAACGCGGCAATGAGCACGCGCGTCGCGGCAATCGTGCGCTCCGCGCGAGCCCGCGAGAAGCGGTGCGGCGCCTCCGCCATCGCGCCTATCCTAAACCGGATAGGCCATTTACCGTTCGATGATCTGGCGCGCGATTCGGTATTCGCCGACGCGCGTCCATTGCCGCGAGCCGTAGCGCGCAAAGACGTCGACCGTGGCGTCGACGAACTCTGAGTTACTGGAGCAGGTCCCACCGCCCGTCGGTCCCGGTGTAGCCGGCGCCGCCCGTGATGACGAGGCGATCGGTCGCCGCGGCCGGCGCGAGCCCGACGAGCCCGCCGCCGTCACCGTGCCATTGCTCCACTCGGACGACTCACCCACCCGCCGGAACACCGCGTTGACCTGAACGGGCGCGAGCGTGCGATCCGAGGCGTTCTTGATCGTGAACTCAACCGCCGGCACGAGCTTGTTGCTCGAGCCGACGGGGCCCACGTCCACCCAGCCGGTCGAGACCGATTCCAGCCGCAGCGCCGCGGCGACGTCGATGGACGGGCCGCAGCCCGCTGGCCAGCAGCGCCACGATCGTGACAAGGATCCTCATGCACGGTTAGACACCGGCGATGGCGGGCTCGGACACAGCTGGGATTGTCACTTGACAATCATTTCAGTTTTTATCTAAATTGTTGTCGTGATGCTCGACTCGAGCTCCGGACCGGCCCTGCTGACCACGCTCGCGCGTCGCCGCGACGCCAGGAGATCCTCCGGTTGGTGTGGGAGCAGGAACGCAGCGCCGGGGAGATCGCCCGCGCCATGCCCGACGTCACGTTCGGCGCGGTCTCGCTGCAGCTGCGGTCGCTCTCGCTGGCCGGTCTGGTGGACGTGCGCAGCTGAGAGCCGCAACCGCTTCTACCGCGCGCGGCGCGAGGCGATCGGCCCGCTCGCGGATCATCTGGAGCGCATGTGGGGCGACGCGCTGTGGCGGTTGAAGAATGCCGCCGAACTCGAACACTCCCGCCGCGGCCCGCGTCCGCGGCGCAAGCGACCTGGCACGCGGAAGAATTGAGGTTCGTCATGACCGCGACATCGACGCTGCCGTATCAGCTCGACCGTGCCGTGACGATTCGCGCGCCGCGCGAAACGGTCTTTCAGTTCCTGACCGACACGCCCCGCTGGGCGGCGTGGTGGGGCGCCGGCTCCACCATCGACGCCCGCCCCGGCGGCCAGATGTACATCCGTCATCCCGACGGCACGGAAGTGTCCGGCGACGTGCTCGAAATCGACCCACCCAAACGCATCGTGTTCTCCTGGGGGTTCGTCAAAGGCACGCCGATTCCGCCGGGCGCCTCGAGAGTGACGATTCGCCTCGACGCCGGCACGCGCCGGCACGCTCCTCAGCCTGACGCACGAATTCGCTGACGAAGGCGCGCGCAACGAGCACGTGCAGGGCTGGCGCTATCAGCTGGCGCTCTTCGGCAATCTGGTCGCCGACCGCGTCAACGCCGGCGCGGCGGATCTCGTCGACGCCTGGTTCGACGCGTGGGCCGATCCCGATGCGGATCGCCGCGCAGCAGACGCTGGCGCGCATCGCGGCGCCCGACCTCCGGTTCCGCGATCGCTTCGGCTGCACTGACGGCATCGCCGACCTCATGCCCCACATCGCCGCCGCACAGCACTTCATGCCCGGCCTCCGGATGTCGCGCGACGGCGCGCGTGCGCCACTGTCAGGGCACCGTGCTCGCCGACTGGACGGCGCGCGCGCGCGGACGGCCAGGATCGCGGGCGCGGCACGAATGTGTTCCTGCTGGGCCCGGACGGCCGCATCGAGTCGGTCACGGGGTTCTGGAACGCCCCTTCATAATTCCTCCACAATCGCCGGGCACACTTCGGATTGAAGGAGACAACACGATGCAGGGCATCAATCGATGGGCGGCGATTTCGTTGGCGATGGTGGCGGTGCTGATCGCGGTGGGGATTGGGGCTGGAGCGTACCAGGCTGGTGTCGCGCACGGGTTGGCGCTCCAGATCCCCGCCGGCACGGCGCCTCCGGAAGTGCCGCCGTATGGCTGGCTACGGGCATGCGGCTGGCATCGGCCCTGGGGGTTTGGACTCTTCTTTCCGTTCTTCTTCGTCTTCCTCTGGATCGCCCTCCTCCGGGGGATCTTCTGGGGCGGGCGTCGCCGGTGGCATTACTACCGCCATTGGGACGACATGCCGTCGCGCGTTCGACGAGTGGCATCGCCGCGCGCACGAACAGATCAAACCCGACGCCTCGTCACCGACGCATCTCTAGTCGTGCCACGATGACGGGGACGCGCATGAAGACGGTCCTCGTCGTGGACGACGAGCGCCAGATCGCGGCGATCGCCGGCGACTACCTGCGGCACGCGGGCTTCACCGTGCTGACCGCCGGGGACGGCGTCGAAGCGCTGGCGCTCGCCCGCTCGCGCCATCCCGATCTCGTCGTGCCTCGACCTCGGCCTGCCGCGACTCGACGGCATCGACGTCGCGCGATCGCTCCGCAAGGACGGCAACGTGCCGATCATCATGCTGACGGCGCGGGTCGAAGAGTCCGATCGACTGCTCGGGCTGGAGCTCGGCGCGGACGATTACATCAGCAAGCCGTTCAGCCCGCGCGAACTGGTGGCGCGCGTCCGGGCGGTCCTTGCGCCGCGCCGACGCCGGCGCCGCCACCGATGCGGTCTTTCGCCGCGGTGACGTGACGATTGACGTGCCCCGCCAGGTCGTCACGCGTGGTCAGCACGCCGATCGATCTCACGCCGACCGAATTTCAGCTGCTGCGCCACGATGGCGCCGGCAGCCGGGACGGATCTTCACTCGCGCCCAACTGCTCGACGCCGTCCGCGGCAGCGACGTCGAGTCGTTCGAACGCGCCATCGACACGCACATCAAGAACATCCGCCGCAAGCTCGAGGCCGACCCGCGCAGCCCGCGCTACCTCCTGACCGTGTGCGGCATCGGCTACAAGTTCGGGGAGCCGTGAGGCGGATGCGGTCGAGAGACTGGCGCCGGGCGCCGCCGTGGTGGCCGGAGAACGAACCGTGGCCGCCGGTCCGCGGCTCGCTCCAGTGGCGCCGCCACCGGACACGCTTCGTCCGGCGCGCCGGCGCCGGCCTGTCGCTGCTGTTGTTCCTCGTCGTGCTCGGCGCGCAGCAGGTGATGTCGTGGCTCTTTGGCGGCTCGCCGTTTCCTGAGCGATTTCCGCGCGCCCTCTGGGCGTTTGGCCGTCGTCTTCGTGATCGTGAGCGTCGTGTCGGCGGCGATGCGCCGCTTCGGCCTGCCCATGGGCGACATCGTCGGCGCGGCGGACCGCGTCGCGGACGGCGACTACTCCGTCCGCGTGTCCGGAGCACGGGCCGCCGTCGCTTCGAACGGTGGCCCGGGCATTCAACAGCATGACCTCGCGTCTCGAAGCGCACGAACAACAGCGGCGACACTTGATGGCCGACATCGCCCACGAGCTGCGCACGCCACTCACTGTCATTCAGGGACGACTCGAGGGGCTCATCGACGGCGTCTATCCTCGCGACGACGCGCGGCTGACGGAGGTGCTGAACGACACGCGCATGCTCGCGCGGCTGGTCGAGGATTTGCGAACGCTCGCTCATACGGAGAGCGGGACGCTCGCGCTTCACAAAGAACCAACCGACGTCGGCGTGCTGATACAGGAGGTCGCGAAGGCCTTCGAGGCCGAATCAACGGCGCGGCGTGTCACCGTCGAGACGCAGACGCCAAAGGATCTGCCGCTCGTGGACGTCGATCCGCTTCGGGTGCGCGAGGTGTTGACGAACCTGGTGTCGAACGCGTTGCATCACACGCCGACTGGCGGCGTGGTCATCGATTGCCATCGCCACGACTGCGACCGACGATGGCGATCACGGTATCGGACAGCGGAAGCGGAATCGCCGCCGAGGAATTGCCGAAGATCTTCGACCGCTTCTACAAAGGGCACGGTTCCACCGGCTCGGGTCTGGGTCTGACGATCTCGAAGAACCTGGTCGAAGCGCACGGCGGCGAGATTCGTGCGACAAGCGAAACAGGGGCGCGGCACGACGATTACGTTCACGCTGCCGCTGAGGTCCGTGTAAGCCGACGCCACGCATGCCAGAGATCCGGCGATGGCGCTGTAGAAAGTGGCGCAGGGCTTCAGCCCTGCGATCGCGGACGCAGCCCTGGGCTGCGCCACGTGCCGCAGGAGATCACCTTGTCCACAGCCCCCGACGTGCGTGGCGTCCGGCTTTAGCCGGACCTTCGTTTCGCGATCAATCGCCAGAACTGGGCTTCGTTCAGCAGCGTGATGCGCTGCCCCTTCGCGCGCAGGCGCTTGATCTCCATCAGCTTCAACCCGGCATCGCGGCCCGCGGCCTGCAGCGGATTCGGCCTGCCCGCACCACCACCGTAGTCCGCGCCGACGGCATTCCATGGGTGATCGCGCCGGCGCGACGCGCTGCCACGCACGGCCTCGCTGCGGCGCTTGGTCAGAATGCCGGTGAACGCCAGATGCACGCCCTTGAGCGTGCGGAGAACACCGCTCCGCAGCGTGGGCGGCTTGGTCTGGAGCGCGTCGATCATCTCGTCGGCGCTCTCGTACGCGCTTGCGCCGCTCGCCGATGCAGCGATGCACGATCTCCTTCAAGATGGTCCGAGCACGGCAGCCGCCGGACGTCATGCGGGCGCAGCCGCGTCCGCGCATCGCCCTTGATCAACATGCCCAGGAGCTGCCCGACCTGATAGACGTCGTCGCGCGCCTGCCACTTCGGGCGCGGCGCGCGCCAGCATGATCGCTCGGCGCGGTCAACGCGTTCATCGTGTGCGCGCGTGACGCCGCGCTCGATCGCTCTGCTGTCGAACGATGCCGAAGTCGCCGAGCTTGAGGCGTCGGTCATCGCACACGAACACGTTGAGCGGCGTGAGATCGCGATGCAGCGCCTGGCCGCGATGCAGTTTCCCGAGCACGCCGAGGATGCCGGCGATCTCGCGCCGCGTCGCCGTCTCTGAGAAGCCGCGTGGCGTTGCGGGCGAGGAACGCGCTCAAGTCTCCGTGGCGCGCGTATTCGAGAGCGAGACAGTAGAGCGGGTGTCCCGTGGCGCGGACCGTGGAAACGTGTCGAACACGCGGATGGCGCGCGGATGTTCCTGGAGCAGTTGTCCGAAATACGCCTCGCGCAACCAGCCGTCGATGCGCGCGCTGACCTTGATGCAGACGATCCGGGAACGGCTCTGATTTCCCGAGCCGCCGCGCGAGATAGACCTGTCCGAACCCACCCTCCCCGAGCAGACGATCGATGCGGTATTGGAGCCCACTCTCGGCGCTGAAGAGGAGGTCGCCGGGTGTGACCAGGGGCACGCCAGGCCGGAGCCGCGAATCGACGCGGGTCACCGCGCGTGTCGTCGCCGAAGTCGCGTGATTTGCCATGAAAATACCGAAGAATTCCTAGATGTTCGCCAGGAAACCCCGCGATACCTCCGTCTATAATGTCGCGCTTGGACAGAATTCGCACGATTCTCGTCCCCCAGGACATCGTCGGCGTCCGCCCGCGCGCGCGGCGCGCGCGCGCAAACACGCGCCTGCCGCCTCGTGCCCGATGGTCAGGCGCCCACTGCCCGGTGCGGCGATCGCGACTGGTTCAGCGACCGACTCTTCATCGAATCTCAGGACGGCCACGCACGCAGCGGCTTCGGCACGTCCGTCACCGTTCACCTGTGCGGCGTGGGCGCGCTGATCGTGTTCCTCTTGGCCCAACCTGACGTTGTCACCATACGTATGCCGTCGCTGCCGATGCCGGCTGTGGTCGCGGCCCTCCCGCTGCCACCGGTCGACTCGGTGCAGGTGCAGCCGGCGGAACAGCCCAGGCCGCGACAGACATCGCAGCCTGCAGCACCGCCGCCACCCCCGCCGACCGAAGGGCCGGCCCGACAAGCCGCCGGCGGCGCCGGTCGAGGCGCCGTCCGCGATCACGCCTGAAACGACGGACACTCGAGTCGGCGGCGCGCCGGGTGGCGTGCCGGGAGGAGTTGCCGGAGGCGTTCCCGGCGGTGTCGTCGGCGTGCGCCGGCATCGGGCAGCGGCACCGGTTCGCCGGTCCGCGTCGGCCCGAAGATGGAGCAGCCGCGCAAGATCAAAGACGTGACGGCCGATCTATCCCGACGGTGCGCTGCCGTCGCGATCGCAAGGCGCGGTGGTCGATCGACGTAACGATCGGTCCGGACGGCAAGGTGAAGGACGTGAAAGTGATTCACTCGGTCCCGGCGCTCGATCAGGCAGCGATCGACGCCGTGCGCCAGTGGGAATACACGCCACCGACGCTGAACGGGGTTGCCGTGGCGGTCATCATGACCGTCGTCGTGAACTTCGCGATGCAGTGATCGGAGCCCCACGGTGCGCGCGGCATTCCTTCGATGCTCGATCGCCATCGCGATCGCCACGCTGACGCTGGCGACCGCGTCGCGATCCTCGGCCCAGGAGCTGAGCGAAGACATTCCGGTCGTCGGCGGAACCGCCGGCCACGGCACGCGCGCTCGGCATCGACGTCGTGCCCGACCGGCCGCGGTTCCTCGCTGAGCTGGTGCGCGTCATCTACGACGCCCAGGAAGGCAAAAACGCCGAGATCGACGCGCAAAGCTCGCACGCCTCGCGACCCATCGCCAGGTGATCGAGCGGTTCCAATCGACACTCCAGGCGCTTCAGGCCGACACGATTGTCATCTCGCTCGCCATGTCGCCCGTGAAAGGCGAACGCGGCCGCCTCAGGGACTTTCTCGATCTCGTCGGGTTGAAGCTTCGCGACAAGAACCGGACGCTGACGGTCGTGGTATCGGACGAGAAGCGGGCGGTCGAACGCATCAAGCTGCTCTCGAATCTCGGAATCGACGTCGCCAAGCTCGCCGCCCAGTTGAACGGCGGCGAGACGGTGCGCGTCGAGCTCGCCACCGAAACGATTCCGGTGCCGCTGACCGCGAAGCTGTGGAGCGACGTGATCTTCGGCCGGCCGACTCCGCCCGGTCAGCTCTTCGCGGAGATCCTCGCCAACCGCCGCGCCGCGCTGCTCGCGCTCGGGCTGTCGGCGCTGGACGACGACACCCTGCGGTATTTCACGACGCACGCCAACGTCCTCGCGGATTTGCCGAGCACGGCGCGGCGGCGTTCGCGGCGTTCGGCGATGCGCTCCGCATCCGCGGGACGCGCGTGGTCCCGAACGGCGGACCGGACGGCGTGCTCGTGTGGGAAGCCGTCCTCGGCGCGCCGGTCGCGCAGCCCGAGCTCTTCGTCCGCGCGCTGTTTTCGGCGGGCACGGCCGCGTCGCGCTGCTCTACCAGACGCTGGCGCATCTCGACCTGCCGCACGTCCGCTTCGCGTTGGGCTCGTGGATGGCCGAGCCGGCCGCGCGGATCGATCAATTCAAGGAGCTGATTGCCGCGGAAAACGCCCGCACGGAATGGGACGTGGAGTTTCGGCCCTTCGTGCGGCCGGTGTACGACCCGTCGTTCATGCTCGCGCAAGTGCGCGTGCAGAACACCGGCGCGCCGGCGCGTCCGGCGGCGCGCGCATTCTGGCAGCAGGTCTTCGCCGGCTCGGACTTGCCCGACGATCCCTCGCGTCTTCTGCGCAACCCGCAGGAGGACGGTCCGATTCACGCCGGCTGGATCGCGCGGCATCTGACGGACGATCCGCGCGCACGCGCCAGGCACGGCGATCAGATCGCGTTCGGTCAACGCGTGTTTGCCGCCACGCCGGACCGCGACCTCCCGGACGCGCTGATCGCGCTGCGCGCCGTCAATCGATTCCGGATGTTGATGCTCGGGCTCGATCGCATGGGCGTCCGCAGCGCCACAACCTACGCCGCCGCGGCGAGGCAGGCTGAGCGTCTCTCCGCGCTGAACGGTCAGCGCGGCTTCACGGCGCTCGCACAATTCCAGGCCGCGCTGGCGCTCGTCGGACGGTTGGTGCGCGTGCACAGCCTGCCGCCCGCTACCGCGTCAACGCTCGTCGACGCGCTGGTCGCCGTTCCGCTCAACGACGAGGGCGCCTATGCCGGCGGCATCTCGCGCTGGGTCGAAGGCCGGCTCCTGCCCGCGTCTCGACCTCAACCGGTCGACGATGTCGACGCGCGGCTCGTGGCGTCGCTGGCGGGCGCGACCGACACCGAGCCGGTGTTGAAGAAGGTGGAGTGGGAAGGCCGCCCCTACGTGGTCGACCTCGTGTCCTACGAGCAGCGTCGCATCGCGCGGACGCGCGACAAGATGGGGGCGTCGACGCTCCGACTCGCTCTTGACGTCGAGCATCTGGCCGCGCGAGTGGCAGCGTCGTCGGCGACGGTGCCGACGATTCGCGAAGCGCTCGTCGAGCTGAGGAAGCTCGCCGCGGCCCTGCCGGCCAGGGACAAGAGAAACGCGATCCAGGCACCGGGCCTCGAGGCCGGCCAGACCGCCGAGCGACACGATCGGCCGCGTCGTCAACGAGCTCACCCTGATCAGCCGACCGCAGGATCTGCCGCGCGCGGCGCGCGCCGTCGCCCCGATCTTCGTGCTCGCCGACGAGATTCTGGCTGATGCGCTGCTCTCGCTGACCTACGCGCTGGACCTTGGCAATCCGGATGGCACGACGCTCATGGGCGGGAACGTCAGCCGCCGGCACGACTTCGGATTCGTGAACCGGGAAGCCGACAAGCGCGAACGCGCCGCGTGGTCGACACCCATGAGAGCGCATCGCCGCCGGCGTGCGCGTGGCACGTCGCCGGATCGGCGCTCGGTCTCGACACCGCGCTTTCGGCGCTGGCCTTGCGACGGATCGACAGCGGCGAGATCCCGGCGGCCCCGGTGCTGTTGATGCCGGATCGCGACACGTTCACCAAAACCCTGGCGTGGATGAATCCCTTTCGATCTGACCGACGAGAACCGGGACGCGGTCGTCGCGGCGATCGCCCGCGGACGATCGCGCGTCGAAGCCCTGGCTCGCGACGCGAACGGTTGGGATGAAGCCGCGGACGAAATCCGCATGGACGGCTGGCGCCGGCGCGCCGGCCGTTGGGCGATCGCGCACGACGCGGCGCTGGTGCCGTCGTTCTTCTCGCTCATCGAGCTGCTCTACCTCGGCGCACCCCTCCGGATCTCGCGCTCAACTCCTGGGGCATGGCGCGCGACGCGAGCTGATGCGTGCGTCTGCATCGACGCGCCGACGCCCGGCCGCGACGCCATCGTCGTCGGCCGCCCGCAGCTCGGGCTGATCGCCGCGGAGGTCGCCGATATCAACCTGCATCGTCGCCGAGCAGCTCCGCGCGCGCGGCCTGCCCGCGAGTCTCGCGCGCCGGCGTGCTCGCCGGCGCGATCCAGGATTACATCGAGCAGGTGCGGCCGGCTGCACCCGAGCCGACTGGCTCACGCTCGTCCGCGCGGCGCAGGCGATCCCCGACGATCGGCTGGATGACTACGTCGCCGCGCTGACCACGGACGGCCCGCTCGCGCCCGAACGCGCGACGCAGCGGACCCGAAGGGAGACAGAAATGATCCGAAGTCAAGTCAGAAGTCTCGAAGTCTGAAGTCAGCCGCGCTCTTCTGACTTCGCACTTCGGACTGTCGCTGTTCATCGCTCCGGCGGCGGCGCTCGGCCAGACCGCCGCGGCGCAGGACATCCGCGTGAAGATCGTGTCGCCGGAAGAAGACGGCATCGTGAGCGGGCCGACCATGCTGCGCGCGCAGGTGGCCGCCGGGCGCTGCCGTCACCGTGACGCTTCTACGTGGACGGCCGGCAGGTCGTGCCGGCGCGGCAATGGCGCCGTTCGAGTGCGAGTTCGACGTCGGACAGGCGATCGCGCAGCACCAGGTCCGCGCGGTCGCGATGGCGGCGGCGGCGCGCGTTGTCGACACCGTCGTGACCAAGGGCCTCGGGTTCGCCGAAACTGTGGACGTCGAGATCGTGCAGGTGACCGTGTCGGTCACCGACGGCAAGAACAGCTCATGCGTGGACTGCCGCGAAGCGGCCTTCCACGTGTTCGAGGACGGCCAGCCGCAGACGATCTCGCATTTCGTGTCGGAGGACATTCCGCTCGACCTCGTGCTGGCGGTCGACGTCAGCTCCAGCATGAAAGACGCGATGCCGAAGGTGAAGGATGCGGTCAAGGAATTCCTCGCCGCGCTTACGCCGCGCGATCAGGTGTCGGTCGCTCGGATTCAACGACACGATCTTCACGCTGACGCGAAAGTCGACCGATCCGCAGCAGCGGCTGCAAGCCGTCGATCGGCTCGCGCCCTGGGGCGCGACCGCGCTCTACGACGTGATCATTGCCGGCGCAGACATGCTCGGCCGCGCGCCGGGACGGAAGGCGATGCTGGTGTTCTCGGATGGGGAAGACCAGGGCAGCCACGCGTCGCTCGCCGACGCGGAACGCCGGCTCGAAGCGAGCGACATGACGCTGCTACATGATCGGCCAGGGCCGCGGAACGAAAATGGAGCCGCTCAAGAAAGTCATGAACCGGCTCGTCCGGCCGCCAGCGGCGGCCGCGCGCTGGTGACCGAGAAACCCGAGGAGCTGCGCGGTGCGTTTGCGGACCTGCTCCAGGAGCTGTCCAATCAGTATCTCCTCGGCTACACGCCGACCAACATCCGGCGCGACGGCACGCTGCGGCGCCTGAAAGTCGAGGTCGAAGGCTACCGTCAAATTCGCGCGCGCGAAGCTATCGGGCGCCTTCGCCGAAATGATCATCGCTCCCACTCGCTGCCCTCGCCGGCGTGCTGGCGACCCAGGCTCCCGAGCTGCCGACGACCTGCAGCGCGGCAACCCGCACCGAGCTGAAACTCGACAACCTGCGCGACGGCATGCTCTACGCGCTCGAAGGGCTACAAGGACGGGCCAGCCGTGGCCGCCCTCGTCTGGCTTCACGGAGCGGGCGGGTCGGGCAACGTGTCCCAAACGCTGGGCGACCCTCGCGGACGAATTCGGCATCATCGTCCTGGCGCCCCGAATCGCGGAGCTGGACGTGGGGCTCGATTCTCGGCGACTGGGATCCGATCTCGAGTTCCCTCCAGCTCGCGATGTTGCAGATCCAGACGCGGTGCACCGTGGATCGCGAGCGCATCTGGCTCGGCGGGTTCTCCGACGGCGCGTCGATGTCGCTCGCGCCTGGGCATCAGCTACGGCAACATTTTCCGGCGCGTCTACGCCGGCTCGCCGGGACTCATGCAGCCGATCGCCGCCAACCGGCAAGCCGCCCATCTTCATCTCGCACGGGCGTTCGATCCGACGATGCCAATCGACGACACGAGCCGACAGTTCGTGCCACGGCTGAAAAGGCTCAGCTACGACGTCACCTATCGCGAGTACGATGGCGGCATCAGCTGCCGCCCGAGGTCCCTTCGCGAGGTGATCGTGTGGATGACGAAATGACTGGTCGGAAAACCTCGGCCCGCCCTCCTGCCCTGCCTCGCTGCCCCTTGCTGCTGCTGCTCGTCACGGCGCGCGCGTCTGCGCAGCTCAGACACCAGCATCCATTCGGCACGCTGCGCGAGCAGGCGGCGATGCAGCAGGCGTGGCTGCAGCAAGCGGCTCGACACGTTCCTGCCGGCGCTGATGCGCAAGCACGGCATCGATCTGCTGGGTCGTGCCGATGCGCGAGTACAACGAGGACCCGGTGTTCTGGGCGATCACCGCGCCCGAGACGTTCGCCGCGCGGCGCGCGCACGATTTACGTGTTCGTCGATACGTGCGTCGGCGGCCGGGACGCCGCCGTCGGCTGCGCTGCGTGGAACGCATCGCGCTCGGCGGCACGTCGCAGGGCGGCGTGTTCGAGGCGCGGCGCTCGACGAAGGCGGCAGCGGCAACATCGGGCCGCGGCCAGCAGGCCGAGCTCTGGGGCGACGAGCAGTGGCAGGTCGCTGAAGTCGCGTCATCGAGGAACGCCAGCCGCGGGTCGATCGGCATCAACCGATCGACCGTCTTCGCGTTCTCCGACGGCTTGTCGAGCGGCGAGCTGCAGAGGCATGTCGCGCGGCGCTCGGCGAGAACGTGGACGGCGAGGTTCAAGGACGCCGAGAAGGCCTCCCGCTCGAGCTCATCGCCGTCGCGGCTGCCCGAGGAGGAAGCGTTCTTCACGAAGATGCAGGAGCTCGTCTGGTCGATGACGCAGACGATGTTCTCGTCGCGCGGTGATCACGCCGGGCAAGACGAAGACGAGCGATCTCGTCTGGTGGTGGCGGCAGCGCGTCAACGACCAGGGCCTCGAGACGTGGTTCCAGCCGAGCATCGAGGTGCAGCGCAAGGGCGTGACCCGGACGAGCAGCTCGGCGACGACCCGGTCATCCAGCGCGGCGACCTGCTCCACTGCGACGTCGGCATCACCGTCGCGCGGCTGAACACCGACACGCAGCACGACGCGCTACGTGCTGCTGCCGGGCGAGACCGACGCGCCCGCGGGCCTCCGCCGCGCGCTCGCCAACGCCAACGCGCTCCAGGACATCGTCATGGAGGAGATCACGCCGGACGCAGCGGCAACGAGATCCTGACCGCGTCACGCGCGCGGATGAAGGCGAAGGGGATCGACCGGCACGGTCTACTCGCATCCGATCGGCGTCAACGGCCACGGCGCCGGACCGCTGATCGGCCTGTGGGACTACCAGGACGGCGTGCCGGGCCGCGGCGACGCGAAGGTCATCCCGAGCATGTGGTTCTCGATCGAGCTGCAGGCGACGACACCGGTGCCGGAGTGGGGCGGCCAGCCGTCCGGATGGCGCAGGAAGAGGATGCCATCGTCGGCGCCGCGGGACGATTCGCTGGGCGATTCGCCGCAGGATGGTTGTTCTTTGCGATACGGTGACCGCGTTTCAGCGCCGACGGAAAGGTCGCACCAGCGCCAGTGGTGGTCGCGCTCCACGTCGGTTATCGCGATGGTAGATGATCGGAATGACGCTGCCGATCGGCAGCGGCGCCTCGCCAACTCACATCTTGACGTTCTCGCCGTGCGCCGCTGAGCGTCTGGAACTCGTAGCTGACTCGATACGCTTTGTGTTTGTGTTCGCGGTGTAACTCTTTGAAGCCGGTCACCCGCGCCAGCGCGGCGCGCCCTGACAGTGCAGTATCCACTGCCGCCGCAGGATCCGAGCGATCACCGCGCCGACCGCGAGCAGCGCGCGAGCGGTAAGCGTGGGATCAAGACGATGGGGTTCTCGAAGGCCGGTCGCCAGCCATCCAACTCCGCTTCCGGCCGCCAACGCACGAATGATGCGCATCGGCGTTCCGCGGGCGATGTTCCGCCGATCGCCTCGTGCAGCGTGACACGGCCGAGGTAGCTGCGTGGCCCCCGACGTCGTATCGCGGCGTGAGACGATTCGACGAAGATGAACGCCGCGGCGCACCACCACCTCCTCCACTGAGGTCGCCGAGACGCCGGCCCGCTCGCGCAGCCGTCTCTCCTCGGTCGCCGGTGGCACGACAACCGTCATCACGATGACGGCGACGAATCGCGGTCACCGCGGTCGCGGACGCGCTTCATCGCCACCAGTGGTGATCGCACCGGCGGCAGTCAAGCGCACATCGCGAGGAATGCCTCCATGCAACTCCGGCGGAACGTGGAACCGCTCCGCTCTGCGCGACCGGATTCGCGGTCGTCCGCGACTCTCCTTCGGTGCCGTCCGCGTTTTGACGCTCGCTCGTTCTCCGGACGAGGCGGCCCGCGACTCCTCGATGCGCTGTCGCAGCAGGAACTCGATCTGCGCGTTCAGGCTGCGCAGATCGCCGGCGGCCCAGCGCTGCAAGCGCGTCGTAGCAGCGCCGGATCGAGGCGCAGCAGGAAACGCTTTGCGGTCCGCCATGGCTTCAGCGGCTATTGATACAGCGTGCCGGTGTTGACGACCGGCTGGGCGCCGCGCTCGCTGCACAGCACCACCAGCAGGTTGCTCACCATCGCCGCCTTGCGCTCGTCGTCGAGCGTTCACGACGCCCTTGCGCGCTGAGCTGCTCGAGCGCCATCTCCACCATGCCGACCGCGCCTTCGACGATCTTCTGCCGCGCGGCGATCACGGCGGTCGCCTGCTGGCGCCGCAGCATCGCGCCGGCGATCTCCGGCGCGTAGGCCAGGTGGCTGATGCGCGCCTCGATCACCTCGATGCCGGCCTTCGCCAGCCGCTCAGCAATACGTAACTGAACGAAGTAA
>ERZ1370068.2177-contig-1337_pt1 | contig 80599 bp, 128 predicted proteins | sample MGYA00561227_ERZ1370068 | MGnify/ENA primary metagenome ERZ1370068 (study PRJEB38410, sample SAMEA6850437) | metagenome | study: Metagenomic assessment of the ecological functions of the soil: analysis of the soil microbiota associated with the...
ATGTATGCTTCGTTTCAGTTACATGTTACTGTTTGCGCGGCGGGAAAGACGGGGATCTACCTTATTTTGAACATGCTGTAGGATCGCTGAAACGCGAGGTTACCTTGCTATTACGTTATGATGTCGCGCTGAAGGCGATCGGACGAGCTTTTGGCAAGCCGTCATCGTCGATCTATTTTCTGGTGGCTCCGCATGGTGGGATTCGTCCTGCGGAGCGGCGTCGCTCCAGGCTGGCATTGACGCTTGCGGAACGCGAGGTGATTTCCAGAGGCGTTACGGCACATCAATCGGCACGATCGATCGCCAGGTTGCTTGGCCGCTCACCCTCGACGGTGAGCCGGGAAATGAGCCGCAATGGCGGCTATGATCGCTACCGAGCGGCGCTTGCGGATGAGAATCGCCTGGGCGCGAGTCGTCATCCAAAATGTTGTAAATTGGCAGGCGCGGTCGCGGCTACATAAACGCGGTGGCGAAACTCAGGTGGATTGGTCGCCCGAGCACTGCATCCGATCGAAGCGCTCGATGCGTCGCTCAGGCCGGTTGATCCGAATGGCGGAATACCAGGATCATCTCGATCGTCAGCGATGGCGGCGGTTGAAGATCAGGCGGTGTCACCGTGGGAGGCGATCTGTTGTCAGGCCGATAACAGCCCCCCATCGAACGCCCAGTCAAACAACGCGTTGCAGCGTCGTAGCCGGGTGGCCCGTGGGACACCCCCACGGGTGGTCGTCTGCGCGCTCATAATCAAGCAGGCGAGAAGAAGCTGCACCAAAGACTGTATAAGTCCCTGACCTGGGACGGGGAAGGGAACTGACGGATCATCGATAAGCTTTACGTTGGCGAAGCCAAAATTGACGTCTATTTTTGCGATTTTTAAAGCCCGTGGCGATCAAGCAGGCACCAATGAGACGGTACTTTCAGACCGACGTACATTGCACTCATATCTGAATTGGCTCGCCAGGCCCTCAAGCGAACGACCACGTGAGTTTTTAATTTGGAAACCCATAGAGAGATTAACGCCTGTGTTGCGTCGATGGTTGGAGAACGGCGGGTCTGAGCGGAATAGCACCACACCGAGCAGATGTTGGCTTACTTTAAACGCGGACATCCGATCTGTGCATTTTTAATTACCGCACCCTATCGCGTATCAGAGGCGATCACGTACGGGTCCCTGCTCAGGCGGGCGACATCGAATGACCAGCACCAGCGGCCATGTACCTGCGCCAGCACCCAGCCAGCATTCGGGGTCGCCGGGCATGCGCCGGCACACTTCGATTTTACCGCGATGTATCGCACCCGCGTTGCCGCCGATCCGGCCTGACAGCGCCAAACGGCGGAGATGCTTATCTGCTGGCACATGCCAAACAGCCGCTCGTTGACTGGAAATTTTCCGGGATCTGGGGTGAGCACCCCGCGCGGCAGCGTCATCCTCAGTCGTAGAAACGCGGCCAGTTCTGCGAATAACAGCGCGGCGACGCGATCAGCGGGGTTTCGCCTTAGCCGTCAATGAAGTATCCCAACTGTTTTGCATGGAAGCTCGCTGCCGGCGTTTTCCGGCGAGTGGATACCGTTCGCGGCTGTCTAAAACTGTGATCTAAAAGCTTCGGTTTGAATTCAATGAACGATCATGCCCAGCGCGGAACGTCGCGGCGGACCATCAGGTATCTTTCGGCGCTTCCCCAGACCAGGCTCCGCCGCCGTCGCGCCCGCAACAGGTCGCGCCGCTCCGGGTGCTGTCGTCGTGGTACGCGGCGTCGACGCCGCGGTCGGTGCGGAAACTGCGGAAATCCTTGCCGCAGCTCGCACCACGCCTGCCAGAAATCCGCACACGCCTCGTGGTAGCCGACCGCAATCAGTATCGGCCAGAATCGATGTTGCACAACCAGCTGTCGCGACGTGCCTTCGCGTCGTCGACTGGTAGTTGACGGAGTGATCTGCTTGCCCCTCGCCGGATCTGGGCGCGGGTCCGCACCTATGTCGATGCACGGTCGGGCTCCCGGTTCCACGCCGGGACGGGCGCGGCTTTGCCGGGACTCGAGCACGAACGGCCGCAGGCGCTCGGGGACGGTAGTCCCGGCGACCTTCGCCATCAAATCCCGCGCGCGCCAGCGCGGATCGGCGTGCCCCGTGACCCATTGCGCCCCGAGCACGGCAGGCCTCCGATCTCGTCGGGCGTGGAGCATCAACGGCGGCAGGTCAAATCCCTTCTCCAGGATGTAGCCCATGCCGGCCTCGCCGCGGATCGGCACCCGCTGCCTCGATCAGGGTCGCGATGTCGCGGTAGATGGTCCGTTTCGAGGTCTCCGAAGCTCCGCCGCGATGGCATCCGCGGTCAGCGGTTTGCGGGTGCGCCGGAGCACCTGATGATCTGGAACAGCCGGCCTGCGCGTCTCATGGCAGTCGCTCTCGTCTCTTCGGATCGTCGCTTCTGCTTAGGGTCGGTCTTGCTGCTGCTGATACAGTATGTTGGCAGCAGGGGTGGCTATAGACGGGACAACACCTCAACTGAAGGGGATTGTGTCCATGACTGATTCGTTTTGATGAAGTCCGGCTTCAATAGCCGCTCTGTGTAACGCCAGGCTTGTGCTGCCAGGCCTTACGCTGGAGCACCTGGTTTACTATCCACTCCACTTCCTGCGACCTCCGGTGGGCGCTCGCCGAACTGGCTGGTCCGTTCCATCGCCGCCATGCTGCGAACTGGGCCGGAAGCGGCCTGCGCTTTCTGGTGCCGCCGTCTCGCCTAGGCAGGGGCCCGTCTGGCTGATTGTCCGCTGCTGACACCATGGTGGCAGCAGGGGCAGCTAGCATTCGGACGCATCAACTGACGAGATCGGGAGCCTTCACATGATCACCCTCTATGGCTTTGGCGCCGGCTTCGGCCTGCCGGAAATCAGCCCTTTGTGACCAAGACCGAAGTCCAGCTGAAGATGGCCGGTCTCGCCTATCGCAAGGAGAGGGCGATGCCGCCGGCCTCGCCCAAGGGGCAGCTGCCTTATATCGTCAGGACGAGGCCGAGAGCATCGCCGATTCCACCTTCATTCGCGCGCATATCGAGGGCAAATACGGCTTCGACTTCGATGCGCCCCTGAGCTTGCAGGCAGCGTGCGCAGGCCTGGGCGTTCGAGCGGATGATCGAGCACCATGTCTACTGGGCACTGGTCGGCGCGCGCTGGGTCGACGCGCGACAATTTTGCCAAAGGGCCGGCGCATTTCTTCGACGGGGCGCCCGAGCATCTGCGCGAGAAACTCCGCGAGGACGCGCAATTCCGCGTCGCCGGAGAACTATCTGCTTGAGCGGCTCCGGCCGCCACGCCCCGACGAGGACGTCGATCTCGCCGTTCGCTCGCTGTTTGCGTTGTCGGTCCAGCTTGGCGACAAGGCCGTATCTGATGGGCGACACGCCCTGCGGCACCGATGCCACCGCCTTCGGTGCGCTGGCCGGAATCCTGACGCCGTTCTTTGCAGCTCGCCATTGCGCGAGCGGGCCGAGCAATTCGCAAACCTCACGGCCTATGTCGACCGGATGATGCTGTCAGTATTATCCGGACTTCGCCTGGGCACCGCTGCAGCAAGCGGCCTGAGGTTTGCAGCCTCGTTCTGATAAATCAGGAGCTGAGGCTCGGATTGCTGTTTGACGCCTTTTCGTTGACGTGACTGATCTCTGCCCCGGATCAAGTCGGGCGAGTTCGTTCGAAACCGTCTTAATGCGAAGCGGGCTGGCCCTTCAGGGCGGCCAGCTCGCCTCAGCTCGGCGATCCGCGCATCGCGCGAGGCCAGCGCTGCCGCCACGTCAGCGGCGTCGAATTTTTGCGGGATGTGCTGCGGGCAGTTGGTGTCCCACGCCGAGATCTTGAACAGGATCACCTGCTCGGGCCGCGCCTTGTAGCCCTGCGGCATCAGCGATTGCCGTCAGCGCCGGATCGTCATCCACCACGCGCGCCTCGCCCCAGATCTTGACCCGGCGGCGATGCGCATAATCCATCACGAAGATATGCGCCTTCGGGTTTTCCGACAGATTGTCCTGGGTGATGTACTGCCGGTTGCCGCTGTAGTCGGCGAACGCAATGCGTGTTCTTGTCGAGAATTTTGACAAAGCCCTTCGGCCCGCCGCGATGCTGGATATAGGGCTGGCCGTCCGCGCTCGCGGTTGCAGAGATAGAAGCTGTTGGTCTCCGCCAGGAACGCCGGCGAGGTTTTCGTCGATCTCGGTGCGCCAGCCGCCGCGCTGCTCGACATGGGCATAGGCCTCGCGCGATCCCTTGCGGGCCTGGATCGCCTTCACCGCCGGGGTGAACGCGACATCGCTGGAATAGGTGTGAGCGTCTGACATCGTGAGCACTCCCAAGTCGTCAGGCGGCGAACGCGTCGTCCTCGCCCGCAAAATGGCTGCTTCCACGATTTAAACAATCAAGATGAATTGACACTTCACTATTGCAAGATATGCAATAATGCCATGGACCGGATCGACGCCATGCAGGCCTTCGTCGCCGTGGCCGACCTGCAGGGGTTTGCTCCTGCCGCGCGCAAGCTCGCTTTGTCGCCCTCGGCCGTGACGCGGCTGATCGCGGCGCTGGAGGATCGCCTCGGCGCGCGGCTGCTACAGCGCACCACGCGACAAGTCGCGCTGACCGATGCCGGCGCGCGCTATCTCGAGCGTGCCGCGGCGGATCCTGGCCGATGTCGAGGAAGCCGGAGGCTTCGGTCGAGAGCGAACGCACGCGCCCGAGGCGGCCGCCTCGTGGTCTCGGCGCCGGTCGGGTTCGGCCGCCTGCACGTCAGCCCGGTGATCGTCGGCCTATCTGAAGCGCTATCCCGAGGTCGGCGCGGACCTGCGGCTGTCGGATCGCATGATCAACCTGGTGGAGGACGGCGTCGATCTCGCGGTCAGGATCGGCCATCTGCCGGACTCGACGCTCGTGGCGCGCCATGTCGGCGAGATGCGGCGGATCGTGGTGGCGTCGACGGGTTATCTCAAAGCGCGCGGGCGAGCCGGAACGGCCGGAGGAGATCGCCGCGCATGACACGATCCAGTTCGGCGCCATGACCGCGTCGCCGGACTGGCGTTTCGTCGAAGACGGCCGCGAGATCCGCGTCGTCAGCAGCGCCGCGGTTTTCCACCAACAGCGCCGATGCCGCGATCCAGTATGCCGAGCAGGACGGCGGTCTGACCCGCGTGCTGTTCTATCAGGCGGCCGACTTCGCTCAAGGCCGGCCGGCTGAAGATCGTGCTGGCGAAATTCGAGCAGCCGCCGCTGCCGATCCACATCGTCTATCCGACCTCGCGGCTGTTGTCGGCCAAGGTGCGCACCTTCATCGATCTCGTCGACCGAGATCAGCCGACTGGCATTTTGGCTGGACGAGCGGCTCCTTCTTCGGCACCACCCGAAACGGTCGCGTTGGCGCGCGCGATCACGACGTCGTCGGCCTTGACGAGACTTTGCGCGAAGCAGATCGTGCTGCCGGTCTTGATCACCTCGGTCTCGACCGCGCAGCCATTGCCCGACCTGCGCGGTGCCGATGAAATCGACCGCGAGCGCAGATCGTCACCAGCGACGTCGTCCAGCCCATCGCCTGCGCGCAGCTATAGCCCATCGCGTTGTCGGCGAGCGCGGCGATCAGCCCGCCGTGGATCAGGCCCGTTGCCGTTGGTGTGCGGCTTTTGCCAGCCTGCAGCCCGATGATCACGGCCTTGTCCGTCCGCTTCGAATAAAGCGGCTCCCAGGGATCGGTGAGCGGGCTCTTGCGGAAGTGAGGCTCAAAGCCTTCGGGAATGTCGGCGACAGGGGCGTCGATGTCATGCGCGGCTCGCGTGTTGCGGATGCGCCATTGAACGCGATGTCCGTGACAGTTTCATCGCCTACAAAGTTTTAAACGGGATTTCGGCGCATGTTTGAAAACACTGTCGTCACCCGCCTGAAGGCGGGTGACGCCGATCCAGATGTCGTCGCGTAGGGCGGCGAAGAGCGCACTGCGCCGTGCCCACCATCTCGGCATGCCCCGCATGCGCTAGTGGTGGGCACGCTTCGCTCTGCCCACCCTACGACTCGCTTCGCGCGCCTAAAAACGGCAGTCCCGACATAGTTCTCCGACAGCGACGCCGACGCCGCCTTCGAGCTGACGAGATAATCCAGCTCGGCCAGCTGAATCGCGTGCGCCGAATTCGCCCTCGGTCGGGGAATTTGTGCAGCATCGAGGTCATCCACCAGGAGAAGCGCACCGCCTTCCAGACCCGCGCCAGCGCTCTTGCCGAATAGCCGTCGATGCCGGCGGAGGATTTCTCGTCGTAATATTCGCGCAACGCCTGCGAGAGATAATGCACGTCGCTGGCGGCGAGGTTCGAGGCCCTTGGCGCCGGTCGGCGGCACGATATGAGAGGCATCGCCGGCCAGAAACATCCGCCCGAACCGCATCGGCTCGGCGACGAAGCTGCGCAGCGGCGCGATGCTCTTTTCGATCGACGGCCCGGTGACGAGTTCGTCGACCGCCTTCTGGTCGAGCCGGCGCTTCAATTCGTCCCAGAACCGTTCGTCCGGCCATTGGTCGATATGATCGTCGAGCGGGCATTGCACGTAATAGCGGCTGCGGTGCGTCGAGCGCATGGTGCAGAGCGCAAATCCCCGCGCGTGGTTGGTGTAGATCAGTTCGTGGCTGACCGGCGGCGTCTCCGACAGGATGCCGAGCCAGCCGAACGGATAGATCCGCTCGAAGGTCTGGATCGCAGAAGGCTGGTCACGCTGGCGCGGCTGACGCCAGTGAAAGCCGTCGCAGCCGGCGATGAAGTCGCAGGCGATCTCGTGGGTGACGCCGTCCTTGACGTAGGTGACGCGGGGGTGGTCGGTATCGAAATCATGCGGCTTGACGTCGGCGGCCTCGTAGACGCGTGGTGAGGCCGGCCGCCTTGCGCGCGTTCATCAGGTCGAGCGTCACCTCGGTCTGGCCGTAGATCATCACCGTCTTGCCGGTGGCGGCATGCATGTCGATGCGGTGCCGCGCGCCGCCGAAGGGCGAGCTCGACGCCATGGTGGACCAGGCCCTCGCGATGGCGCGCGCGCCGGCGCTGACCTCATCGAGCAGCGCCACCGTGCCCTCCTCGAGCAGGCCGGCGCCGGATCCGGCCGAGCACATATTCCGGCGTCTGGCGCTCCAGAATGACGTTCTCGATACCGTAGGTGTGAAGTAGTTGCCCGAGCAACAATCCGCCGGTCCTGCGCCTATGATTGCGACTTTAGTCCGCAATACTTGCTCCTCCTCGGTTGTTATAGGCTGGAGCTGAACCGGTCGCGGGCGGCTGTCGTCACTTGCAATGATAATTATATCATATAACAACATCGGAAAGGGTCCGTTGAAGCCCCGATGAGCAGAGCGAAGACGACCGATGAGAAAGACGGTTCTGGCGTTGCTGCTGGCCGCCAGCGTGACCCCAGCCGTTCGGTCAGGAAAGAACTTTCGACTGAAGATTTCGCACTGGGTTCCGGCCTCGCACCCGCTGCAAAAGTCGCTGGAGGACTGGGCGCGCCGCGGTCGAGAAGGATCCGGCGGCACCATCAAGTCGAAGGTGTTTCCGGCGCAGCAGCTCGGCAAGGCGTTCGACCATTACGACATGGCGCGCGACGGCATCGCCGATGTCACCTACATCAATCCGGGCTATCAGCCCGGCCGCTTCCCGATCATCGGCGCCGGCGAATTGCCGTTCCTGATGTCGGACGCCAAGGGCGGCTCGATGGCGCTCGACGCCTGGTACCGCAAATATGCCGAGAAGGAGATGAAGGACGTCAAGTTCTGCCTCGCCTTCATCCATTCGCCCTCCTCGTTCCATTCGCGCACCAAGAAGATCGTGGTGCCCGACGACGTCAAGGGCATGAAGATCCGCCCCGCGCACGCCACCATGGCGAATTTCGTCACCCAGCTCGGCGGCACCAACGTGCAGTCCTCGGCGCCCGAGGTCCGCGACATCATCGAAGCGCGGCGTCGCCGACGCCGTCACCTTCCCGTGGGGCTCGCTGCTGCTGTTCGGCATCGACAAGGTGACGAAATACGACATGGATGCGCCGCTCTATGTCACGACGTTCGCCTTCGTGATGAACAAGGACAAGTACAACCAGATGTCCGACCGCCAGAAGAAGGCGATCGACGACAACTGCAATCACCGAGACCGCCGGCCGGGTCGGCGAGCACTGGGGCAAGATTCGAGGACGCCGGCATCGACAAGATCAAGGCGGAGTCCGGCCACGAGGTCTACAAGCTGACGCCGGAGCAGACCGGGCTGTGGAAGAAGGCATCCGAGCCGCTGGTCAAGACCTGGGCCGAGGGCGTCAAGAAGAACGGCGTCGATCCGGACGCGCGCGATGACCGAGCTTCGCGCCGCGCTCGACCAAGTACAACGCGCTGGCGCAGTAACAGACGCTAATATCGCAACACGGCGGCGACGGGATTACCCTGCCGCCGTGTTCTTCCTCGCCATCGCCGAGCCGTTCGGAGCGGACATGAATCGCGCGTCGATGGATCGCTTCATCGATACCATCGAATGGATCGCGGCCGGATTTGTCGGCATCGTCGCCGCTCAACATCTTCCTCGCGCGTGCTCCTGCGCAACACGCTGAACTATGCGATCCCGGATCCTTCGACATCGGGCGCATGCTGCTCGGCATCCTGATCTTCTGGGGCATCGCCGCCACCAGCTATCGCGGCGGCCACATCACCGTCGACCTGATCTGGGCCAATGTCGGCCCGAAATACCAGCGCATGGATCGACGTGTTCGCGACGCTCGTGCTGCTGTTCGTGGTGACCGGTGCAGACCTGGACGCTGTTCGACAAGGTGCGCGGCACCTATAACGACAACGTCCTCACCTTCGACATGCACATGCCGACCTGGCCGTTCTTCGCCGTCGCCTGGGCCGGCGACGTCTCCGCGGTGCTGTTGATCGCGATCCGCACCTACCGGCTGATCTTCCATCCGGAAGACATCCATGATGCCAAAGTGAAGACGGTGGAGTAGGCCGCATGAGTACCGATGCCGTCGCCGTCCTTGGATTTGTCGCGCTGTTTGCGCTGATGCTGCTGCGCGTGCCGGTCGGCATGGCGATGGGCCTCGTCGGCGTCTGCGGCTTCGGCTATCTCGTCGGCTTCACGCCGGCGCTGAAACTGGTCGGCCAGACCTCGATGCGCACGGTGACCGACTATACGTTCGGCGTGATCCCGATGTTCCTGCTGATGGGGACGTTCGTCAGCAATTCCGGCATGAGCCGCGAACTGTTCCGCGCCGCCAACGGCTTTGTCGGCCATTTGCGCGGCGGGCTCGGGCATTGCCACGGTCGCGGCCTGCGGCGGCTTTGCCGCGATCTGCGGCTCGTCGGTCGCGACCGCTGCGACGTTTTCCGCGGTCGCCTATCCGGAAATGCGCCGCTTCGGCTATCCGCAATCCTTTGCCACCGGCGTGATCGCGGCCGGCGGCACGCTGGGCGCCATGCTGCCGCCGTCGACCGTGCTCGCGGTCTACGGCATCATCACCGAGCAGGACATCGGCAAGCTGTTCATCGCCGGCATCATTCCCGGCCTGCTCGCGATGACCATGTACATGATCACGATCGCGCTGATCGGCTAGTTCCGCCCGGACTTCCTGCCGACCGGCCCGCAGACCACCTGGCGCGAGCGCTTCGCGCGGCTTGAAGAACATCTGGGCGCCGGTGCTGCTGTTCATCTTCGTCATCGGCGGGCTTTACGGCCTGCCGTTCCTGCCGCGCTTCACGCCGACCGAAGCCGGCGGCGTCGGCGCCACCGGCGCGTTCCTGATCGGCGCTGCTCACCGGGCGGCTCGACAAGGAAAAGATCCTGAACTCGCTGCTGCAGGCGACCCGCACCGCGGCCGCCGTGTTCACCGTGCTGATCGGCGCGCTGATCTTCGGCTATTTCCTCACGGTGACGCAGACCCCGCAGAAGGTCACGGAGCTCCTCACCGGCCTCGGGCTCGGCCGCTACGGCATCCTCGCCGCTCATCATGGTGATGTATCTGGTGCTGGGCTGCCTGATGGACGCCATGGCCATGATCATCCTGACCGTGCCGATCATCTTCCCGGTGATCATCCATCTCGGCTTCGACCCGATCTGGTTCGGCGTCATCATCGTGATGACGGTCGAGCTCGGCCTGATCCATCCGCCGGTCGGCATGAACGTCTTTGTCATCAAGAGCGTGGTCAAGGACGTGTCGTTCTCGACGATCTTCCGCGGCGTGATCCCGTTCGTGGCGACCGACCTGATCCGGCTGGTGATCCTGATCGCGTTCCCGCTGCTGGCGACCTGGCTGCCGCAACGCGATGATGGCCGGATAGTGCATCCGATGACGCCCGCAGCTTCAGACCAGATACGTCTTCACCATCACCGCGCGGATCGGCGAGGTGACGTCGGCCGGCGAGATCGGCACCGGCGTCCGCCGTATCATTCCGATCACCGGCGGCGAGGTGAAGGGCGAGGGCATCAACGGCAAGGTCTGCGCCTTCGGCGCTGACTTCCAGATCATCCGGCCCAACGAATTGATCGAGCTGGAGGCGAAATACGCCTTCGAGACCGACGACGGCGCGGTGGTCTATGTCGAGAACAAGGGCCTTCGCTTCGGCCCGGTCGAACTGCTGCAGAAGCTGAAGCGCGGCGAGCCGGTCGATCCCAAACTGATCTATTTCCGCACCGTGCCGAAATTCGAGACCGGCCGCGAGAAATACCGCTGGCTGATGGAAAACCTCGTTCGTCGGCTCCGCCGCCCGCCACGCCGACCGCGTCGTGATCGACGTGCATCAGCTGCTGTGAGGTTTTCGTTAGCAGACCGCAGGCGAAAATGAGCTTCCCAGTTTTCACGACTTGCTAGATCGGCGAAAAGGATCAGGCGGCCAGCTGTGTGGCTAACCGGAATCGACCTTCGCTCGATATATGGGCGTCCGAGGCGGCAGCCTCGCGTATCGGTGCCGCATAAGTCATGTTGCCGCGCGGTCGAAACGCGCGCGACGATAGGTAGCATTGTTTTTGGTCGCAAAGGCACGTCTCTCTTGGAGAGTGGATTTTATCGATCGTGGGTGCGCTCTCGATAGAGGCCAGCGCATGCTTGAGCTTTGGAACAACTGGTACGAGATCTCTGGTCTCGGTGGAGGCGCTTGCCACCGTCGTCGTTATTGTCGTGGTGGCTGCTGGCGTTATTACGCTGGTGGAAGGTCGGCGGCGATAAACGCGTCCGACCAACAGATGATTGGGGAGACGTCAGCAAAACCGGTCATTTGGACGGAAGGAGTTTGTTCAGTAAGTCAACGGCGCCGGCTCGGTCAAGACGCCCTTATGCCAGAGGGACAAACATGATTGCTTCTAATGCAGGCTGGATAAAGAGAAATGCTCCTTCGCGGGAATCATTCTGCATACTCGCGCTGTTGAGCATGCTGATCGCGGCCCCCGCATTCTTGATGATCCGCTTGCTGGAGCCCGAACTCGTCCTGCCTGCGTTCAGCATTCTGCTTTTCGCAGATGCAGTGATCGCCGCCATCGTGGCCCGAGCAATTCAGATAAGTAATGCTAGAGAATGTAACGTTATGGGATATTGCCGGCGCATTCACCATGATGGGTTGCGCCGCGGCGATTTTAGCGAACCGGATCAAGTGGCACTGTTTTTCGAGCAACCGGTCGAACAACATCCGGATACGCCGGCTGTAGGAGACAGTCACGCAAGCCGGCCCCTGGCAGCCAGCAGGCTGCGATGTCGGACTGGAGTTAAGTTAGAGTGGCCCCGTTTTGGTATGCGGCACAGGATTGCGGCACGTATCGGTGAACCCATTACGCACATACGCATTGCCAAAAATCCGCGCCGAAGAGGGGCCATTCCCCCGGCAACAGGGGGAGCGTGACCCGTGTTTGAATTTCTCGGCCCAGATGTCCTGAACGCACTTTTGCAGGTCGTTCTGATCGACCTTGTGCTCGCTGGCGATAACGCCATCGTCATCGGTCTTGCTGCTGCGGGCCTGCCTGCAGGCGCAACGAGGCAAGGCGATTCTGATCGGCATCGTCGCCGCGACGATGCTGCGCATTCTGTTCGCCGGGTTGGCGACGCAAATTCTGCAGATCGTCGGCCTCCTGCTCGCGGGCGGGATTCTGTTGTTGTGGGTATGCTGGAAAATGTGGCGAGAGTTGCGCGCGTCCTCCGCAGAGCCGATCGGAAGCGAAGGAGGCTGCTGGAGCAGTCGCGGGAACAATGCCGAAGGCAAGCCCCGGAAAACGCTCGTCCAAGCGACTTGGCAGATTATCGTGGCTGACGTTTCCATGTCGCTCGACAACGTCCTGGCCGTCGCAGGGGCGGCACGCGAGCATCCAGTGGTCATGATTTTCGGCCTGGCGCTTTCCATTGCGATGATGGGCGTGGCCGCTTCTTTCATTGCGCGCCTTCTGCAAAATCATCGATGGATTGCTTACGTCGGCCTGGCCGTCATTCTCTACGTCGCAGTCGAGATGATCTTTCGCGGAACATTGGATATCATGAAGGTTGCGTCGATATGACACGACATACGGCCGCGTCGTTTCCTGCGTCTGTCACCGGCCTCCTCGTAAGAAGGCACTTCCGCTCTGGGTCAAATTTCGGAAGTAGGCGCGATGATCGGATAATAATCTGGGTGATCACGTCGACTAGCGCTCAACTCGCCGGCAACCTCGCTGGCGCGCCTGAGGATTACATCGATCGGCGATTATCGCTTGGTTGCTCTTTTCGCGGAGAAATCGCTGAAAGCTATTTTTGGAGTTTGCAACACAATCTGCCGGAAGCGGACATAGCCGCCTGTCCGAATAATGTCGGCTACTCCCCCAGACGAAAGCGCACTAAGTGGACCGGAGCGCGCGGAAAAGCTGCACTAGAGAGAGCGTCACGATCAGCACGCCTACGGCCGTCATCAAGCCCTCGAGCTGGGACATGCTTCACAAACCAGCCTCCGAATGGAGCCGCGAGCACGCCGCCAAGCACGAGTGGAATGAGGTGTTCCAGAGGCACGGCACCAATTTCCGTGAAAAAGTGGTTGCCGCCGAGACGGTCACGAAGAACTCAGCTGTATTGACCGAGCCTACGGAGTAGCGCGGCGCGTGCCCTGAGCCCACGAGCGTTGTTGTTGTCATCGGTCCCCACCCGCCACCGCCAGTCGCATCGAGAAACCCTGCGCCAAGTCCGAGCAGCTGAAGTCCAGCCTGCGGGAGTTCGTGGTATCGGCGCGACCCGGCGCGATTTCCAGAGAATATAGAGTCCCATGAGAAGCAAATAGGCGTAGACAAAGCGGCGCGCGGCGGTGACTTCGATGTTCGATAGAACCCAGGCGCCTAAAATCGCGCCCAACACTCCTGCCACGCCCAAGCGTGCCACCATCCGCCAATCCACATTGCGATGATAGATGTGCGAAGCCGCCGATGCGCTCGTGGTGAAGACTTCAGCGGTATGAACCAGCGCGCTGGCATGTGCCGGCGGCAGGCCTATAGCCAACAGCGCGGTGTTCGTCAGCACGCCGTAGGCCATGACCAAGCGCGCCGTCGACCAGCTGTGCCACGAACCCACTGGCGAACAAAAGCCACCAGATTTCCATAGAATTACCTCCGGCGATGAAGGCAATTCTACCAGTTTTCGATCAATGTTCGGTGCTGCTGCCAGCCGGCTGACGGCAGATGTCCGCTCGGGGGTCAAACTCGGAAGTATCCAGCTTGCACGGCACGTCCGTTGGTACGCTCAGAGCGGACGTCGCCAGGTCGAGGTGCAAATCGTGATCCCCCGTGATCATCTTTTGCCATCTTTTGGGCACGTATGTGGAGGAGGATGCGGTCCCCGTAACGGGCTGGCGGCCACCGCAGGGGCGGCTGCAATGACGCATCGATCCCACGAGATCCCGCAGGATGACCTCCGGAACCTCGTCCGCGTTATCTCAGCTTGCACATTAGGCCTGTGGGCATTCGCAGCAGGTTTGCTGATCGGCGTCTTTCTGTTTTCGTGATCGAAGGCGCCCCGCCCCATACGCGGCCGCCATAGATTTTCCGCGCCCGGCCGCTGCGCGAGGCACGATGCCCGGGGGCGCGGCGGTGCCGTCGGCTAGCGGATCAGCAATGCCGCGAAGGCGCAGGCGAGGCCGATCAACAAGATGCCCGAAGCTATTACTACGACCAGGTCGATTGACCAGGGATGCCCGCGTCCACCGATCAGGTCGAGATGCCAGGAGCGGCTTTCGTCCCGGTATGTGTGAAGGTGCATGGCAGCAGCCCTCCTCGTAAGCGTTGGGGGACCCTCACTTCAATCGGCAATTGCCAAAACAGTTCCCTGGCGGGGGTGTAGTCTAGGGTTGTGGGCGTGCACCCGGCATTCCCTGCTCCTCTCTTCTTTTCGAGGGGCTAGGCTCATGCAAACCTCGGGCAGATCCTGCCGCGAGAACGTAAGCGTGTGCGTTGCGGCATGGATTGCTTCGCTTCGCTCGCAATGACGCAGGGCGAGCGCGGAATGCAGGCAATTCCATGGACCAGATTGACTCCTGCTGCAATAGTTATAAATCTATAACTATTCTGGACAGGAAGCAATAAAGCCGATGGGAAACGCCGCCTCCGCTGTCTCAGCTGCTCAATCCGGGCTGCTCAAGATCGAGAAGTCTGGCGCGGTGCTGACCGTCGGCCTCAACCGGCCGGCCAAGCGCAATGCGCTGAACGACGGCATCATCCTCGCGATCCAGGATTGCTTCGCCAATCTCCCTGCAGGGATCGGCGCCGTGGTAATCCACGGCATCGGCGATCATTTCTCCTCGGGCCTCGATCTGTCCGAACTGACCGAGCACGACGCGACCGAGGGCCTGCGGCACTCGCAGATGTGGCACCGGGTGTTCGACCGCATTCAATACAGCCGCGGTGCCCGTGATCGCGGCGCTCAAGGGCGCGGTGATCGGCGGCGGGCTGGAGCTGGCCTGCGCTGCGCATATCCGCGTCGCCGAACCCTCCGCCTATTTCGCGCTGCCCGAGGGCCAGCGCGGCATTTTCGTCGGCGGCGGCGGATCGGTGCGGCTGCCGCGGCTGATCGGCGTGGCGCGGATGACCGACATGATGCTGACCGGCCGGGTCTATTCGGCGACCGAAGGCGCGGCCTATGGTTTTTCGCAATATCTCACCGAAGCCGGCGGCGCGCTGCCGAAGGCGCTGGAACTGGCCGAACGGGTTGCTGCCAATGCGCCGCTGACCAATTTCGCGGTGCTGCAGGCGCTGCCGATGATCGCGGAGGCCAATCCGCAGACCGGCCTGCTTGATGGAATCGCTGATGGCGACCGTGGCCCAGAGCGACAAGGAGGCCAAGCGCCGCATTCGCGCGTTTCTCGACCGCAAGACCGCAAAGGTGAAGCCGACCTGACATGAGCGCCAAACCCAGCATATCCGATCGAAACCACCGCGCGAACTGGCAGCGCGCATCCGCTGCGCGCGATTTCGTTCGGCAATCCCGCCGTCACCATCGACCGCCGCGACGACGGCACCATCTATCTGCGGCCGAAGGCGAAACTGAGCGATTATCCGGTGCGGCTGACCGATCGCCTGCATCATTGGGCCAAGGCCGCGCCCGACCGCGTGTTCATGGCGGAGCGCGATGCCAGCGGCGGCTGGCGGCAAATCACTTACGCGCAACTCCTGACCTCGACGCGGGCGCATTGCCTCGGCGCTGTTGGCGCGCGGCCTCTCGGCTGAAAAGCCGATCGTCATCCTCTCTGGCAATTCGGTCGACCACGCGCTGCTGGCGTTCGGCGCGCTCTATGCCGGCATTCCCTTCTGTCCGGTCTCGCCGGCCTATTCGCTGGTGTCGCGGGATTACGGCAAGCTCGGCTTCCTGATGAAGCTGCTGACGCCGGGCCTCGTCTTCGCCGACGACGCCGCGAAATTTGCCGATGCGCTGCTGGCCAATGTGAGCCATCGGAACCGAGATCGCGGCATCGCGCGGCCAGGTCGCCCGGCCGTGACGTGACGCTGCTGTCGGATCTGCTGGCGACGCCGGAACATCCGCGCCTCGATGCGGCCCACGACGCCATCGGCCCGGACACGATCGCCAAATTCCTGCTGACTTCGGGTTCGACCGGCAATCCCAAGGCCGTCATCAACACCCAGCGGATGATCTGCGCCAACCAGGTGATGCTGCGCGAGACGCTGGCGTTCCTGATGGACGAGCCGCCTGTTATCGTCGACTGGCTGCCGTGGAATCACACGTTTGGCGGCAACCACAATATCGGGCTGACGCTGTTCAACGGCGGCTCGATGTATCTCGACGAGGGCAAGCCGATGCCCGGCGGCATCGAGGAGACCGTGCGCAATCTTCGCGAGATCTCGCCGACCGGTCTATTTCAACGTGCCCAAGGGCTACGAATCGCTGCTGCCGTATCTGCGCGAGGATTCCGCGCTCGCGCGCCAAATTCTTCCGCCGGCTGCATGCGATGTTCTTCTCAGGCGCTGCGCTGTCGCCATTCGTCTGGAACAGTCTCGACGAACTCGCGGTGCAGGAGACCGGCTTTCGGGTGCCGATGCTGACCGGCCTCGGCGCCACCGAAACCTCGCCGTTCTTCATGTCGGTACGCCCCGACACCAGCCGCTCCGGCCATGTCGGTCTTCCCGTGCTCGGCAACGACGCAAAGCTGCTGCCGAACAACGGCAAGCTGGAAGTGCGCGCCAAGGGGCCGAACGTCACGCCGGGTTACTGGCGCCAGCCCGAACTCACCGCGAAAGCGTTCGACGAGGAAGGTTTCTACAAATTCGGCGATGCGCTCAAGCCGGCCGATCCCGACAATTTCGACGCCGGCTTCGATTTCGACGGCCGGATTGCCGAGGATTTCAAGCTGGCCAGCGGCACCTGGGTCAGCGTCGGTCCGTTGCGGGCGCGCTTCGTCGCCGCCTGCGCGCCGCTGGTGCGCGACGTCGTCATCGCCGGCATCAACCGCGACGAATTATCGGCGCTGGTCGTGCTCGACCTCGACGGCTGCCGACTGATCAACCCAACGCTGTCCGCCCGGCGACCTCGCGCGCCGCTGCGTCCGATCCGTTGGTCCGCGCCGCGTTCCGCGAACGGTTTCAAAAGCTGCTGGCGGGCGCCACGGGTTCGTCGACCCGGATCACGCGCGCGGTGCTGCTCGATACGCCACTGTCGATCGATCGCGGCGAAGTCACCGACAAGGGCTCGATCAACCAGCGCGCGGTGCTCGAACATCGCAGCGTGCTGATCGAGACGCTCTATTCACCGACGCCGCCGGCGCAGGTGATCGCGCTGAACTGAGTTTCAAGAAAGTGTATCAGGGAGAACATCATGCAGTTGAAGGACCAGGCCGCCATCGTCACCGGTGGCGCATCCGGACTGGGCGCAGCGACCGCGCGCCGGCTCGCCGCTCAGGGCGCCAAGGTCGCGGTGTGCGACCTCAACGCCAAGCTCGCCGAAACCGTTGCCGCCGAAATCGGCGGCGTCGCCGTGGTCTGCGACGTTTCCGATGCGGCTTCGGCTGAAGCCGCCATCGCCGCGGCCGCCAAGGCGCATGGCCCGGCGCGCATCCTCGTCAACTGCGCCGGCATCGGCGTCGCCAAGCGCGTGATCGGCAAAGAGGGCCCGATGGCGCTTGACCGATTTCGACCGGGTGATCAAGGTCAATTTGATCGGCTCCTTCAACATGCTGCGGCTCGCGACCGCTGACAATGTCGAAGCTGGAGCCGCTGTCGACCGGCGAGCGCGGCGTCGTGATCTCGACCGCCTCGATCGCGGCCTATGACGGCCAGATCGGTCAATCCGCCTATTCGGCTTCCAAGGGCGGCATCGTCGCGATGACGCTGCCGATCGCGCGCGAACTGGCGCAGTTCGGCATTCGCGTGCTGACCATTGCGCCGGGACTGTTCCTCACGCCGCTATTGGCCAATTTGCCGCAGGATGCGCAGGACTCGCTCGCCGCGTCGATACCTTTCCCGCGCCGGCTCGGCCAGGCCGATGAATTCGCGCTCATTGGCATTGCATATGATCGACAATCCCTACCTGAACGGCGAAGTGGTGCGGCTCGATGCCGCGCTTCGCATGGCACCGCGCTAGGGCTATTCCATGTTCGTTCATCGCCGCGACGTGCAGATCCAGTGGGGTGATTGCGACCCCGCCAACATTGTCTACTACCCGCGCTATTTTGCGATGTTCGACGATTCGACCTCGATCATGTTCGAAGCGGCCGGCTTTTCGAAGCAGGATATCATCCACAAATACGGGCTGGTCGGCATTCCCATGGTCGATACGCGGGCGAAATTCCACATCCCCTCGACCCATGGCGATTGGATCACAATCGAAAGCCGGATCGAAAGTTTCAAGCGCTCCAGCTTCGAGGTGGTCCACAACGTGTTCAAGGGCGAGGCGCTGGCGATCGAGGCGTTCGAGACCCGTGTGCTGGTCGGCCGTCACCCGGACGACCCGGCGCGGCTGAAATCGGCGCCGATGCCGCAGGAGATCATCGAGCGGTTCATGCGGGGCTGACGAGACCCCGCATGACCTAAAGAAGGGGCTGAATTGAGCGATCCGATTTTGTTTAAGACAATAAAGGATACCTAAAGGGAGGAATGAATGAAGAAGGCACTTCTGTCCGCAGCGGCGCATCGCGGCGGCACTCGCGCTTCCGGGCTCACCGGCGCTGTCGGAGACCAACGAGATCGCGGTCGGGATTTCCATCGTCACGACCGGGCCTGCGGCGGCGCTCGGCATTCCCGAACGCAATTCGCTCGACTTCGTGGCGAAGGAAATCGGCGGCGTGCCGATCAAGGTCATCGTGCTCGATGATGGCGGCGATCCGACCACGGCGACCACCAACACGCGGCGCTTCGTCACCGAGGTCCAGGGCCGATATCATCATGGGCTCGTCGACGACGCCTTCGACGGTCGCGGTTTCCACCGTTGCGAACGAAGCTGGCATTCCGCATCTTGGCCTCGCGCCGTTCCCGATCAACGAGGCGCGCATGAAGTGGTCGGTTGCCATGCCGCAGCCGATCCCGATCATGGGCAAGGTGTTGTATGAGCACATGAAGGCGCACGCCATCAAGACCGTCGGCTATATCGGCTACTCCGATTCATACGGCGACCTCTGGGTCAACGACTTCAAGGCGCAAGCCGTGCCGCTCGGTTTGATCATGGTCGACGAAGAGCGCTTCGCGCGTCCGGACACCTCGGTCGCAGGTCAGGTGCTAAAACTCGTCGCCGCCAATCCTGATGCGATCCTCGTCGGGGCTTCCGGCACCGCGGCGGCGCTGCCGCAGACGGCGCTGCGCGAACGCGGGTACAAGGGCCTGATCTATCAGACCCATGGCGCCGCCAGCATGGACTTCATCCGCATCGCGGGTGCGGCGGCAGAGGGCGTGCTGATGACGTCGGGGCCGGTGATGGACCCCGAGGATCAACCCGACAGCGCACTGACCAAGAAACCGGGACTGGCGCTCAACAAGGTCTATGAAGCAAAGCACGGCGCCAACAGCCGCAGCCAGTTCGCCGGGCATTCCTACGACGCGTTTCTGGTTCTCGAACGCGTTATTCCGGTCGCACTGAAGAAGGCCAAGCCGGGAACGCCGGAATTTCGCGAGGCGATCCGCCAGGCGTTGCTGACCGAGCGCGACATCGCCGCAAGCCAGGGCGTCTATAACTTCACCGAAAAGGATCGCTACGGCCTCGACGACCGCTCGCGCATTCTCCTGACGGTGAAGGACGGCAAATACGTGCTGGCGAAGTAGGACGGGCGATTGCCTGCAATGTTGAAGTGTCAGCCGGCCTCCTCACGGAGGTCGGCCTAGACCGCGCTCGCCTTCGTGCTGGAAGCCGAGATAGCTGGCGGCGACCGCGCTGGTTCGTTGCGATATCGCGGGCCGATCCGTCCAGGATGAACTGGCCGAGCTCCATCACATAGGCGCGGTCGGCGATCTTCAGCGCGGCCTGGGCGTTCTGCTCGACCAGCAGCACCGAGACGCCGGCGGCGCGCAGCTCGCCGATGGTGCGGAAGATGTCGGCGACGATGATCGGCGCCAGCCCAAGGCTCGGCTCGTCCAGCATCAGAAGTTTCGGCGCGCCCATCAAGGCGCGGCCCATCGCCAGCATCTGCTGCTCGCCGCCGGAGAGCGTGCCGGCCAGCTGCTTGCGCCGCTCCTTCAGCCGCGGAAACAGCGTGTAGACCCGCTCGAACGATTTCGCGCGCCGTTGCCTTTGGAATCCGGAAGGCGCCGAGCTGCAAGATTGTCCTCGACATTCATGGTGCCGAACAATTCGCGATGTTCGGGCACGAGGCTGAGGCCCGCGGCGACGCGATCCTCGATATCGAGCGGCGCCATGTCCTGGCCTGCAAAAGCGGCAAGACCCTTCAGCGGCAGGATGCCCATGATGGCGTTCAACAGCGTGGTCTTGCCGGCGCCGTTGGCACCGATGATGGTGACGATCTCGTTGCTGGCTACCTCGAGCGACACCGAGCGCACCGCCTCGACCTTGCCATAGGCGACGTGCACGTCGCTGACCTTCAGAGCGCGCTCATGTGGTGGCTCCGAGATAGGCCTTGATCACGTCGGGATTGGTCTTGATCGCGCTCAGGCGTGCCCTCGGCGATCTTGGTGCCGAAATCGAGCACCACGACGCGGTCGGCGAGATCCATCACAAAGCCCATGTCGTGCTCGACCAGCAGCACCGACATGCCGCCGTCGCGCAACTGGCGCAGCAGCGCCGCGAGGCGCTGCTTCTCCATGTGGCGCAGTCCCGCGGCGGGCTCGTCGAGCAGCAGCAGCAGCGGATCGACGCACAGCGCGCGCGCGATCTCGACGATGCGCTGCTGGCCGAGCGACAGGCTGCCAGCCAGCTGCGTCGATCTGGTCGCCGAGGCCGACGCGCTCGATCTGGCGCGCGGCTTCCGCCAGCAACCTGGCTTCGTCGGCGCGGTCGAGCCGGAACATGCTGGCGATCGCGCCGGCATGCCCGCGCAGATGGGCGCCGATCGCGACGTTCTCCAGCACGGTCATGTCGGGCACCAGCTTGACGTGCTGGAAGGTTCTGGCGACGCCGAGCTTGACGACCTCCTGCGGCGGCGCGTTGTCGACCTTGTTGCCGAGCACGGAGATCGCGCCGCCGGTCGATGTCAGCACGCCGGTGATCAGGTTGAAGGTCGTGCTCTTGCCGGCGCCGTTGGGGCCGATCAGGGCGACGATCTCGCGGGCCTGGACGTCGAAAGAGACGTCGTTGACGGCGATGACGCCGCCGAACTGCTTGCGCGCCTTGTCGATGTGCAGCAGCACCGACGGCAGTCGACGGCGCCCGCTCGCGCGCCGGCAAGGTCAGCGACGTATCCGGGATCTTGCGGCCCGGCTTGATCGGCAATCGCGCCATCAGCCAGGGCCAGACGCCGGTCGGCGCCAGCTGCAGCAGGCACGACCAGCAGGATGCCGAACACGATGGTCTCGAGCTGGCTCTGGCCGCCGAAAATATAGCGGCAGATAGCTCTGCAGGACCTCCTTCAGGATCACCACGATGCCGGCGCCGAGCACCGCGCCCCAGACATAGCCGGCGCCGCCGACGACGGCGATGAACAGATATTCGATGCCGGCCTGCGCGCCGAACGGTGTCGGATTGGCGGCGCGCTGGAAATGCGCATAGAGCCAGCCGGACAGGCCGGCCAGCACCGCCGCATAGATGAACACCAGAAGCTTCGCGCGCGCGGCGTCTGCACGCCGAACGCTTCGCCGGCGACATGCGCCGCGCCGCAGCGCGCGGATGGCGCGGCCGGTGCGGGAGTCCAGGAGGTTCATGGTCAGGAGCGCCGAGATCAGCACCGCGATCCAGATCGCGAAATAGATCGTGCCGGGATCGAGCATCCTGCAGCATGAACCGATGGTCAGCGGCGGAATGCCGGAGATGCCGTCATTGCGGCCGAGGAATTCGAGCTTGCTGAACAGATAAAACAGGCCGATGCCCCAGGCGATGGTGCCGAGCGGCAGATAGTGGCCGGACAGCCGCACCGTGACGATGCCGAGCAGCACGGCCGCGATGCCGCTGACCAGCAGCGACAGCGGCAGCGTCAGCCATGGCGACAAGCCGTAGGCGGTGGTCAGCACCGCCGTGGTGTAGGCGCCGAAGCCCGCAAAACGCGGCCTGGCCGAACGACGTAAGCCCGCCGACGCCGGTCAGCAGCACCAGCCCCATCGCCACCAGCGCGGCGAGGCCGATATTGTCCAGCAGCACGATCCAGAACGGCGGGACGCCCGGGATGAACGGGATCGCCGCCATGACGATGGCAAAGATGATGAGGGAAGCCGCTGCGTCATCGCGATCAATCCTTCTCTTCCTCGACCGCGGGCGCTGCGAGCGAGCGCAGCACCAGCACGGGAAGGATCAGCGTGAAGACGATGACCTCCTTGAAATTACTGGCATAGAACGAGGAGAAGGCTTCGACGCTGCCGACGATCAACGCCGCGACCGCGGTCGAGCGGATAGCTCACGAGGCCGCCGATGATGGCGGCGATAAAACCTTTCAGGCCGATCAGGAAGCCGGTGTCGTAGTAGAGCGTCGTGATCGGCACGATCAGGATTCCCGAGATCGCGCCGATCACGGAGGCGAGCAGGAATGCGATCTGTCCCGACAGCGTGGTGCGGATGCCGACGAGGCGGGCGCCGAGGCGATTGACGGCGGTGGCGCGCAGCGCCTTGCCCATCAGCGTGAAGCCGAAGAACAGCCATAGCGCCGATGATGAAGGCGATCGGTCAGGCCATAGACCGCGATGCTCTGGCCGGTGAAGCGCAGCGGCCCCATCGGTCAGCGCTGCGTTCGACAGCGCCGGGCCGCGCAGGCCCTTCGGCGCCGAAGAACACCAGCCCGAGGCCCTGCAGCGCGAGGTGGCAGCCGACCGAGGCGATCAAGCAGCACCAGCACCGATGTGTGCGCGATCGGCTGAAACGCGATGCGATAGAGGAACAGTCCGATCGCCGCGACGATCAGCAGCGACAGCGCGATATTGACCGCAATCGGGGTCTTGGGGCCGGCGAGCCCATAGGTCAGGGCCAGGATGGCAACCGGCAGGACGATGTTGATCGCGGTCGAGCGCGCCACCAGCTTGAGGCGTAGCGACCGGCGTGCCGGCAAACAGGTCGAGGCCGAAGGCCACCACGCCCATCGCCACCGCCAGTCGCGCGGTGCCCGGCACCTGGCCGGTTGCCAGCATGGCGTAGCTCAGCGCCCCATAGGTGACGAATTCGCCCTGCGGGATCAGGATCACGCGGGTGACGGCAAACACCAGCACCAGTTGCAAGCCCGAGCAACGCCATAGATCGCGCCATTGGTGATGCCGTCCTGCAGCAGGAACAGCATGATCGTCGTATTCAAGACCTGGCGCTCCCCTCACGCGTCGATCCGGTTTCGACCCCTGGGGCCTGCCGGCAAGTCCGATATCGGCAGTTGAAAGCTGCCAATATTTGAGTATAATTTATAACAATTATCAAATATAATCTCAAGGCCCGAACCGTTGGCGGGACCTTATTACCGGGATTGCGAGCCTCGATCGATGACAGTTTCAGGCGGCCACCGACGCCGTCAAGCCTTCCCGTTCCAATGGCAAGGAAATGCGTCGACGGGCGGGTGAAAATGACCGCCCTGCAAATGGGTGAACTGTCCGACCTGCTCGGCTACTCGCTCAAGCGCGCGCAGTTGAAGGTGTTCGAGGATTTCCTGCGCTGCGTCGCGCCGCTGCAGCTGACGCCGGCGCAATTCTCGGTGTTGTTGCTGCTCGACAGGAATCCCGGCCGCAACCAGACCGAGATCGCCAATACGCTCGGCATCCTGCAGACCGAATTTCGTCGCGATGCTCGACGCCTGGAGAGCCGCGACCTCTGCACGCGGATGCGTTCGACCAACGATCGCCGCTCCCACATCCTGATGTTGACCGAGAAGGGTCGGGCTGTGCTGGCGCGCGCCAAGAAGCTCGTCGCCACCAAGCACGAAGCGCGTCTCAACGAACTGTTGGGTCCCACCGGCCGCGTCGCGTTGCTCGAGATGCTGTCGAAGATCGCCGGCGAGTTTTGACGCCCGCCAGCTTCGTCACGATCAAGCCGCGACGATGCGGCCCGGGCCGGCTTCGCCTCATGCCCCAACAGGAACAGCCGCTCGACCTCGCTGGCGGGAAGCGGCCGGCTGAACAGGAAGCCCTGCATCTCCGTGCATCCTTCGGACGCAATCCTGGCGTTGTTGCAGAAAGGACGTGTCGCTTCTCATTGAAGACGACAATCCCAAGCGACAGATGATTGATCGCCTCTTCGAGCCGCTCACTCAAGTGAGCTGGCTCGGGATGGATGGCACCCGCAGCTGAATCCGCCATTTCCGTGTTCCCCTGCCGCTATTTGCGGCACCCCGGCAATAAGGAGGGGCCATTGAAGGGTTGTCAGGCTGGTGAATTGCATCTTTGATAGGCTGGAAATGCCTCCGGGTTCCGTCGAACGTCCTCAACAAAGCGTTAATGTTTTGCCAGGCAGCCAATAGGGAATCGGAGCGGACCTGAGGCGGACTCCACCAGGATCACCCTGACATCGTTGACATTGGTGAGCGTCGGACCGGTCAGCAGCAGATCGCCGGTTGCCGCAAAGAACGCGGTGGCGTCGTTGTTGTCCAAATAGGCCTCGGGATCGAGGCCAAGCGATTTCATCTTGGCAAACGTGCTCTGGTCGATCACGGCGCCGGCGGGATCGCTCGCGCTGCCGGCGCCGCCGTCGGCTCCATCGGTATCGCCGGCCAGCGCCGAAATATCAGGCGTCTCCTTGAGCAGGTCCGCCAGCGCCAGGGCATATTCCTGGTTGGGGCCGCCGCGACCCTGGCCGCGCACGGTCACCGTGAGTTCCGCCGCCCGACAGGATCGCGAGGCGCCTGCCTTCGCGGCGCGCCTTCAGCGCCAGTTGGGCGTGGGCGGCCGCGACGTCGCGCGCCTCGCCTTCGAGATCGGCGCCGAGATCGATGACGGCGTAACCTGCATCGCTGGCCACCTTGATCGCCGCATCCAGTGAGGCCTTTGGTTTCGCAATCAGCTCGAATTGCGCCACGGCTGAACGCAGGATCGCCGGGCTTGCAGCTTTCGTTCCTGGAATCGTCCAGCGCGCGACGAACGGCGTCGTCGATCGCAAGATTGTACTTTGCGACGAGAGCGCGGGCGTCGGCCAGCGTGGTCGGATCCGGTACCGTCGGCCCCGATGCGATCGCGGATGGATCGTCGTGCAGGACGTCCGAGATCGCCAGCGTCACGATTTCGGCGGCGTGGCTGCCGGCGCGCGCCAGCCGGCCACCTTTGATGCGCGACAAATGCTTGCGCACGGTGTTGATCTCGCCGATCGGCGCGCCGGAGCGCAACAGCGCCCGTGTCACCTGTTGTTTCTGCGTGAATGAAATGCCTTCGACCGGCGCGATCCAGTTCGCCGACCCGCCACCCGACAGCAGCACCAGCAGGAGATCGTCGGCGGTTGCTTCCGCGGCGAGACGCAGCGTGTCGTCGGCGGCCTTCAGTCCGGCCTCGTCGGGCGCAGGATGGCCGGCTTCGACCACCCTGATCCCGCCGCGTCGGCACGCCGTGGCCGTGACGGGTGGTCGCAATGCCGGTCAGGCGCGCCGGGTCGAGCGCCAGCGTATCGAGATAATGCCGCTCCGCCGCCGCCGCCATCGCCGCAGCGCCCTTGCCGGCGGCGAGGCAGATCACCCGCCCTTTGGGCGCGGGGCCGAGATGCGCCGACAGCACGACATCGGGATGCGCGGCAGCGACGGCCGCGTCAAAGATCGTACGCAGGAGGGGGTCGTCGGTCGGTCATCTGGTTTCACTAGAGCCAGCGATTTTTCGGACGGGAGACCCGTTATCCATCCAATCGCTGCAAAGAAAACCCGCGGGCAGGCCGCGGGGGTCAATGTTAGATCCGTTATGAGCCGATCGGATATCCCGATGGCTAGCCGCCAACGTCGCCGCTGATGATCTCGCCGAACAGATCCCAGTTTTCGCCCTTGAACTTCATGAGCTGAAGCTGCGAGATCGGTGCGAAGTCGGTGGCGCTGGTCTTGACCTTTGATGCCCGGCAGCAGGCCGCCGAGCTCCAGGTCCGTTGATGCTGGCCGCCTGCTTCATGATGTTCGCCCGCGTGAGGTCGTCGCCGCAGGCCTTCAGCACATGGACGAGGCCCTGCGCGACCGTGTAGCCGTACATCACCGAGAGATCGACCCTGTTGGCTTCGGGGAAATACTCTGGCGAGGAACTCGTCGAACGCCTTCATGCCGGCATCGTCCTTCCACTGCGGATCGGACGTATCCTTCAGGTAGGCGGACGAGATGATGCCCTGCGCATTCTCGAAGCCGGCCGGTTTCATCACGCTGCCGATCGAGGCGGAGACGTTGTTGAGGAAGTGCAGCGGCTTCCAGTCGATCTCGGCCATCTTCTTGATCGCCTGCGCCGCGAATTTCGGCGTGGTGACGTTGAAGAAGACGTCGGCGCTGGTCGACTTCAGCTTGACGATATTCGAATCGATGGTCGGCTGCGTGGTTTCGTAGCTTTCCTCGGCAACGATCATCGAGGCTGCCTTGGCGCCGAGGCCGTCCTTCAGGCCTTTGACGTAGTCTTTGCCGTAATCGTCGTTCTGATAGAGGATGGCGATCTTGGCGTCCGGCTTGTTCCTTCAGAATGTACTTTGCGTAGATGCGGGATCTCGCTCTGGTAGTTGGGCTGCCAGCCCATGGTCCAGGGGAATTCCTCGGGATCGTTCCACTTGGTGGCGCCGGTGGCGACGAACAGCTGCGGCACCTTCTTCGTATTCATGTATTTCTGGATCGCCGAATTCGGCGGCGTGCCGAGCGGATTGAAGATGAAGAGGACCTCGTCGCTCTCGACCAGCTTGCGGGCCTGCTCGACCGTCTTCGGCGGGCTGTAGGCGTCGTCATAGCTGATGAAGTTGATCTTGCGGCCGTTGATGCCGCCTTCGGCATTGATCTTGCTTGAAGTAGGCCTCTTCGGTCTTGCCGATCACGCCGTAGGCGGAAGCCGGTCCGCTATAGGGCATGATGTTGCCGATCTTGATTTCGGTGTCGGTGGCGCCGGTGTCGTATTTCTTTTGCGCAAGTGCGCCGCTGCTGGTGGCGGCAAGCAATGCGAGGGCAGCCGAAAAGGCCCCCAATCGCAAATTGATAGCAGGCATTTTGATCTCCCTGGGACCACGATGGAATGTGTCGTTCTTTTTGACGTGGAGCACTTGGCGGCTGTTGGCGGCATTGAATACCTTTCGGTCGCGCCGGGCAACAAAAGCCCCCGCGACGAGTGTCGCAGGGGGCGGTCTTTAGTCTGATGTCCCGGGCGAACTGCCCGTGACGCGGAATATTAATTACTGAGTTCGCCGCTGATGATGTCGCCGAACAGCTCCCATTTCTCGCCCTTGAACCGCTGCATCTGCAGCTGCTCGATCGGGGCGAAGTCGGTGGCCGTGGTGGTGATCTTGACGCCGGGCAGCAGCGTATCGGGCGCGAAAGTCCTTCAGGCTCGCGGCCTGCTTCATGACGTTGGCGCGGGTGAGATCGTCGCCGCACATCTCCAGCACCTTCACCATGGTCTGCGCCACGCCGTAGCCATAGACCACGGAGCCGTCGAGCTTGTTGCCTTCGGGAAAATACTTCTCGAGGAAGGCGAAGAACTTCTTCATGCCGGGATCGTTGTCCCACTGCGGATCCGCGCCGTCCTTGGCGTAGGCGGCCGAGAGAATGCCTTGCGCATTCTCGAAGCCCGCCGGCTTGATCACGCTGCCGACGGAAGCCGAGACGTTGGAGACGATGTGCATCGGCTTCCATTCGATCTCGGCGATCTTCTTGATCGCCTGGGCGGCGAATTTCGGCGTCGTGATGCTGATGAAGACGTCGGCGCCGGTGGCCTTCAGCTTGACGATGTGATTGTCGATCGTCGGCTCCGAAGGTCTCGTAGCTTTCCTCGGCGACGATCATCGACGCCTTGGCGCCGAGGCCGTCCTTCAGGCCCTTGAGGTAATCCTTACCGAAGTCGTCGTTCTGGTACATGATGGCGATCTTGCCGTCCGGCTTTTCCTTCATCAGGAACTTGGCGTAGATGCGCGCTTCGCTCTGGTAGCTGGGCTGCCAGCCGATGGTCCAGGGAAGTCCTTCGGATCGTTCCACTTGGTGGCGCCGGTGGCGACGAACAGCTGCGGCACCTTCTTCGAATTGAGATATTTCTGGATCGCGCTGTTGGACGGCGTGCCGAGCGGATTGAACAACACCAGCACCTCGTCGCTCTCGACCAGCTTGCGCGCCTGCTCGACGCGCCTTCGGCGGGCTGTAGCCGTCGTCATAGCTGACGAAATTGATCTTGCGGCCGTTGATGCCGCCCTCGGCGTTGATCTTCTTGAAATAGGCCTCTTCGGTCTTGCCGATCACGCCATAGGCGGACGCCGGTCCGCTATAGGGCATGATGTTGCCGATCTTGATTTCGGTATCGCTCGCGCCGGTGTCGTATTTCTTCTGGGCGAGGGCGCTGCCGCTGATGGCAACGGAGGCGATGAGCGCCGTCGAGAATGCGGCGCTTCTTGTTGTTGGTCTTGAAAGCATCATTACTCCTGGGTTCGGGTTTGAGGTTAGTTCTTCCTGAGTTTGCCGATCAGTTGCTGGGCAACAATGGCGACCTGCCTTGCGCCGTGCGGCACGAGGAAGATGACAAGGAACAGCAGGACGCCGAACACCGCGCCGGAGAGGCCCTTGGAAATTCCTCTCCGCGATGTTCGGCACGAAGATGATGAAGGCGGAGCCGACGATCGATCCCGGCAGCCAGCCGACGCCGCCGACGACCATGCCGAGGAACAGCGCGATCGCGAGCACGATGGTGTAGCCGTCGGGCGCCACGAACTGCACCGCGATGGCGCCGAGGCCGCCGGCGACGCCGGTGATGCCGGCGCTGACGCCGAACGCCAGCGTCTTGTACAGCGCGACGTCGACGCCCATCGCGGAGGCCGCGATCTCGTTGTCGCGGATCGCCATGAACGCGCGCCCCGATCGCGAGCTGCAGCAGATTGACCGAGGCGAGATAGATCCCGATCGTGATCACCAGCGTGAAGTAATACAGCCACATATCCTGCGACATCGGCAGGCCGAACGGCGCGTCCGGCTTGGTCACGACGAGGCCCTGCACGCCGCCGGTCCAATGCTCGAAGAAGCCGAGTTTGAGGATCTGCGGCATCGCCGTGGCTAGTGCGAAAGGTCGCCAGCGCCAGGTAGACGCCGGAGAGGCGCAGCGCCGGCTGGCCGAACAGGAAGCCGAACGCAAAGCAGATGATGCCCGCGATCGGCAGCGTCAGCGCGTAGTTCATGTTGGCGTGTTCCATCAGGATCGCCGACGTGTAGGCGCCGACCGCGTAGAACGCGCTCTGGCCGAGCGAGAACTGGCCCGCAGCCGCCGGTCAGGATGTTCAGCGCCAGAACCGCCAGGCCGTAGATCAGGAGCATCGTCATCTGGAAGATGATGAAGTTCTTGACGAACAGCGGCACGATGAGCAGCAGCGCCAGCATCGCAAGCGAGGTGCCGTAGCCGAGCGTCATGGCTCGCTTCGGAACAGCCTCGACGGCCGGGGCTTCGGTGACGACGTCTTCGACAGCGCTCATGATCAAACTCGCTTCACGATGGGCCGGCCAAACAGGCCGGCGGGCTTGACGACCAATACGGTGATGATCAGCGCAAGCGCGATCGGCAGTTTCAACTCGTTACCGACGCCCGGGAATGTAGGTCCCGGCGAGATTCTCGAACACGCCGACCAGGAAGCCGCCGACCACGGCGCCGAGCGGCTGAAGTCAGGCCGCCGAGCACGGCCGCGGCAAAGCCGTAGATCAGCACGCCCAGCATCATGTTGGGCTCCAGAACACCACCGGCGCGATCAGGATGCCGGCGATCGCAGCCGATGGCGGACGCCATGCCCCAGCCGAGCGCGATCATCCAGCGAGGTGTTGATGCCGACCAGCCGCGCCGATTCAGGCAGCGCGGCGGCGGCCCGCATCGCAAGGCCCGATCCGGGTGTACTGGAAGAACAGGAACAGGCAGGATCAGCAGCAGCACGGTGACGCCGATCATGCCGGCCTGGTGGGTCGAGATCAGCTGGCTGCCGAGGAAGGGCGAGGATCCGAACGGCGTCGGATACTGCTTGATCGTGAAGTCCCAGATCAGGCCGGCGACGCTGTTGATGATCGCAAACAGCGCGATGAAGCCGGCGACGTTGGTCAGGATCGGCGCCTTGGCGAGCGGCTTGAACAGCAGCCGCTCGATGGCGATGCCGCCGGCGAAGGAAAACGCCAGCGTGATCAGGAACGCGCCACCAATAGGGCACGCCCCATTGCATCAGCTGCCAGGACACGAAGGTCGAGAACATCGCCATTTCGCCCTGGGCGAAATTCAGATGGTCGATCGCCTGGTAGATCATCACGACCGCGAGCGCCATACAGGCATAGATCGCGCCTGTGGCGATGCCGGCCAGGACTTGGTTGGTAAACAGCTCCATGGCCGCGCTCCTCAATAGCCCAGATAGGATTTGCGGATGTCTTCGTTGTTCGCGATGTCGCTGGCGTTGCCCGACATCACGATCCGTCCGGTTTCGATCACATAGGCCTTGTCGGCGAGTTCCAGCGCCAGCTGCGCGTTCTGCTCCACCACCAGGATGGTGACCTTGTCCTCGCGGTTGATCTTGCCGAGGATCTTGAACAGGTCGCGCACGATCAGCGGCGCGAGGCCGAACGACGGCTCGTCCAGCAGCATCAGCCGCGGGCGCAGCATCAGCGCGCGGGCCACCGCGAGCATCTGCTGCTCGCCGCCCGAAAGCGTGCCGGCCTGCTGGGTGTAGCGCTGCTTCAGCACCGGGAAGTGCTCGTACATGCGCTCGATGTCGGCGACGACGCCAGCCTTGTCGTTGCGGGTGATGGCGCCGAGCTGCAGGTTCTCCTCCACCGTCATGGTGGTGAAGGTGCCGCGGCCCTGCGGCACATGCGCGATGCCGAGACGGACGACGTTTTCGGTCGAGCGGCCGGTGAGCGGCTTGCCCTCGAATTCGATCGCGCCGGTCGAGCGCACCATGTTGCAGATCGCCGCGCAAGGTGGTGGTCTTGCCGGCGCCGTTGGCGCCGAGCAGCGTGGTCAGGCTGCCTTCGTTGAGGGCGAAGCGAGAGGCCGTGAAGCGCCTGGACCTGGCCGTAATAGGCGCCGCAAATCCTTGACGTTGAGCATCGCGGTCATTGGTCCTTGCTCCCCAGATAGGCCTTGATGACATCCGGGTCGGCCTGAACCTGGGCCGGTGTTCCCTCGGCGAGCTTGCGGCCGAAGTTGAGTGCGACGACGTGGTCGGCGATCGACATCACCAGACCCATGTGATGCTCGACCAGCAGCACGGTCATGTGGCGGTCGTCGCGAATGCGGCGGATCAGATCGCCGAGCACGTGGACTTCTTCGTGGTTGAGACCGCCGGCGGGTTCGTCGAGCAGCAGGATCTTCGGATCGGCGGCCAGCGCGCGCGCCAGCTCGACGCGTTTCTGGGTGCCGAAGGGCAGGCCGGACACCGTGGTATGGGCGACGTCTTCGAGGTCGAGATAGGCGAGGATCTCATGGACCTTCTTGTTGACGTCGGCCTCGCCGCGGCGAACCCAGGCGAGCTTCAGCGAGTCCGAGACGATGTCGCTCGAGGTGCGCGCGTGGGTGCCGACACGAACGTTGTCCATCACCGAGAGATTGGGAAACAGCGCCACGTTCTGGAAGGTGCGGCCGATGCCGATTTCGGCGATCCGGTGCGGCGGGCGCGTCAGGATGCTCGCGCCTTCCATCAGGATATCGCCGGAACTCGGCTGATAGAGTCTTGAGAGGCAATTGAACAGCGTGGTCTTGCCGGCGCCGTTCGGTCCGATCAGGCCGAGGATTGCGCCCTTATGCATGTCGAAGGACACGCCATTCAGCGCGATGATGCCGCCGAACACGACGCTGACGTCGCGAACCGCAAGCAGGGGAGAATTTCCCTGCGCGAGCTGTGCCTGCGTCATCTCGTCCCGCCCGTACGATTCACGGAGCGGGAATGACCGCGCGAACAACCGCGCCGGTCATGATGAAGGCTACCTGATCCCCTCGGCCACACGTGCAACTTTCCCTCCTGCTTTCAACTTCTTGCTTTCTTCTTTTTGGATTGCGGGGCTACGCCGCCCAGCGCCGCCTCGATGTTCCTTACCATCGCCACAAGGCGAGGTCCAATATCGTTGCGCAACCGATCTTCCGTGAAGCGGAATGCGGGCGCGCCACAATTGAAGGCATACGGCCCGGTTCCGTCATTCAGCTTGAGCGCGACGCCGACCGCAGCCACATCGTCCTGCCATTCGCCGGCGGAAATGGTAAATCCGTGCCGCGCCACCGTCTCGCCGGCGCGCTCGATGCCGTCGCGCATCCGGGCCCAGCGGCTGCCGTAATGCTCGCGCAGTTCGCGCAATAAAGAGGCGCGCGTCCTCCGGCGGCAGCGCCCAGATGTAGGCGCGGCCCATCGCGGTGGTCGCGATAGGTATTCGCGAACCGACGTCGAGCTGCACGCCGAGCGTCAGCCCGTTACGGCTCTGGCCGAAATAGATCATGCTGTGACGGTCGCGGCCGCCGACCGCAACCGCGCCGCCGGTCTCGCGCATCACCTCTTCACGATAGGGTTCGGACAGATGCCGAACGCCGAGATTGGCCAAGCGCGGCATACCCCAGGGCCATGGCTGATGGCGCGAGCTGATACTTTTCGAACCGCGGAACGGGTGTAAGATAGCCCAGCTTGGTCAAGGTGTAGGTCAGCCGGGAAATGGTTGGCTTCGGCAAATTAGTACGGGCAGCGATCTCTTGATTGCCAAGAAGCCCGTCGTTGGGATGGAATGCGCGCAACACATCAAGTCCGCGAGAAAGCGCGACGACGAAGCTGCGATCTGTCGCCACTTTCTTCCCTGGACGTTTCATTGCCTGCTGCTGTGCCGAGCTCGTTGACAAGGGACGTGCTTCAAAATAACCCTCCCTGTCAAGATGTGGAATTTAATTTCGCAGTGCGAAATCAGCAAAATGCCGTAGCTACTCAACGCAAGTTCAGGCAGCAATCCAAGAACAAGGATCAAGGGAGAGTCCCGTGAACGAAGTCGTAAAACTCGAACGTCATGACGCCATCGCCATCGTCACGGTCAACAGCCCTCCGGTAAACGCGCTCAGCGCCGCGGTGCGCGGCGGCATCTTCGAATGCATGAAGAGCGCGATCGCCGATCGCGGAAGTGAAGGCGATCGTGCTGACCTGCGGCGGCCGCACCTTCATCGCCGGCGCCGACATCACCGAATTCGGCAAGCCGCCGAAGCCCCCGGCCTGCATGAAGTGCTGACCGCGATGGAGAACTCGCCGAAGCCGATCATTGCCGCCATTCACGGCACCGCGCTCGGTGGCGGTCTCGAAGTAGCCCTGGCCTGCCACTATCGCGTGCGCGACCAAGGAAGCCAAGCTCGGCCTGCCCGAAGTGAAGCTCGGCCTGCTGCCGGGCGCCGGCGGTACCCAGCGCCTGCCGCGCGCGATCGGTCCCGAAATGGCGGTCAAGATGATCGTCAGCGGCGATCCGATCAGTGCCGCCGATGCGCTGAAGAACGGCCTGATCGAGGAGATCGTCGAGGGACCGGCGTCGGGCGGCGAGGCCTTTGCCCGCAAGGTGCTGGCGGAGAAGCGCCCGCTGCGCAAGCTGCGCGACGACGACTCGAAGCTCGCCGCGGCGAAAGCCGATATTTCGATCTTCACCAACGCGGTCGCAGCCCTCACCAAGAAGGCGCGCGGGCTGGAAGCGCCGTTTGCCGCAGCGGATGCCGTGTCGCGCCGCGATCGAACTGCCGTTCGACGAGGGGTTGAAGAAGGAGCGCGAAGGTTTCTCTGAAGCTGGTGTCGAGCGACCAGTCGAAGGCGCAGCGTTATGCCTTCTTCTCCGAGCGTGAAGCCGCCAAGATCGCCGGCGTTCCCGATGGAACCAAAGCCGCGCAATGTCGAGCGCGTCGCCATCATCGGCGCCGGCACCATGGGCGGCGGTATCGCGATGTCGTTCGCCAATGCCGGTATCCCCGTGACGCTGATCGAGACCGGCGAAGAGCAGCTCAAGCGCGGCATGGGCGTGATGCAGAAGAATTATGAGGCGACCGCCGCGCGCGGCGGCATCCCGGCGGATGCCCCGGCCAAGCGCATGGGCCTGATCACGGGCGTGGTCGGCCTGGAGAACGTCAAGGACGCTGACCTTGTGATCGAAGCCGTGTTCGAAACCATGGCGGTCAAGAAGGAGGTGTTCGCCGGCGCTCGACAAGTTTGCAAAACCCGGCGCGGTGCTCGCCTCCAACACCTCCTACCTCAACATCGACGAGATCGCGAAGGTGACCAGCCGTCCGCAGGACGTGCTCGGCATGCACTTCTTCTCGCCCGGCAAACGTCATGAAACTGTGCGAGATCGTGCGCGCGGAGAAGACCGCGCCGGATGCGCTGACGACCGCGGTCTCGATCGCCCGCAAGATCGCCAAGGTTCCGGCGGTGGTCGGCGTCTGCGACGGCTTCGTCGGCAACCGCATGCTGGCGCAGCGCGGCAAGCAGTCGGAAAAGCTGTTGTTCGAAGGCGCATTGCCGCAGCAGGTCGACGCCGTGGTGACCAAGTTCGGCATGCCGATGGGTCCGTTCGCGATGGGGCGATCTGGCCGGCCTCGATATCGGCTGGCGCTCGCGCAAGGACCGCGGCATCAAGTCGGAAATCGCCGACGCGCTGTGCGAAGCCGGCCGCTTCGGCCAGAAGACCGGCAAGGGCTATTACAAGTATGAAGGCGGTCTCGCGTTCGCCGCTGCCCGATCCGGAAGTCGAGAAGCTGATCGCCGAGACCCTGCAGCGCCTCGGCCGCAAGCCGCGCGTGGTCAGCGACGACGAAATCCTCGAGCGCATGATGTACCCGATGATCAACGAGGGTGCGCGCGATCCTCGAAGAGGGCATCGCGGCGCGTCCGAGCGATATCGACGTGATCTGGCTCTATGGCTATGGCTGGCCGATCTACCGCGGCGGCCCGATGTTCTATGCCGACCAGGTCGGGCTGAAGCACATCGCCGACCGGCTGTCCTACTACGCCAAGGAGACCAACGATCCCTCGCTCGAACCGGCGCCGCTGCTCAAGCGTCTCGCCGCGGAAGGCAAAGACGCTTTGCGTCGCTGGCACAGGCCGTCGAAAGCGGCTTGATGGGATTGGAAAGATGCCGTGTCCCCGCGCACAGTCCACCTCTCCCACCGGGACGGTCGGATCACTCCTGCGGTCGGGTGAGGAGTCACGGACATCGATAGACCGTACCCGCTCACCTCCAGCCCTCTCCCCATGGGAGAAGGGGCGCACCGATCTGAGAAGCTGCAAAATGCACCCCGGCGAAAAATTTTATCCGGAAGGCGTTCGCTGGGACGATCCGATCGCGCGCGGCACGCTGCCCGACCTGTTGTCGGCAGCGGCCAGCGAGTTCGGCGCGCGGCCCGCGATCGAATTCCGCGACCGGCCGATCAGCTATACCGAGCTCGAAGCCCTGGTGGAGACGGCGGCTAGCGCCTTCCTGCGCGCCGGCTACGGCAAGGATACATTCGGTCGCGCTGTTCCTCGGCAATTCGCCCGATCATCCCGTCAATTTCTTCGGCGCGCTGAAGGCCGGCGCCCGCATCGTGCATCTGTCGCCCGCTCGACGGCGAGATCGCGCTGTCGCACAAGCTCTCGGACTCCGGCGCGCGCGTGCTCGTCACCAGCAATCTGTCGGCGCTGTTGCCGACCGCGCTGAAGTTCCTCGACAAGGGCCTGCTCGACCGGCTGATCGTTTGCGAGGACGATGATTGGGGCAAGGTCGGCACGCCGCAGACGACGCTGCCGGATAACCCCGCGATCATCACCTACAAGCAATTCGCCGACGGCGCGACAAAGCCCGCGCAATGGCCGCAGATCGCGCGCCGACGACGTCGCGCTGCTGCAATATACCGGCGGCACCACGGGCCTGCCGAAGGGCGCCATGCTCAGCCACGGCAATCTGACCGTCGGCGGTGTCGATCTACGACGTCTGGGGCAAGCCGGCGCGCGCCGAGCGCAACGCGATCGAACGCGTGATCTGCGTGCTGCCGCTGTTCCATATCTTCGCGCTGACGGTGGTGCTGCTGTCCTCGATCCGGCGCGGCAACCTGATCTCGCTGCACCAGCGCTTCGACGTCGAGGCCGTGATGCGCGACATCGAAGTCAAGCGCGCCACCGCATTTCCCGGCGTGCCCGACGATGTGGATCGCGATCGCCGTCGCTGCCCGATCTCGACAAGCGCGATCTCTCGTCGCTGGTCAGCTGCGGCTCCGGCGGCGCGCCGCTGCCGGTCGAGGTCGCAAGAATCTTCGAGCGCAAGGTCGGCATGAAGCTGAAGAGCGGCTGGGGCATGACCGAGACCTGCTCGCCCGGCACCGCGCATCCGAAGGAAGGACCGGACAAGCCGGGTTCGATCGGGCTGATGCTGCCCGGGATCGAGATGGACGTGGTGTCGCTCGAGGACCCGACGAAGTTGATGCCGGTCGGCGAAGTCGGCGAAATCCGCATCCGCGGCCCGAACGTCACCAAGGGCTACTGGAACCGGCCGCAGGAAACCGCGGAAGCCTTCGTCGGCGACCGCTTCCTGACCGGCGACATCGGCTACATGGATGCGCGACGGCTATTTCTATCTGGTCGACCGCAAGAAGGACATGATCATCTCCGGCGGCTTCAACGTCTATCCGCAGATGATCGAGCAGGCGATCTATACCCATCCCGCCGTGCAGGAAGTGATCGTGATCGGCATCGTCGGACGATTACCGCGGCGAGGCCGGCGAAAGCCTTCATCAAGCTGCGGGCGGATGCGCAAACCGTTCACGCTGGACGAGTTGCGCGCCTTCCTCACCGGCAAGCTCGGCAAGCACGAACTTCCGGCGGCGGTCGATTTCGTCGATGAATTGCCGCGCACGCCGGTCGGCAAGCTTTCGCGCCACGAATTGCGTCTGCAGCAACCTCGCCGCAGGCCGCCCAACCCAAGCAACGGTCAGCTCAGTAGAGATTTCGTGTAATTCGAATTCGTTCGCTCACAGGAGGATCCGATGGATCTCGGCTTTCAGCAAGGAAGAAATGGCGTTTCGTGAGGAGGTGCGGGCCTTCTTCAGGGACAACGTGCCGCCGGCGACGCGGCAGCAAGACTGGTCGAGGGCCGCCATCTGTCGAAGGACGAGATGGTCGCCTGGTGGCGCATCCTGAACAAGAAGGGCTGGGGCGTCTCGCACTGGCCGAAGGAATATGGCGGCACGGGCTGGACCTCGGTGCAGCACTACATCTTCAACGAAGAGCTGCAGATGCATCCGGCGCCGGCGCCGCTCGCCTTCGGCGTCAGCATGGTCGGCCCGGTGATCTACACCTTCGGCAACGAGACGCAGAAGAAGCAATATCTGCCGCGCATCGCCAATGTCGACGACTGGTGGTGCCAGGGTCTTTCGGAGCCGGGCTCCGGATCGGACCTCGCTTCGCTGAAGACCAAGGCCGAGCGCAAGGGCGACAAATACATCATCAACGGCCAGAAGACCTGGACCACGCTGGCCCAGCACGCCGACATGATCTTCTGCCTCTGCCGCACCGACACCAATGCGAAGAAGCAGATGGGCATCTCCTTCATCGTGTTCGACATGAAGTCGAAAGGCGTCACGGTGCGCCCGATCGAGACCATCGACGGCGGCCACGAGGTCAACGAAGTCTTCTTCGATGACGTCGAGGTGCCCGTCGAGAATCTGATCGGCGAGGAGAACAAGGGCTGGGATTACGCAAAATTCCTGCTCGGCAACGAGCGCACCGGCATCGCCCGGGTCGGCGTTTCAAGGAGCGGCTGCGCCGCATCAAGGAACTGGCGTCCAAGGTCGAATCCGGCGGCAAGCCTGTGCATCGAGGATCAGGGTTTCCGCGAGAAGCTGGCGGCCTGCGAGATCGAGCTGAAGGCGCTCGAACTGACGCAGCTGCGCGTCGTCGCGGATGAAGGCAAGCACGGCAAGGGCAAGCCCAACCCGGCGTCCTCGGTGCTGAAGATCAAGGGTTCGGAAATCCAGCAGACCACCACCGAACTCCTGATGGAAGTGATCGGCCCGTTCGCCGCGCCCTATGACGAGCATGGCGACGACGGCTCCAACGAGACCATGGACTGGACCGCCCAGATCGCGCCGAGCTACTTCAACAACCGCAAGGTCTCGATCTACGGCGGCTCCAACGAGATCCAGCGCAACATCATCACCAAGGCGGTGCTGGGGCTGTGATTGCTTCTCCCTCGCCCCGCACTTGCGGGTCGGACGAAGCTCGCTCTTAGAGGGTCGGGGTGAGGGGCTCTTCGGTCCGCATACGCACTTATCGTGTTGGACTCACTGCCTCGCCTCACCCGGTCGCTAGGCGATCCGACCTCTCCCGCAGGCGGGGAGAGGTTAAGAAGCCGGCGATCTGCGGCGATAGGTAACGCGACGGCGTTGTAGTTAAAGGAACGGAAGAACATGGATTTTGATTTGTCCGAGGAGCAGCGGCTTCTCAAGGAAAGCGTCGACGGTCTGTTGAACGACTCCTACGACTTCGATGCGCGCAAGAAGTACCATGGCGGAGAAGGGCGGCTGGAGCAAAGCGGTCTGGGGCAAGCTCGCCGAACAGGGCCTGCTCGGCCTTCCGTTCGCGGAAGACGACGGCGGCTTCGGCGCCGGCGCGGTCGAAACCATGATCGTGATGGAGGCGCTGGGCAAGGCGCTGGTGCTGGAGCCGTATCTGGCGACCGTCGTGATCGCCGGCGGCTTCCTGCGCCACGGCGGCTCGGCCGAGCAGAAGGCCGCGCATATTCCCGGCATCATCGACGGCAGCAAGACCTTTGCCTTCGCGCAGCTCGAAGAAGAACTCGCGCTACGACCTCTCCGACGTCGCGACGACCGCCAAGAAGAAGGGCGCGGGCTGGGTCATCGACGGCGAGAAATTCGTCGTGCTCAACGGCGAGAACGCCGACACGCTGATCGTGACCGCGCGCACCAAGGGCGGCCAGCCGCGACACGAGCGGCGTCGGCGTGTTCCTGGTGCCGGCGAATGCCAAGGGCGTCAGCCGCAAGGGCTATCCGACCCAGGACGGCCTGCATGCCGCCGACATCACGCTGACCGGCGTCGAGGTCGGCGCGGATGCCGCGATCGGCGATCCCGAGAACGGTCTCGCGCTGATCGAGCGCGTGGTCGACGACGCCCGCACCGCGATGTGCGCGCGAAGCGGTCGGCGCGATGGATGAATCGCTGAAGTCCACGGTCGAGTATCTCAAGACCCGAAAACAGTTCGGCGTGCCGATCGGCAGCTTCCAGACCCTGCAGCACCGCGCCGCCGACATGTTCGTCGCCGTCGAGCAGGCCCGCAGCATGTCGATGTTCGCGACCATGGCGGCCGATTTCGACAACGCGAAGGAGCGCGCCACTGCGGTCGCGGCGGCCAAAGTGCAGATCGGCAAGTCGCGGCAAGTTCGTCGGCCAGCAGTCGATCCAGCTTCACGGCGGCATCGGCATGACCCAGGAGGCCAAGATCGGCCACTACTTCAAGCGGCTGACCATGATCGAGAACACTTTTGGCGACACCGACTACCACCTCCGCCGCGTCACCGATGCGGGCGGGCTGGTTTAAGACCACACTGTCACCGCGAAGCCAGGGTCGCGCGAATGCGCGTCCGATGCAGACTCCGCAGCAATCCATCTAGCCGCAAGGTCAGTATGGATTGCCCGGTCGTGCGCATTGCGCCAATGCGAGCGATGACGAGCGAAGAAAATCAGTGAGCAAGCAACAATGAAAAACACCCCGTTCGATCTCACCGGCAAGGTCGCCGTCATCACCGGCTCGAGCCGCGGCATCGGCCGCTCTTCGGCGGAGCTGCTGGCAAAGCTCGGCGCCAAGGTCGTGATCTCCAGCCGCAAGGCGGACGCCTGCCATGAAGTCGCCGACGGCATCAAGAAGGCCGGCGGCGACGCCCATGTCATTCCTGCAACATCTCGCGCCGCGAGGAAGTCGAGGCGCTGATTTCGGGCACCACAAAGCATTACGGCAAGGTCGACATCCTCGTCTGCAACGCCGCGGTCAACCCATATTACGGCCCGCTGCTCGACATCAAGGACGAGGCCTTCGACAAGATCATGGGCTCCAACGTCAAGAGCAACATCTGGCTCTGCGCGCTGGCGATCCCGCAAATGGCCGAGCGCGGCAACGGCTCGGTGGTGATCATCTCCTCGATCGGCGGGCTTGCGTGGTTCCACCGTGATCGGCGCCTACGGGATCTCCAAGGCGGCGGATTTCGCGCTGTGCCGCAGCCTCGCCGGCGAATGGGGCCCGAAGGGCGTGCGCGTCAATTGCGTGGCGCCGGGCCTCGTCAAAACCGATTTCGCCCGCGCGCTGTGGGAAGACCGAGAGAGCCTGAAGCGCCGCACCGCCGCCACGCCGCTGCGGCGGATCGGCGAGCCCGACGAAATCGCCGGCGCGGTCGCCTATCTCGCCTCCGACGCCTCGACCTTCATGACCGGCCAGACCATCGTGGTCGACGGCGGCGTGACGACGGCGGCGACGTAGCTGTCTCTGCTACCCTCCCCTGGAGGGGTCGAGACGGCGAGCTCGCCTGAGAAGGCGTCGGGGTGAGGGACTCTCTCCACGAATTCGGTGCGCGCGTTGAGAGCCGTCACTCCCACCCGTCTCGATTCGCTACGTCATGCGAGCCGACCCTCCCCTCGCAGGGCGAGGGTAAGAGCGTCTCGCCACCCGCATATTGACCTTCGCCTCCCAATCGGCTTGCCTCTCGCGCAGCCAACAATCCTTCCGGGAAGCAACGCCATGTCCTTTGTGCTGGCCATCGATCAGGGCACCACGTCCTCGCGCGCCATCGTGTTTCGATCGGACATTTCCATCGCCGCCACCGGCGCAGCAGGAATTCCCGCAGCATTTCCCGGCCTCGGGCTGGGTCGAGCACGAGCCGGAGGACATCTGGACCTCGACGGTCACGGTCTGCCGCGAGGCGCTGGAGAAAGCCGGCCTGACGGCCAAAGACATCGCCGCGATCGGCATCACCAACCAGCGCGAGACCACCGTGGTGTGGGACCGCGCCACCGGGCAGGCGATGCACCGCGCCATCGTCTGGCAGGACCGCCGCACCGCCGACGTCTGCGCCAAACTGAAGAGTGAAGGCCACGAGCCCGCGATCTCGGCCAAGACCGGCCTGATCATCGATCCCTATTTCTCCGGCACCAAAGTCGCCTGGATCCTCGACCACGTGCCGGGCGCGCGCGAACGCGCCGGCCGCGGCGAACTGATGTTCGGCACCGTCGATTGCTATCTGCTGTGGCGGCTGACCGGCGGCAAGTGTGCACGCCACCGACGCCACCAACGCCTCGCGCACGCTGCTGTTCAACATCCACACCGGCGAGTGGGACGATGAACTGCTGAAACTCCTGCGCGTGCCGCGCTCGATGCTGCCCGAGGTGAAGGACTCCTCCGCCAAGTTCGGCGACAGCGACCCGAGCCTGTTCGGCGGCGCGATCGCGATCTCAGGCATCGCCGGCGACCAGCAGGCCGCCACCATCGGCCAGGCCTGCTTCGCGCCCGGCATGATCAAGTCGACCTACGGCACCGGCTGTTTCGCGCTGCTCAACACCGGCACCACGCCGGTCGCCTCGAAGAACAAGCTGCTCACCACCATCGCCTATCAGCTCGAACGGCAAACGCACCTACGCGCTCGAAGGCTCGATCTTCGTCGCAGGCTCCGCCGGTGCAATGGCTGCGCGACGGGCTCGGCATCATCAAGCAGGCCGCCGAGACCGGCCCGCTCGCCGACAAATCCGATTCCATGCAGAGCGTCTATCTGGTGCCGGCCTTCGTCGGCCTCGGCGCGCCCTACTGGAATCCCGCGTCCGCGGCGCGCTGTTCGGCCTCACCCGCAACACCGGCCCCGCCGAACTCGCGCACGCCGCGCTCGAAAGCGTCTGCTACCAGACCTTCGATCTTCGCGAGGCGATGCGCGCCGACTGGCCGGGCGAGAAGGCCGCCAACGTGCTCCGCGTCGACGGCGGCATGACCGCCTCCGACTGGACCATGCAGCGCCTCGCCGATCTGCTCGACGCGCCCGGTCGATCGCCCGATGATCCAGGAAACCACCGCGCTCGGCGCCGCCTATCTCGCCGGGCTGCAGGCCGGCGTCTATCCCGAGCCCGCAAAGTTCGCCGACAACTGGCGGCTGGAGCATCGCTTCAAGCCGAACGATGAGCAAGGCGACACGGGAGCGGAAGCTCGCGGGCTGGGCGAGGGCGGTGAAGGGCGTGCTGGCGAGCGATGAGGGGAGTAGCGTCGGATGATCCTGCCCGACGGCTACTCCGGCGTTCCCGCCGGCAAGATCGCCGCCGTCGTCACGCATCTGGAGATGACCGCGCGCCCCGCGCCGCGTCCCGATCCCGCTGGTGCATGGACGCTGCGGCGGGTTAGATGCCGCCGCTCGACTGGTTTCGCGATCTCTATCGCCGCGTCGGCGAGGAGTGGCTGTGGATTTCGCGGATCACGGATGCCCGACGCGGAATTGGCCGCGATCAGTTCGATCGCCGCTGATGGAGATCTACGCACTGGCGCATGAGGGTGCGACGAAGGCTTGCTCGAGTTGGATTTTCGCGAGCCTGGCCAATGCGAAATTCGTCTCTTTCGGCGTCACCGAAAAATTTGTCGGGACCGGCGCCGGCCGCTGGCTGATGAACCGCGCGCTGGAGATCGCATGGTCGCGGCCGGTCGATCGCGTCTGGCTGCACACCTGCACCTTCGATCATCCTGCCGCGCTCGCCTTCTACCAGCGCTCAGGCTTTCGTCCATTCCGGCGGCAGGTCGAGGTGGTCAACGATCCGCGGCTCGATGGCACAGTGCCGCGTGGTGTCGCGCGGCATGTGCCGCTAATTGAGTGAGCTTGTCTAGAAAATCTCCTGCTTCGCCCGCGCCAGCGAGAACCCGCGGCGATCCGTGTTGAAGCAGGTCACGCCCGCCTGCTCCGGACTTGCAGGTAAACCCTCCACGCTGCCACACCTCGCCATAGCCCAGCACCGGCAGCGATCCGTCCATCACGGTGTCGCCATGGCAGAGACGCGCGGCGGGGCCCTTGGCGTTCATCTCGAAGGCGCCGCCGTAGTCGAGGTCGCAATCGGCAGGACGCTGCGGCTTTGTTTCCATTGCGCGCGATGTCGCAGCGGAGCGTGTTCTGCTTGTCGTAGTCGAAATACTGGCAGGCGATGTTTTTGGATGGCGACTGGAAGCCGGTGGGGCCGGTTTGGGCGTGCGCCGTGGCGGCAAGTGTCAGCAAGGACAGCATGAGCAGGCCGCGTGGCAGGGGTGACAACATGTCGTTCTCCCGGTCTCCAGAACGTCATGCCCGGACTTGATCCGGGCATCCATCCGCCTTCAATATGATCACTTCAAAGTAGATGGATGGCCGGGTCATATAGCACAAGGACGCGCTTTGCGCTTCTGCCCGGCCATGACGACTGGAAGTGAATTCCCAATGATCCTGATCGGCCAATACGACTCCCCTTTGTCCGCCGCGTCGCCATCGCGATGCGGCTCTATGGCATCGCCTTCGAGCACAGGCCGTGGTCGACCTTCGGCGATGCCGACAAGATCGCACCCTATAATCCGCTGCGGCGGGTGCCGACGCTGGTGCTCGATGACGGTGAGGCGCTGATCGAGAGCGCGATGATCCTGGATCATCTCGACGATGTCGTCGGCCCCGAAACAGCGATGATCGCGCGGAGCGGCGAGGCGCGGCGCCGGCATTTGCGGATATGCGCGCTGGCGATGGGCCTCGGCGACAAGGGCGTCAGCCTGCTGTACGAGCGCGTGCTGCGGAAAGGAGAAGCAGCTCGATCTCTGGGTCGAGCGCTGCAAGTCGCAGATATCAGGCGTGCTCGACGTGCTGGAAAAGGAACGCGCCGCGGTCAAGACGCCGTACTGGTCCGGCGAGAACATCGGCCACGCCGATATCGCGGTCGCCTGCGTGCTGCGCTTCACCGGCGAGGCGCATCCCGCGACTGTTCGACGCGCGCTATCCGGCGCTGAAGGCGCACGCCGAGCGGTGCGAGGCGCTGCCGCCGTTCCAGGAAATCGTGCAGCCGCTGGCGCCGCCGAAGGGGTGAGGGTTTCGTAGGGTGGGCAAAGCGTAGCGTGCCCACCGTTCGGCACATTAAGAAGCTGGGCACGGCGCAAACGCCTTTGCCTACCCCACTTGCTGCGCCGAGCGAGCGTGAGCCGCAGGCCAATCCTGCTTTGCATGGGTTGTCGCGACTCTAGCCGGGTGTGGCGCGTCCGGCATCGCCTCCGGGCGTGCCCGGCTGCAGCCGCATCGCTCGGAGTCGGCGCCCAGCGGGTGGCCTGAAACTCCGGCAGCGCCATCGCGGTCTCGAAGATGCGCTTTACCGTCGGATAGATCTTGCAAGATCGATCTGCTGCGTGACCGCGACGGTGACATGGCCCACCATGCAGATGTCGGCCAGCGTCGGTGCATCGCCATGGCAGAAGCGGCCCGTCGTCCTTGTGGCCGGCAAGATGCCCCTCCAGCGCGGCCAGCGTCTCGATCGTCCAGTGCCGCCGCCACGCCGCCTGCTGCGTGTCGCGCAGGTTGAGTTCGTGGTCGAGATAGCGCCGCACCCGCGGCGTCAGCAGCGGATGGCCCTCGCAGGCGACCATCAGCGCCAGCGCGCGCACGCGGCGCGGCCGGCTGGATCGGACGGCAGCAGCGGCGGGGAGGGATATTTCTCGTCGAGATATTCGAGGATCGCGAGCGACTGGAACAGCGTGGTGCCGTCGTCCTCGACCAGCGCCGGCAGCGCCATCTGCGGATTGATCGCGGCGATATTCGGCCTCGCGATGCGCGTTGGCGTCGAGGTCGACGAAGATCGACGTCGGCCGGGACGTTTTCAGATTGAGCGCGATGCGCACGCGAAAACTCGCCAGCGATCGCCAGAAAGAGAAGAATTTCATGGGGCTCCACGCATTCGTCATGCGCGGGCTTGACCCGCGCATCCATCCACTTCGTGGAGATGGATCACCGGGTCAAGCCCGGTGATGACAAGATTGTTGCTGTAGCGGCAGTGTCTTTCCGCGCATAACCGTCACCCGGTAGGACTCAATCGAAGTCGGCTACTCCACCGGGAAAGGAAGAACGCTATCAGGCCCCGACGGCCTTCTTGCGCCAGGCCAGATGCACCGCGCAGGTGCAGCCGGGCGGATGGCGAGGCGACGTCGTTGGCGGGGACGGCTCGCGATCGACCGGCGCCGCGCGCTTCGCCGCGGCCTGCTCCTGCGAGGAATGTAATTCAGCACCGGCGCCAGCCAGCGCTCGGTTTCGGCCACGCTCATGCCCTTGCGCGCGGCATAGTCCTCGACCTGGTCGCGCTCGATCTTGCCGACGCCGAAATAGAAGCTTTCGGGATGGCAGAAATAAAGCCCCGATACCGACGAGCCCGGCCACATCGCAAAGCTCTCGGTCAGCGTCACGCCGGCGGTGTTCTCCGCATCGAGCAGTCGGAACAGCGTCGCCTTCTCGGTGTGATCGGGCTGCGCGGGATAGCCGGGCGCCGGGCGGATGCCGGCATATTGTTCGAGGATCAGCTGATCCGGCGGCCAGCGCCTCGTCCGGCGCGTAGCCCCAGAACTCCTTGCGCACGCGCTGATGCATCCGCTCGGCAAAGGCTTCGGCCAGGCGATCGGCCAGCGCCTTGCACAGGATCGAGGAATAATCGTCATTGGCGTTCTTGAAGCGGTCGGCGACCACGTCCTCGCCGATCCCGGCCGTGACGACGAAGGCGCCGATATAATCGGGCACGCCGGACGATGCCGGCGCGATGAAATCCGACAGCGCGGCGTTGAAGCGGCCTTCGCGCTTCTCCAGTTGCTGGCGCAGCGTGTGGAAGGTCGCGATCTTCTTGTTTCGCGCGTCGTCGGCATAGACGGCGATATCGTCGCCGTCGGCATTGGCCGGCCAGAAGCCGATGGTGGCGCGCGCCTTGAACCATTTCTCCTTGACGATGAGATCGAGCATCTTGCGGGCGTCGTCATAGAGCGAACGCGCGACTTCGCCGATCTTGGGATCGTCGAGAATCGCCGGAAAACGCCCGGTCAATTCCCAGGTCTGGAAGAACGGCGTCCAGTCGATGTATTCGGCGAGCTCGGCGAGGTCGTAGGCGTCAAAACTCTTGATGCCCAGGAACGCCGGCTTCTTCGGCGGCGTCTTGGCGAAGTCGGCCTTGACCGCGTTGGCGCGGGCGACCGCAAGCTTCAGCCGCTTCTTGTCGGCCTGCGCGCGGAAATGCGCCGCGGAAATTTTGGCGTATTCGGCGCGGATGTCGGCGGCATAGGCCTCGCGCCGGTCGGGCGAGAGCAGCGACGACGCCACGCCGACGGCGCGGCTGGCGTCGTTGACGTGAACCACCGGCCCGCCCTGGTAGTTCGGGTCGATCTTCACGGCGGTATGGACGCGGCTGGTGGTGGCGCCGCCGATCAACAGCGGCATCTTCATGCCCTGCCGCTCCATTTCGCCGGCCAGAAAACTCATCTCGTCGAGCGAGGGCGTGATCAGGCCGGACAGCCCGATGATATCGGCGCCTTCGGCCTTCGCGGTCTCGATGATCTTGGTCGGCCGGCACCATGACGCCGAGGTCGATCACCTCGAAATTGTTACATTGCAGCACGATGCCGACGATGTTCTTGCCGATGTCGTGGACGTCGCCCTTGACGGTGGCGAGCACGATCTTGCCGGCGGCGTTGCGGCCGTCGCTGGTCGACGCCGTTGGCGAGGTTGCGCGCCTTCTCCTCTTCCATGAACGGCATCAGATAGGCGACCGCCTGCTTCATCACGCGGGCGGACTTCACCACCTGCGGCAGGAACATTTTGCCGTCGCCGAAGAGGTCGCCGACGATGTTCATGCCGGCCATCAGCGGGCCTTCGATCACGTTGAGCGGACGCTCGACCGTCAGCCGCGCGGCTCTCGGTGTCCGCCTCGATGAATTCGGTGATGCCGTGCACCAGCGCGTGGCGACAGCCGCTTCTCGACCGGCCATTCGCGCCAGGCGAGATCCTGCTCCTTGGTCTGCTTCTCCTTGCCGCGGAATTTTTCCGCCAGCGCCAGCAGCCGCTCGGACGCGCCGGGGTCGCGGTTGAGGATGACGTCTTCGCACACCTGGCGCAGTTCGGGATCGATGTCGTCATAGACGATCATCTGCCCGGCATTGACGATGCCCATGTCCATGCCGGCCTTGATGGCGTGATACAGGAACACCGAATGCATGGCCTCGCGCACCGGCTCGTTGCCGCGGAACGAGAACGACAGGTTCGAGACGCCGCCGGAGATATGCGCGTGCGGCAGGTTCTGGCGGATCCAGCGCGTCGCCTCGATGAAGTCGACGCCGTAATTGTTGTGCTCTTCGAGCCCGGTCGCGATCGCAAAGATATTCGGATCGAAGATGATGTCCTCAGGCGGAAAGTCGACTCGTCGACCAGGATGTCGTAGGCGCGCTTGCAGATTTCGGTCTTGCGCGCAAACGTATCGGCCTGTCCGACCTCGTCGAACGCCATCACCACGACGGCCGCGCCATGGCGGCGCGCGATGCGTCGCCTCGTGGATGAATTTCTCCTCGCCTTCCTTCATCGAGATCGAGTTCACCACCGGCTTGCCCTGAACGCATTTCAGGCCGGCCTCGATCACGGCGAATTTCGAGGAGTCGACCATCACGGGCACGCGGGCGATGTCGGGCTCGGCGGCGACGAGGTTGAGGAACGTCACCATCGCGGCTTCAGAATCGAGCAGGCCTCTCGTCCATGTTGACGTCGATGATCTGGGCGCCGTTCTCGACCTGGTCGCGCGCCACCTGCAAGCGCGGCGGTGTAATCGCCCGCGGTGACCAGCTTGCGGAATTTTGCCGAGCCCGTGACGTTGGTGCGCTCGCCGACGTTGACGAACGGGATCGCCGGCGTCAGTTCGAACGGCTCGAGGCCCGAGAGCCGCAGGCGCGGCTCGATCGTGGGAATCGCTCGCGGCTTGGTGCGGCGCGACGGCGGCAGCAATCGCCGCGATATGGTCCGGCGTGGTGCCGCAGCAGCCGCCGACGATGTTGACGAGGCCGGCCTCGGCGAATTCGCCGATCAGCCGCGCCATGTATTCCGGGCTTTCGTCGTACTGGCCGAATTCGTTGGGCAGGCCGGCGTTCGGATAGGCGCAGACACAGCGTATCGGCGACGCGGCCGATGTCGGCGATATGGGCGCGCAGATCTTCGGCGCCGAGCGCGCAGTTGAAGCCGATGGTGATCGGCTTGGCGTGGCGCACCGAATTCCAGAACGCTTCCGGCAATTGCCCCGACAGCAGGCGGCCGGATTTGTCGGTGATGGTGCCGGAGATCATCACGGGCACGTCGATGCCGCGCGCTTCGGTGATTTCGGAGATCGCGTAGAGCGCCGCCTTGGCGTTGAGCGTATCGAAGATGGTTTCGACCAGCAGCAGGTCAGCGCCGCCGTCCAGGAGGCCGTTGATCTGCTCGCCATAGGCCTTGCGCAGATCGTCGAAGGTGACGGCGCGATAGCCCGGGATTGGAAACGTCGGGCGAGATCGAGGCGGTGCGGTTGGTCGGGCCCAGCGCGCCGGCGACGAAGCGCGGCTTGCCGTCCTCGGCGCTGACGCGCTCGGCGGCGGCTCGCGCCAGCTTCGCGCCATCGCGGTTGAGCTCGTAGGCGAGGTCCGACATGTCGTAGTCGGCCTGCGCGATCGAGGTCGAGGAAAACGTGTTGGTCGCGACGATATCGGCGCCCGCGCGCAAATAATCGGCGTGGATGTCCTCGATCGCCTTCGGCTGGGTCAGGATCAGAAGATCGTTGTTGCCGCGGACGTCGCGATGGAAGTCCGCGAAGCGCTCGCCGCGAAACGCGGCCTCGTCATACTGCAGGCCCTGGATCATGGTGCCCATGGCGCCGTCGAGCACCAGGATACGCTCGCGGGCGGCGGCGAGCAGGGCGGTACGCTTGGCGAACTCTTGCGGAACTGACGAGATCGATGCGGTCATCGGATCAGGCGGCTTTCTGTGCGCCATTGGGACGAATTCCCAGCAGATGGCTGATCGCGAACACGAGGTCCGCGCGGTTCATGGTGTAGAAGTGAAAGGTATCGACGCCGTGCTTGGCGAGTTTTTGCACCTGGCCAGCCGCGACCGTCGCGGCGACCAGCTTGCGCGTCTCCGGCGTCGTCGTCGAGGCCTTCGAACTTGTCCGCCAGCCAGTTCGGCACGGTGGTGCCAGCGCGGGTCACGAAGCTGCGCGCCTGCTTGAAATTGTGCATCGGCATGATGCCGGGCACGACCGGAATATCGATGCCGCGGGCGCGGACGCGATCGAGGTAACGGAAGTAGAGGTCGTTATCGAAGAACACCTGGGTGATGGCGCGCGCCGCGCCGGCGTCGACCTTGGCCTTCAGCGTGTCGATATCGGCGTCGAGCGTCGGGCTCTCCGGATGCTTCTCGGGATAGGCCGAAACCGAGATCTCGATATCGGGATAGCGCTGCCTTGATGCCGGCGATCAGATCAGGCGAACTCTGGTAGCCGTCGGGATGGGCCTGATAGGCGGTGCCGATGCCGGTCGTCGGATCGCCGCGCAGGGCGACGATATGGCGGACGCCGATCTCGTGATAGCGCGCCACGACGTCGTCGATCTCGCCCTTCGGCGCGCCGACGCACGTCAAATGCGCGGCAGGCGTCAGGCTCGGTCTCCTTCGAGGATACGCGCGATGGTCGAATGGGTGCGCTCGCGGGTCGATCCGCCGGCGCCGTAGGTCACCGAGACGAAATTAGGCACCAGCGGCGCCAGCCGCTTGATGGTCTCCCCACAGGCTGCGCTCCATCTCCTCCGTCTTGGGCGGGAAGAACTCGAAGGAGATCTTTGGCGAATGGAGCGCGCGGTGGCCGTCGAAAGCGGGAGGCGTAACTTCGGTCATGGCACTCACAAGGCTCCACAAAGGATGGGCGGACGCTCAGGCCTGGCGGCCATCAGCTAAAATAGGCCAAAGCCGGCCGCGCCGAGACAGCCCATCAGAGATGGGAAATGGCCCAATATGGACAATAATATACTGAAGTATAGACCTGGCGTATGCAAGTTGTTGGGCAGAAGACTAGGAAGGTTAGTTTATTTAGCAAAACATTTACGTTACGTCGGATTGGTGGTCTGGTTGGGCTACCCAAGATGGTGGGCAAACTAGTATTTTATAGAGCATGTATATAGATTGTCCACTCAATAACTTCGAGTGATGATCACGCCCTTTCTCCACAAGCGCGGGCCTGATCTGCGCCAGCCGGGCCTTTGTCGCCCTCGCATTGCCGCACTAGTTTAGCGCGATGATCCCGCTCTCAGTCCTCGACCTCTCCGTCGTCACCACAGGCACAAAACCCGCCGCCGCGCTGCGCAACAGCATCGATCTGGCGCGCCATGTCGATGCGCTCGGCTATGTCCGCTACTGGCTTGCCGAGCATCATCAATCTGGCTTCGGTGGCGAGCCCCGCGCCCGATCTGATGATCGGGCAGATCGCGGCGGTGACGAAGAGCATCCGCGTCGGCTCCGGCGGCGTGATGCTGCCCAACCATGCGCCGCTGGTGGTGGCCGAGCGCTTCAAGATGCTGGAGGCGCTGTTTCCCGGCCGCATCGATCTCGGCCTCGGCCGCGCGCCCGGCACCGATGGCGCCACGGCGCACGCGCTGCGCAGCCGGCTCGATCGCCGCGAGGGCGACGACTTTCTCGAACGGCTGAGTGAACTGGTGTTGTGGGAGACCCGCGATTTTCCGGCCGGCCATCCCTACAACAATGTGGTGGCGATGCCGGACGACACGCCGCTGCCGCCGATCTGGCTGCTCGGCTCGAGCGACTACAGTTCGGAGCTCGCCGCGCAGGTCGGCATGGGCTTCGCGTTCGCGCATCATTTTGCGTCCTATGACGCGATCGCGGCGATGACCAACTACCGCGACCACTTCAAGCCGTCCGGCTGGCGCGCAGACGCCGCACGGCATTCTGGCGGTCGCAGCCGTTGCCGCCGAAACCGATGCGGAGGCCGAAAGGCTCGCCTCCTCGATGGACCTCAACCGCCTGCGCCGCGACCGCGGACAATATCTGCCGCTGCCGAGCGTCGAGGAAGCGCTGGCCTATCATTACAGCGGACGCCGAGCGCGCCTCGGTCGCGCGCAACCGCTCGCGGCTGTTCGTCGGCAGCCCGGCGACGATCCTGTCGAAGCTGCAGCCGATGATCACGGCAAGCCAGCCGGACGAGCTGATGATCATCACGGCGGTGTACGACCACGACGCGCGGAAGAAGTCGTATAGCTTGCTGGCGGAGGCGTTCCGGGTTGGAGAAAAAGGCGGCGGCGTAACAGAGTTGTCGTCCCCTGCGAACGCGGGGACCCATACCGCGTGATCTATCGATAGAGCAGTATGGCCGGAAATCTTCAGCCCGAGCAATTACGTTTGAGTGGCTATGGGTCCCCGCGTTCGCGGGGGCGACTCGCTGAGAGCCGTCGAGATGTCGAGCAAGCAGCACTGCGTTCTCTCCCGCCGCGCTGCGCCTCACCGGCTTGGCCACGACCTGCGCCGCCGGCCTCGTGCGCCGGGCATCCGCAGAGGCAGGCGAAAGGGCCGGGTCTTCTCCTCGACCGGCCCCAACGCTGAACGTTATGGCGCCGCGGCAGGATACCCCTGTCCCCAATGCCGCAAAGGCCCGATCACTGCAGGGCAATCCGTGGCAGCCAAGCGATCGCGTCGGCCGCAGATTCACCCATATCGATGACATCTATCCGACGCGGCAGGTGAAGCGTGCCGCGGTACATGGGCGTTCAAGCGCTCGCACCAGCGAAGTGTTCCGATTCCTTTCAGGCTGACGTAACCGGCTATCTGCGCGCAATCCCGTCACCGGGCTCCTGATCGCCAAGGACGATCAGATCCTGTTCGAGCATTACCAGTACGGCCGGACCGACCGCGACCGGTTTGTCTCCCAGTCGATGGTCAAGTCGATCGCCGGCCTGTTGATCGGTCTTGCGATTTCCGAAGGCGCGATCAAGTCGGTCGACGACGACCGCGGAGTTATGTGCCGGGCTTTCAGGGGATCGAATATGGCCGGACGCCGATCCGCGATCTCCTGCATATGTCCTCGGGCGTCGACTTCGGCGAAGAAGCGGAAGGCGGGCGCGATCTCAATCGGTTCGTGGAGGACATGGTCGCCGGCGCCTGGATTGAACAGGGGAAAGGCACCGTCCAGCAGCATCATTCAGTTCAATCACCGGATCGCGCCGCCGGGCACCACGCTTCCATTACGCCAGCATCAGACCGGATGTGCCGGCATGGTCCCTGCGTAACGCCACCGGCAAATCGCTGTCCGATTACCTGCAGGGAGAAGATCGTGCGCAGCCATCGGGGCGGAAGCCGATGCCAAATGGCTGCTGGATGCCGAAGGGTTCGAGCTGCCCCACTTCGGCTTCAACGCCGTGCTGCGCGACTATGCGCGCGGCTAGCGCGGCTGCTGGCGCATGACGGCGCGTGGGGCGGGCGGCAGATCATCCCGGCGCAGTGGATGGTCGACGCGACGACGGTGCGCCCGTCGGACGGCTATCTCACGCGCCAGGAAAAGCCGATCGCGATTTCGGCTATGGCTATTTGCTATGGCTGGCTGCCTGCCGGGGGCAGCGCCAGTTTGCGATGTTCGGTGATTTCGGTCAGCGCGTCTGTGTCGATCCGGCTTCACAAATCGTGATGGTGCAGACCGGACTCGAGGCAGACGGAAATCTGGAAGCTGTGGTTGGCGGCGGTGAAGCAGTTCGGCTAGGCCGATTCTCGTTCAGGGCGTCCACTCTGCTTTCTCGCTGAACGTCGCCCGGAACGGATGGCCGGGATACACGCCGACGATGCGGAACTCGCGCGAGAAGAATTTCAGTTCCTCCAGCGCAAAGGCGAGGCCCTTGTCCTCGGGATGGCCGTCGACGTCGGCGTAGAATTGCGTGGCGGAGAATTCGCCGTCGACCATGTAGCTTTCCAGCTTCGTCATGTTGACGCCGTTGGTGGCGAAACCGCCGAGCGCCTTGTAGAGCGCGGCGGGCAGGTTGCGCACCCGGAAAACAAAAGTGGTGACCAGCGGCCCCGATCCCTGTTCGGCCCAGTTCTGCCTCGCGCGCCAGCACCACGAAGCGGGTGGTGTTGTGGGCCTCGTCCTCGACGTCCTCGGCCAGGATATCGAGGCCGTAGATCTGTCGCGGCCAGGCGCGAGGCGATCGCGGCGACGGCTCTTGTCCCTGCGCTCCGGAGACATCGCGCGCGCTGCCGGCGGTATCGGCCGCGACGATCGGCTTGATGCCGAGCTTGCGGATGATGCGGCGGCACTGGCCGAGCGCGTGGACGTGGCTCTCCACCGTCTTGATGTCGGTGAGCTTGGCGCCGCGGACCGCCATCAGCTGATGCCGGATCGGCAGAAACCATTCGCCGACGATGAACAGGCCGGAGGCCGGCAGCAGATGATGGATGTCGGCGACGCGGCCGGCGACCGAATTCTCGATCGGGATCATGCCGAGGTCGGCCTCGCCCGAGGAGATCGCGGCCAGCGCGTCCTCGAAGGTCGCGCACGGCAACGGCTCGGCGTCGGGATAGGCCTCGACGATGGCGATATGGGAATTGGCGCCAGGCTCGCCCTGGAATGCGATTTTCAGCTTCTTGGTCATGGCGGGCCTTTTAGCAGCCGGTCAGGCTTTTGCCAGTATGCGCCGGGCGGTTTCGAGGTCGGCTGGGGTGTCGACGCCGCGGGGGACGCTGTCGACGATGGTGATGTCGATCCGCATCCCGGCCTCCAGCGCGCGCAGCTGCTCGAGCTTCTCCTGCTGCTCCAGCGGAGACGGGGGCAGCGCCACGAGCCGTTCCAGCGCGGCGCGGCGGTAGGCGTAGAGGCCGATATGGTGGTAGCGCGGGCCGTCGCCATGGGGCGCCGTGGCGCGGGTGAAATAGAGCGCGCGGAGCCGGTTCGGGCCGATCGGCGAGCCGACCGCCTTCACCACGCTGGGAGCCAGATCCTCTTCCTCGGTATGGATCTGCGAGGCCAGCGTCGCAATGTCGACGGCGGGGTCGTCGAGCGGCGGCAGCGCGGCGCGGATGGTGTCCGGCGTGATCGTGGGAAAGTCGCCCTGCAGGTTGACCACGATCTCGGCCCGGCCATCGGGATCGATCGTCCGCATCGCCTCATGGATCCGGTCGGAGCCGGAGGGATGATCGGCACGCGTCATCACCACTCGCCGCCGGCGGCCTTCACGGCGGCCGCGATCTCGGGCGTGTCGGTGGCGACCGCCACCCGGCCGATTTTGGCCTCCTCGGCCCGCCGCAGCACGTGGACGATCATCGGCAGGCCGCCGATGTCGAGCAGCGGTTTGCCGGGCAGACGGGTCGCCGCCATGCGGGCGGAATCAGCACAAAATGCGGGTGTCGGTCATCCGGAACGAGGTCAGCCGGCCAGCAAAAACAGGCCGGAAATAATAGGGGACTGGCGGAAAGTCGGGGCGTTTATACGGGTTGCCAGAGCCCGGGCAAACCGATATCTCAACCCTGCTGAGGGTGCGGCGCGAAAGGCTGATTCTGATGCGCATCCGCGGCCGTTTTGCCGGCCTTCAGTCGACCTTTCCGGCCTGGAGCCTGATCCAACTATGGACTCCTTCGAACTCAACAAGATTCTCGGTGCCATCCTCGGCACCTGCATTCTCGTTCTGGTGACGAGCTTTGCCGCTCATGCGATTTTCGCGCCCAAGCCGCTGGAGAAGCCGGGCTTCGAGATCGCCGTGAAGGAAGACGCCTCTCACGGCGCGGGCCAGGAAGCCGCAGCTCCCTCCGAGCCGATCGAGAAGCTGCTGCAGACCGCCTCCGTCGAGAAGGGCGCCGGCGCCGCCAAGAAGTGCGCCGCTTGCCACACCTTCGAGAAGGGCGGCCCAAGCCGCGTCGGTCCGAACCTCTATGGCGTCGTCAACGAGCCGAAGGGCGCAGGCCGCGGCGGGTTCAATTTCTCGGCCGCCATGAAGGGCAAGGGCGGCACCTGGACCTTTGACGACCTCAACAAGTTCATCTCCAATCCGAAGGGCTTTGTTCCGGGCACCGCGATGGGCTTTGCCGGCATCCAGAAGGACAGCGAGCGCGCCGACGTGATCGCCTATTTGAACTCGCTATCGGAAAAGCCGGAGCCACTGCCGACCGCGGCGAAGTAATATTTCGCCAGTCCGGCATGGACTTTGCGCACGACATCGACGGCCAGGCATTGCCTGGCCGTTTGTTATGGTGATCGCGTTGTTGTTATCGGGACGTTTCGCCGCACCGGCGTGGTTCCCATGTTGATATCATGAGGAAAAAGCAACGTAATTGGTCGAACCCTTGCCTTATATTGGGTGCTGGCTGGCTCCCGTAAGCAACAGGATTTCCGCGCTTGGCAATCACCCGACGACATCTCCTGCAAGGCACCGCCGCTGCCGCCATGGCCCCCGCGCTCGGGCTCAACATCGGCGTTTCCTCGCTCGCGCTGGCGCAAGCCGCGCCGGACGGACTGAAATGGCGGCACGGCGATCTCCACCTTCGGCGACATCAAGTACCCCGCCGACTTCAAGCGCTTCGACTACGTCAATCCGGATGCGCCCAAGGGCGGCGTCGCCCGCCTGTTCGAGCTTGGCACCTATGACAGCTTCAACATCGTGGTCGCCGGGTTGAAGGGATCGGTCCCCGCCGGCGTCGGCAAGAATCTATCAATCGCTGATGGACCCGGCCCTCGATGAGCCGGACAGCTATTACGGCACGCTGGCCGAACTCGTCACCTACCCCGAGGATTTCTCCTATGTGATCTATCGCCTGCGCCCGACGGCGCGGTGGCATGACGGCAAGCCGGTGACCCCGGAAGACGTGGTTTTTTCGTTTGAAACGTCCAAGAAGGCAGCAGCCCGAGAGCCCGCTTCTATTACCAGCATATCGTCAAGGCCGAGAAGGTCGGCGACCACGACGTCAAATTCTTCTTCGACAGCCCCGGCAACCGCGAACTTCCCTGATCACCGGCCAGCTCAACGTGCTGCCAAAGCACTGGTGGGAAGGCACCGACGCGCAGGGCCGCAAGCGCGACGTGACGCGCAACCACGCTGGAGCCGCCGCTGGGATCGGGGCCCTATCGCATCAAGGACTTTGTCGCCGGCCGGTCGCTGGTGCTCGAACGGGTGAAGGATTACTGGGGCCAAGGATCTGCCCAACAGCATCGGCCAGGATAATTTCGACGAACTCCGCTACGAATTCTTCCGCGACGACGTCGTCGGACGCCAGGCCTTCAAGGCCGACCAGTTCGACTGGTATGCCGAGCGCAGCGCCAAGGAATGGTCGGTGGCCTATGACTTCGCCGCGGTGCATGACGGGCGGGTGATCAAGGAAAAGTTTCCGGTCCTGAGTTCGGGGCGGATGCAGGGCTGGGCCTTCAACCTGCGCCGGCCGCTGTTCAAGGATGTCCGGCTGCGCCGCGCCTTCAACTACGCGTTCGACTTCGAGGAGATGAACCGGACCTTGTCGACCGGCGAGTACCATCGCGACAGCAGCTATTTCGACGGCATCCCCGACTTCATGGCGACCGGACTTCCCGAGGGCCTCGAACTGGAAATGCTGGAGCCGCTGCGCGACAAGGTGCCTGCCGGAGGTTTTCACGACGCCCTACAAGGATCCCGTCAACGGCACTCCCGAAGCCGTCCGCAACAATCTGCGCGAAGCGACGCGGCTGTTGAAGGAGGCCGGATTCGAAGTCCGCGACCGCAAGCTGGTCGATCCCTCAGGCCAGCCCGTCAGCGTCGAGATTCTATGTTCCGACGAAGGCAACGAGCGGATCTCGCTGTTCTACAAGCCATCGCTGGAGCGGCTCGGCGTCACCGTGAACATCCGCCGGGTCGATGACGTGCAGTTCCAGAACCGCACGCGTGACTATGACTTCGACATGACGACCGTTGTCTGGCCGCAGTCGCTGTCGCCCGGCAACGAACAGCGCGAATGGTTCGGCTCGCAAGCGGCGGACAAGCCCGGTTCCCGCAATATGGGCGGGATCAAGAACCCGCGGTGGATGCGCTGATCGAGCGCATCATCTTCGCCAAGAACCGCACCGAACAGATCGCGGCCTGCAAGGCGATGGACCGCGTGCTGCTCTGGAACTTCTATTGCGTGACGCAATTCAACTACGGATTCCAGCGCTATGCACGCTGGGATCGCTTCAGCCACCCCGATCCCTTGCCCAAATACGGCGTGTCGGGATTTCCGACGGTGTGGTGGTATGACGCCGACAAGGCAGCCAAGATCGGCAAGCGCAGTTGAAGGAATCGCGCATGGCGCTACTCAACCGTCGACACGCGCTCGGTCTCGGCATCGGTGCGCTGAGCGCTGGCATATTTCGCCCCGCCGCCGCCGACAATGGCGGCACCGAGATGCACGGCATGTCGGTGTTCGGCGACCTGAAATACCCGGCCGACTTCAAGCAATTTCGACTACGTCAATCCGGATGCGCCGAAGGGTGGCTTGTTTTCGACGATCCCGTCGGTCCGCGCCTATAATCAGTCCTTCCAGACGTTCAATTCGTTCAACGCCTTCATCCTCAAGGGCGAAGGCGCGAAGGGCATGGAGCTGACCTTTGACTACGCTGATGGCGCGCGCAAACGACGAGCCCGACGCGATGTACGGCCTTGCCGCAAAGTCGGTGTGGATTTCGCCGGACAAGCTCACCTACCGCTTCACGATGCGGCCGGAGGCCCGTTTTCACGACGGCTCGAAGATGACCGCGCATGACGTCGCCTTCTCGCTCAACACGTTGAAGGAAAAAGGCCACCCGCTGATCGTGGTGCAGTTGCGCGACTTCGTGAAGGCCGAGGCGCTCGACGATGCGACGGTGGCCGTGAGCTTTGCGCCGAACCGCGCGCGCGACGTGCCGCTCTATGTCGCGGGCCTGCCGATCTTCTCACAGAGCCTATTACGCGACCCGTCCGTTCGAGGAATCGACCAGCGAAATCCCGCTAGGCTCCGGCCCGTACAAGGTGGGCCGATACGAGATCAACCGCTACGTCGAATTCGACCGGGTCAAGGATTATTGGGCGGCCGATCTTCCCGTCAACCGCGGCAGCTAACAATTTCGGTACCGTGCGCTACGAGTTCTATCGCGACCGCGACGTGGCGTTCGAAGGCTTTACCGGCAAGAACTATCTCTATCGCGAGGAATTCACCGCGCGGATCTGGGCCACCGTTACGATTTTCCGGCGATCAGGGACGGCCGCGTCAAGCGCGAGACCCTGCCGGATGAATTGCCGTCGGGTGGGCAGGGCTGGTTCTTCAATACCCGCCGCGACAAGTTCAAAGACCCCAAGGTGCGCGAAGCGGTCATCAATGCGTTCGATTTCGAATGGACCAACAAGACCGTGATGTACGGCGCCTATGCGCGCACGGTTTCGCCGTTCCAGAATTCGGACATGGTGGCGACCGGCCTGCCGTCGCCCGAAGAGCTGAAGCTGCTGGAGCCGTTCCGTGGGCAGGTGCCGGACGAGGTGTTCGGCGAGCCGTTCGTGCCGCCGGTGTCGGATGGATCGGGCCAGGATCGGGCGCTGCTGCGCAAGGCGCAGCAATTGCTGCAGGATGCGAAACTCCCGATCAAGGACGGCAAGCGGCGTGATTGCCGAACGGCGAGATCTTTGCGATCGAATTCCTGCTCGACGAGCCGTCGTTCCAGCCGCATCACGCGACCTTCATCAAGAATCTCGGCCAGCTCGGCATCGAGGCCAGCATCCGGCTTGATCGACGCCGTGCAATACCGCGCGCGGGTGGAGGCGTTTCGATTTCGACATGACGACGATGCGCCTGAGCATGTCGCCGACGCCGGGCGACAGCCTGCGGCCGTACTTCACGTCGCATGCGGCGGCCACCAAGGGGTCGTACAATCTGGCGGGCGTGGCCAGTCCCGCGATCGACGCGCTGGTCGACAAGGCCATCGGCGCCGAGACGCGCACCGATCTGACGATCGCGTGCCGTGCGCTCGATCGCGTGTTCCGCGCCGGCCGCTACTGGGTGCCGCAATGGTTCCGCACCAACCACCCGATCGCCTATTGGGACCTGTTCGCGCATCCGCCAAAGCCGGCACGTTATCGCGCAAGGCACCGGCGCGCCGGACAATTGGTGGTATGACGCCGCCAAGTCCGCGAAGCTCGAGCAGGCAAAGTAATTCATGACCGGCTATATCGCCCGCCGAATTCTGCTGATGTTCCCGACGCTGCTCGGGATATTGTTCGTCTCCTTCATCGTCGTGCAGTTCGCGCCGGGCGGGCCGGTTGAGCGCGTGCTGGCGCAGCTCTCCGGCGCTGACACCGGCGGCACTTCGCGGGTTTCGGGCGGCGGCGGCGATTTCGGTCCGCGCGGCCAGGTCGGCGCGTCCGCCGATGCCGTCGGTTCGAAATATCGCGGCGCGCAGGGGCTGGATCCCGATTTCATCAAGAAGCTGGAAGCGCAGTTCGGCTTCGACAAGCCGGCGCCGGAGCGTTTCGCGCTGATGGTATGGAATTTCTCGCGCTTCGATTTCGGCAAGAGCTATTTCCGCGACGTCAGCGTGATCCAGCTGATCAAGGAGAAGCTGCCGGTGTCGATGTCGCTCGGCATCTGGATGATGCTTCTGACCTATCTGATCTCGATCCCGCTCGGCATCCGCAAGGCCGTACAGGACGGATCGAAGTTCGACACCTGGACCTCGGCGGTGATCATCATCGGCTTTGCGATCCCGGGATTCCTGTTCGCGATCCTGTTGATCATCCTGCTCGCCGGCGGCTCGTTCCTCAACATCTTCCGCTGCGCGGCCTGACTTCCGACGGCTGGGCGCAGTTCCCTGGTACTGGAAGATCATCGACTATTTCTGGCACATCACGCTGCCGCTGGTCTCGATGGCGCTCGGCGCGTTCGCCACCATGACGCTGCTGACCAAGAACTCGTTCCTCGACGAGATCCGCAAGCAGTATGTGATGACCGCGCGCGCCAAGGGCTGCAGCGAACGCCAGGTGCTGTACAACCACATCTTCCGCAACGCGATGCTGATCGTGATCGCGGGTTTTCCGAGCGCGTTCATTCACGCCTTCTTCTCCGGCTCGCTGTTGATCGAGACCATCTTCTCGCTCGACGGCCTCGGCCTGCTCGGATTTGAGAGCGTGCTTGAACCGCGATTACCCGGTGGTGTTCGGCAACGCTGTTCATCTTTTCGCTGGTCGGTCTCGTGGTCAATCTGATCTCCGACCTCGCTTACATGTGGATCGATCCGCGGATCGATTTCGAGGCGCGGGAGGTCTGATGACGATCACCGCGCCTCAGCCGGTCGAGACCTCCGACGCAATCGCCGCTCGGCGCGGCGGTCCCGATCGACGCGTCATCCGCTTCGCAGCCGTCGCCGCTCAACCGCCGCCGCTGGCAGAACTTCAAGGCCAACCGACGCGGCTATTGGTCGTTCTGGATCTTCCTCGTGCTGTTCGCGGTCTCGCTGTTTGCCGAATTTCATCGCCAACGACCAGCCGCTCCTCGTCAAATATGACGGCCAGTCTCTATTGGCCGGTCATCTTCAACTATTCCGAGACCACTTTCGGCGGCGATTTCGAAACCGCCGCCGACTATCGCGATCCCTATCTGCAGAAGCAGATCGCGGAGAAGGGCGGCACCATCATCTGGCCGCCGATCCGCTACTCCTACGACACCCACAATCTCGATCTGCCGACGCCGGCGCCGTCGAAGCCGACCTGGATGCTGACGCGAAGCGCAGTGCAAGGAGGTGGTGCAGAAGAAGGGTCTCAACGAGCTGCAGCGACCTCGAATACAACTGGCTCGGCACCGACGACCAGAGCCGCGACGTGGTCGCGCGCCTGATCTACGGCTTCCGCATCTCGGTGCTGTTCGGACTGACGCTGACCATCCTCTCCTCGATCATCGGCATCGCCGCCGGCGGCGGTGCAGGGCTATTTCGGCGGCTGGATCGACCTGCTGCTTCCAGCGCTTCATCGAGATCTGGACCGCGATCCCGTCGCTTTATCTGCTCCTGATCATATCGGCGGTGCTGGCGCCGGGCTTCTTCGTCCTGCTCGGCATTCTGCTGCTGTTCTCCTGGGTGTCGCTGGTCGGGCCTGGTGCGCGCCGAATTCCTGCGCGGCCGAAATTTTGAATACATCCAGGCGGCGCGGGCGCTCGGCGTCTCCAATGCCATCATCATGTTCCGCCACCTGCTGCCCGAACGCGATGGTGGCGACCATGACGTTCCTGCCGTTCATCGTGTCGTCCTCGGTGATGACGCTGACGGCGCTGGATTTCCTCGGCTTCGGCCTGCCGCCGGGCTCGCCGTCGCTCGGCGAGTTGCTGGCGCAGGGCAAGGCCAACGTGCAGGCGCCGTGGCTCGGCTTCACCGGCTTCTTCTCGGTCGCGATCATGCTGTCGCTGCTGATCTTCATCGGCGAAGCCGCGCGCGACGCCTTCGATCCGCGCAAGACGTTCAGGTAGGGCCAGCGCATGGACGCCATCAACCAGCCCCTGCTCGATGTCCGCGACCTCTCGGTGGCGTTCGGCAATACGCTCGCGGTCGATCATGTCTCGTTTTCCGTCAAGCGCGGCGAATGCGTGGCGCTGGTCGGCGAGTCCGGCTCCGGAAAATCCGTCAGCGCATTGTCGATCCTGAAGCTGTTGCCGTATCCCAGCGCCTCGCACCCTTCCGGCCACATCCGCTTCCGCGGCCGCGAGCTGCTGACCGCGGCGGAAAGCGAGATGCGCGAGATCCGCGGCAACGACATCTCGATCATCTTCCAGGAGCCGATGACCTCGCTCAATCCGCTGCACACGATCGAGGCGCAGATCGGCGAGATCCTGCTCCTGCACAGCGGCATCAGCAGGCCAGATGGCGCAGGCGCGCACGCTCGGAGCTGCTGACGCAGGTCGGCATTCCCGATCCCGAAACCCGGCTGAAGAGCTATCCGCATCAATTGTCCGGCGGCCAGCGCCAGCGCGTCATGATCGCGATGGCGCTCGCCAACGAGCCGGATCTTCTGATCGCGGACGAGCCGACCACCGCGCTCGACGTCACCGTGCAGGCGCAGATCCTGGCACTGCTGGCGGAGATCAGGTCCGCGGCTCGGCATGAGCATGCTGTTCATCACCCACGATCTCGGCATCGTCCGCCGCATCGCCGACGTCGTCTGCGTGATGAACTCGGGCAAGATCGTCGAGCAGGGGCCGGTCGAGCAGGTTTTTACAGCGCCGAAACATGCCTATACGCGTGCGCTGCTGGCGGCCGAACCGAAGCCGGACCCGGCGCCGCCGCGGCCCGAATGCGCCGGTGGTGATGTCGGCCGACAATCTGAAGGTCTGGTTTCCGATCAAGCGCGGGCTGTTGCGCTCGACCGTCGGCCACATCAAGGCGGTGGATGGCGTCAGTCTTGCGGTGCGCAAGGGCGAGACGCTCGGCGTCGTCGGCGAATCCGGCTCCGGCAAGACCACGCTCGGGCTGGCGCTGCTGCGGCTGATCTCCTCGGATGGCCCGATCGTGTTCCTCGGCAGCAGCATCCAGGGCCTGCGCTTCAAAGACATGCTGCCGTTCCGCCGCGACATGCAGATCGTGTTCCAGGACCCGTTCGGCGCGCTGAGCCCGCGCATGTCGGTCGGCGATATCGTCGCCGAGGGCTTGAGCGTGCATCAGACGTCGCTGTCGTACGAAGAGCGTGATACGCGCGTCGTCAAGGCGCTGAGGGATGTCGGCCTCGATCCGGAGACGCGCTTCCGCTATCCGCATGAATTCTCCGGCGGCCAGCGCCAGCGCATCTCGATCGCGCGCGCGGTGGTGCTGGAGCCGAACTTCGTCGTGCTGGACGAGCCGACGAGCGCGCTCGACATGCTGTTCCAGGCGCAGATGGTCGATCTGTTGCGCGAGCTGCAGCGCAAGCGCGACCTGACCTACATGTTCATCTCGCATGATCTGCGCGTGGTGGCCTCGCTCGCCAGCCATTTGATCGTGATGCGCCACGGCAAGGTGGTGGAGGAAGGGCCGGCGCGCGGAGCTGTTCAAGAATCCGAAGAGCGACTACACCCGCGCGCTGTTCGCCGCCGCGTTCAATCTCGAAGCAGCCGACCGGCGTGGTCGCGCAGTAGCCGAGGCCGAGCCGGACTTGCCACGTTCGAACGGCGGTTATCGGCGCGGCGAGGCCGTGCACCGGCGGCTGCGTGTGCAGCAGCTCTTCCGCCAGTGGCGGGGTTGCTGCCGCCGTGCGCCGCCCCGGTGACGAAGCTTCCGGCTATATAGTTGGCGAGCAGCGCGACGTTGGCGGCGGGGTATGGCAGTTGGGCCGCCGCCGGCGACGGGCGTACCTCCTTCCCACCTCACTGCCGCCCCCAAAGGGCGCGAGCGTCGGATGCCGTTGCAGCGAGTTCGCTGGTCGGCGCTGATGGAGCCTGGCTAAGCAAACCGGCAGATCGGCGATTCCACGGTGCCGCCTGACCGAGCTGATCTTGAAACTCGACGTCGTAATGGCCGATATGATCGGCGCCACGCTGAGCCGCGTGACCAACGGTAGGCCCAAGAGGCGCCGTTATGCTGCTCGTTGGGCCGATGTAAAGTCGCACTGACGGTCGAGTCGGAAGTCACGGCGGTGAGATCGGATGAACTGATGAATGTTCCGACCGAACCCAGAGATCGTGCCGCCGAACCCTGTGTAGGGAAGATCAGGAACGCCGAGTCATCAACCTCGAGACCGCCGGTCCCGCCGGCCACGGGAAGACGACGTTCTCGTGTGCCGGCCTCCGGCGACCGGATTAATCAACGGATGCCAGTTCGCCGATCTGGACGATGCCGCCGCTGCTGAGCGTGGTGCACCGCCGAGGATCTCAACGAAACTGTCGGCACCGCCAGCGAACAGTGTGCCGGAGCTGATCTATGGTGCCGCCCAGCAGCGTCCGTGCCGTCTGCTCAGGCAGGCGGTCGAGCGTGGCGCCCTTGCCGATCGAGGTGACGCCGTTCTGAATCGTCAACGTTCCGGACGCGCCGACGAGCCCGCTCAGCCACCACGGTGGCGCCGCCTGACGCCGAAACCGTCGCACCTGAGCCGACGGTGTCGCCGCTCAACGTCAGCCGCGCAGCGCCGTTCGCAACCTATGACGATCTGAGCCGGACACGATCGTCCCGGCTCCGAACCAGCGTTGGTCTCGCCGCTGACGACTTCGATCGCCGCGCTCGCCCCGGTGGTCTGCAGCCAGCCGCCGGAAATGGTGGCGCCGGCGAGTTCGATCCGCGCCGCGGAGCCCGAAAGCCGAGGATGAACGCGGAGAGCCGGTGTTCCGCCACCGAGCGTCGCCATACCGATGGCGGTCCCGCCCAGGCAGCCACGGACCGCCTGGCCGCCAGTCGCCGACGATCTGGCGCTCGCTGTCGATGCCGCTGACGAGACCGTATCGATGCTGGCCGCAGCAGGATCACCAGGCGGCGATACCGGAGCCGCCGGCGAACACGAACACCCGGCCAGCGCTCGGCTAGACCGTCACGCCAGTCGCCATGCCGGCGGCGGAGATGTTCAGGACCGCACCGCTAAGGACCGTACCGCGCCGCCGCTCTGCGTGCCGCCCGCCAATACGCCCTCGATGATACCGGCGCCGACGTTGCCGCCGGGCGATATAGCCGGAGGCCAGCTCGACGGTGGCGCCTCTTGCTCGTCGGGCTTGATCGTCACCCGGTTGGCCGCCCGACCGCGATTCCAGTACGCCCCGCCGCTGCCGGTTCGTCCCGCCGGCGACGGCGCCGGCGGAGATGATTTCTTTGAACCCGCCGTTGCTGCCGATGGTGGCGCTCGCCGCCGTGCCGCCCGATTGCAGCACCAGGAGTACCGCCGGCGGTGGCTGGGTGGTGCGCGGCTTCGCACCGCCAGCCCGATCTGACGAGCGCTGCAGGCCGCCAAATGCGGTGGCGCCGCTCGCCAGGGGCCAGTCCACGACCCGCGTGCCGCCGCGTCGCTAATCTGGCGCCGCGCATCGATGCCGCCAGGGCAGAAACGGCCCTCCATCTGTTCACGAGAAAAGACGCTCGATTTCGCGAAGGAGGGGGCTTATTTCTGGCGATCAAAACCGCGCGGGCACGGTCTGTCATGGACCGGATCATCTACGCGAAGACAAATGGGTGCCGCAGGTAGGCGGTGCCTGAGCGCGAGTATCGGTTGGCAGATCCCCCCTCGGCGAGAGGAAGAAGAGGACTACCGACGCTACCCTATCATCCCCTGAAGAGGTGACCGATAGCTTTCATCTCGGGGCGTCGATGATCCCCGAGGACAGGTGCCGACGTGATCGCGAAGGCCAAAGCCATCAATCCCAAAATTGCCGTTTTCCAGGCGAAACGTGGAGCGGATCTTCGGGCGACATCAGTTTCGAGGCGGTTTGATCCGCTTGCTCATGATCCTGATCTGTCATTGTGAACCCCCGTGTGAGGTTCTGACACCGACTGATTTGCTGGTCCACACGCGCTTTTCGCACTATTTCACACCGACGGGCGCGGCAATTCAGCAGCTCACGCACCGCCAATAGCACGCTTGTCAGCGCGGACGATCTCCCGATTGGAATGAAGCGAATCTACCATCTCGAGAGCCGCACAGCTCGTCAGCGAAAGTCGCCCACCTCAGCCCAGACGCCGGCCACCGACTCCTCGCCGCCTTGGCCAGTAGGCCGCTGTCATTAGCGATCGTCACCAAGCGGAAACCCGAGCGGATCATGCGCGCCAGCGTAAACCGGACTAGCACAGTGGATGCCAGCGTAGAGGCCGCGCTTATTCGTTTCCGCGGATGAGGCGCTCGTAGATTTGCAGCACCTGCGGCTCCTCGCGGTCGAGCTTCGGCACCAGGCCCAACGAGAAGCCGAGATCGCCCGGCCCGACATAGATCCCGTCGATGCCCGGGACATCGAGGATGGCGTCGAGATTGTCGAGCGCCTCACGGGTCTCGATCATGGGGATGACCAAGATCTCGTCATTGGCGGTCTTCTGGTACTCGCCGGGGCTGCCATACGCCCCAGCGCGGATATGGGCCGCTTGCTCGCGCGTGCCCTTCGGTGGGTAGCGGCAGGCTGAGCAGCCTCGCATTGCTGCTTGGTGTTAACCATCGGGCAGATGACGCCGTAGGCCCCGCCGTCGAGCACCTTGCCGATGATGCCCGGCTCGTTCCACGGCACGCGAACCAGGCGGGTCACGGGGTGCGCGTGCATCGCCTGGAAGCAAGCGACCATGGAGAGATAGTCCTGAACCCCATGTTGCAGGTCGACGGTGATGCTGTCCCAGCTCACATTGCGCCATCACCTCGGCCGCGAAGGCGGAGGGGATCGCCAGCCAGCCATTGACAGCCGCCTTGCCCTCTTTCCAGCGCCGCCTCAGCGCGTTCTGAGCCATCTGCTCGCCATCCTTGTCAGCTGTTCGATCCACGCGTCATCGCCACCGGCTGCCAGCGGCGAAGATTAGAGCCTTGCAAAACAGAGGGATTGACGCAACTCAGTCGGCCAGCGCCCGCTCAGCGCCAAAGCCAGCTCCTGCCCGACGCGCCGTTTGCGCGCGGGATCGAAACGGGCTGACGCCGAGGCGACATGGGCCGTCAGAATAACGCGTTGTCCATCTTAAGGAGCGGATTGGTGGGGCGGGTGGCTCTGTTTCCAAGACGTCGAGCCCGGCGCCTGCGATCCACCCTTCCTGCAGCGCCTTGATGAGCGCCGGCTCGTCGACAGTACGAACCGCGGCCGGTATTGATGAAGATCGCGGTTCTGCGGCGCAAGCTGGTGCGGGCGCGAAGCGGCGCGGGCGCAATCCGCCATAAAAGGTGCGCTCGCGCTCGCGTGGGCGCAAGAGGGCTCTGCAGGGCTCGACCATCCAGCGCGGATGGCCGGCGCCTCGAAGCTGAGATGGTGGCGCTGTCGCGCGGCGTCGTTCTACCTTCCCGCGCGGTGAAGTTCTTGTCGCGAGGGTCTGAGGTCGCGAACTTGCTCCCACCGATCGCAACGCTCGCGGTCGCAAGCAGGCCTCACCTCGGCGGCGCAGATCAACGAATTTGCATGCAGAGCTGCTTGATCGCTGATCCGCTAAAGAACGGCGGCAGGCACACATGCACCGCTTCGAAAAGTTGGGCTGCAAGAGGTAAATGACGTTATCCCGGGTGATGCGTAAGCTGCCTAGGTTGAGCCGTCGACGCTGGAAATTACTCCCACTGTATGGATCGGGAGTACGAAAGCAGCCCTCAGCAGAATGGTAGATCTGCAGTGTCCCGGTCTGTCGATCTGTTCAAGTTCGCACTACTATTCTCAGCGCTTTATGCCGCCTTTGGGGTAGCATCGCCCTTTTTGCCCGAATTTCTTTCGTTGCACGGCGTAGGTCCTGAACGTCTCGGGCTCGCGTTATCTCTCGCCACGACGATCCGGCTGATCTCCGCACCACTCGCAGGTCGCATAGCTGATCGACTGCATGCATTGCGCATCGTGCTGGCGATCTGCGCAGCACTGGCGGGCGCAGCCGCACTTGTTTTCCTGCCTGCGTTTGGATTTCCGGTCTTGCTGTTCGTTGCGCTCCTGCACGCCGCGATGCTTGCTCCCACAAGCGTCCTGGCGGATGCTTTGGCTTTAAGTGCGGCGACCACAAGTTCGAACACTCGCTCCAGATTTGAGTATGGATGGGTGCGAGGCCTAGGGTCGCTCGCATTCATCTTGGGCTCCCTGGCTGCAGGGCAGAGCATTCAGGCGTTTGGAATCGATTCCATTGTCATTGGGCAAGCGATCCTGCTCCTGACGGCGGCAGGCGCGGCATTCTGGGTACCCGAGATTTCTTTACCCCGCAGCGCCGAACGGCCCTCGGCCGGGCTGCACACGTAGGTGTATTAGACTTACTCCGATCACCTAGTTTCAGATGGTTGGTCGTGGTGGCGTCGTTAATCTTGGGCAGTCACGCGATGCACGATGCCTTTGCAATGATTGCCTGGAACGCTGCGGGCGTCAGCCCTGTCGCTGGTAGCGTTCTCTGGTCAGGAATCGGTCGCTGCGGAAGTGATTGTTTTTGTTGCTGTTGGCCCTTTTCTGTTGCGCCGTCTGACGCCGGAGATTGCTATGGTAGTCGCGGCCGTCGCGTCCTTGGTGCGCTGGGGGTTGTTGGCGGAGAGTTCCAACATCATCGTTATCGCCGCTGCGGAGCCATTGCACGGGTTGACGTTTGCATTGCTGCACCTGTCATGCATGCGAGTGCTTGCGGCCATCGTACCCCGAGAACTCGCGGGACTTGCACAGGCGATCTACGGGACGGTGGGCGTTGGCCTCACTTCAGCGGCGCTTACGTTAATCTCCGGTTCGCTTTACGCGCAATTTGGTACCCGGGGTTTCTGGGCGATGTTTCTAATGCGCGTTGGCGGCGCTGCCCGCGATCTGGCGACTTTACCGAGCACGTAGATCAGCCATCACCTGCGCGGGTGAGCAGATCATATAGTAGACCGTCGAAACAAAAAGCCGCGGTTCTACCATAGCCAATGGGCCGTTGCTGCAGCTCTTGCCGGCTTGCCTTTCGGCGTACAAAGCATATGATGTACTCCACTTTTCTTCTTGGGTGAGTCATGATTCAAGATCGGGATGATTCCCAAAGCAAGAGAGGTTCGGCTCAAGCCGAAGGTACGCAAGGTGCTTGAGGCTCGCTGCCGGGCACCGACGACAGCGCAGCGCGACGTGAAACGGGCGCGCATAGTGTTGCTGGCGGCGGAGGGGCGCAGCACGCGTTCGATTGCCGCGGAAGTGGTTGTTCAGCCGCGCATTGTCAGCCACTGGCGGCGGCGCTTTGCCGAGCACGGCCTTGGTGGGCTCAAGGACCGCCCACGGGCGGGCAAGAAGCCGATGTACGGCAAGGCCACGAACAAGCGCATTCTGGTGCTTCTGGAGAAGCCGCCGCCTGCGGGTTATGCCCGGTGGACGGGTCCGCTGCTGGCCAAGGCCTTGGGCGACGTTGATGTTCAGTATGTCTGGCGCTTCCTTCGCGCGCACAATATTGACCTCGCTGCCCGCAAGTCTTGGTGCGAGAGCAACGACCCCGCGTTCGTGGCGAAAGCCGCCGATGTGGTCGGTCTTTACGTCGATCCGCCCGCCAAAGCGATTGTTCTCTGTGTCGACGAAAAGCCTTCGATCCAGGCCTTGGAGCGGGCGCAAGGCTATTTGAAGCTGCCGAACGGACGCGCCTTGACCGGGCAGAGCCACGACTACAAGCGGCATGGCACCCTTGCGCGCGCTTGAGCCGGGCGCTGAATCGGCGTGATCACACGGTTGTCTTGGCCTAGTTCCTCGGCTTGTTGTCGAGGACTGCCGCGCGTGTCGCGCGTGATCAGTCTGTCGCTGCCGCGACAGCCGCCGTTATTCTTCACGTAAAGTCCGCATCGGCTCGAGAATGGTGAGTGTAAAGCCGAGCCTGGTACCAGCCTGCCCGGCATGAGCCATGCCTGCCCCCGCTGCCAAACAGCTGCCGGCCGGGCCCAGGCTGGATTCATGAGATCAAGCACGATGGCTACCGCGATCAGCGGCCGAGCGCGACCACGGCAGCGTGCGGCTCTACAGCCGCAACGGGTATGACCTTTGCCGAGCGCTTCTGCCGGCTAGCCGCGGCGGCGATCCGTAAGCTGCCGGTGTGGTCCTGTCTGATCGACAGTGAGGCAAATCGTCTGCGACGCCAACGGGCTTGCGGTGTTCGATCTGCTGCGGCGCTGGGGCGGTGACGATGTGGTCCTCTGCGCCTTCGACCTGCTCGGTCTTCGACGGCCGTCGACCTGCGGCGGGCGCTGCCGATAGAGGAGCGTGGGAAAGCGACCGCAAAGCTGCTTGCGCCGGCCGGTCGACGGCATTGCCTTCAACGAGTACCTGGGCAGCGGCGGCGGCGGCAGTCATCATACGGCGTTACGCCCGCGCGCCTGGCTGCGAGGGGATCGTTTCAAAGCGCCTCGGTTCGGCGTATCGGTCCGGTCGCGCCGTCCGCCTGGCTGGGGCGTCAAGAATCCGGGCGGCGCCCGCGGTCACGCGCGAGGCTACGTCAGGAGACGCGGCAGCGATCTCCTGCGCCGCCTCCCGTCGCCGCATGCGCACGCTGACGATTGAAACCGAGAGGGCGGGAACGGTGTTACCAGGCTTGAACGCACATGAGCGGGAATCGTTGACCAGCACAATGAGAACGCGCTTCCTGGTTGCGCTGTCCTAGCCGCCAGATGTGTTAGCGGCACACCGCCGGTGTCAGCTCCTGGCGTCGTCAGGCAGCGCCAGCGCTGCGGCAGCAAAAATGCCGCCCCGAACATCAGGAACAGCCGAACTCGGGGGATAATAACTCTGGGCCGCAGACCGCCGCTTTCCGCCGCCGTGGACCGTCGAGGAAACGGACGCCTGTTTTATGCGTGAAGGATCACGGCGGCCTGTCGCTGGCCTATGTGTACTTTGCAGGGATGAACCCGGCCGGCGAGCGGCGACAAGACTGATGACGCGCGACGAGGCGCGGCGGATCGCTCGTCAACCAGCCGTTTGACCTAGGCTGGCAAGGCGTGCCGTGTGCTCGTGTCATAGACTGCGCCCGCCCGGCTAAGAAGCGCGCAAAGCAACAACGTCGGGAAGGAGGTTTCTCCGTGCAAGAGTAATCAAGCTTTGGAGGCTGAGTGTGCTGCACCGCCAAGCGCTGATCCGCGTGTTCAGCTGTGCTGCCGCACCGCCCGACCCTCAGCCCCTCAGGTATGAGAAAAATTGCGCTTCAATCCAGCGCCAAAGGGCCCCGATTTCCGGCGCCGCCTTTCCGTCGCGGCGCGTACCGGTGACGCCGAGGCCGGCCGCGATCGCATCTTCGAAAATCGATGCGCGCGGGCAGCTTCGGCTCTGGCGAGCAACACCAAGGCGCATTAACTCCTCCGCCGCCTCGTTCGCACGCAAGGCTGCGGTAGGTCGATGGGCACTGGATTGAGCACGAAAGCGGCTTTGCGCTTAGCGAGAAAGACGGCGCGAAAAGTCGCCGCGGCGGCATCCACATCCAAGCGGGTCGGGCGGGCCGGCAGCAGGCAAAGGTCTACAGAGTCGATGACGAGGCGGACGGCCCCGGCGGTCCGCATCGGCGGTGTCGAAAACGGCGAGGGTAAAGCCGACGCCGGCGAGTCCTTCCAGAATTGCGGGTAGGCTGCGGCAACCGTTCACTCAAGCGGTTCGATCACGACCGTGTTAGGAGCATTTGCGGCCTTTCGCCGGTCAGACCAGCGTACAAGCGATCCCTGAGAATCAAGATCGAGCGCGATTACCTTTCGCCGGCCGCTGCCGCCGCCACGGCGAGCGAGGCCGTGAGAGTGGTTTTTCCTGCGCCGCCTTTTCGCGTAAGGAATGCAATCGAGCGCATTGCGAACTACTGGTTGGACTGCACCAAGCTCTACAGGAACCAGCACTGCTTGACAGGCCGTAGTGCTCCCGTCAAGCGGGCCGCCAAATTGGGGCATTACTGAGTTGCCAATGTGACCATCCACTGGCGCACAGCATTGGCGTGCGTTTCGCGATAGCGAATTACAGATGCCATAGCGATGCGAAACATCGGAAGCGCGCAGCCTTACAGATTGCGTGATTGCCGCGAGAATCCGAAGAGTATTTGACCACTGCCGGCAGGATCTGACCGGCTGTTGCAGGCCGATCGTCGCTGATTGAAACGGTGCCGCCTAGATGTGGCGACGTTGAACGATCCGGATCGGGTGACTCGGTTAGTGGGAAGAGGCAACCCAGAAAAGAACCAGGAAAAGCCAATAACCTGCCTCTAGTACGCAAAGTTTCGTTAAGCTCAGTGTGATGATCTGTCTCGCAAGCCGCCATTTAAGCGTTCCCAGCCATGCGAGGCTGGGCGGCTCAATTACTCTAAAGCACAGAGCTATTCGAGCCGCTTAGGCTGGAGATTGTCCTGAGGCCAAAAGCGTCGGACCCGTGTGAAGGAGAGGCTGATGAACGCCCCGACATCTGCGGCCGCGTGCCGCCAGGAAACCGCTTCCCGTGAAGTCGGAACTGGAGGCAGAGATTGGCAATTTGTTGGACCCAGAAGGCCAAAAGCCGCCTACGCAAATCGAAGATGATGGCGAACGAATCAGTCCCTTGTCGCGCGGCTGACTTCAAATTCGATCGACGAACTCGAGAGCTAGGGTCTGACCTGACCTCCGCAGTTCGAGAACTACAAGAGTTCCTGAAGTCCGAGGTGAGCGCGTGCAGCGTGAAATCGTCAATTATGCGCACCTGACTGAGACCACATTGGCCGCAATCAAGAACATAATCGAGACGATGTCATTTCGGGCTTTCCCACGGCTCGAGGTCCGATCACGCCCAGCGAGCCGACCCGAAGCCTCCGGCGCTCTGGAGCGGGTGCAGGCAAGCTCTATTAGGTACGATTTTGCTGAAAGTGGTCGAGAAGCCGCACCGGGAAGGCCCGCTGAGCGCGCTTCGTCAATCGTCTCGATCACGACGCTGCCCCGCTGGGGCGCTAGGTTCAGTGGATTGAGACATGAGCAGAAGTACCGATATTTCCGCCCCCGACCACGACCAAAGGGCGCAAGCCGCCAGCCTCTTCATCACCAGAAACCCAGGATCGCCGCACGATTATCAAGCGCTGCTTGTCTGGTGGGCTTGGTCGCCTCGCGGGACTTGCCCACTTCAAGGCGAATAGACCTGACCGGCTCGGCGATGCCGCTTGGGCTTGCTGCAAACCGCCCTGGCGACTCAATTTCAAGGCAACCCAGGCCGCCCCGCAGAACCCGACGAGCTACGAGTTGACCTGGAAACACGAGTTTCTCCGGCCTGCACAAGCCGTGCCGGCCAATAGCAAACAGTGGGCTGCTCGCACACTATCATGGTCGGCATAGCTTGACACGTCGATCAGGGCAGCGCCGTGTCAGAACCGCCACCCTGAAATTGCCCATTACCGAGTTGTCTCTTCCGCGAGACCCGTGGGCCGCTTCCAGTGCGCGCAGCAGTACGGTCTCGGCCTGGTCGTCTGCGTGATGAGCGGTGAAGATCCACGCGAGCATGCGAGCCTCCCGCATTCGGCGCAGCCAACGCGTATCGCGCCTCCCGCGCCTCGGTCTCACTGGCCCCGGGTCCCAGAGCAAGCCGTGCGGTCACGAACGGGAGTCCGGCGACGCGGACGAGCTCGCCGACCCGCACGGCGACGTCACCACTTCCAGGGAAATACCGTGTCCGCGTGCGCGACCAGGAGGTCGAGATGGTGAGACTCCCGCTCCTGAAGCAGGAGGTCCAGCAGGGCAACCGAATCCGGCCCGCCCGACACCGCGACAATGGCGCGGGCAGGCTGGATGTCGAGGGAAGCGAGATGGGATACGAAGCGGTCCTGCATGAGGTCAAAGATAATTGAAAGATTTACAGATTGAGAGACTTCATCAATCTCGCAATTCCCGACTACGGCTGGGCCGGCGTTGTCGCTTTCGGAAAATCTGCCGGCTTTCACAATCGTGACCTTCGCCGGATCCACGTATTTCCGAAGCGCTGCGGTCACATCGGCCGGACGCAGAGCCAGCAGGCGCTTCTCGAAGTCCGCCTCGAAGGCCATCGTGCGGCCGACATAGAGCCTCGGTTGACAGCTCTCCCGAGAGCGCTGGATCCTGGGAGCGGTCGACCTGACGGTTCTGCAGCATTCCCGCACGCGCTTTCTCGACCTCTTCCGCCGTGAACCCGTCCCGCCGGGCCCGCTCTACCTCTTCCTTAAAGCCGGTCTCCACCTTCGCCACATTCTCCGGCGCGTAAATGGCATAGCCGATGAACTGGCCGGCCTTGTCGAGCGGGCTCGCGTTCACGAACGAACCGACCCCATAGCTCACGCCGTCCTTCTGCCTGATGCGGACCGCGAGACGGGAATTCAGGAAACCGCCGCCCAGGATCTCGTTGGCCAGCATGAAGGCGGGATAGTCGGGATCGTCGTCCCGCATCGGGACGTTGGTTCCGGCGATGAACCAGGCGTTGGCCTTGTCGGGTGTCGCGATGGTGATTCCGGTTGCAGGAATGTCGCGGTACTCGTTGGCCAGACGCTCGAATGGCTTGGGACTCTGCCACGTTCCGAACAGCGTTCCGACCAGATCGGTCACCTGCTTCGAGTCGAAATCCCCTACCACGGCCATGGTCGCGTCACTCGCGCCATAGAACTCGACGTAGTACCGCTTGGCGTCATCCACCGTAGCGGCACCGTAGTCGGCGATCGACTCCTCGATGGTGGGAGTGTATCGGGGGTCTTCCTTGGGCCAGGGGCTCAGGTAGCGGGTGAAGCTGTTGAAGGCCAGGGCCTGGGGATCCGACTTCTGCTCCTCGAGCCCAGCCAGATCCTGCCGCTTGAGCTCGTCGAACTCCTTCGGATCGAAGGCCGGTTCCTTGAGGATCGAGCCCAGGAGCTGAAGGGTCGGCACCAGGTTGGGCCGAGTGGTTTCGATCCGGGCCACGACCTGATTCGGGGCGCTCATGATCGCAACCCGGGCCTTGAGTTTGTCGAGCGAATCCTTGATCTGCTGGCGGGAGAGCGTGCGGGTGCTCCGCATCAGCATGTCGCCCGCGAGATCCGCCGCCGTCGCACGATTCTGCAGCGATTGTGCGCTCCCGAAGCGGAGCGTCAGGCTCGCGTTCACCGACTGGCCACGGGTCTGCTTCGGCAGCAGGGCCAGCTTTCAATCCGCCGACCGCGGTTCGGGTCGTCCTCTGATCGATGTTTCCCGGCGAAGGATCGAACGCTTCACCGACGGCAAGCGTCGTGTCTCCCTTGTAGTCCTTCACTAAAGCCGCCACGTCAGGGCGTCGCGGGGATCTCGGCGCGATCCGGTTTCTCCGTGGGGACAAAAGAGCCGACGGTTAGGTTCGACGGCTTCAGGTAGGCCTGAGCCACCCCGCTGCACATCCTGAACGCTGACCGTCTTGATCCGGTCGCGATAGAGAAACAGCATCCGCCAGTCTCCCATCGCCTGCCACTCGCTCAGATTCCGCGCCACACCCTGGAGAATTGTTGAGCTGCAACTCGACATTCTTGATGATGGTTGATTTTGCGCGCTCGACTCCTTCGGTGCTGGGCGGCCGGCCCACCACGCATCGCTCAAGCGTCGCCAGCAGCGCGGTCCGCGCGCTGTCCAGAGAACTCTCCTTCCCTGACCTGCGCCGTGGCTTCGAGAACACCCGGTTCCTTGAGTCGATAGACCCCGGCCGAGACGTCGGCGGCGAGACCGGTCGCGACCAGCGCGGCGTAGAGCCGGCCGGATGGGGCGTCTCCCAGCACACGGGACAGAACTTCGACCGCCGGGAAATCGGTGTGAGACCCGGCGGGCACGTGATAGATCGCGATCAGCGCCTGGACATCGCCGGTGCGACGCAACGTGACGCTCCGCTCTCCGTCCTGGGTCGGATCCAGGGTGTAGGTCGGATAGACTCTTCATGTCGCCATCCGCGCTTGGGCCTCGGGATGGCGCCAAACTTCGCGGTGATGAGACGCAGGGTCTCGCTTCGTCGAATTTCCCAGCCACGACCAGCAATGCGTTGTCAGGCTGGTAGTACTTGATAGAAGCAGCCTGCAGCCGCTCGATGGGCACCTGCTCGATATCGGAACGGGCCCCAATCGTCGAGTGCCCGTAGTTGTGCCAGAGGTAGGCGGTGGACATCGCCCGTTCTTCGAGAATGCTGCCCGGATCGTTCTCACCCAGCTCGAACTCGTTCCGCACCACGGTGAATTCGGTCTCGAGATCCTTCTGGCCACGTAACCGTGAATCATCCGGTCGGCTTCGAGATCGAGCGCCCAGGCCAGGTTGCTGTCGGTCGCCGCGAAGGTCTCGAAGTAGTTGGTGCGATCGAACCAGGTCGTCCCGTTGGGATCGGCGCCGTGCTCGGTCAGCTCCTGCGGGACGTTGCGGTGCCGTGGAGTGCCCTTGAAGAGCATGTGCTCGAGGAGATGAGCCATTCCGGCGCTCCTCGTATCCTCATTCCGGTGAGCCAACCATGTATGTGATGTTGACTGTCATGGTGGGCTTCGATGGATCGGGAAACAGCAGGAACCGGAGGCCATTGGGAAGGCTGTATTCGGTGATGCCTTCGACGCGTCGGCCCCTTGATGGCGCGGACGGCCGGGCCGGTCGCTTGAGCAGCGGCGGGCTTAGGCTTGGGCGGTGCCTGCTGCGCGAAGGCAGGAATTGTGGGCCAACTGAGTGTGGCGACGACCAGCGCCACGCTGATGGCACTTGGGAAGGATGCGCATGGAATCTCGACCGAAATCGCGGTTCACCGGGACACGGCAGGTAACTCGATGAACATAAGGGGAATTGCAGCCCTTTGGTTTCACGCCTGCTCTTGACTGGCTGGCAGGTCGTTACATGGCGTGATCCCAGCGAATCCATCGGCCCAAACCTTGCTTTCCTGCATGGCGCCTCCTGAACACCGTCCCAGGGGGCTTTAACAACCCACCCAAGTCTCACGACGCAGAGGTGAGTTGCCCGTGAACGCGGCCCCAGCTTCACCCGATCGTCGAACGATCGGGCGGCTCTCGATCGCGCTCGTGTTGTTGGACCCTGATCCACACGATTGCGGTGTGGGGATACTGGGACCGTTTTCCGGCGATACCGGCCGTTGGCTCCACGAGGTGGACCGGCTCGCGCAGGCGGAAGTCCTCGATCGCGACTTCCTCATCTGATCTTCCTCCGCTGCCACTCTGGCTGCTGCAAGTGCGGTGGGTCGCGTGTTCGGGACGACACCAGCGGTCATCTGGGTCACGACCAGCTTCCTCTGCTGCCTCATTGTTCTGGCGTATGCACGCTATGCTCGCTGCTGATTCCGGGGCGGTTCTACACGCTCACCGTGCTGGCCGGAGTAATCCCTGGCGTTCGCCGCCGCGAAGGGACGCCTCGCCGCTGGCGGACCTACACCCCGGCTGCCCGATCGGCTTCCTGCTTCTCCTCCTTGGCCTCCTGCTCACCCTTGATCTCGAAGCGGCACAGCAGCCGCGCCGAGCCGTGAGCGCGCGGCATGCTGCTCGGCTTGCCGTGCTGTGCAAGCAGGACTTCTGGCTCCCAGCGCTCTATCTCGTCTCCGTCGGAATCCTGCTCCCGCTCGCCGAAGATTCGAAAGACCCCGTCGCCCGTCGCGCGGGGATCCTCAGACTGGCCGGTTTTCTCGGCGTGATTCTTCTCGGCGTGTTGGGTGGTCGCTGAGCCGCTGGCTGGCCCGCGGTCGGACATACGGCCGTCGGCTGGGGTGTCGCGGCGGAAACCGCCGGCCGCGGATTCCCTCCTGAAACGTCTCACCGTTGAGTTCTGGAGCCTCGGATTCCTCGGCTGTGTCTTACTCACCGGCCTCTGGGTGGGTGGAACGCTCACCACGCGCGAATGCCGCCGCTGGGCGACAACCTGCGGAGTACTCGCGCTGGCCGCGACGCTGGTCTATGGCGAAGCGGAGGGCCTGGGGCCGAGTCCGCTGCTGGCCGCGACGAATGGAAATGCAGCTCCCCACAACGAGATCTACCGACCATCCGCCAACTGGTCGAGGGCATGCAGGGCCACGTCTTCCGATGATCGCCACCGTGGCTTTGGCGATCGCCCTCGCGGTTCGATGTATGAAGCGCGACGGTTCCCGACGGCAGATGGTGCTGCTGATCCTGCTCGGCCTCTGCCTGGCGGCACGCCCAAGCGGCCTCTTCGAACACGTGGAGTGGTTCAGCTTCATGCTGGAAACGCCGATCTACGTCCCGCGCTTGCCGAGTTCCTGCCCCATTTCGAGCCGGCGACCGCGCCATGGGTTGCCGTCGCTCTGCTGGCTCTGATCGCGTGGGCGGGATCGTTTACCACAATCAGGCCAAGGGACTCCTCACCGAACGGGTGTACGGTCGAGTGCAGACGCCCAAGGGTGTGATTCCGACTCCGGGCGAATGAAGCCCGGGAGTACAATCCAGCTCAAAGCGATGCTCGATGCCGCGGATCCGAGTGGCCAGCGGCCGCTCTTCGTATTCGGTCGCTCGGGAGGTTACAACTATTTCCTGGGACGACCGAACCCGACTCCGCTGACTCACGGCTTTCACATCTCCAACGCACGATCAGACGAGGTGATCGCATCCCTCCGGATGACGGCTCCGCTTCTGGTGGATCGCGGCGGAGGAGCGATTCGAAGAGTCGAGTCGCCCACAGGCAGGCCTTTTCTCACTCGCTGGGAGGCTCCGCTCGTCACAGTTACATCCTCCGCGAAGACCGGCCGCTCTTCGATAAGGTCACCTGGGCTGCGCCATGCTGGGCCAGGTGCCGCCCAGGAAAAAGCGCTTTACACCGTTTACGATTGCGGCCCGGGGGCGAAAGCCCAGGTGATCCGGCGAACAAACGATCCGGTCGCTGATGCCCAGCGACAACGGGCCCGGCCGGAGCCGGAACCCGATGAACTACGTACAATGACGTTACTGCAGCGGCAACAGGGCCGCCATGTCAAAGGCGTTCTCGCCGAACCCACAGATCGGGTGACCGAACCGCTGAGGCGCGACGAAATGCCCGTTGCCATCGTGCCAGGTCGTAAATGATGTCGTCCGTCTGGTCGGCATCCACTCCCAGCCCCGCAGCAAAATTCAGGGCGAGGCCATCCCGTACCCGCCACGCGATGCTGTGGTCGGCGCATGACGTGTCGCCGCTCAGGCCAACCGCCCCAATGAGTGCGCCGTTGCATCGTACAGCGCCAGTCCGCCGCCGAAGACATTGATGCCGCCCGGCTTCTTTCCGACCATGAAGTCACTCTCGGTGCCGTAGCTGTCGAAGTCGCCGCCGTAGACCACACGATACATCAACCGGATTGCTTTCCTGTAGGCCGAAGAGGCTGCCCCCCGGTTGCGTAGAGCCCACAGATTCGCGCTCGAAAGGGCAAGCCCATCCAAGCTGAAATCGTTGGCGGTGTTCGCCTTCTGGGCCGAGATGGCCCGGCTGCCGAGCCACTGATCGCCCACCCCGGTACCGCTGTGCGGCGACCGGCAACGACGACGCCGTGACGATCCACCACTGTCGCCCACATGGGGAGACCGAGACCTCCGTTGCCGGCTGTCCCGACCGCTACCGCCGCGCGTCGAGCGCCGTCTGGAGAGTCGCGTTGGTAACCCCGATGTCCAGCGGGTGAACGTTGCGGGGCCGGCGTTGTTGTTGCGTGACATCGCCGCAGGCGGCAAGGCCCAGAGCCGCCGCGATCGATCACTGCGGGAACCGCACTCTCGGCGGCTTCCCAGGATGTTGGACATGTGATGGACTCCTTTCTCGCTACAAATGTGGAAACGGACAAATGCGCCGCTGGAATCATTCAACTGAAGCTGGCGGGGGTCTGGCCAGGAACCGGTGGTTTGCTGGGGCTTGAACTACAGGGGTCAAGGTACGCACCTGCGCAGGCTCGGCGGTGAGACCGATGCGGGATGTGAGACCCGCGAAGAGGCGCCTGCGCGCCAGTGCTGTCCGGCGTAACGGCCGTCCCGGCCCACGGGTAGGTGACCAAAGTGCGGAGGACTTCTGCAATCGACAATAGGGGACTCCAGGGGAACCACCTTCGCTGCGAGCGTACTCGCGGGGCCGTGGCTGGGCCGTCGGCGCACCAGGGAGTGTCGCGGGTCCCGCGGGACTGGGTTAATCGGCACCGCAAACACGCTGGCGGCGCGCCCTCACCAACGAAGGTATCAACCCGCCTCAGCGAACGTAGTATGCTACAATAACTTATCGCCTGAGCCAGCCGCAGGTGCAATCCTCATCGCACGGCGGCAGTTACCAGCCCTACTTGTGCGATCTCGAGGACTCGATGCCGAGAGGGAGATGGAGGTAGCCCCATTCGATTCACCGCGGTCGTGCTGCCCACGGGTCGCCGGCTACTCAGCCAGCTAGGGGAGTAGAGTAGGAAAGGCCCAACGACGACAACGCCTGTCCATAGTCACCTTTAGATAGCGCGTCACAATCACCGTCTGAGGGCTGTTGATGCCCCCTGGCGGCAGACACGGTGATGCTCGCCCGGAGTGATCTCCGCCGAGGGGCGCGCCTTCGTCACTGCCGTAGACCACCACATCTCGACGGGGCAACACCTGAAGCGTGAGTCAGTGTGATCCAACTGGTCTGGGCCGCGGCCACCCAGCGAAGAGTGCCGCCGCCGCCACCGTTCGTGATGCTCAAGGTGAAGTGTGGCGAAGCGGTAGTACCGGTGAGCGAAAAAAACGCGGATGCTGGTCGGATTGAGAACAATCTTTCGGTACCGCGGTGACCGCCTGCGAAGTCGGTCCGGGGCCGCTCGGCGTGCTCGACGACGAGCAAGCCCCGTAAGCGAAATTACAGACGCGGTGAGCAGCAGGACACTCCTGAGCGTTATTGCTCAACATAACTGCCTCCCGAACCGGGGGGTGCTTGCAATCCGATTCCAACCTATGGTGTCTGAGTCAATCAGTAG
>ERZ1370068.1709-contig-11633_pt1 | contig 80531 bp, 114 predicted proteins | sample MGYA00561227_ERZ1370068 | MGnify/ENA primary metagenome ERZ1370068 (study PRJEB38410, sample SAMEA6850437) | metagenome | study: Metagenomic assessment of the ecological functions of the soil: analysis of the soil microbiota associated with the...
GCACCGCTGTTCAGTTACGTATTGCTGACGAGGTGAGGCACGTTTCCGACAAACGCCACAGACGCCTCGGCGCAGCCTGCCTCTGGCGATGACGTGCAGCCGCCAGCCATCGCGGCCGGCGGAACCAACGCTGGACGCTCGTCAACGGGCGGAACCGCCGCCGTTCGAACGCCGGAACCCTTCGCGCTCCGGCGCATTCGGCGAGATGCACGCGACACCGGGCGGCGCGGTAACGCCAGTCAGGATGCGACTCCGCGTCGCCGACGAGTGCGCGCGCGCGCGTCGCTCGGCGTCGCTCCGCAGCGCCGCCGCTTGTGAGAGTGGCCCCGCGAGCAGCCAGTGTGGCAGCGAGCTCCAACCGCACGGCGCGCGTATACGGATGGCCGTCACCGAGCGCCCCGCCGAGCAGGCTCGGCGCAGCGTCGAGTGTCTGTTCGGTCGTCAGCCTGTCGCCTCGTAATGTCCGGATCCATCCTCGTGCGCTCCGTGCCAGATGGTCCTGGATCGTCAGAGGATGGCGGGCCGTCCAGAGCCGGCCGAGCTGCTGATAGACCTGTAGGGCTGCCGTCTCCTCGTCGATCACGGCGAAGGTTTGCGCAGTCTCAGCCAGCGCATCGACCAGCGCAGTCTCTGTTCTCGTAAAGCCGTGACTTCTCGACAGGGTCCTCGCGTCCGAGCGACACCGTCCGGCCTGCCCACACGGCGGCGACGACGGCAGCAGTCACGAGCACGGCCGGGGACGGCGAACGAGTCGTGGCCGCCGGTCGATCGATGCCAACGATCTGCCGCAGTTCTTTGGCGAAGCCGGCCAACGTCGAGCCTGGACCGCCTCCGGCCGGACGGCCGTGACGACAATGTCGGCCATTGAGGTCGGCAGATCAGGCCGGGCGCCCGTAAACGCGCCCGTAACTCGGGCGCGCTTCACACGGTGGGCAGGCTCTCGCCGGCAAGCGCCGAGAAGAGGATGGCGCCGATGCGTTCGATGAGGTCGGCATCTGTGACCCTGCGAGCCATCAGGCCGCCCGCTCGTGGCATCCAGGTCCAGCGGCCGGATTGACAGCGCAATCTCGGCCGCGTTCAGCGATCCCACGACCTCGGCGAGTCGCTCGACCGGCATATCGCTCGCCTGTGCGCAGGGATGAGCGCCGCGACGAGGGCCGACTGCGGCGAGAGGACCGTGCAGGCGACCCACTGGTCCAGCCGGCTCGTGCGATCCGGAGGCGAAGAGACGTTGCGACTACCAACGGCGCTGAATCCATCCGAATTCAGCTCCTCCAATTCCCAGGGAACGGCTGAAGGCAGCGTCACATCGACGGTACCGAGGTGGTGTCCGGAGACATCGAAATTCTCGAGATGGATCAGTTCCGTCGCGAGCAGCTGTCGCGCGACCCACAGAGTCCCGTCGCGCGGATCGGCGGCGATTCCGGTGAATGCAGCGGCGGACAGACGCTACGGGCGTGGACAGGTGCTGCCGTCGCGATTCCATTGTTCGATGATTCCGGCGCCGTGTGAACTCTTGGTCAGCCAGAACGTGTCGGATGCGGCGGCGTAGGTCACGCTCGTGGTAGAGTCCGTCCCCCTCCGAGTAAGAACAGCTTTTCGGGGTTCGACCAGTCACGCGTGAACCGGTGAGAGGCCGCTGGTGCCAGGGACGCGATCCGATGGGATCGGTGAGCGTCGAATCCTGGCGTGCTGAGTAGTTGAACCGACCGTCCGTGGTGCCATCGTAGAAGCAGCACAGGCCAGCGCCGAGCGTCGGAGGTGCGGCTATCGCTACGTGCCATCGAGACGAGGCCGCACCCGAGCCCCCACGGCGGCATTCCGTCATGGTGCGAATACCCAGGTCCGCTGACGCGGCAATCGGCGACGCCATGCCTGGTTGTACCGCCACGACGGTCATGCCTCGGCTCCGAACGATGCCGATGGCACCGTTCATGGTGGGTATAGCGTGCTGCGCGGCGGGTGGCGGGCAGGCCGATCAGACGCCGCACCTGCACGGGCCTCGAGTGGTCTCCCACGCACTCCGCATCGTGAGCAGCGTCAGCGCGACTGTCGCACCCGTGAGCAGCACGAGCTCGCTTCCCATCGCCTCCATCGACGCGCGTCAGTCGCGGCGGCGGCGGCGGCGCGCTCCGAGACCGCGCGCCGGAGCGCGTCGACGAGCGCGTGTTTCCATGTCGGCGGCGCTCACGAAACGCGACTCGGCGTGTGGGTGGCACGCGCGCGATCGACGGCGCTGACGATCGGCGCTGTCAGGATCGGGCTGCGCCGGCTCGGAAGCGACGCGGGCGCCCGACGAGTGCGCCGATCGCAGTTGTCGCACGTCGGCGGCTGGGGAACGGATACGTTCTCGTGAGCAGCCGATAGAGGAGAACGCCGAGCGAATAGATGTCGCTCGCACCGTCGCCGCGCCGCCGGCGAGCGCTCCCGGCGCCATGCGATCGGCGTGCCAGTCTCGTCGCCGGCGGGCCCACTCGCTTGTCGCCGCCCGCCCGGCACCGAGATCCATCAGCACAATCCGTCCGCCGCGCTCGCGGAGAATATTGCGCGCCTTAGACGTCGCGGTGCGGTAGCAAGCCGGCGGCGTGAACCGCCGACAGGGCCCCGGCCGAGGTCAACCTCGATGAGCAGCGTCTCCTCCGGGCTGAACACGCCATCGCGCGCCAGTATTTCGTCGAGCGTCTCTCCGTCGAGCAGCTCCATCCAAAGCGCCGCTCGCCGCTTCGTGCTCGTCGGCGCCGAACACGCGGACGATGTGGATGATTGAGTCGGGCCAGTAGCTGGCTCCTCTGCGAGTGCGTCGGCCGATACCTGAGGGCGTCAGGCGCGAGGCAGCTGAGCGCCACCTCGCGCGCGAGCTTCGGGTCCCAGGCGCGATATACGGTGCCGCTCGCCCCGACGGCCGATTCCGCCGCGGATCTCCAGAGTGGCCCCAGCGCGAGGCGACGGGGCGATCCAGCAGCGATGTCCGTTCCGAAGATCGCCGTCCGGTGCGCGCGCGCAATCGCGTCGACGACGCAGAGCGGTTCGGGACCGCGGCGCCATTGCCGGAGGCGTCGACGGCGGCGGGAAGCGCTGCCGTCGAGCAGCGCCTGGATGGCGCGCTCGAGGTGTTCGTCAGCCGCCATTGGGCGGCATCAGCGCGAGCAGCCCTCCGCAGCGCGCGTCTGGTCAGCTGGCGCGCCGCATCGGCCGACGGCCGCCTCCGTCGGCGCGCGCCAAGGCATCATAGGAGTCACCTCGATTTCGAACTCGGCCGATGATGGCGGCTCGATCGTCATCGTCCAGCTGTGCGCGAGCAGAGCGCTCGCAGCGCCTCGAGCGCGTCGCGGCTGACTGACGCTGTCGAGCGGAGAAGGTAAGTGCCGACGCCAATCCATCGGATCGATGGCGGCGTCGACATCCGGCGAGCGCCGGCGCAGTTCCATGCGGATCCGACTCGCCACCGCTTCACGCAGCGTAGGCGGCGGGCACAGTGGTGCGCGCCGGCTGAAAATCTTCCAGCCGCCGGAATGTATTCAGCAAGGCGTCCTGCACCACATCGTCGGTGTCCAGGAGCGAGCGCGTTTGGCTGGCACGCGACCCGATGCCCATCGCTGGAGTCGCGTGGGGTAGCGGCCCACGCAGGGCTTCCATCGATCCGCACCGCCGCAGCTGCTGCGCGTGCGCAGGAGCTACAGCGATGTCTCCCCGCTGACCGTGAGGCCGTCCAACCAGCGATTGGTCATCAATCAGAAAGCAGCCCAAACCGACACACGTCCAGCGGCGCCCGAGCGGCTGCGACGCCCCGGCGCCCAGTTGCGTGTCCGGTTTTCGAGTGTGCCGCATTGTAGAGTTAAAGGGTGTTCTATCAAATCGAGCCCGCTCGTCGAAAAACGTGAGCCCATTCGCTGGCCGTCTTCCGCGTGTAGATACGGAGACTCGAAATCATGGCGATGAATCCAGCAATTTCGGAAGAGGGCGGCGCATGACAAAGCCGGAATTAGCCGCTTACGCGGACGCAGGAACAACCGACAGGGAGTTTCGCCTGACGCGGCGCGAGCGCGAGATCCCAGAGCTTTTGATGGGAAGAGTCCACGAACAAACAGATTGCGTCGCGGCTTGGTAATGCGGCAATCAGACGGTGAGAACCAGTTGACGACCTTGTATCAGAAGGCCGGCGTCGGCAGCCGGTTGAGCTCGTGTTGATTCGCACAACGTGCCGGATATGCGCCGTAATGAAAGGTCTTGATGCTTTCCGGGATATTGTCGCCTCTTGTCTTCAAGGTTACGCTCTCGACAGCTCAATCGCCCACAGCAGATCTGATTGAGCGTCGTTTGCCCGGCTTGCGCGGTCGTCCGTCTCGAGGCTTGGATGTTCGTGCGCTCGTTTAGAGGCCACTCGGAGGTTCCGATGACGTGAAACGAATCGCTTTTGTTTCATTCGCAACGTTCGCGTGTTCATCAGCGAGCTGAGACGGCACGCGCCACGGTTTCGTCCGGAGGCTGCCAGGCTGGTCAGGCCACTTTCGCGTCGCGCACAACGTGGTCTGGACCGGCGACGGTCGCGATCGAGCGCCGTCACGGCTGATCAGCGACCCCAGACGCCACCGCGGCGCTGACTGCCGCAGTCGCCCTCGAAGCGTCGGGTAACGCATACGCGCCGGTCAGGTCAGAAGCAGGCCCGAAGTGGGCGATCGACCACCTCCGCGCCCGTGAATGTTCCCGCGGGTTCGAGCGCTCGCTCACTGGCCGCGTGCTGGTTCCCGGTTGAGTGGGACCGCTGGCATCACCCGGGACGGGGACCGATCTTTCGCGTCACCTACCACGACGACCGATTCAGCATCGTCTGGTGGTCGCGACCTCTCAGCCGATCGGTGAGATTCCCGGGAAACGGGCGACGTCGCCCTGGCTGGTGATCGCGGCCGGCGAGCGAGGGAACATATCCGATGCGCCGATTTCTTTCGTGCCCGTCACGACTGGTGTCGTGCGTTCGCGGTCGTATTCCGTGCGATCGGCACTCGCACGAGCGCGCACAGCTGTCGTTCCCAGCGGTCGTGAAGGAACGCATCAGATTCGGTTCCCGGGACTGCCAGAGTGTCCCGGAAACGTGGTCGCAGTCAGCGGCTATCTTTCACGGATGTTGACCGCTGCGCGCGGCGCCGAAGCTCTGGAAGAGCGACGGCACGTCGGCGGGCACGGTCCTCGTCAGGACATCCAAGTCGGCAGCGGCAGCTCCTTCTGTCGCGCCCCTCGTCCCTACGCGAACGTGAACGGGACGCTGCTTTCTTCAGCCGCTGAACGATGGTGTCGAACGGCGTTCAGGCTGTGGAAGAGCGACGGGACAGCGGCCGGGCACTGCGTGCTGGTCAAGGACATTCGTGCCCGCCGGGAAGCAGCTTCGCTCCAGCAGCCTGACCGAACGTGGACGGAGTCGCTGTGCTTTCAGCGCGGTCGAATGACGGCGTGAACTGGCGTGGAGCTGTGGAAGAGCGACGGGACGACGGCGGAACGGTGCATGTCAAGGGACATCTTCCCGCGGCAGCGCTCGGCTCCATCCCTCGGGCTTCACCTCACGAACGTGAACGGGCTGTTCTTCAGCGCGAACGACGGACGAACGGCGATCGAGCTTGCGGAAGAACGACGGGACGGCGGCGGGCACGGTGCTCGTCAAGGACATCCTCCGGGCAGCGCCAGCTCCGTCTTCCAGTCTCGCGAACGTCGAACGGACGTCTGTTCTTCAGCGCGAACGATGGGACGAACGGCGCTGAGCTGTGGAAGAGCGACGGGACGGGCGGCGGGCACGGTCCTCGCTCAAGGACGTTCCGTCCGGCAGCGCCAGCTCCTTCCACTCGTCCCTCACGAACGTGAACGGGACGCTGTTCTTCAGGGCGAAGATCGGGACGAGCGGTGAGCTGTGGAAGAGCAACGGGACGCGGCGGGGACGGTGCTCGTCAGGGATCAACGGGACAGCACACTCTCGTCCCCAGTCCCTCACGAACGTGAACGGGACGCTGTTCTTCAGGGCGAACGGACGGGACAAACGGCGTTGAGCTGTGGAAGAGCGACGGCACTGCGGCGGGCACGGTGCTCGTCAAGGACATCAACACCGGGAGTGTGAGCTCAGTCCCAATTGCTCGTAAACATCAACGGAACCGTGTAGCTCACGCAACCACCGCAGCCAATGGCAGCGGGACTGGCAGCCGGAAGCCGACGGAACAACGGCGCTCCGTTCTGGTGAAAGACATCAGGTCCGGCTCCGCGAATTCCCGAGCCGCCAATCTGGTGGCAGCGAATGTCAACGGCGTCCTCCTTTCGTTGCGAACGACGGGATCAACGGCGGTCAAGTCTGGCGGAGCGAGCGGCACCGTTGGAGCACCAAAGTGCCATTCATCACGCCGAAGCAAACCAGCGACTCGAGTCCGGCCACTGCTCACGAGTGTGAATGGGACGGTGTTCTTCACGGCCAACAACGGAGTAATTGGCAAAGTTGTGGAAGAGCGACAGCTCGGCGGCGGCTTTCGTGCTGAGAAGTCAAAGACATCTTCCTGACGCGTCGTCAAGCTGGAATCACATCCAATCTCACCGATGTCAACGGCTTGTTGTTCTTCTGAACAATGGCAGCAACGCGGCTCGGGCTGTGGAAGAGGCAGCGGCAGCAGAGACAATGGTCGGACATTCGTGCCGGCAGTTTAGGCTCGAACCCGACAGGCTTTGGGCCGAATTTCAGCAGGACGTTGTTCTTCAATGCCGATGATGCTGCATCAATGGTAAACGAGCTGTGGAAGAGCGATGGTACTCGTCGGGGACAGTGCTCCTGAAGGACATCTCGGAAGTGAGCTCGGCCCGTCGACAGTCGTGAACGGCGTGCTGTTCTTCTGGCAGCTGAGTCTTCCAGCGTCGAGCTGTGGAAGAGCGACGACCGCGGCAGCCGGTGCGGTCCTCGTCAAAGACGTATCCGGGGTCGGAATCAACAGCTCTGCGATCACCAGCGAACCTCACGGACCTGGACCGGGGACGGCGCATCTTTCTTCCACCTTTGACGAGTGGCGTCAGCTGGGGTCGATCTGCTGGAAGAGCGATGGGACAACCACTGGAACGGTCGTCGTGAAGGACACGTCGAGGCTGAGTAATGCGGCGCCTCGAGATCCCTCGATCTGACCAGTGTGAACGGCATGTTGTTTTTCACCGCGACGACGACGAGTCTTGGGAACGAGAGCTGTGGAAGCAGCGGTTTACGCCGCCCTGGCACGGTCCTCGTGAGAGGATATTGCTGGAGGAACATCCAGCTCGTCGCCGACTGGTCCTGGCGGGCGTCAATGGAACGCTGTTTTTCGCCGCCGCATTTTCGCCAGCATGCGGCCGCGAACTGGGGAGAAACGACGGCACTTTGCGGCGGCGGGACTGTTCTGATCAAAGGGAGATTGCGGCTAACAGCGCGAGGCTCGAGGTCAAAAGCGGGCTCACGCAAAATGTCAACGGGACGCTGTTCGCTTCGCGGCGGACGATCTCAATGTCAGCGGGAGTTGAATTGTGGTCAGTGACGGCACCGCCGCTGGAACCGTGGTGCAGAGGACCTGTGCCCCGGGTTGCGGTACACGACTCGACGCCTCAATCACCTGCAGCGCTAATCCGGCGGCCTCGTTGTTCACTGTGTTGCGGCCGACGCGGCTGCGGTTTCGGCGATCGGAGGCACAATGGAAAGCACAGGAGATCGTTCAACGCACGCTGACGTGTCGCCACGGCTACGGCTCGCATGGCACCATCTGGCGGCGCGACGGCACAGACCGTGGTGCACAGGCCAGAACGGCACCGCGCGGTGACCGCGGCCGCCGAGCGTCGAGTACACGCTCGTGCAATGGAGCGGTAGGCTCTGCGGCGGAGATCCGCGTAACGACACGAACGTCACGGCGGACGGTGAACGTCGCGGCGACGATTCGCGCGCTCGACGCCCCATACAGCTGACATGCGTTCGGCCGGCGCGCACGGCACGATCAGCGGCACCCACGCCGACGGGCGGCGAATCCACGGCGCGAACAGGTCGGCGGTCACCGCGGTCGCGCGATGCCGGCTATCACTTCGATCCAGTGGAGCGACGGGTCGGCGGCGAATCCGCGCACGGACCACGAACGTCGCGGCAGACATCACTGATCACCGCGAGCTTTGCGCTCACGACGATTCAGCGAGGCACGGTGGTGACCGTCGTCGTGTCCTCAAGCTCTCACACTGCCGTTCATCCGGCGCGCCGATCGAAGCCGCGTCCCGCACGCTGGCACCATCTGCGCTTCCCACGACCGAGCGGGCGAGGCGGATCGCATGCGCGGTGACCTATTCCAAGCAACGTCAAAGCGTCGAGGACCGCTTCGGCGTCGGCGGCGGCGAGCTATGCCGGCGACGCGAGCCGCCTGCAGCCAGCAGCGGGATCGCCACGTTCGCCGATCGTGAGGGCGACGACGGCGGTGACGGTGTCGATAGCCAGCGTCGCTGCCAGACCACGTTCACGGGCGGTGCGCTCCAGCCACCGCAGCGCGCGTCCTACTCAGGTGCGGGCGGGGCTGAACGCTGCGCCGCCTGGCGCCGGTCTGCTCGGTCTGTGTCAGTGCCGAGTACGCGTCAGCCTTTGGCGCGAGCTACGCGAGGCGATGCGAATCACGAGACCGGCAACGGCTCGCGGCGGCGGTGTCCTGAATCACGCCAAAGGCGGCGACGACCGTGGCCGAACGTATCCACCATGTCCGTCGACGGCAGCGGTTAGCCACTGCGGGTTCGGCCGGTCCCGGACCGATGTACGGCGTCTACTGCGCCGGCGGGGGCACGAACGGGTCGCGTTGACGCCGAAGGCTTCGCAGCAACGCAGCGTCCATAATGCTGCGCACCGCCACCGGGAGATGCGTATGCGCAGGCGACGCCAATCACGGGATCAGCGAGCGGGTCAGGCGAGCGCCACATCGCGAAGGCATCGCGGCGCACAACCATCACGGTGCTGTGCCCGTCGAGATGCCACGGCGTTCCACCGGCGCCGCCTGTCAGGCGTCGCGCTCAGCGGCTTGCGACGCGCTGAGCGCAGACGGGTTGACGGCGGATGGTCGCTCGCGCCGACGTATAGCGACAACGTCAATGCGGGAACGGCGTCGGCGAACGCGTCGTAACCGCGGCGGCGATCGCGAATCACGAGACCGGCAGCGGGTCGGTCCTGCCCCACGAGATCCGGCAAAGGCGAGGGCACCACGGTGACGGTAGGGCTGCCCGTCGAGCGCGAGCCGTTCACCGGCTCGGCGATCGAGCCGTGCAGCGCGTCATGCGCAGGCACCGGTGGTTTGACCGGATCGCTGACGCCGGGCTATCTCGAACAATGTGAACGTCGGCACGGCGAGCGCGAACGCCTCATATGCGGGCGACGACAACCATGACGGGAGCAGCAGCACCACGACGTTCACGATCGCGAAGGCGGCCTCCTCCGGTCGCGGTCACGGGCGGGACGTTCCCGGTATGACGGAAGCGCTCACGGTGCGACGGCGGTCGTGAGGGCGGCGTCGGTGCGGGCGTCACGCAGACGGTTGTTTGGAGCTACAGCGGCACGTGCGCAACGGCGCCAGCGACGGTCACCGAGGGACGGAGCTGCGACGCGCGCGCCGACCATGCCGGCGACGCAAATCACGCGGCGGGCTTTGGAACGGCCGCACGGTGACGATCACAAAGGCGGCCTCTGCGACCGCGATCACCTGTCCGGCGAGCGTGGGCTGCTACGGGCGCGGCGCAGACGCCCTGCACCGCTTCAGTCACCGGCAACGGTGGACTCAGCCTGACGCCGGCACCGAGTTACGCGAACAACATCAACGCCGGGGCGAATGCTGCCTCCGCGAGCTACACGTTTGCCGGTGATGGCAACCATGATGGGAGCGACGACACGAAGACGTTCTCTATCGCACAAGCGGCGTCCTCCGTCGTCGTGACGGGCGGTACGTTCCTGTATGACGGCGGCACTCACGGCGCGACGGCGGTCGTGAGCGGCATCGGCTCCGGCGTCCGCAGAGCGTCGTGTGGAGCCAGCGGCACGTCGTGGCGACGGCGCCAGCGACCGTCGCCGAAGGACGAGCTGCACGGCGCGCGCGGACTATGCCGGCGACGCGAATCACGAGGCGGGCTTTGGAACAGCCGCATTGACGATCACGAAAGCAGCCTCGACGACGGCTATTACCTGTCCCGCCAGCGTCGGCTACCACCGGCACAGCACAGATGCCGTGCACCGCTTCAGTTGCCGGCAACGGCGGACTGAGCCTCACGCCGGCACCGAGCTACGCCCAACAACGTGAACGCCGGGATCGATTCAGCCTCGGCCTCCTACACGTTTGCGGCGACGACAATCACGCCGGCAGTTCAGGTTCGAGACGTTTTCGATCAGACAAGTTGCCGCGGTCACAGCGACAGCTGGCAGCGGATCGACGACGTTTGAAGATCGACGCATGCGCCGTCGGCGTGCCAAATCACCGGCGCGTATACCGGCGACCTGTCGTGCGCGAACGCGCCGCTATCGGTTGGGCCTGATCGGAACCACGACGATCAGCGGTCGTGAGCGGCACCTGGATTGGCGAACCTCCAGATCACGCCGGCTGGACGGCTCGTGCGCGATCGGCCACGGCCGGCTCGACGACGACCGCTCACTTATCCGCGAGTGAGACGTACAGCGGGCGGCGCAGACGCCATGCTCCGTCTCGGTGACTGGCGCGGGCGGCCTCAGCCCGACTCCGGCACCGATCCTACGCGAACAACGCGGACGCGGGGACCAATTCCGGCGTTGGCGAGCTACACGTATGCCGGCGACGCGACCATGCTGGCAGCTCCGATTCGAAGGCGTTTCTCCATCGCGAAAGCGGTCGTCACGGCACAGCGGGTAGCGGGTCGACCGGTTATGACGGCGCCGACGCACGCGCCTTCGACATGCGCGCGGTCACGGGTGCCTATACGGGCGACCTTTCATGCGCCAACAGCCCTGCCACCGTGGGTCCGAACGTCGGCACGACGACGATCAGTCCCTCGTCAGCGGCACCGGTCAAACCAACTTCGCCATCACACCGGTGAACGGGTCGCGCACGATCGGCCGAGGCGACACAGACTGCGTTGACGGTCAGTGTGCCGGCCAGTGTGACCTACGGGAGCACGGAACGGCGTCTCTGACCGGCGGCAGCGGCGCGGCACGGTCACATTCAGCGCCGGCGCGTCGACCGGGCTGCTCGGTTGACGGCAGCCGGGAGTGGATCAGCGTCGCTTGAACGCGAGCGGGAACTGCGCGATCACTGCGCGAGCAAGAACGGCGACGCCAACAACCACAGCGGACCGATCAGCGACGGTCGAAGGCTGTGACATTGAACAGGGCCACGACCACGGCAGCCATCACGGCGGACAGTCCCGATGCCTCGAATGCCGGCCAGGCGGTCACGGTCCACTTCACGGTCACGTCAGGCGCCGGTGCGCCGTCAGCAACGTCACGGTCAGCGACGGCGTCGACAGCTGCACGAATGCGCCGTGGGCGCAGGCACATGTTCCCTGACGATGACGACGAGGCGGCGCCCGGACGTTGACGGCGACCTACGCGGGCGACGCCAATTTCGCCGCTAGCAGCGATACCGAAGCGCACGAAGTGAATGTCGTCTCTTCGAGCTACACCGTCGCCGGATTCTTCGCCCGATCGACATGTCGCAGCCAGGCACGTCACCGTTTGGAACAGCACCAATTCGGGTCGACGGTGCCCGTCAAATGGCGGCTGACGCAGAACGGCGGCCCGGTCTCCGATCCGAACAGCTTCCTGCTCAACCCAGGTGGATTGTTCTCGTATCAGGTCAATTGCTCCGACCGGTGCCGGCAACATCGACGCCGCGATTGAGGAGCATGCGCGCAGGAGCGCGCGTCGCTCCAGCTACAAGGGCGACGGCAACTGGCGAGATCAGCTGGCGAACGCTGAAGTCGTCCAAGAATACGTGCCGGGTGATGTTCGTGAAGTTCAGCTGACGGCACGATGGGACCGGCCGCGAACTTCGAGTTCAGAGTAAGACGCCTGTGGAGGCGGCCTGAAGAGCGGGGCGTGTCTCCGCTCTGTACACGTCGCGTCCCGGCGACGGCGGGCGGGAGCTTCTGGATGATGTCGTCTTTCAGGGAATCGATCACCGCGATCAAATCGCGCCTTCTCGGGATCCTTCACGCCGAGCCCGTCGAGGCGCATCGGCGAGCGCCTTCTGCGATTTGTCCCACATCCCGCGGTCGATCTGCAGACCCTGGTGCGACACCGCGTTCGGCCGGCCCACGAACACGTATCGGCCCGCCGTCAGCATGCAGATTTGATCGGTGATCATCTGACGGTTGCGCAGGCGCGAGGCATCCGACAGCCCGGTCACCATCGCAGTGGACCGCGGGATCCGCGCCGAGATTGGCCAGAACGCGACGACCGTCCTGGCGATCGTGTCGTAGCCGCCGAGCCGCTGGTGCAGACGTCTTGCCAGTCGCGGACGGGCGACTGCGGCGACGGACCCGGTGGCTGAGCCGGCGAGCGGTGCGACGATGGATAGAAGGAGCAGGAGGCACCGCATACGGTGCCGTGACATTGTCCTCATCTCCAGTCGCGCCGCTCGCGCATTGCCAACTTCTAACTTCTGACTTCTAACTTCTAACTTCTAGACTACTGACCGCTGCGGCCGCGCCCGCCGGCGCCGGCTTCTGGATGATGTCGCCCTTGAGGCTGTCGATCACGGCGAGCAGCTCCGATTTGTCCGGATCCTTCACGCCCATCTGATCGAGCGTCTTCGCCATCGCCTGCTGCGACTTGTCCCAGTCCTCCTGCGTGATGCTGAAGCCCCTGGTGCGTGACGTCGTTCGGTCGTCCGACGAAGATGCACGGGCCGCCGGTGAGCATGCAGATCTGGTCGACGATCATCTGACGGTTGCGCACCTTGGACGCGTCCGCCAGACCCGTCGCCATGGTTCCGAGCTTCGGAAGGACGGCGATCAGGTTCGGCAGGAAGGCGTCCACGGTCTTCGCGATCGCATCGTAGCCCGCCGATCCGCTGATAGAGCGTCTTGCCATCGCGCAACCGTAGCCTTCGGCGACGGCCCCATCGGCGGCGACGTCATCGGCGGATTCGGCGGCGGCGGCGGTCCCGGCGGCTGCGCGGCAGCCGGCACCGCGAGCGGCGACGACGCAGGCATGCAACAGCATTCAGACACGTTTTGCGTGACATACGTCATCTCCTTTGTAACGAGGATCGGCGGCGGGTTTCGAGCTCGGATCCTGAGCGCGAACGCGCCGCGCCAGCATGCGAATGATAACCTCGGACACCGCCGGACTGGCAGACATCGCCCGCCGGAACGAACTGCCGCACAGGCGCATCGTCTGCACGCCGGCAAAGCCGGCGATCACGGTCGCGTTGCGCGGCGCCGGATCGAGCACGGCGAGCTCGCCGATGACGCTGCCGGGTCCTTCGACGGCGACCGACGCGATCGACAGTGTCGTCGCGGCGGAGCACGGACACCTCGCCGGACAGCAGCACGAAGACCTCGTCGCCCATCTCGCCTTCGCGGAACAGCACCTCGTCGGGCCGAACCACGACTCGCGGCTTTCGTGGCCAGCAGGGCGCAGATCCTCGGGCTCGAGGGCGTCGAACATCTCGCACCGCTTTCAGGCCGATCATCTTGGCGATGTCCGGTCGGCTCGATCTGATCGGTGTGGCCGGCGAGCCGGTGGCGGCCGCGCGGTCGCGATCTCGCGCACCACGGCGGAAGTCGTCGTGCTCCGAGCGCGGCGTAGTCCTCGTCGGTCGCCTCGTCGATCGATTCCGAGGAGTACAAGCGCGGCCGCGCGGACGTACGGATCGGGGCACATCGGCGCTGCGCGCGCAGGCAGTACGACGAGCTGCGGATGGCTGTCGGCCTCCTTCCGGACCATGATCGGCGCCGCGCTGAGCTTGTCGGACGACCGCCGACGGACACGCGGGCGCCGACCTCGGCCAGCGCGGTCGGACCGGGCGGTGCGGCTGTCGCGGAGACCAGGCCCGCTCGAATACTCGGCGTAATCCGCGGCAGTTCACGCTGACCGTGCACAGCAGGCCGTCGGCCATGCGTTCCGGAACGGCGCTGGAGCAGGAACGTCAGGAACCGCGCGGCTGGAGTCGTGAGCTTCTCCGAGCGTGCTCCATGGCGACGCACGCCATCTCGATCGCCACCGGGCACGTCGAACAAGTGGGCCGCGATGCCTTCGTCGCGGCGGACCAGCCGGTCGAGCACGGCGGCGTGCTCTTCCTCGGTGACCGCGTATTCCTCGCGCAGCGCCGCGCACCACCGGCATCGTCGAGCGTCAGTCGACGACGATCGCTGACGCGCGAGCTGGCGCGGCGAGCGCCTGGCCGTAGGTCTCGAGCTGCAGCTGCTTTTCCGGCGAGACGACGAGCGCGGCCGGTGTCGGCGAGATCCTCCTCGGCGAGCTCGGCCATGATCCGCTCGTGATCCGTCTGCGAGATGTGCATCTGGTCGCGGATCGCTTCGAGCCGGTGGATCTCCGCGCGCGACGACGATGCCGCTGTTGACGCGTGTCGCGCACCGCGTCCTGTACAGCTGCAGCGCCCGCGTCGCGCGCTTCTTCGTGCGACTGCGACCGGACGCGATGGATGAGTGAACGCCTCGCGCAGATCGCGCGGCGCCGGCGTGTCCTTCCACGGCCACTTTGGCGATGATCTGCCGCGCGAGCGTTTCCTCGACGAAGCCGCGTCTCGCCGGCGGCAGCGGCGCCGCATCGAGGAAGAGCGACGCGCGTGGTCACGACGAGCAGCTGGAAGAAGTGCGGCAGGCTGGGCACGAGCCGCAGCGTCAGGCGCGCCGGCGTAGGAGTAGAACGTCAGAAACGCGCGTGAACGCCGCCAGCGTGAACATCACGTGGCGCACCGACGGCCTGGTCGGTGGCGCGTCCGGTCTTGATCAGCCACGACGCCGACGACGCGCTCGATCGTCGCGAACACGGTGAAGCTGACGGGCGCGCCGAGCGGCGAGCGTCGACGGCGGCGGCGACGGCGCGCGGAACTGCCGGGCAGGAAATACAGGCCCGGCCGTGATAGGCGTCGACGCCGGGCAGGAACGCGTGCCGCACCAGACCGATCCTGATTCGTCCAGCGGCCGCCGAAGTAGTACTCCCAGGCGCCGGCCTGCAGGAAGTAGTAGAAGTAGAACGTGAACACGACGCCGGGGAAGGCGAAGTAGCACGTGCCGTTTGGCCGGCAGCAGCGACTTCCTTCCAGTAGGTGTTCTCCTGGTTGATGTCGGGGCACGACGACTTGCACGCCGTGCATTTCTCGCACTGCGAGTTCACCGTCGGCCGCAGATTGCGCGGCTCCGGTGTAGATCTTCTCGACGAACGAGATCGGGCAGACGTAGTTGCACCAGGTCTTGCCCGTGAAGATCGAATCGGTGAGGAGCGCGAGCAGCGCGAGCGCGACGACGGAAGATCGCCAGCGCGTAACCGTCGCCGTTGGTGGCGACCAGCCGGAGCCACAGCGAGAACGACCAGCATCCCGAAGCTGACGTGGTAGAAGTGCTGCTTGCATCCACGGCCCGGCGCGGCGGCGGCCGCCGAAGCCGAACCGTGACGGGCAGCTGCGCAAAAGCGGCGAGCGGACAGATCCGGCGCCATCGGTGGTAGCCGGCGATGACGAAAAAGAGCGGAAGCGAGGCAATGGCGATGGTCAGAAGATCGCGTCCCGCCAGCCACGGGACGAGGACGCAGAAGACGATTACCGCCGGAAACGCGCCGAGCGCCGCGCGGCGTGCACACCTCCACCCACGGTCGCATCGGGCGCCGGCGAGCTGGGCAGTCCGCGGCACGACGTCGCCGGCGCAGAGGCGCCGCCCGCGACGAGCGGGAGGGACGCGTTTATGGCCACGGGATCGCCGACGGAGAATACCATGAGCGTTTCCCCGTGGTTAGATGCCCGCTGGTGTCAGACGTGTCAGACACCTCGATGGCGCCTCAGGGCGACGCGTCGAGCCTCAACTATTCGCGTGTTATACTTTTTGCGCTGGTCTAACCCGCTATCTACACACGCTGTAAGGACTTAAGAATGTCACCGACCGATCTGGCCGTTCAGGAGCAACGCACGCCCGCCGACCGCCAGCGGGTCGTCAACGATTTCAGTATTCAGGTAGCCACGGTCAACGGATCCGGGAGCCAGACGGCCAACATGGTCCTCCTGCGATCGGTTCTGCTGATGGGCGTTCCGGTGTCCGGCAAGAACATGTTCCCGTCGAACATCGCCGGCCTGCCGACCTGGTACACGATTCGCGCCAGCAAGCGCCACTACGTCGCCCGCAAGAAGGAAGTCGATTTTCTCGTCGCGATGAACGCGGAAACAGCGAAAGAGGACGTGCTGACGCTCGATCCCGGGTCGCGGCGGTCGTCTACGACGAGCCGCTCAAGCTGAACGCGCTGCGCAGCGATCTGATCTTCTACCCGGTTCCGTTCGACAAGCTCGTCGCGCCGGTTTGTCCCGACGCGAAGCTGCGGCGCCTCGTGCGCAACATGATTTACGACGGGATCCTGGCCAAGCTGCTCGGGATCGATCCCGCGCTGATGGAGACAGGCGCTCGGCAAGCAGCTCGGGAAGAAGGCCAAGGCGGTGACGCTGAACGCCGGCGCGCTCAAGGCCGGCTGGGACTACGCCGAAGCCAACTTCACGAAGCAGGATCCGTTCGTCATCGAGCCGATGAACGAGACGGCCGGGAAGATCCTCATCGAGGGCAACGCCGCCGCCGCCATCGGCTGCATGATGGCCGGCGTCACCGTCGTCGCCTGGTATCCGATCACGCCGTCCTCGTCGCTGTGCGAATCGCTCGATCGGGTACATGAAGAAGTACCGCGTCGACAAGGAGACGGGGAAGGCGACGTTCGCCATCGTGCAGGCGGAAGACGAGATCGCGTCGCTCGGCATGGTGATCGGCGCGAGCTGGGCGGGCGCCCGGTCGATGACGGCCACGGCCGGCCCCGGGCATCTCGCTGATGTGCGAGTTCGCCGGCCTGGCGTACTACGCCGAAACGCCGGCGGTGATCTTCGACGTGCAGCGCGTCGGGCCGTCCACCGGACTGCCGACGCGCACCGCGCAGGGCGACCTGCTGTCAGGTCGCGTTCCTCTCGCACGGCGATACCAAGCACATCATGATCATTCCCGTCGTCGGTCGAAGAGTGCTACACGATGGCGCAGGAGGCGTTCGATCTCGCCGAGCAGTTCCAGACGCCGGTGTTCGTGATGCTGGATCTCGACCTCGGCATGAACAACTGGATGTCGGACGGGTTCAAGTATCCCGACGGGCCGATCAACCGCGGCAAGCTGCTCACTGACGAGAAGCTGAAGGAGCTCGGGCGACGTGGGGCCGCTACGAGGACGTGGACGGCGACGGCATTGCCGTACCGCACGATTCCCGGCGACGGCATGCCGGTAGCTTCGCGCGCGGCTCCGGCCACAACGCCAAAGGCCAGTACAGCGAGCGGCCCGACGACTACGTCGAGAACATGGATCGCCTGTCGCGGAAGTTCGAGACGGCGCGCGCAAGTACGTGCCGAAGCCGGAGGTCGAGGCGCGTGGCCGAGCGCGAAGATCGGCTTCATCGGCTACGGCACGTCGCACTGGGCGATCGGCGAGAGCCGCGACCAGCTGCGCGAGGAAACCGACGTCAAGACGTCGTACTTCCGGCTGCGCGCGCTATCCGTTCAACGAGGAGCTCGGCGGCGTTCATCGACGCGCACGAGCGCATCTACGTCATCGAGCAGAACCGCGACGCGCAGCTGCCTGCAGCTGATGAAGCTGGAGCTGACGCCGGAGCGGCAGACCAAGCTGCGCAGCGTCCTGCACTACAACGGACTGCCGATCGATGCGCGCAGCATCACCGACGACGTCCTGGCGCAGGAGAGGGTTCGAGGTCGCGAAGAAGACCTCGCGCATCAGCGCCGGCATCGCCGGCGGCGAATAGATTGAGTTCGGATTTCAGATTTCGATGTAGAGCACAGAGACCAGAGGCGAATCTATGGCTGCAAGGTCAATCGAATCGGTCTGGAACGCATCAGTCTACAAAGGCGGCAAGACGACGCTGTGCGCCGGCTGCGGCCACAACGCGATCTCCGAGCGCATCATCGACGCGTTCTACGAGATGGGCATCGATCCGCAGCAGGTCGATCAAGCTCTCGGGCATCGGCTGCTCGAGCAAGAGCCCGGCCTACTTCCTCGGCGGCTCGCACGGCTTCAACGCCGTCCACGGCCGCATGCCGTCGGTCGGCACCGGCGCGATGCTGGCCAACCAGAAGCTGATCGCCATCGGCGTCAGCGGCGACGGCGACACGGGCGCGATCGGCATCGGCCAGTTCGTGCACCTGATGCGCCGCAACCTGCCGATCATCTACATCATCGAAGACAACGGCTGCTACGGCCTCACGAAGGGGCAGTTCTCGCCGACCGCCGACCTCGGATCGAAGCTGAAGACCGGCGTCGTCAACGACCTGCCGCCGATCGACACCTGCGCGCTGGCCGTCGAGCTCGGCGCGACGTTCGTGGCGCGCTCGTTCTCGGGCGACAAGAAGCAGCTGCTGTCGCTGCTCAAGGCGGCGCTCGCGCATCGCGGCACGGTGATGCTCGACGTCATCTCGCCGTGCGTGACCTTCAACGATCACGAAGGGTCGACCAAGAGCTACGCCTACGTGAAGGATCACGACGATCCGGTCGAGGAAGTGAGCTTCGTGCCGTTCTTCGAGGACATCGCCGTCGACTACGCGCCGGGCACGACGCAGGAAGTGACGATGCACGACGGGTCGAAGCTGTATCTGAAGAAGCTGGAAGAGGACTACGACCCGACCGACAAGATCTCGCGCGCTCAAGCGCCTGCACGAAACGCGCGCGCCGCGGCGAGTTCGCGACCGGCCTGATCTACATCGAGCCCGATCGCGACGATTTCCTCACGCAGCTCGAACGTCGTCGACGAGCCGCTGGCGACGCTGCCGCTCGATCGCGTCGCGGCCGGGCCGGAAGCGCTCGAAGAAATCATGGAAGGCCTTCGCTAGGCCCCTGCGATGACGCGGCGAGGAGCAGTCCATCTCGCTCGCGAGCCGGGTCGGCAGGCCGGAAAAGCGCTGCTACGCTCCCCGTCCTACCGCTGCCGCGGTGGGCCTTCCGGCAATCGCGTCACCATGCGATCAACAAGCATCGATCTCGGTGCATCCGTTAGATCGGGTGACTTACTAGCAGATCCCGCGACGACGAACGAGGGTCTCCCACCGACGCGGCGCGCGCCGCGTTCAACGCGTGCGCCAGGCGCTGGCGTCAGCCCTCCCGTCTCGTCCTCGTTGGCGCCGATCTTGTCTTCCGCGGTTGCGATCGGATCGTCTGGCAGACCCTGATCGTCGACGCCGCTGCCGTGCGGGTTGCCGACTTGTTCGTCCGTCGGTCGGTCGCCTTCGATGGCGCCCTTATGGCATGTCGGGGTCGTCTTGCATCTTGAACGCCATCGGAGTCATGCCGGCTCTCCTGTGGTTGAGGTAGCGACTGTTATAATCGCGCGATGAATGAACGCACGCTGGCCATAATCAAGCCGGATGCCGTCGAACGTGGCCTGGTCGGCCGCATCATCGCGCGCATCGAGGCAGCCGGATTCCAGATTCGTGCCATGCGGAGCGTCCACCTGTCGCAGCGCGAGGCCGAGGGTTTCTACGACGTCCACCGCGCGCGGCCGTTTTTCAGCAGTCTCACGGCCTTCATGTCGTCGGGCCCCGCGGTGGTGATGGTGCTCGAGGCGCCGGACGCGATCAAGAAATGGCGCACGCTGATGGGCGCGACCGACCCGGCCAAGGCCGACGCAGGCACGCTGCGCAAAGAATTCGCGGAGTCGATCGAGGCGCAACGCGACGCACGGATCGGATGCAGCCGACACGGCCGCCTACGAAATCGAGGTACTTTTCGCGGGCGTCGACGTGGTGTGAAACCACGGAGGACACAGTGACAAACGGAGCACACGGCGTTGATGACAAGCGGAAAACCGTGTCCTCGGTTCGTTGCCCGTGACCACCGTGGTGGAGCCTTTGTCCGATGGGCAGGACCATTTTCCTGATTGGCGTGGCGATCGCGGGTGTCGGCCTGCGTGATCATGCTCGGCGTGCCGCTCTTCAGGCTGCCGGGCGATTTCTACGTCAAGCGGGGCAGCTTCTCGTTCTACTTTCCGCTCGCGACCTCGATTCTCCTGAGTATCATGCTCACGCTCCTCATGGCGTTTTTCCGGCGGTGACCCGTGTCCATCAAATCCGATAAGTGGATCACGCGCATGGCGCGCGAGGTGCAACATGATCGATCCGTTCGTCGACGATCAGGTGCGCGCCGGCGTGATTTCCTACGGCGTCTCGTCGTACGGCTACGACGTCCGCGTCGGCGACGAGTTCAAGGTCTTCACCAACGTCTACAACACCGTCGTCGATCCGAAGAGCTTCGATCCCGCGGTCGTTCGTCGACATCAAGGCCGACGTCTGCATCATCCCGCCGAACTCGTTCGCGCTGGCCAGCACGCTCGAGTACTTTCCGCATCCCGCGCGACATCCTGACGGTGTGCCTGGGCAAGTCCACCTACGCGCGCTGCGGGATCATCGTCAACGTCACGCCCTTCGAGCCTGAGTGGGAAGGACACGTGACGATCGAGATCTCGAACACGACGCCGCTGCCGGCGAAGATCTACGCCAACGAGGGCATCGCCCAGGTGCTGTTCTTCCAGGCCGACGAGGTGTGCGCGCGCTCCTACAAGGACAAGAAGGGCAAATATCCAGGCGCAGCGTGGCGTCACGTTGCCCAGGCTGTAACCGTGGATGCGACCCATACTACGCCGCCCTCGCTCTGCTGGCCATGCCGCAGGGCGAGGCTCTGCAAGCCCCGATCCGATCAACGCCTGCCTGGTGATCACCAAGCAGGACGCCGTAACCGCGGTGGACGAGGATCTGCGCGACGGGAAACCGTCCGTCGCCGGTCGTTCGATCGTGCCCGGCGCCGCTGCGTCGAGATTGCAGTACTCGGGACGAGGACTCCACACCGTGCAGGTTCACGTCTGGCGGGCCTTGCCCGCCGGGGCCGCCCGGCTCAAGCGGACGTTCCTGACCAACTGCGAGAAGAGGGAGACAGCCGGACTGACCGGACTCCGGCGACGGCGCCTGCTGGTACAGCGCCGGGCGCGACGAAGTCCAGCTGCTCAAAGGCGTGACGCTCGTTGACATCGTCGTCCGCAAGAACGGGGACGCGACCGAGGCGCTGAAGAGCCTCGTCGAAGGCCGCGCTGGGGCGACTCCGTAGGCTCTCCGGGACGGACCATTCGGTCGAGGTTATAATCCAGTAAGGATTATCAATTTGACTTCTAGGCTGGCAACCGCTGTAATGCTGAGCGACATGTCCCTGCTCCCCGTGCGGGTCGTCTTTATCGGGCGCCTATGCGCCAGCGGTTGACGGGTCCATTTTTCAGAGAGTTTCCAGGGCCGTCACCGCAAGGCGACGGCCCTTTTGATGTCACGACCGATATCTGATGTAGGGACTGAAATCATGAAGATCGCATACCAGGGCGAGCCGGGAGCATTCAGCGAAGCCGCGGCGCGACGAGGTCGATCCCGATGCGCAGCTCGTGCCGTGCCGCAGCTTCGACGAGGTCTTCGCGACCGTCGACGGCGGCCCGGCGACCCACGGCATCTTGCCGATCGAAAACTCGATTGGCGGCAGCATCCATCGCAACTACGACCTGCTCCTCGCGCACGAGCTGCCCATCGTCGCGGAGGTGGAGCTGCCGGTCGTCCATCACCTGCTCGCGCTGCCGGGCGCGACGCTCGACGGGCTGAAGCGCGGTCTACTCGCATCCGCAGGCGCTGGCGCAGTGCGAGCGATTTCTGCTGGACGCTGAGCGGCGTCGAGATCATCGCCACCTACGACACGGCCGGCAGCGCGAAGATGGTGGCCGACGCCGGATCGACCGACGCCGGCGGCGATTGCGTCGGCGCGCGCCGGGGAAGTGTTCAGGCTCACGCCGCTCACCTCCTCGATTCAGGATTTCGACGACAACATCACGCGCTTCCTCGTCATCGGCCGGCGGCCGCTCGCAGAACGCCGTCGCCGACAAGACGACCGATCGTGTTCACGCTGCCCAACGAGCCGGGCTCGCTGTTCAAGGCGCTGAGCGTGTTTGCGCTGCGGGGCGTCGATCTGACGAAGCTCGAGTCGCGCGCCGATTCCGGGCCGCCCGTGGGAATACTGTTCTACGCCGGATCTCGCGGCCGCGCGCGATGAGCTCATCTGCGCGCGCGGGCGCTCGGCCACCTGGCCGAGTTCGCGCCGATGCTGCGCACGCTCGGGTCGTACGCGAGCTGGAAGAGCCATCGAGGGCTGGCTGCCGGACCCGTTTGAGGTCGTGTCATGAACGCTAAGACCGCCAAGACCGCAGAGGCAAACCTGCTCTTTGCGAGCTTCGCGGGCCTTTGCGTTCCTTGGCTGGTGAACTCATGAAACGAACAGGCGCACAGATCCTCTGGGAATGCGCTCGTGCGCGAAGGCGTGACCGACGTCTTCGGCTATCCGGGCGGCGCGATCCTGCCGGCGTACGACGCGATGCTCGGCTACCCGATCCGGCACATCCTGGTGCGGCACGAGCAGGGCGCCACGCACATGGCCGACGGCTACGCGCGCGCGAGCGGCAGCGTCGGCGTCGCGATCGCGACGTCGGGCCCGGCGCGACGAACATGGTCACCGGCATCGCGACCGCGATGATGGACTCGTCGCCGATCGTCTGCATCACCGGCCAGGTGGGCAGCAAGCTGATCGGATCGGACGCGTTTCAGGAAACCGACATCACCGGCATCACGCTGCCGATCACGCAAGCACAACTACCTCGTGACGCAGCGCCGCGGACGTCGCGCCGGCGGTGCTCGAGGCGTTCGCGGTCGCGCAAGTCGGGCCGCCCCGGCCCGGTGCTCGTCGACATCACCAAGGACGCGCAGCAGAGCAAGTTGCGAGAGTCGACTGGGACGCTGCCGAGCCGCAGCTGACCGAGGCCTACGACGCGGCGCTGCCGGGCGACGGCGAGGCGCGCGACGCCGCTCGACGCTGATCAACGCCGCCGAGCGGCCGCTGATTCTCGCCGGCCACGGCGTCATGCAGTCGGGCGTCGAGCGACGAGATGCTCGAGCTCGCCGAGCGCGGGACAGATTCCGATTGCCGTGACGCTGCTCGGCATCGGCGGCGTCGCCGGCGTCGCATCCGCTCAACCTCGGCATGATGGGCATGCACGGCGAGGCGTGGGTCAATCACGCGATTCAGGAAGCCGACCTGCTGATCGCGCTCGGGCATGCGCTTCGACGATCGGGTGACCGGCAACCTGAAGACCTACGCGCCGACCGCGCGGAAGATTCACGTGGACATCGACCGCGCCGAGCTGAACAAGAACGTGCGCGTTGACGTCGCGATCGCCAAGCGACCTGCGCGCCGCGCTCGACGAATGGCTGCCGCACGTCGAGCCGGCGCGATCGGTCGGCGTGGATCGCGCCGCATCGACGCGAGCAAAGGCGAAGCCGCCGTCCGCGACATTCAGAACCTGCCCGACGACGGCCATCTGTATGCCGCGCACGTGATCAACGACCTCTGGCGTCTCACCGGCGGCGACGCGGTCGTCGTCACCGACGTCGGCCAGCATCAGATGTGGGAGGCGCAGTACTTACAAGCACGATCGAGTCGCGGTCGCTGATCACGTCGGGCGGCCTCGGCACGATGGGCTTTGCGCTGCCGGCGGCCATCGGCGCGAAGGTCGCGTGCCCGGACGTCGGAGGTCTGGGTCGTCGTCGGCGACGGCGGCTTCCAGATGACGATGGCGGAGCTGGCGACGATCGTGCAGGAAAACCTCGACGTCAACGTCGCGATCATCAACAACGGCTATCTCGGCATGGTCCGGCAGTGGCAGGAGTTCTTCTACGAGAAGCGCTACTGCCGCGACGCCGCTCGTGGACCCCGATTTCGCCAAGCTCGCGCGAGGCATTCGGCATCGCGTCGACGACGGTGACCACGCGGCGCGCAGGTCGCGGACGCCGTCCAGTCGGCGCGCCGCCAGCCGCGCGCCGCGCTGATCGATTTCAAGGTCGAACAGGAAGATTCGGTGTCTACCCGATGGTGCCGGCCGGCGCGGATCTGCACAAGATGATCCGGCCGACCGTCGCCGATTGTCGAGACAGCGGCGGACTAGAACACATGCAACCACGAAGCCACGAAGACACAAAAACACAACGTGTTGCGTTTAGGAATGCTGAGATGCTGCATACATTTGCGATCTACGTCGACAACAAGCCCGGCGTCCTGAACCGCGTCGTCGTCGCTCTTCCGGCGCCGCGCGTTCAACATCGAATCGCTCGACCGTCGGTCACACCGAAACCGCCGGGCGTCTCGCGCATGACAGTGGTGGTCGACACCGACGACTACGGCGCGCGTCGCCTCGAAGCCCACCTCTACAAGCTGGTCCCCGTGCTGCGCGTCGACAACATCACGACCGCGCCGTCGATCGCCCGCGACCTGGCGCTGATCAAGGTCGCCGCCACCGGCGACGCGCGCACCCATGTCATGCAGCTGGTCGACGTCTACCGCGCCCGCATCGTGGACGTCAGCCCCGAATCGCTGGTCATCGAGACGACCGGCACCGAAGACAAGATCGACAGCCTGCTCGAAGTGCTGCGCCCGCACGGCGTGATCGAAATGGTCCGCACCGGGCGCGTGGCGATGGCGCGCGGCGCGCTGCCGCTGCCGAAGAGGCGGATCGCCGCGGCCGGCGGTGGCGGAAGACACTCCCGCGCCGACGTCAGCAATTGTTCTGTGTGATTGTCTCGCTCGGCTGAAGCCTCGCGCTCCAGCGGGGCGCGCGAGCGTTTTCGCACCAGTCGAGACCGAGGCTTTTCACATCAAATGGAGCGCGAGGCTTTAGCCGAGCGCTCAGGAGACTTCATGGCGAAGATGTATTACGACGACGACGCTGATCTTTCGCTCATTCGCGACCGCAACGTGGCCATCGTCGGCTACGGATCGCAAGTGCCACGCGCACGCGCTGAACCTGAAGGACAGCGGCGTGAACGTTCGCGTCGGCTCACTCGCCGCGAGCCGCTCGCGGGCGCGCGCGCAGGCCGCCGGGTTGACGGTGGGTGAGGTCAGCGACGTGCCCGGAATGGGCCGACGTCGTCATGATCCTGATCCCCGACACGGCGCAGGGCAAGGTCTACCGCGACGAGATCGAGCCGAACCTGGCGCCCGGGCAACATGCTGATGTTCGCGCACGGGTTCAACATCCGCTTCGGCACGATTACGGTGCGACCCGACGTCGACGTCGCGATGGTCGCGCCGAAGTCGCCGGGCCATCGCGTCCGCGAGCTGTTTGTCGAGGGGCGCCGGCACGCCGGCGTTGTTCGCCGTGCATCAGGACGCGACCGGCCACGCGCGCGCACTGACGCTGTCGTACGCGCAAGGGCATCGGCGTGCACGCGCGCCGGGGTGATCGAGACGACGTTCGCGGAAGAAACCGAAACCGATCTGTTCGGCGAGCAGGCGGTGCTGTGCGGCGGCGTCAGCGCGCTCGATCAAGGCCGGCTTCGAGACGCTGGTCGAGGCCGGCTACCAGCCCGAGATCGCGTACTTCGAGTGCCTGCACGAGCTGAAGCTGATCGTCGACCTGATCTATCAGGGCGGCTTGAACTACATGCGCTACTCAGTCAGCGATACGGCCGAGCACGGCGACTACACTGGCGGCCCACGCATCGTCACCGAAGAGACGCGCCGCGAGATGAAGCGGATGCTGACCGAGATTCAGAACGGCACCTACGCCAAGGGCTGGATCGCGGAGAACGAAACCGGCCGCCCGTGGTTCAACAAGGTGCGGCAGGCGGAACGCGACCAGGTCATCGAGCAGGTCGGGGTCCGTCTCCGGCAGATGATGCCGTTCCTCAAGCCCGTGCCGACGGACGACATCGTGAGCGCCGCGCGATAACAAAGCCACGGTTCACGCAGAGCTCGCAGAATTCGCCGAGCAGTCACGCTCTACGTGTTCTGCGTGTTCCGCGTGCGACAGCCTCAGAGCTACTCTTCATTCCCACCGGACGCAGCCCAGAACGATCCCTTGAACCCCAGCGTGGCCCGGTTCGTGGGAACCAGCTCGACCTGGTGGAACAGGGTTTCGAAGGTCACCGTCGCTTGCGGCGAGAAGAAATATTCCACGCCTGCGCCCGCGTCCCACCCACCCTTCGTCGTCGAACCGTCCACACCCGCCTCGGTGAACTCGTAGCGGTAACGCCACCGCCGCCTGTGACATATGGTCGCCAGTCGCCAGCCGTCCAGCCGACGACGAGGTTGCCGACCGCGAACACCGGCCGGACGGTGCCGTCGAAGCTCAGCCCGTCAATATCCCAGAAGGCAGCGCCGACCTGCCCTCGAACGGACATGAATCGGGCGAAGTGACCCTTCGACACTCCCCGCGAACCCGAGACCGTTGTCCAGGAAGGCGCTCTCTGTCTTCGTCGAGGCTGATCGAGCCGGCGACGGCGAACGTGCCTCCCTCGGGCGTGTTGTGGCTGACCTGTTTGGCGGGCTGCGGCCGCTGAGCTTCCGCGGGCAACGCCGCCGCGGACATGACGAGGCCGACGAGCAACAAGATGGTGAAAATTTCGCATGAGCCGCCAAAGGAGCAAGTCGAAGTACCGCACCGCTCCGCCTCGGCAACTTGTGTAAGCTTGCGGCGTGAACCTCGACCGCGGCGCACGGCTCAGGGTCGTTCGAGATCGTCGAGCCGCTGGGCGCCGGCGCTATGGGCGCCGTCTACGAAGCACGGGACACGAGGCTCGACCGCTTCGTCGCCATCAAGGTCTTGAGCGGCGATCTCGCCTCGTCGCCGGAGGCGCGCGAGCGGTTCTGAGCGGGAAGCGCGCACGATCTCTCAGCTTTCGCATCCGCACATCTGCGCGCTCGTACGACGTCGGTCGCGCCGTCGATGTCGAGTATCTCGTGATGGAACTGCTCGAGGGCGAAACGCTGGCGGCGCGCCTGTCGAGAGGCGCGGTGCCGATGGATCAGGCACTGCGCTACGGCATTGAGATCGCGGATGCCCTCCATGCCGCGCACCGCAGACGGCATCGTCCATCGGGATCTCAAACCCGCGAACGTGATGCTCACGAACTCCGGGTGGAAGCTGCTCGACTTCGGGCTCGCCAAAACCGCGGCGCCGTGGATGTCAGGTTCGGGGGGACGCCGAGACCGCGATGGGCGCGCCCAAAATCTCCGCAGGCAGGCACGATCGCGGGCACGCTGCAGCATGTCGCCGGAGCAGCTCGAAGGCCGTCCGGTCGACGCGCGCAGCGACATCTTTGCGCTCGGCGCGGTGCTCCACGAGATGGTCACGGGCGCAGAAGGCGTTCACGGCGAACAGTCCGATCGGGCTGGCCGTCGGCGATTCTGCATCAGCAGCCGCCCGGCCTGGCGTCGCTCGAGCCCGCGACGCCGTCGTGTGCTCGATCGTCTCGTGCGTATGTGTCTGGCCAAAGATCCCGACGAGCGGTGGCAGACGGCGCACGACGTGAAGCTGCAGCTCGTGTCGGTGCAGGAAGAGGGAGTGGCCTCGCAGGTCCGAGTCACGCCGGCGAGTCGGTCGGCTCGCACTGGCTCCGTGGGGGGTTGCCGCTGCTTCGATGATCGTGGCGATCGCCGCGGTCGCCGCCGTCTGGATGCGACCGACGCGCTCGGGCGTCGTTGCGAACCGCGTCGTGCGGTTCTCGATCCCGCCGCCTGAGGGGCGGCGCATTCAGCGACACGGTGGAAAACGTGTCCATGGCGCTGTCGCCGGACGGATCGCAGCTCGCTGCGTACATCGCCGAGGATGCCAACGGCGAACGGCGCGTCTGGATCAGGCCGATGTCGTCGGTCGATGCGCGGCCGGTGGCCGGCACCGACGGCGCGCGAGCGGTCATCTGGTCGCCGGACGGACGATCGATTGCGTTCTTTGCCGCAGACAAGCTGAAGCGGCTGATCCGCCCGACGGCACACCCTGTGACGCTCACCGACGTTCCCGATGTGCGCGTCAACGCGACGTGGGGACACGACGAGATCCTTTACACGGTGCTTCCCGGCGGCATCTATCGCGTGCCGATCACCGGCGGGCCCGCAAGCCTGAGCGCGGACCGGACCCCGCGCGGGGGAAGCAACCATCGCCTTTCCTTCGTTCCTGCCGGATGGCCGACGCTTCTTCTATCTCACTCGCCAGCGTGACGGCAGCAGTTCGGTGATGGTGGCGGAGATCGGGAAGCCTGGCAGCAAGGTGATGGACGGAATCACCAGCGTGCAGCACGTCGAGCCCGGCTATCTGGTCTTTGGCCGGGACGGGACGCTGCTCGCACAGCGCTTCGATCCTCGACGGCGCGCGTCGTCGGCGAACCCTTTCCCATCGCTGAACCGGTCCGTTACTTTCTCGACGGGAGTGTCGACCTTCACGTTTACATCGCTGTCTGGAGTCCTCGTCTATCCAGTCGCACAGGAACGCGGACGTATCGTGTGGCTCGACCGCGCCGGCAGGGAAGTGGGCACGATCGCAGAAGGACTCCGGGCATTCTCGGGCATGACTCGCACCCGACGGCCGCCGGGTGCTCTTCAGTCGAACACGGCCCAACACCGGGACCCTCGACATATGGCTGTTCGACGCTGAGCGCGGGCGTCGAGCAGCAGCTGACGACGGATCGATATGAGCGAAGCCGGCGGAATCTGGGTGACCAGCGACAGCGTGATCTTTGCCGGCCGGACACCGCCACATCTGATGCAGAGAGACCTGCGGACGAACGCCGAGGAAGAGCCTCTTTCCTGCGCCCGCCTTCCAGCTCACCGAAGACATCTCCCCGACGGCAAGACGTTCCTGTTCACGCAGCGGACGCCTCGCGGCAACTTCGACATCTGGACCATGCCGGTCAACCCACGCGGCGCGGCCGCGCCGCTCATCGAGACGCCGTTCGACGAATACAGTCCGCGGTTCTCGCCGGATGGCCGCTACGTGGCATTCGCGTCGGACGAGTCCGGCGGCTACGAGGTGTAGCGTGGCGGCCCTCCCGTACACGGGGGTAAGACGCGCGTGTCGGCAGCAGGCGGCTGGCTGCCGCGCTGGAGCCGCGACGGCCGCGAGCTGTTCTACCTGTCCGGCGACTTACACCTGATGGCGATGCTCCCCGTCCGGCTCGCGCCGTCGATCGTCCCCGGCGCGCCGCAGCCGCTGTTTGCGGTCAAGCGCGCCACCGAGTGGGTGGACGCGAAGAGCCCAACGTGGGATGGCTGGACTTCGAAGCGTCCCCCGACGGCACGAAATTCCTGGCGATCGTGCCCGGGCCGGCGAATCAGCAGCCCCGACGGCGGTGATAAACTTCCTGAGCAAGCGGGTAACGGCGTGCGGGGAGTTGACCGGTAAAGCGCCCGCGTAGTAAAACTTACACCGCTTGTGAAATCCGGCACGAGCCCCGTCTGAGCAAACTTCATGGATAAGCTGATCGAGCGCGAAAACGCGACTCGAAACCCACTGACGCGACCGCGCCCAGCCCTGGCCGTTCAATTTTTCTGATCCCGCTGGTCGTTGTCGGCGATTACCGGATCGGTCTACGTCGGGCTTCCGCTCGCTGCTGGCCGACGACCGATCGGCCGCAGGACTACTCTGGCCGAGATTCCAACGCGGCAGGTCCGATCGCGGCGCTGGCCGGCCGCCTACGAGCTGTCGCGGCTGATGGCCGATCCCGAAGGTGCGCGCCGATGCAAGCGCTCGCGCCGGCGCGCTCGTCAAGGCGTTTCAGGAGTCCGAACGGCGACACAGCAGGTGCGGCGCTATCTCGCCCTGGCGATCGGGCGGCTCGATCCGCCGCTGCCCGCCGCACGCCGTCGCCGCACCTGACGCAGGCGCTCGACGATCCGGACAGCGAAACGCGGATCAGCGTCATTTGGGCGCTCGGATCGTCCGGGCGATCCCGCGGTCGTACCCGCAGCCTGATGCCGCTTTACACGGCGCCGGACGCCGATCCGGGCATCCGCAAGATCGTCGTCTACGCGCTTGGTGCGCTGCCCGGCGACGCGCAGCTGCCGACGCTGCGAACGGCGCTGCAGGACCGGTCGCACGACGTGCGCTGGAACGCCGCCGTGGCGCTGGCGCGCCAAAGGTCAGCCACGACGGCGTGCCGGTGCTCAGGCAGATGCTCGATCGGCGGCTACGTCGAGCAGGCGGTGAAGCGCGACGTGCGGCAGGACTGACGATCAGGATCCGATCGCGGACGTGATGATTCAGCGGACTGCGCGCGGCCGCGGCGCTCAAGGACGAAATCGCTGCAGCCGGCGGTGACGACACTGAGTCGAGCAGCGATCGCGAGCATGAAGGTGCGGCACGGCGGCGATCGAGGCCCTGAAAGTGATCGGATAACAGAAGCATGGCTGACGAGACGAAAGTCGACGGAAGTTCGAAACCGAGCGCGACGCAGCCGCGACCGGCAGCCGAAGCCTGCCGCTCCGCCGCTGCGGCGGCGAAGCCCGCCGCCGGCGGCCGCCGCGGCTGCGGGCGCCCGCGCGCGCGTCCGGCGGTGGCGCCGCGCCCGCCGGCCGCGCCGATTCCGGATCTCGCCGGCAAGACGACCAACGCCGCGTCGGCTGGCGGTGCCGCGCGCCAGGGCCGCCGCGCCCGCAGCGGCCGCCAAGGCGGCGACGCGCGATCCCGACGACACCTCGCCGCTCCTGACGCGGCGCGCGTGGATGGGCCTCGCGTGGGGCGCGTTCTCGGCGGCGTCGGCGGCCGCGCTCGCGGCGACCGGCCGCTTCATGTTTCCCAACGTGCTCAACGAGCCGCCGCAGCAGTTCAAGGCCGGTTTCCCGAACGAGTACGGGATGGGCGTCGACGAGCGCTGGAAGGAGAAGTTCGGCATCTGGCTCGTGCGCACGCCCGACGACATCGTCGCGCACGCGAGCGGGTTCTACGCGCATCATCACCACCTGCACGCATCTGGGCTGCACGCCGAACTATCTGTCGGCGGAGAACAAGTTCAAGTGCCCGTGCCACGGCAGCGGCTTCCGGCCGACCGGGCATCAACTTCGAAGGTCCGGCGCCGCGTCCGCTCGAGCGCGCGCGCGTCGTGCTCGCCGACGACGGCCAGATCCTCGTCGACAAGAGCCGGCAGTTCCAGTACGAGCTCGGACAGTGGACCGATCCAGAGGCGTTTCTGAAGGCGTAAGGATGTAGCGGTCGACTGTCAGCGATCAGCAGTGAACGCGACGCTGACTGACCGTAGACTGTGACCGTCGACTGTGGACTGTTGACTGCTGGACTATGGACTCCATGGCTGAGACAAAGACTGTTGCTCCGAAAGAAGGCGCCGGCACCCAGGTTCTGGAACTGGCTGACCGAGACGCAGGTCGTGGACGTCGATCTTCCGGCACGGCCGGGCCGAACACCGATCGCAACCGCGTGCTCGTGATGCTGTCGAACGTCTTCCTGCACCTGCACCCGGTGCGGATCCGGAAGTCGGGCGTGAAGCTGCGCTACACGTGGTGCATGGGCGGGCTGAGCTTCTTCCTGTTCCTCAGCGCTCACGCTTCACCGGCCTGTTGCTGATGTTCTACTACCGGCCGACGCTCGAATACGCCTACACCGACATCGTCGGCCTGCGCGAGCACGTGCCGCTCGGCATCATGCGCGAGATGCACCGGTGGGGCGCGCACGCGATGGTCATCACGGTGTGGCTGCACATGTTCCGCGTCTTCATGACCGGCTCGCTACAAGCCGCCGCGCGAGTTCAACTGGTCGGTCGGCGTGATCATGCTCGTGCTGACGCTGCTGCTCTCGTTCACGGGGTATCTGCCTGCCGTGGGATCAGCTGGCCATCTGGGCGATCACGGTCGGATCGAACATGGCGCGCGCGACGCCGTTCCTCGGCCACGAAGGTCCGGGCGCGGCAGCTGCTGCGGCTCGGCGACGTGCCGCTGATTCACGCGGCCGACGATGCGCGGTTCGCGCTGCTCGGCGGGACGTTCGTCGGCGAAGGCGCGCTGCTGCGGTTCTACGTGCTGCACTGCGTCGGTCTGCCGCTCGGGATCGCCGTGCTGATGGCGGTGCACTTCTGGCGCGTGCGAAAAGACGGCGGCATCAGCGGTCCGCTTTAGGAGCTACTCGACGCATGGGCTTCGTCAAAGGCATCTTCAACGCCGTCGCCGATCCGAAGCTATTTCTTCATCCTGGCGGTGCTGGCGCTCGTCGTCTTGGTCTGGAAGCGCGAATCGATCGCCGTCGAATGCGGTCGGCTACGGATTGCTCGGCTTTCTCGGCTCTGTTCTTCGTGTTCGGCTTGTTCGATCCGAACTTCAGGCTGATCGTCACCAAGCCGGACAACGTGCCGATCGTCGGGTTGATCTTCCTGCTCGTGTTCTTCACCTGGTACTCGATGCGCGAGGCGGTGCTGAACGATCGCCGCATCGCCGCGCGGGCAGGGGCCGATCGAGAAGGCCGAGTCGGATCGCGTCTGGGTCTGGCCGGACCTGGTCTACACCGAGCTGATCTCGCTGATCGTCTGCTCGACGTCGTCCTGATCGGCTGGTCGATTCTGCTGAAGGCGCCGCTCGAGCAGCCGGCGAACCCGGCGAACACGCCGAACCCGTCGAAGGCGCCGTGGTACTTCCTGGGCCTGCAGGAAATGCTGGTCTACTTCGACCCGTGGCTGGCCGGCGTCGTCCTGCCGAGCCTGATCATCGTCGGCCTGATCTGCATTCCGTACATCGACAAGAACCTCGAAGGGCAACGGCTACTACACGTTCAACGAGCGGAAGGCGGAAGTCACGATCTTCCTGTTCGGCTTCGTGATCCTGTGGTCGTCGCTCATCGTGCTCGGCACGTTCCTGCGCGGGCCGAACTGGAACTTCTTCGGGCCGTTCGAGTTCTGGGACATTCACAAGCTCGCGGCGCTGACCAACGTCAACCTGTCGGATACATCTGGGTGCGCGGCCTGCGGACGGCGCTTGCCGACGAACTGGCTCGTGCGCGAGATCTTCGGCATCGTGCTGGTGCTGGTCTACGTCTTCGCGCTGCCGGTGATCCTTCGCGAAGAGCGTGGTTCAAGGCGCTACTACGAGAAGCTGGGCGCCGGCGCGCTACTACGTCGGCGTGTTCCTCTTCCTGATCGATGATGTCGCTGCCGCTGAAGATGCTCGCGCGATGGATCTTCAACCTGAAGTACATCGTGGCGATCCCTGAATTCTTCTTCAACATCTGAGCCATGGCTGAAAAAAAGGCGTCGGACACGCCTACAACGTCGACTTCCTGAACGTCGTCTTCGCGGCGTCCAGCCTGTTCCTCTTCCTGTCGGTCGTCTGGATGGTGTGGGACGACTACGACCGCGAGTGGAAGAACACGCAGCGGCGCTTCGTCGACCTCGAGTACTCAGGTCACGCAGGCGCAGCTGCAGGCAGGCGACGCGCGGCGTCGACACGATCGAAGCTGCACGCAGCTCGAGGGCGCAGCGCCAGGCGGCGGAGAAGAACGTCGCCGCGAACCAGCAGAAGGTCGACGAGCTGCAGGCGAAGCTGAAGGACGCGGACAACACGCTGTACCGCGCGACGCTCGACATGCAGCACACGAAGGCAACCTACGACCAGGATCGCTACGACTTCGAGTCCTCGCGCGCCACCAACTCGGGCAACGTCGCGAAGAAGCAGCAGCGCGTCGGAGGAGGAGGCGCGAGAAGCTCGAGCGAGCTCGAGCTGGCGCGGCGAGAAAGCGGAGGCCGAGAAGGCGGACATCCAGAAGCAGCTCGGGCAGCATACCGGGCAGGTCGCGACCGTCGTCGAAGCAGCTCGAGGAGATGCGCGCCGAAGCAGACGCGGCTGAGCAAGCGACTCGCCGTCATCGCGCCGAGCGCGACCAAGGACTATTTCAGAAACGCGCCGCTGCTGGACTTCATGGCGCCGACCATCAAGATTCAGCAGATCATCCTGCCCAACGTCGTCGACGACGTGAACTTCATCCGCGTGCCGAAGATGGACCGGTGCCAGACGTGCCATCTGGCGATCGACAAGAAGGGCTACGAGAAATACCCGCAGCCGTACACGACGCATCCGAAGCTGGAGCTCGTATCTCGGCGGCAACTCGCCGCATCCCATCGACAAGGCCGGCTGCACCGCCTGCCACGAAGGCATGGGCCAGTCGGTCAGCTTCCGCGACGCCGCGCACGCGCCGACAGACGAGAAGCAGAAGGAAGAGTGGGAGAAGAAATACCACTGGGAAGAGCCGCATCTGTGGGACTTCCCGATGCTGCCGACCAAGATGACCGCAGGCCAACTGCGCCAAGTGCCACCAGCAGAACGTTACATCCCGAACGCGGAGACGCTGAACATCGGGTATGCGACCTACGAGCGTGCCGGCTGCTATGCGTGCCACAAGACGCGTGGGTTCGACACGGATATCCGGAAGCCTGGACCAATCCTGACGAAGATCGATTCCAAGTTGACGCAGGATTGGGTCAAGACCTGGATCCGCAATCCGCGCGCGGTGAAGCCGACGACCTGGATGCCGCGGTTCTTCTACAACTCGAACAACAGCTCGCCCGAAGACGCCACCCGGAACGAGACCGAGATCAACGCGATTGCCGCGTATCTGTTCGCGAACAGCGAGCCGCACGAGTTCGCGGTGAAAATCCGGAAACAGGGCGACGCGAAGAGCGGCGAAGAGATCGTCAAGACCATTGGCTGCCTCGGCTGCCACGTCGTGGGTGAAGGCAAGCGCTCCGAGATCGGCCCTCGCCGGACGTTCGGCCAGCCGCTCGAGAACATCGGCAACAAGACGACCTACGAGTGGATCTACAACTGGGTCCGCGATCCGAAGCATTACAGTCCGTCAACCTACATGCCGAATCTCCGTCTGACGGACGCGCAGGTCGCCGACGTCGCCACCTACCTATCCGGTCTCAAAGCCGCTGGCGGCGACGCCGCGAAGGCGATGCCCGATCCGAAGGCGACCGACGATGTGCTCCTCGATTATTTGAAGAACGTGATGCCGTTCGAGGACGCCAAGGCGCAGCTGGCGAAATTGAATCCGCAACAGAAGCAGGTGGAGCTCGGTCAGCGCGCGATCAGCCGCTATGGATGCTTCAGCTGCCACGACATCAAGGGATTCGAGAAAGCGCAGCCGATCGGGACGGACCTGTCCGAAGAGGGCAGCAAGCTGGTCACGCGGCTCGACTTCGCGTTCGTCGAAGGGATTCCGCACACCTCGAAGCTTGGCTGGTTCAAGACCAAGCTGCACGATCCGCGCATCTTCGACAAGGGACGGGTGCTGCAGCCGCTCGAGAAGCTGCGCATGCCGAATTTCGATCTCACCGATGAAGAAGTCGATCGGTTGGCGACGGCGATCATGAGCTTCCAGCGCGATATCCAGCCGCCGGCGGCGATGCCGGTCCGGTCGGCGCGCTACGACTACCAGGTGAGTGGACGGACACTGGTGCATCGGCGCAACTGCGTCGGGTGTCACATCATCGAAGGTGACGGCGGTGACTTCGTCAAGCTGCAGGCGGACCCGTCAATGGGTCCACCGATGCTGACACCAGAGGCGCGCGCGTGCAGGCCGACTGGCTGTATGCGTTTCTCCGCGGACCGATCACGCTTCGCCCATGGCTGAACGCGCGGATGCCGACCTTTGGTCTCGACGATGCCAACTTGAACGGCGTGATCCGGGTACTTCAACGCCGTCTCGAACACGATTGGGCCATTCCAGACGAATGAGCTGAGAACGGTGGCCTCAACCGACACCGGCGCGGGCGAAGCAGCTGTTCGAACTGCTGCAGTGCCAGAAGTGCCACGTGCTGGGGAGCGTGCCAAAGGACCAGACGCCGGGCACCTTAGCGCCGGATTTGCGCATGACTTCCGAACGCCTCCAGCCCGGATTGGGTGCTCGACTGGCTGAAAACCCGATGGCGATTCTGCCGGGCACGCGCATGCCGGTCTTCTGGCCCGATTATCCGAAATCGTTCTACCCGCATCTCGGCAACAACGCCGAGGCGCAGATTCGCGCGATCCGGGACTATCTGTTCACGTTCCGCGGCGGGCCGAGCCCGAAGACGAACGGCACGAAGACGGCGAACAATAATTAGGGCAGGTGGGGCAGGGGTGGGGCGGGTGGGGCTGGTAGGGCGGGTAGGTTTCGCCCCACCAGCCCGACCTGCCTCACCCGCCTTACCTGCCCTAGATCAGGTTCCTAAACACCGACCACAAATACGCGTGCCATAGCTTCCAGACGACGACCTTCGACCTGCCCCAGCGGCGCTCGTATTCGTGGCTCGCGATCTCGGTGACGCGGTAGCCGCGCTTCGAGCGCCTTCATCAGCATTTCCTGCTCGATCGTCGTCAGCGTTCGAGGTCAGCCCGAGGCTGCGCGCCGACGTCGCGTGCGGATGGCGCGGAAGCCGTTCTGGCTGTCGGTGAGTCTGACGTTCCAGCGGTAGTTGATCGCCAGCATGATCAGCTGCGACCCGATGTAGCGGATCAACTGCTCGAGCGTGCCGTGCAGCTCATCGCTGCCGCCCTTGCCCGCGCGAGGCGATCACCAGGTCGGCCCGGCCCGCGCGGATCGGGCTCGACGAGTCTGGGGATGTCGGCTGGCTCGTGCGAGCCGTCGGCGTCGATGAAGACGACGATCTCGGTGGTCGGTGGCGGCGATCGCGACTCGAAGCGCGTCGCCCTTGCCGCGGCCGTTGTCCTCGATGACGCGGGCGCCATGCTCGACCGCGATCTCGCGCGTGCGGTCGCGCGAGTGGCCGTCGACCACGAGAATCTCGTCGGCGTGGGGCCGGCACGCGTCCACGATCGAGCCGACGATGCCTTCCTCGTCCTTTGCCGGGATCACGACGGTGGCGCGCGCGGCGGTCACGATGGCCGTATGTTACGATCCTGCTCATTCTCTCGAGTTCATGATTACCGGCCGCTTAGGTCTCGCCGGCGCAATTCTCGGCGGGAACGTGCGCTCGCCGAGCCTTCCCTACAAAGTCACCGTTCGTCGCGACGCTATCACTGCAACTTCCGCTGCGAGATGTGCAACATCTGGCAGAAGAAGAGCGTGGATGAGATGACGCCCGCTGAAGTCGGCGCATTTCTTCGAGCGCTGGTCGCAGTTCCGCTGGGTGCACCTCACCGGCGGCGAGCTGTTCATGCGGCGCGACCTCGACGATCTCGTGGCGGCGATTCAGGGCAGCTGCCGCTCGCTGTCTCCTGCTGAACTTTCCGACCACCGGCTGGTTCGGCGACAGGACCGTGTCGCTCGTCGAGCGCACGCTGGCGCGCGGCGTCGGGCGCCTGATGGTGACCATCAGCCTCGACGGCCCGCAGGCGACCTGCACGACCAGCTGCGCGGGCTCCCGGGCAGCTGGGACCGGGCGATCGAGACGTTCCGGCGGCTGCGCGGCATCGCGCGCGGCAACTTTCAGACAGTCATCGGCATGACGCTGATTCCGAAGAATGCGTCGGCCGTGGACGACGACGCTCGCCGCCGTCCGTCAGATCATCCCCGATTTCCGACGCGACGAGCTGCACCTGAACGTCGGCCATGCGTCCGGGCACTACTTCGACAATCAGGCTACGCGCGTCGACGCGCGGCACGGCGAGATTCTCCGGGCGATCGCCGACCACCGCGCACAAACGGGCGGCCGACTGCATCCCGTGAAGTTTCTCGAGGACCGCTATCAGGCCCTGGTCGCGAATTACTACGACACCGGCAAGTCGCCCCTGCCGTGCACCGCGCTGTCGTCGTCGTGCTTCATCGACGCCTACTGGAACCTGTTCGCCTGCTCGATCTGGAGCGAGCAGGTTGGGAACCTGCGCGCGAACGGCTTCGATCTCTCGGATTTGTGGCACGGAAGCCGGCGGCGCGAGCTGCGCGACGCAGTCGTGGAGCAGCGCTGCGCGCACTGCTGGACGCCGTGCGAAGCGTACCCCACGATCCCAGGTAACCTCGCGCGCGCCGCCATGGCGTAGGCAGATCGACCGTCCGGCGCAGCCAGAGCGGTTGTAGACTCTGCGGGCGAGGTTCCCATGAGAAAGATCCTCCTCGTTTTCATCGCCGCGCTGTCGTTGTGTGTCGGCCTGCTCGCGCAGGGCTCGGCCCCGCGGCCTGGGCCGGATGCGTACAGCGAGCTCCGTTGGCGCTTCGTCGGGCCCGAAGGCAACCGCATCTCCGCAGTCGCCGGCGTGCCGGGCGATCCGCTCGTCTACTACGCCGGCAGCGCCTCGGGCGGCATCGCGAAGACGGTCGACGGCGGCGTGCACTGGCAGCAGATCTTCGACGACCAGTCCGGTGCAGTCGATCGGGTCGCTGGCCGTCGCGCCATCCGATCCGAACGTCGTGTGGGCCGGAACGGGCGAGGCGTGGATCCGCAGCCACATCTCGATTGGCGACGGCATCTACCGATCGACCGATGCCGGGAAGACTTGGACCCGCATGGGGCTCGAGAAAACGGGCCGCATCGGCCGCGTCGTGATCGATCCGTCGAATCCCCAGATCGTCCTGGCCTGCGCGCTCGGCACCGCCTACGGTCCGCAACCCGAACGCGGCGTCTTCCGCACGGCAGACGGCGGCACGACATGGCAGCGAACGCTGTTCGTCGACGAGACCACCGGCTGCTCGGAGATCGCCATGGATCCGAGCAACGCGCGCATTCTGTTCGCCGGCATGTGGCAGCTCGAGACTCAAGACGTGGGGCCGCGAGAGCGGCGGACCAGGCAGCGGTCTCTTCATGTCTCGCGACGGCGGCGTGACCTGGCAGAAGCTGACCGGACGAGGGCTGCCGGCGAAGCCGGTCGGCAAGGTGATGCCGGTCATCGCGCGCTCGAATCCCAAACGCATCTACACGACGATCGAAACCGGCGACGGCATCCCCTGGAAGGGTCAGGACACCGACCGCGGTCAAATCTGGCGATCCGACGACGGCGGCGACACGTGGAGGATGGTGAACGCCGACCGGAACGCGATGGGCCGCACGGCGTATTACGCCCGCATGGCCGTCGCCACCGACAACGAGAACGAGACCTACTACTTGAATGCGTCGTTCAGCAAGTCGATCGACGCCGGCGCGACGCTGGTGACGACGAATGGCCTCGAGGCGCCCGGCGGCGACCACCACGACATGTGGATCGATCCGGGCAACGCGCAATCGGATGATCGTCGCCCACGATCAGGGCGTCTCGATCAGCCAGACGCGCGGGCGAACGTGGCTGAAGCAGCGGCTGCCGAACGCGCAGATCTACCACGTCACCGTCGACAACCAGATTCCGCACTACGTATGACGGCAACAAGCAGGACGGTCCGTCCTACCGCGGGCCGAGCAACAGCCGGCTCGACGAAGGCGGCGGGCGGCGGCGGCGGCGGACGCGGCGGCATCCCGCGCGGGCTGTGGCATTCGATCGGTGGCGGCGAGAGCGGCTGGGCCACGCCCGATCCGGTCGATCCCAACATCATCTGGTCGACCGCCTCCGGCTCCGGCAGCGTCGGCGGCATCGTCGCGCGCTACGACCAGAGCCGCGGCCAACTGCGCAACGTCGAGGTCTGGCCGGACAACTCCAACGGTCCGGCGGCCGACCTGAGCTTACCGCTTCATCTGGGACGCGCCGTTCCACATCTCGCCGCACGATCACAACAAGATCTACACCGGCAGCCAGTTCGTCCATCAGTCGACCGACGGCGGCCAGAGCTGGCAGGAGATCAGTCCGGACCTGACGCTCAACGACAAGAGCAAGCAGCAAAGCTCCGGCGGACTCACGCCCGACAACATCGGTGTCGAGTACTTCGACGTCGTCTACCGCATTGCCGAGTCGCCGAAGCAGGCGGGCGTGATCTGGGCCGGCACCAACGACGGCCTCGTTCAGGTGTCGCGCGACGGCGGCAAGAGCTGGACGAACGTGACGAAGAACATCCCGAATCTGCCGCCGTTCGGCACCGTCAGCAGCATCGAGCCCTCGCGATTCGAGACGGGCACGACGTACATCACCGTCGACTTCCATCAGGTCGACAACCGCGATCCGTTCGTCTCACAAGACCACCGACTTCGGCGCGACGTGGAAGAAGATCACCAACGGCATCGCGCCCAGCATGCTCAGCTACGCACACTGCGTCCGGGAAGATCCCGTCAAGCGCGGGTCTGCTGTATCTCGGGACGGAGAACGGCGTCTACGTCTCGTTCGACGATGGCGAGAACTGGCAGACGCTGCAGATGAACCTGCCGCACGCGCCGGTTACTGGCTCGTCGTGCAGGAACACTTCAACGACTCTGGTGCTCGCCACCTACGGGCGCGGTATCTGGATTCTCGACGACATCACGCCGCTGCGCGAGCTCACGCCGCAGGCGCTCAGCGCCGACGCGCAGCTGTTCCCGCCGCGGCCCGCGTATCGGTTCCGCGCGATTCACGGCGCCGGCCACGCCGCATGATGATCCGACGGTGGGCGAGCAATCCGCCGCATGGCGCCATCATCAACTACTACTTGAAGTCGGCGCCAGCGGCAACGTGGCGCTGGCGCGATCCAGGACGCAAAGGGCAGACGATTCGCACGCTGAACGGACCGCGCGGCGCCGGCGTGCATCGAGTGTACTGGGATTTGCGCGACACGCGCGGCGAAGCAGGTGGTCTTTACGAACTAGCCCGCTGTTTGCGCCCGACGTCCGCGTCGGACCCGATGGGATCCGCGCCAGCGAGGGCGGATTTGGCGGCGGCGGCGGCCTGTTCGCCATCCTTCAGCCACCGGGCACTTACACGGTGAAGCTGTCGGTCGGCGGAAGCAGACATACACGCAGCGCTGCGCGTGCTGAAGGATCCGCATTCCGCCGGCACCGACGCCGACATCGCCGCGCAGCAGCAGATGCTCGCTGCGGTCCGCCGCGACCTCGACACGGCTATCGACTCGGTGAATGCGTCGGAGCTGGTGCGGGCGCAGATCAACAACCTCAAGAACCCTGATCCAGGATGCGGAGCTGAAGAAGGCCGCCGACGATCTCGATCTGAAGCTGGCGGCGGCGGAAGGGCAGCTCGTCGAGCTGCGAACGACCGGGCGCGGCCAGGACGGCGTGCGGTTCGGATCCAGGCTCGTACCGAAGTTCAGCTACCTCGCCGGCGGGCTCCAGAGCGGCGACTTCAAGCCGACCAACCAGCAGGCCGCCGTGCACAAGGAGCTGCAGGAGAAGCTGAAGGCGTCGCAGGGGCAGATGGGCGATGTCATGAACCGCGATCTCGCGGCGTTCAACGACATGCTTGCGGCGCGCGAACCTGCCGACCGTGTCGTTCAGCAGGTGCCTGAGCGTCAGCGCAGTCGGGCACGTAGGGCAGGTGGGGCTGGTAGGGCGGGTGGGGCAGGTAGGCTCGGCAGGTCCCCACCAGCGCCTACCTGCCCTACCAGCCCCGCCCGCCCGGTATAATTCAGAGTGCTTGCACGTTCCGGGGCGTGTCGCCCCGCATTCATCCCACCGCATTCATCGACGACAGCGCGCAGGTGATCGGCGACGTCGACATCGGCGAGGAGAGCGGCATCTGGATGTGCGCCGTCGTGCGTGGCGACGTCAATGCGATTCGCGTCGGCCGACGGACGAACATTCAGGACGGCACGGTCGTGCACGCGATGACCGGCACGCATCCGACGACGATCGGCGACAGCGTGACGATCGGCCACGGCGCGATCATCCACGGCTGCACCATCGAGCATCAGTGCCTGATCGGCATGGGCGCCATTCTGCCTCAACGGTGCGCACGTCGGCACCGGGTCGATCGTGGCCGCGGGCACGTTGATCGTCGAGGAACATGAAGGTGCCGCCGAAGTCGTTGGTCATGGGCAGGCCGGGCAAGGTGCGGCGATTGCTGACGCACGCCGAGATCGCCGAAGATCTCAGGTCATGCGACCGCTACGTCGGATACCGGCTCGAGTATCGCTCGGCTGGAAGCCTCGCGCTCCATCAATCCGGGGGCGAAGTTGGTGGAGCGCGATGTTTCAGCCGAGCGGCGTAATCATGTCGACTAAGCCGCCAAGCGGCACGCGTGACTTTCTGCCGGCCGACGTCCGCCGCCGGGAATACGTCATTGGTGTCGTCCGGCAAATCTACGAACGCTACGGGTTCGAGCCGCTCGAAACGCCGGCGTTCGAGAACATCGAGACGCTGCTCGGCAAATCACGGCGAAGAAGGCAACAAGCTCATTTTCAAGATCCTGCGCCGCGGCGAGCACGAAGCCAGCGGCGAGGGCCGACCTCGCGCTTCGCTACGACCTGACCAGTCCCGCTCGCGCGCGTCGTTGCGAATGCCACAGAACGAGTTGCCGCGCTTCTTCAAGCGCTACCAGATCCAGCACGGTGGCGGCGCCGATCGCCCGGCTCGAGGACGGTTCCGCGAGTTCTACCAGTGCGACCTCGACACCATCGGCACCACGTCGCCACTGGTCGAGGCGGAGCAGATGTCGGCGGTGGCCGAGGATCCTGTCGCGCCTGGGATTTCAGGACTTCGTGATCCGGATCAATCACCGCGCGATCCTGCTGACAGCTGCTGCATCACCAATGGCGACGTTGCCGCCGTCGCAGCACGCCGACGCGCTCGCGTCGTGCTCGACAAACTGGACAAAGTCGGACGCGACGGCGTGTCGAAGGAGCTGGCGGAGAAAGGCGTGTCGGACGTCGGCCGCGACGCGCTGCTGAACTGGATGGGCGCGGGCGCGCGTGTCGACTGGCTGGACTGGCTCGAGCGTGAGCTCGATGCCGCCGAGCATCCAGCCTTCCTCAACCGCGAGGCAGATCCTCGAAGTCTCCGAGCGCACGCCGGCCGGCGAGCGTTTTCGCTTCGACCCGAGCCTCGCGGCGCGGACTGTCGCTACACCGGCGCGATCATGGAGATCGCCGTGTCGCCGATCTGGCCGGCAGTCTGGGGGCGGCGGACGCTAGCGACAATCTCGTCGGCATGTTTCTCGGCCGCGAGCTGCCGGCCTGCGGATTCTCGCTCGGGCTCGAACGCATTCTCGTGGTGATGACCGAGCGGCAGATGTTTCCGGCAAGCGCTCGCGCGGCGGCGTGGACGTCCTGGTCACGATCTGGAGTCACGACACGCGCGAGGAATCGCCCCGCGCTGGCCTCCGGAACTCAGGACCGCGGGTCTGCGAGTGGACTTACTGCCGGAGGCCGACAAGATTGGCAAACAGTTCAAGTGACGGTCCGCACGCAACGTGCCGTTTGTGGCTATCCTAGGCGACGATGAGCGCGCGCGAGGAGAAGTGGCGATGAAGGACCTGCGCAGCGGCGGCCAGACATCCGTCTCGCGCGCCGAGGCTGCGACATACGGCAAAGTCGAGACTCGATGGCTGAACCGCTGCGAGTAGTTGACCAGAACCCACACGTGCGGCGCGCTGCGCACGAGACGACGTGGGGGCCGACGCGTCGTGTTGTTGGCGGCTGGTGTGCACCGGATCCAGCGATCTCGGCGGCGTCACCTTCATCGATATCCGCGACCGCGCCCGGCGTGTCGCAGGTCGTCGTCCGCGAAAACGACGCGCTGATGGCCGCGCCAAGCGGCTGCGCTCCGAGTTCGTCATCGGCGTCACCGGATCGGTCCAGCGCCGATCGGAAGACACGGTCAATCCGAAGCTCGCGACCGGCGAGGTCGAGGTGCTCGCGCGCGAGATCCGCGTGCTCAACGAAGCGAAGACGCCGCCGTTCCAGATCGCCGAGGACTCGCCGGTGTCCGAGGACGTGCGGCTGCGCTACCGCTATCTCGATCTGCGGCGGCCGCGCCTGCAGCACAACATCGGCCTGCGCCACCGCGTGGCGATGACGGTTCGCCGCTACTTCGACGCCAACGGCTTCTGGGAGATCGAAACGCCGATTCTGGCCAAGTCGACGCCCGAGGGCGCGCGCGACTTCCTCGTGCCGAGCCGCGTGCATCCCGGCGAGTTCTACGCGCTGCCGCAGTCGCCGCAGATCTTCAAGCAGATCCTGATGATCGCCGGGACCGATCGCTACTTCCAGATCGTCCGCTGCTTCCGCGACGAGGATCAGCGCGCCGACCGCCAGCTCGAGTTCACGCAGGTGGACGTCGAGGTCTCGTTCGCGCGGCCGGAGACCATCTACGGCCTCATCGAGCCGCTGATGCAGGAGGTCTTCAGGAGATCGGCCAGTCGATCGCGCTGCCGATCCGCCGGATGCCGTACGCCGAGGCGATCGCGACGCTACGGATCGGACAAGCCGGATCTCCGCTGCGGGCTGGAGATCGCGCGACCTCTCGGACGTGTTTCGCGATTCCGAATTCCGCGTGTTCAAGCAAGATCGTCGCCGAGGGCGGCGTCGTGCGAGGGTTCGCCGTGCCGGGCGGCAACAGCTACACGCGCAGTCAGCTCGACGGCCTGGTCGATCAGGCCAAGCGAGATGGGGTTCACCGGCCTGATCTGGGTGCGGCCCGGGCGAGCCGCCGCTCAGCTCGGTGAAGGCGCTCGGCCGAGGCGACGCTGCGCGCCGGCGCTCGACGCGGTCCAGGCGCCGACGCGACGATCTGCTGCTGATGGCGGCCGGCCCTGCCGACGCGACGTCGAAGCTGCTCGGGCAGCTGCGGCTGGCGAGCTCGCGAAAAAGGAAAATCTGCTTCGCGCCGGGACCTATCGAGTTCCTCTGGGTCACCGACTTCCCGCTGCTCGAATACACACGAGGACGACGGCCGGTGGTATTCGATGCATCACCCGTTCACGTCGCCGATGGACGAGGACGTCGACAAGCTCGAGAACGATCCGGGCAGCGTGCGGGCCAAGGCCTACGACCTGGTGCTCAACGGATCGAGATCGGCGGCGGCAGCGTGCGAATCCACGACGCCGGCGCTGCAGGCGCGTCTGTTCGCGCGTCTGGGCATCAGCGACGAGGAGGCGCGCAGCCGGTTCGGCTTCTTCCTCGACGCGCTCGAATACGGCACGCCGCCGCACGGCGGCATCGCCCTGGGCCTCGACCGATCTGGTCGCGATCCTGTGCGGCGAAGCGTCGATTCGCGAGGTCATCGCCTTTCCGAAGACGGCCACCGCCGTCGACCTGATGGCCGGATGCGCCCTCGACGGTCGATCAGCGCCAGCGCTGACGAGCTGCACTGCGGAAATCCAGCCGTAGGTCGCGGAATATGAAACGGGGTAAATGAAACGCATCACCGTCCCCGAAGAGGGGATCGAAACGCTGTTCGGCTCCTACGACGAGAACCTCAAACACCTCGAATCGCTCTTCGGCGTCCGCATCCGCACGCAGGGCCACGACCTGCTGGTGGAAGGCGACGCGCCCGATCTCGACAAGGTCGATCGCATCGTCGATCAGCTGTCGTCGCTGATGCGCGACGGCTACAAGCTGTCGAACGCCGACGTGAAGCACCGCGTCGGACCTCGTCGCGCAGGACGACGATCGGTCGATCTGCGCGATCACTTTCTCAAAGGCAGCCTGACGCCGGCGGGCAAGCGGCGCGTCGCGCCGAAGACGGTCAACCAGCGGCGCTATCTCGACGCCATCGAGCAGCACGACATCGTGTTCGGCATCGGACCGGCCGGCACCGGCAAGACCTATCTCGCGATGGCGCAGGCGGTCGCGTTTCTGGTCGCGAAGAAGGTGAGCCGCATCATCCTCGCGCGGCCGGCGGTCGAGGCGGGCGAGAAGCTCGGGTTCCTGCCCGGCGATCTGCAGGAGAAAGTGAATCCCGTACCTGCGGCCGCTCTACGACGCGCTCTACGACATGCTCGACGTCGAGCGCGTGGCGCGCTACATCGAGCGCGGCACGATCGAAATCGCGCCGATCGCGTTCATGCGCGGCCGGACGCTGAACGACTCGTTCGTGATCCTCGACGAAGCGCAGAACACGACGTCGGAGCAGATGAAGATGTTCCTGACGCGTCTCGGCTTCGGCGCCAAGGCGGTCGATCACCGGCGACATCACGCAGATCGATCTGCCGGCGGGCCGGACGTCGGGCCTGGTGGAGGCGATGAAGGTCGTCGGCGCGATCGAAGGCATCTCGTTCATCTACTTCGACGACCGCGACGTCGTGCGGCACAAGCTCGTCCAGCAGATCGTCAAGGCCTACGAGAAGTTCACCGAACGGCAATGGCGCCCGCTGATCGCGGGCTACGGGTAACGGCTGACCGATGGATACGGGCGGCGCTTGCCGCGCCGAAGCGAGCGCAGCCGCGAGGCCGGGCGCACGCGCGGCTGGTGGCCTGGCTGCGCCGCGCCGCGCGAAGCGAGCGCGGGGCGACGGTGACCATCGCGCTCGTCAGCGACGCGCGCATCCGGGCGCCTGAATCGGACGTATCGCGGCGAAGGATTATGCGACCGACGTGCTGAGCTTTCCGGAGGAGAAGACGCAGGAAGGGCAGGAAGGGCAGGAGGGTTTTCCCTCCAGCCTTTCCAGCCCCGTCCTGCCCACCCTCGGCGATATCGTCATCGCCACCGGGCGTGGCCGGCCGTCAGGCGCGCGACGCTCGGCCATCAGCCTCGCGGTCGAGCTTCGGATCCTCGCGCTGCACGGCCTCCTTCACATTCTCGGCTACGATCATGAACGCGATCAGGGACGGATGCGAACGCGTCGAGCAGCGCCTGCTGCGGCAGTCGGGGCGTGCGGAACGGTTTGATCGAACGAGTCCACGCGTGATCACCGCTTGCGATCTTTCCTGCTCGCGTGCGCCGCCGTGTACCTCGGCGCCATCGACGCCGCGTTCAGCGCGCTGATGCGCCTCGTCGCTGCGCCTGGTCGCCGAGCGCAGCGACCGGCCTGGCGCGCTCGACGAACTATCTCGACGACCCGCTCGTCGCTGTTCATCCCGGTCCGGCTGCTGCTCGGCATCGTGACCGGCCTCGCGACCGTGCTGCTGGCGCGGCTGGTCGGCGTCGAGGCGCGCCGCGCGCTGTCCTCGCTCATCGTGGCGGTCGCCGCGTTCGTCGTGGTCTGCGAGCTGCTGCTGCCGCTGATCATCGTCGGCCGCGATCCGGAGCGAGTGCTCGAGATCCTGCTGCCGACGTTCGCGCCGATCGGCCGGGCGCTCGGGGCCGATCAGCGCGGTGGCTGGCGCGATCGGTGTCGAGCGACGCGCCGCGGCGCGCCCGCAGGCGACGCCCGACGAGGCCGCCGAGGAGTCGAACGGAAGCGGCCAAGGCGTACATCGACACGGCGGAACAGGAAGGCATGATCCAGGCCGAAGAGCGGCGGCTGCTGCAGAACATCGTCGACTTCGGCGACACTCTGGTGCGCGAGGTCATGACGCCGCGCCCCGATATCGTGGCGCTCCAGAGACCGCGACGCATCGGCGACCTGCGCGCGCTCTTTCGCGAGCAGGAGTACTCGCGGTTTCCCGTCTACAGGGACAGCCTCGACAACATCGCCGGCTTCGTGTTCGTGAAGGACCTCGTCGCGCTCGATCGCAGCACCGACGACGCCGCGCCGATCACCGGGCTGCTGCGGCCGGCGGTGGTCGTGCCGGAAACCAAGCGCGTTCCGGAGCTGCTCAAGCAGTTTCAACGCCAGCAGATGCAATGCGCCATCGTCGTCGACGAGTACGGCGGCACGGCGGGGCTGGTGACGATCGAGGACCTGCTCGAGGAGATCGTCGGCGAGATTCGCGACGAGTACGACGTCGAGTCCGAGCCGATCGTGGACGAAGGGCGACGGCCGCTTCGTCGTTCAGCGGCAAGGTCAACATCGACGAAGTGGCGCAGCGGCTCAACGTCGAGATCGAGCGCGAGGGCTTCGAAACGGTCGGCGGCTATCTGCTGTCCCACATCGGGCGCGTGCCGGCCGTCGGCGAGCGCTTCGACATGGACGGCTTGGCGGTCGAAATCCTCGATGCGGAGCGCCGGCGCATCAACAAGGTAAGGATGAGCAAGCTGTCGACCGCCGAGGACGCAGAGGACGCAGAACTCAAAGCCCGGACGATGCAAGTCGGGCTTCGTCTCGCCTGATCGGTCGCCCCAACGCCGGCAAGTCGACGCTGCTCAACCGGCTCGTCGGCGCGAAGCTCGCCATCGTCTCCGACAAGCCCCAGACGACGCGCACGCGCATTCTCGGCGTGAAGAACTACCCGACGCTGCGCAGGTGATGTTCCTCGACACGCCGGGCATTCATCGGCCGCTGCACCGGATGAACGTGCGCATGGTGGACGCCGCCGTCGAGAGCGATGCGCGAGGTCGACGTGCGTCGGTCTGGTCGTGGACGTCGCCGAGCCGCCCGGCAAGGGCGATCGCTTCGTCGCGCGATCTGCTGAAAGACGTCGAGGCGCCGGTCTTCCTGATCCTGAACAAGATCGATCTGATCGAAGAAGACGCGGCTGCTGCCGCTGCATGCGAGCAGTACGGCGAGTGCGGCGTGTTCGCTGAAATCGTGCCCGGTCTCAGCCGCAACGGGCGACAACGTGGATCGGCTCGGAGCGGCTGATCGTCGATCGGATGCCGGAGGGCGAGGCGCTGTATCCGCCCGACTACCTGACCGATCAGCCCGAGCGGGTGATCGCCGCGGAGATCGTGCGCGAGAAGCTCCTGCAGTTCACGCACGCGACGAGATCCCGTTCTCGAGCGCGGTCGTGGATCGCTTCGAGGAGGCTGACGGCCCGCGCGGGTCTGCTCAAGCTCTATTGCACGATCGTGGTCGATCGGGAGTCGCAGAAGCCCATCGTGCTGGGCCGCGGCGGCGAGATGATCAAGCGGATCGGGACGGCGGCGCGGGAAGACCTGGAACGATTCTTCAACGCCGCGTCTTCCTCGACCTTCACGTGCGCGTGAAGGCCGAGTGGCGCGAGGACGATGCGGTGCTGGATCAGAATCGGGTTGAAGTGAAACGCTCAAGTCAGAAATGCGAAGTCAGAAGTCGAGCGGCGCCTCCGTAGCTTCTGACTTCAAACCTCTGACTTAGTCGATCCGCCTTAGCCGCCGCGAACCACGATGCCGAGAAAGAATACCCATTCGCGCTGCCAATCGGGTTCGGCTTTGATGAATGTGAGGCCGCCCTGCGCGCGCACTCCCACGGTGCCGCCGGCCTTGACGTCCACGCCTGCCGCAGGCTGGATGGCGAAGTTGCTGTCTTTGAACTCGGAGCTCGAGATGCCGGCAACGCTGGCTCTGGAGCTGGCGCCGCCGAACATAGCCTGGGCGAAGTAGGTCACGGCCGCGCGCTGGTTGCCGCTGATCCGCGGCCCGGCGCCGAAGATCGAGAGCGTGGTGTCCACGTCCACGCCGGAGACGTTGAGTGTCTTCTTGTGCTGGCTGACCTGGCCGAAGATCCCAAATGAGTCGTTGAAGTTGAAGCCCGCGGCGCCATGCCAGCCCTTGGGCACGGTCAAGTCTTCTTCGTGCAGCCACGCGTACCCGCGCCCGAGACGTCGAATGTCTGCGCGGATCCGGTGGCAGCGAAGAGCAGCACGGCGGTCAAGACGGCGCCTGAAATCTGTGCGAGTTTCCGAATCATGGTCGACTCCTGCGTGGTGGCCGGCGTTCCGGGGTAATGCGGTTGAAGGTGGTGGGAGGTATGTCGCGCGATTGTGCCATGCAGTCGAACGCTGCCTGTCGATGCCGCTGTATACCTCCGACGCGCTGATCCTGCGAACCTACAAGCTCGGCGAGATCGGATCGCATCGTCGTGTTCCTGACCCGCGATCGCGGCAAGAAGCGGGGCGTGGCGAAGAACGCGCGGCAGAGCCGCCGGCGCTTCGGCGGCGCGCTCGAGCCGATGACCTTCGGCCGCGTCGGCTACCTCGAGCGTGAGCGGCGCGATCTGGTCAGCGTGCACTACGTCGAGGCGCTGCGATCGCCGCTTGCCGGCGGTGGATCGGCGATGCGCTCGGCTACGTCGGCGTATTTCGCCGAGCTGCTCGACGAATGGTCGCCGGAAGCGGACGCCAACGAGACGTTGTTCCGCCTTGGGTCGTCGATGGTCGACGCGATTGCCGACGGCGTGCCGATCGAGCCGCTGGCGCGCTACTTCGAGTACTGGCTGCTGCGGCTGCAGGGGTCTACGAACAGGATCCGCGATACTCGGACGAGGCGCGGACGTTTCTGCGCGGCGGCGCGGGCCATGAGCCCGCTCGGGCTGCACGACGTGGCCGTGTCGCGCACGGCGCTGCGGAAATCGAGGCGGGCCATCGCGCGCAGATCGCGAAGCATCTCGAGAAGGATTTGAAGTCGGTGCGCGTGCTGCGCGAAATGCGTCGATGACCTTTCAGAGCCTCATTCTCAAGCTGTCGGAGTTCTGGGCCTCGCGCGGGTGTGCGCTGCAGCAGCCGCTCGACGTCGAGGTCGGCGCCGGCACGATGCATCCCGAAACGTTCCTGCGCGTGCTCGGCCCGGCGCACTGGAACGTCGCCTACGTGCAGCCGTCGCGGCGCCCCGCCGACGGCCGCTTCGGCGAGAACCCGAACCGGCTGTTCAAGCACCATCAGTTCCAGGTGATCCTCAAGCCGGCGCCCGACGAAGTGCAGCAGCTCTATCTGCGAGAGCCTCGAAGCCTGCGGCATCAATCCGCGCGCAGCACGACATCCGCTTCGAGGAGGACAACTGGGAATCGCCGACGCTCGGCGCGTGGGGCATCGGCTGGCAGGTGATGTTCGACGGCCTGGAGATCACGCAGTTCACCTACTTCCAGCAGGCCGGCGGCATCGAGCTCGTCGCCGATTTCCGCCGAGCTCACCTACGGCCTCGAGCGGATCGCGATGGTGCTGCAGCGCGTCGACAGCGTCTACGACCTCGAGTGGGCGCCGGCGTGAAGTATCGCGAGGTGCGGTTGCGCGAGGAAGTCGAGCAGTCGAAGTTACGTGTTCGACGGCGGCGTCGACATGCCGGCGGGCGAGTTCGCCGCGTTTCACCGGCGACCTGTTCGACGAGCACTACGAGTTCGCCGAGCGCGCTGCTGACGGTCGGGCCTGGTCCTGCCGGCGCTCGAGCACTGCCTGAAGTGCTCGCATCGTGTTCAACATCCTCGACTCGAGCAACAGCATCGGCGTGACCGAGCGGACCGCGCTACATCCTCCGCGTCCGGCAGCTGGCGATTGGCATCGCCAAAGCAGTATGTCGAAGGACGCCGGCTGCGAAGCGCCGCGTCGCGGTCGAGGCAGCGTAGCCGATGGACCGCGAGCTGCTGCTCGAGATCGGGTGCGAGGAGCTGCCGGCCGGCTGGCTGCCGGAGCTGACGAATCAGGTCGGCGAGATCGTCGCGGCACAGCTGCGCGACGCATCGGCTTCCGCGCAGAATCGCTCGGCCGAAACCTACAGCACGCCGCGGCGCCTCACCGTCCGCATCGCGCGCGATTGCCCGAGCGTCAAACCGATCTCGAAGAGCTGCTCAACGGCCCGCCGGTGTCGGCGTCGCTTCAGGCCTGACGGCGCGCCGACGCCGCGCCGCCGAGGGGTTCGCCGCGAAGCACGGCGTCGACCGTGTCAGGCGCTCGAGCGGCGTGCAGACGCCGAAGGGCGAGTATCTCGCGTTCCGCAAGCGGCAGCGCGGCAAGGCCGCGATCGACGTGCTGCCCGAGCGTGCTCGGCGGCACGCTGCGCGGACTCAGCTTTCCGAAAGCGATGCACTGGGACGCGACGCTCGAAGACGGCCGCGGCGAGTTGCTGTTCGGACGGCCGATTCGATGGATGCTGTTCCTCTACGGCGGCCGCGTCGTGCCGTTCACGATCACGCGCACGTTCGGCCGCGCAGAGCGCGCCAGGTGCAGGACGTGCCGACCGGCGCCGTCACCTACGGCCATCGATTTCTCACGACGAGCGGCCGGGCCGGTCGCGCGATCAAGGTCCGCTCCTTCGATGAATACCGCGCGCGCCTGCTCGAAAACTTCGTCATCGCTCGAGCGCAGCGAGCGCCACAACAAGATCGCGCGCGGAGCTGGACGCCAAAGCGCAGCGGCTGCAGGGACGCGTCAGCCGCGTGGCGCACAGCGACAGTCGGGCTGCTGCACGACGTGCCCGATCTGGTGGAGTATCCGTCGGTCATCGCCGGCACGTTCGCGCCCGAGTTCCTCGAGCCTGCCCGAAGAAGTGCTGACGACGACGCTGATCCACCATCAGCATTACTTTCCGGTCGAGGGCGACGACGGCAAGCTGAAGAACGCGTTTCTCGCGGTCATCAACACCGAGCCCGACAACGAGCGCACCATCGCCCGCAACGCCGAACGCGTCGTCACCGCGCGGCTGCGCGACGCGCGGTTCTTCTGGGAAGCCGATCGGAAGATCGCCGCTCGAGTCGCGCGTCGATCGGCTGGCGACGCTGCTGTTCCACAAGAAGCTCGGGCACTACAAGGACAAGGCCGAGCGGATCGAGCAGGCTGGCGCGAGTGGATCGCGCAGGACGCGCTCGGCGCCGACGAAGCGACCGCGAAGCGTTCGCGCGAGACGCGCGGCGCGCCTGGCGAAGGCCGATCTCACCACCGACATGGTGCGCGAGTTCACGGAACTGCAGGGCACCATGGGCGGCATCTACGCGCGCGCGAAGAGGACAGCCCGAGGAGGTCTGGAAGGCGATCTACTACCACTACCTGCCCGATGGGTGTTGAGGCCGACGCGCCGCCGACGAAAGCGCAGCTCGGCAAAGCGGCAGTGACCTGGGCCGCCGTTTCGCTGGCCGACAAGCTCGATACCATCGTCGGCCTGTTCAGCGCGGGCGAGAAGCCCACCGGCTCGCGCGATCCCTACGGTCTGCGCCGCGCCGCGCAGGGTGTCGTCAAGATCCTGGTGGATCTCGAAGCTACGACAGGGTTGCGGGTCCGACCCTCGATTGGCGCGCATTTTGCGTAGCGCACGGGGCATCTACGGTTTCCGCTGATCCGTCTGATGCAGAGCGCGACGCTGTCTCTCTGTTCTTCATGGATCGGTGCGCCATTTGATGCAGGCGCGCGGCCTCGCGTTCGAGGAGATTCAAGCGGTCACGGCGGACATCGACCGCGCGGAATCGAAGAACTTTAGAGATCTGTTGGACTACGCGCGCGAGCTCGCGGCTGTTCGCACCAGTCCTGTCTTCGCGGCGGTGGCCGAGGCGCACAAACGAGCGAGGAACATCGTCGAGCAATCGGGCGTGCAGGCCAGCGAGCTGCGATCGACGAGAGCGCAACGCGGCTGAGCGAGCCGGCTGAAGTCGCGCTTCGCACGGCAGTCAACAGGATCGGCGCGAGATCAAGGAAGCGTTGGACGCCAGAAAGCCGGGAAAGGCGCTGGCGGCGATCGCGACCATTCAACCGGAGCTCGAGAAGTTCTTCACCGACGTGCGCGTGATGGTCGACGATCGCGAGCTGAAACGCGCGCGGCTGGCGCTGCTCCACGATCTGGAGCACGCGTATTTCAGAAATTGGCGACATTTCCTACGTAGCACCCAAGCAAACGTGACGACGGAGAACGATTGATGGCGAAGCGAGCGACGGCGAAGCGGAAGGCGAGCACGGCGCGACGAGCGAATCCCCAAATCCGAATCCCTAATCCCAAGACCCGCAAGCACGTGTATTTCTTCGGCGGCGGCAAGGCCGACGGCAACCGCAACATGAAGGACCTGCTCGGCGGCAAAGGCTCGGGCCTCGCCGAGATGACCAACGCCGGCCTGCCGGTGCCGCCCGGCTTCACGATCTCGACCGAGGTCTGCAACATCTACTACAAGGAGAAGCGGAAGATCCCGCCGGCCGATCGACGCGAGATCGCCGAGCACGTCAAGAAGCTGGAGAAGGCCGCCGGCGCGACGCTCGGCTCGACCGAGAACCCGCTGCTCGTCTCGGTCCGCTCCGGCGCGAAGTTCTCCATGCCCGGGCATGATGGACACGATTCTCAACCTCGGCCTCAACGACGATGCGGTCGAAGGGCTGAAGGCGGCGGACGCAGAACGGCCGCTTCGCGTTCGACAGCTACCGCCGCTTCATCCAGATGTTCGGCAACGTCGTGCTCGAGATCCCGAAGGACGCGTTCGAGCACGAGCTCGAGGCGGTGAAGAAGGCGCCGCGGCGCGAAGCTCGACACCGACCTCGACGAGAGCGCGCTGCGCGACGTCGTCGACCGCTACAAGAAGGTCGTCAAGGACAAGCGCGAAGACGCGACTTCCCGCAGGACCCGCACGAGCAGCTGACGATGGCGCGCGACGCCGTGTTCCGCTCGTGGATGAACCCGCGCGCGATCGAGTACTCGCCGCATCTACGACATCCCCGATCACATCGGCACCGCGGTCAACGTGCAGATGATGGTGTTCGGCAACACCGGCGATCGATCCGGCACCGGCGTCGGCTTCACGCGCAACCCGGCGACCGGCGCGAAGGAGTTCTACGGCGAGTTCCTGATCAACGCCCAGGGCGAGGACGTCGTCGCCGGCATCCGCACGCCGCAGCCGATCCGCGAGCTCGAGCAGGTGATGCCGAAGGCCTACACGCAGCTGCGCGCAGATCACGACGCGGCTCGAGAAGCACTACAAGGACGTCCAGGACTTCGAGTTCACGATCCAGGACGAGCGGCTGTTCATGCTGCAGACGCGCAGCGGCAAGCGCACCGGCTACGCCGCGGTCGTCATCGCCACCGACCTCGTCGCCGAGAAGCTGGTGACGCCGAAGGAGGCGATCCTGCTCGTCGATCCCGAAGCGCTGAACCAGCTGCTCGCGCCCGGCTTCGATCCCGACGAGTGGAAGAAGATTCCGGTCGCGACCAAGGGCCTGCCGGCGTCGCCGGGCGCGGCGAGCGGCCAGGTGGTGTTCTCGGCCGACCACGCGGTCGAATGGGCGCAACCAGGGCAAGCCGGTGATCCTCGTCCGCCGCGAAACGGTGCCCGACGACATCCACGGCATGTTCGTCGCGCAGGGCATCCTCACCGCGACCGGCGGCATGACCTCGCACGCCGCGGTGGTCGGCCGCCAGATGGGCAAGCCGTCGATCGTCGGCGCCGGCGAGCTCGAGATCGACGAGGCCGGCAAGAAGTGCAGCGTCGGCGGCCAGACGGTCAAGGAAGGCGACTTCATCTCCTTCGACGGCCTCAGCGGCGAAGTGAAGCTCGCGCGCGTGGCGTCGAAGCCGAGCGAGATCCTGCAGGTGGTCAACAAGTCGCTCGACGCGAAGAAGTCGGACATCTACCAGCGCTTCGACAAGCTGCTGTCGTGGGCCGACAAGTTCCGCACGCCTCGGCATCCGCGCCAACGCCGACCTGCCAGGATCAGGCCGGAGCTCGCCTACGCGTTCGGCGCGCGCGGCATCGGCCTGTGCCGCACCGAGCACATGTTCTTCGGCGAAGGGCGGATCCCGATCGTCCAGGAGATGATCCTGGCCGACAACGAAGCCGATCGCGCGCAAGGCGCTCAACGAGCTGCTGCCGCTGCAGCGCGACGACTTCTACGGCGTCTTCAAGGGGATGCGCGGCGAGGCGGTCACGATCCGCACGATCGATCCGCCGCTGCACGAGTTCCTGCCCAAGCGCGAAGACCTGATGGTCGACGTCGCGCGGCTCGAGACGGCCGGCGAAGACGGGCAAGGAGCTCGACGAGAAGAAGACAGCTGCTGGCGCGCGTCGAGCAGCTCCACGAGTTCAACCCGATGCTCGGCCACCGCGGCGTCCGCCTCGGCATCACCTATCCCGAGATCACCGAGATGCAGACGCGCGCGATCATCGAGGCCGCCTGCCGCGCTGCAGCAAGGAAGGCTCGAAGGTCGTGCCCGAGATCATGATCCCGCTCGTCGGGCTCGTGAAGGAGCTCAAGGATCAGAAGAGCGATCGTCGATCGCGTCGCCGCCGAGGTGATGAAGGAGCAGGGCGTCAAGATCAAGTATCTGGTCGGCACGATGATCGAGATCCCGCGCGGCGCGGTCACCGCCGGACGAGATCGCCGCCGAGGCGCGAGTTCTTCTCCTTCGGCACCAACGACCTCGACCCAGCTGACCTTCGGCTTCTCGCGAGACGACGTCGGCAAGTTCCTGAAGATCTACACGGACCGGAAGATCCTCGATCGAGGATCCGTTCGCGTCGATCGACACCGTCGGCGTCGGCGCGCTGGTGGCGATGGGCGTCGAGCGCGGACGCAAGACGCGGCCCGACCTCAAGCTCGGCATCTGCGGCGAGCACGGCGGCGACCCGGCGTCGATCCACTTCTTCCACAAGGTCGGCCTCGACTACGTCAGCGCGTCGCCGTACCGGATCCTGTCGCGCGGCTCGCCGCGGCACAGGCCGCGCTCGCCAGTGCAAGGTCGGGAGATTCATGGCTGACGGCTAATGGCTGACGACCATCGGTGGTTAGCCCTCACGCCTGTGAGCCATAGCCACCAGCCATCAGCCCGACGACATGATCACCATCTTCGTCCACCGGGACGGCGTCACCGGAGCAGGCGGCGAAGTTCGACCGCGCCTGGCTGAACTCCGGCGTCCGGCGTCACGGTCTGGGTCGATCTCGCCGCGCCGTCGATTCCCGAGGCGCTGATCCTCAGCGACACCTTCGCCTTCCACCCGCTCGTCGGTCGAGGACGCGATGTCCGGCGCGCCAGTATCCGAAGGTCGAGGCGTACGACGGCTACCTCTACGTCATCCTTCACGGCATCCATTTCCAGAAGGGCGACAAGCGCTTCAGCACCCACGACGTCGACTTCTTCGTCGGCCCGAACTACCTGGTCACCGTCCACGACGGCGACTCGGCGGTCGATTCAGCGACCTGCGCGATCACGCGCACGCGCAACCCGAAGATCCTGAGCGAAGGGCCGGTCGCGCTGTTGCACCGCATCGTCGACGCGATGGTCGACTCACTATCGGCCGGAGATGGACAAGCTCGAGGATCGCATCGACGCGTCTCGAGAAGGCAGATCTTCGACAAGCCGGATCCGAAGCTGGTCCGCCAGATTCTCGACGAGAAGCGGCAGGTCGCCGGTCTGCGCCGCATCGTCACGCCGCAGCGCGACGTCGTCGTCGCGCCTGGCGCGCCGCGACTTCGTCGACATCAGCACCGAGATGTCGTTCCGCTTCCGCGACGTCTACGATCACCTCGTCCGCGTCGCCGACGATGTGCTGATCTTCCAGGACCGGATCACGGGATGCTCGACGCGCACCTCTCGAACGTCAGCAACCGCCTGAACGAGGTGATGAAGGTCCTGACCGGTCGTCGACCGATCCTGATGCCGCCGACGCTGCTGAGCCAGCGTCTACGGCATGAACGTGCCGCTGCCGCAGTTCCCGGGCGGCGAGCACGCGCAGTTCTGGTGGCTCTTCGGCGATCATGCGTCGGCGATCGCGGTCGCGATGCTGGCGATGTTCCGCCGCAGGCGCTGGATATGAGAGCATGGTCCAGCCGCCTTCCCGCCGATCTCGCGAACCAGATCGCCGCCGGCGAGGTCGTCGAGCGTCCCGCCTCCGTCGTCAAGGAGCTGGTCGAGAACGCGATCGACGCCGGCGCGCGCCGGCTCGACGATCCACGTCGAGCTCGGCGGCAAGAAGCAGGTCCGCGTCGAGGACGATGGCGAAGGGATGGAGCCGGAGGACGCGCGGCTGGCGATCGAGCGCCACGCGACCAGCAAGATCCGGCACGCCGACGACCTGGCCGCGATCCTGACGCTCGGGTTCCGCGGCGAAGCGCTGCCGTCGATCGCCTCGGTGTCGCACTTCGTGCTGCGCACGCGCGCGCGAGGGCAGGCCGAGCGGCACCGAGATCCGCGTCAACGGCGGCACCGTCGCGTCGATCGTCGAAATCGGCGCGCCGCGAGGGCACGGTCGTCGAGGTCAACGACGTGTTCTACAACCTGCCGGCGCGGCGGAAGTTCCTCAAGTCCGACGGCGCCGAGTCGGCGCAGGTGTCGCGCGGTCGTCACGCAGCTGGCGCTGGCGTATCCGGAGGTCGGCTTCACGCTGACCAGCGCCGGCGCGGACGGTGCTGCAGTGCCCGCCGGCGGTGTCGCACCGCGATCGGCTCTATCAGGTCTACGGCGAGCGCGCCGACCTGATGGAAGTGCACAAGGAGGCCGGCGGCATCACGCTGACCGGCTTCATCGCCGCGCTGGCGGAGCAGGGGCCGACCCGCGGACCGCAGAACGTCTTCATCAACCGGCGGATCGTCAAGGACCAAGCACGATCGCGCACGCGATCATCGACTCGCTACAGCCAGGCGTCGATCAAGGAGCGCAGCCCCGAGGTGCACCTGTTCATCGAGATGCCGCCCGACGCGCTCGACGTCAACGTCCACCCGACCAAGGCGGAGGTGCGCTTCCGCGATCAGTCGCTGGTGCACGAGGTCGTCCGCCGCGCGCTGATGGATGCGCTGGGACACAGCGCCGCGCCGCAGCTTCAGCTGCGCCGGAGCACATGGCGCAGACGCCGTTCGCGGCGACGCTGCCGAACGTCCTCGCGGGCGGGGCGTATCCGAACCGCTGGATGCCGCACGATCCGAAGGATACCGCAGAGCTCGCAGATGCCGCCGGTGATCTCGGGATGCGGACACCCAGCCATCTCAGCGCTCTCCGCGGCCTCGCGGCTCCATCCGCACTCCCGAGAGCTCTGACATCCAGCCGATGATCCCGCTCGGGCAGTTCCGCGACACCTTCATCATCGCGGTGGACGACGAGGGCATCGCGATCATCGACCAGCACGTCGCGCACGAGCGCGTGCTGTTCGAGCGGGTGATGGAGCGGCTGACCACGCGGCCGGCTCGAGTCGCAGCAGCTGCTGCTCGCCGATGGTGATGGACCTGACAGCGTCGGCCCAGCAGGCGCTCGTCAACCGCGCGGCCGAGCTCGATCGTCTCGGGTTCGAGGTCGAGCCGTTCGGCGCCGCGACGATCAAGGTGACGGCCGGTGCCGGCGCTGCTGAAGCATCGAGGACTGCTCGAAGGCGCTGCTCGCGCTGGCCGAGGATCTCGAAGGCCTCGATCGCGGCGCTCAGGTGCAGGACGCGCTGCAGCGGATCGCGGCGACCACGGCGTGCCACGCGGCGGTGAAGGCGAACTACCCGCTGACGCTACGAAAAGATGGCGCATATCCTCGATGAGCTGAGGGCGACGTCGTACTCGACCATCTGTCCGCACGGCCGTCCGGTGATGCTCCGACTGACGCGCCGCGAGATCGAGAAGAACTTCGACCGCATAGTGAAGCCCGTCGCTGTATCTAGTCGGCCGCTGCTGCAGCTCATCGGTATGTTCGATGCTGCTCGTCGACATCGTCACCGCCGGCCCACTCGGTCCCAGCCCCAAGATCTTTCACGGTCGGCATCGTCATTTTCGTTGCCGGATGGGCGCTTACCCGCTTGACACGCTGACGCCCTGTTGCTACATTGATCGCGTTCCTCTCCCAAGCGAAAAAGGCTGTTCTCGCATGCGGCGACGTGTCGTGCGCTCATGCGCGGGAACGCAAAGCTGTAAGCCCTGCCGCGCGCAAGGTGGTTTAGCTGCCGAACTTGGAGTGCTGACATGATGTCACGGCGTCTGATTTTCACGACCTCCGTCCTCGCCACCGCCATCCTCTTTTCATGCTCGGCGTCGGTGCATTCACGCCGCGACGCCGCGGCCAGCCGCGTCATGACGACGCGAAGCTCGACGCGATCCGCACGCGAGGTGCGAGTCCGAGCTCGGCACGGCGCGGCGCGACGGCCGAGGCGGTCGTCGACCGCCGGCACCAGCGGACGACTGGCGCGGCCAAGAGCGGCCGCCGCCGACGCCGGCGCGCGAGCATGGTCGCCGAGATCAAGGAGCAGCTGCAGACCGAGATGGGGCTGCTGCCGGTGCACCTGCTGCGCGATCGGCCGATCGAGCTTCGTCGAGCTCTACTCCTACGACAACCTGGGCAAGACGAACTACGGCACGGCCGGATACCTGGGCGGCGGCTACTTCATCACCGTCAAGCACGCGGTCGTGCGCGCTGCAACGACGAGGACGATCGGCAGAGCGCGCGCAAGATTCATGTCGGTGAAGGTGGTCTACCACGGCAAGGAAATCCCGGCGAAGGTGGTCGACACGCGGCGACGCCGACGTCGGAAGTGCACAGCGGCGACTGGGCGATCATCAAGACGCGCGATCTCGATCTGCCGGCGCTGCACGTCGACACCGCGTTCGCGTACGACTTCGCCGACCCGATCTTCCGGCTCGGCAACGACTACTCGAAGGGGATCATCCTCTCGACCGGCTACGTCGGGCAGCGCGACCGCGAACGGCCTCGTCACCTGCCTGACCGACGGCCACCCGGGCGTGTCGGGCGGCGGCGTCCTCGACCAGCGCGGCAACCTGGTCGGCATCCCGATCGGCCGGATGCAGGGCGACTACCGCTTCTCGTTCATCCTGCCGATTCGCGCCGAGATGCTGCGCAAGCTGCCGGCCTACGAGCAGCCCGAGCCGGTCGCCACGCCGCCGTCGTCGACCGCACTGAAAACCAGCACTGAGCGCGCACAGCATCGCAGAGAAGGTCTTCTCGACGCCTCAAGCGAACTCCGCCGGTCTTCCGATCGCCGTCAAAAACTCTTCAGCGCTTCGGCTTCGTTGTCGTGGCACTCGAACACGGTCAGCAGCTTCGTGATCGACAGCAGATCCTTGATCCGCTTCGTGACGTTCAGCAGCTTCAGCTTGCCGCCGTTCTTGGTCACCGTCGCGTAGACTGGACGATCTCGCCGAGCCCCGCGCTATCCACATACGACACGTCGCCCGAGGTTCAGCAGCACCTTCTTGTGGTCCTGCTGAATCAGGCTGCGCATCTTGTCCCTCAGCGCCACGTCTCCGCCGTCACCCGAGCGTAATCTTGCCCGACACGTCCACAATCACCACGTCACCAACCGTCCGTTCCGAGATCTGCATGCGTGCCTCCGCGCGGAAAGTATAATCCGGCATGCTTAGACACCGGACAACGGCTTTTGTCTGCGTCTGTCTTGCGGTCGTCGGCTGCCTGCAACCGCGGCGCGAAGCCGCTCGCCGGCCCCGCCCCGGCGCCGGAGCGCGCCGACGCCCGGGTCCGCGCGCTGGCCGACGCCTATCTCGAAGGCTATTTCCAGCGAAATCCCGACCAGGTGACGCTGTTCGGCGTGCCCGGCCGCCGCCACGACGCGCTCGCCGGACAACTCGCCTCGACGCGCTCGAGGCCTGGCAGGCCAAGGAAGACGGCTGGCTCGAGCAGGCCGCAGCAGATCGATCCGGCCGCCATCGAGGCGCCTCGCTGCGCGGGCACCTACGCCATCGTCCGCGAGGCGCTGGAGGCGTCGATCGGCGCGCGCGCGTGTGCCGCACGAGCTGTGGACGGTCAGCCAGTTCGTCAACGGCTGGCAGGTGCAGGACGGCTACACCGGTCACGATTCAGCCGGTCGGGCACCGACGAGGCGCGCAAGGACGCGCTGGCGCGCTGGAGCCGGCTGCCGCACTACGTCGACACCGAGATCGCCAACCTGCGCGAAGGGCTGAAGGCCGGCTATTCCGCGCCGAAGGGCAACGTCCGGATCGTCATCGACCAGATGGACACGCTGATCGCGACGCCGACCGCGGAATCGCCGTTCGACTCGCCGTCGGTGCGCGACAAGACGCCCGAGTTCGCGCAGCAGTTCGACCTGCTGGTGCGCGAGCAGATCGTGCCGGCGTTCAAGCGCTACCGCGATTTCCTGCAGACGGAGTACCTGCCGGCGGCGCGCGAGGCGATCGGCGTGTCGGCCAACTCGAACGGCGCCGGCCTGCTACGACGCGTCGGTCCGGTATCACAGCTCGCTGCCGACGCCGGCGAGCGAGGTGCACGCGACCGGCCTGCGCGAGGTCGAGCAGCTCGACGCGGAGATGAAGGCGATCGGCGAGCGGTCGTTCGGCACGAGCGACGTGCCGGCGCTGCTGCAGCGCGCGCGGACCGACAAGCGCTACCTGTTCAAGAGCTCCGAGGACCTGATCGCGCGTTCGCAGGCGGCGCTGGCGCGCGCCAAGGCGCGGATGCACGACTGGTTCGGCCTGCTGCCGAAGGCCGACGTCGTCATCGAGCGCTACCCGAAGTTCCGGGAGAAGAACGGGCCGAACGAGATACAACCCGCCGGCCGAGGACGGCAGCCGCCCGGCGGTGTTCTTCATCAACGCCTACGAGGCCGAGAAGAAGAGCCGCGTCGAAGCGGAGTCGACCGCGTTTCACGAAACGATCCCGGGTCACCACCTGCAGGGCGCGATCGCGCTCGAGCGGAAGGAGATCCACCCGATCGGGCGCTATCTCGGGAACGTCGGGCTATCAGCGAAGGATGGGCGCTGTACGCCGAGCGGCTCGCCGACGAGATGAAGCTGTTCTCGACCGACCTCGATCGGCTCGGCATGCTGTCGAGCCAGGCGCTGCGCGCCTCGCGGCTCGTCGTCGACTCCGGCATTCACACGCTCGGACTGGACGCGCCAGCAGGCGATCGACTTCATGCTCGCGCACACCGCGGAGGATCCGGCCGACGTCGGCGTCCGAGGTGGATCGCTACATCATCTATCCGGGTCAGGCGACCGCGCTACATGCTCGGCAAGCTGGAGATCAGCAAGGCGCGCGACGAGGCGCAGCAAGGCGATGGGGCAGCGATTCGACATCAAGACAGTTCCACGATCGCGTGCTCGAGGACGGCGCGATCCCGGTCAGCTTCCTGCACGACGAAGATCAGCGCGTGGGCGGCGACGGTGACGACGGCGCTGGATCGCCGCAGTGCGGCGCGTCGCGCTCGCCGTCGCCGACGGCTGGCCGATCGTCGGCGGACGATGCGCGGCCGGGCCGGCAGCGTCGGCGCGCACGGCGCGACGCCGGCCTTCGACGTGCAGGAGAAGACGATCGCCGAGCTGCAGGCGGCGCTCGCCTCCGGCGCCGTGACGTCCCGCGCAGCTGGTCCTCGCTTACCTCGCGCCGCATCCGCGCCTACGATCTTCAGGGACCGCAGCTCGAACGCGATGATCGCGATGAACCCGAAGGTGCTCGAGATCGCCGACGCGCTGGACCGCGAGCAGCGCGCGCGCGGTCCGCGCGGTCCGCTCCACGGCATTCCGATCGTCGTCAAGGACAACTTCGAGACCGTCGACATGCCGACCACCGGCGGCACGCTCGCGCTGACCGGCTTCATGACCGGCCGCGACGCGTTTCAGGTCAAGCGGCTGCGCGACGCCGGCGCGGTCATCATCGGCAAGACCAACCTTCACGAGCTCGCGGCGGGCATCACGACGATCAGCTCGGCCGGCGGCCAGACGCGCAATCCGTACGATCCGTCGCGCACGCCCGGCGGGTCGAGCGGCGGCACCGGCGCGGCGGTCGCCGCCAGCTTCGCCGCGGCGGGGATGGGCAGCGACACCTGCGGATCGATCCGGATCCCGTCGGCGAACAACAACCTGTTCGGCCTGCGCGGCACGACGGGCCTGTCGAGCCGCGACGGCGATCATTCCGCTGTCGCACACGCAGGACATCGGCGGACCGCTGGCGCGCACGCGTCGCCGATCTCGCGATCATGCTGCGACGCCACCGTCGGCGCCGATCCCGCGGACGCCGTCACGCAGGCGAGCGCCGGGCACATTCCGTCCGAGCTATCGCGAGCTGCTGAAGGCCGACGCGCCTGAAGGGCGTGCGCATCGGCGTCGTCGAAGGAGCTGTTCGGATCGACGCCGGAGGACGACGAAGTCGGCGGCGATCGATCGCAAGGCGCTCGACGGCGATGAAGAAGGCCGGCGCCGAGCTCGTCGACGTGTCGCTGCCCGGCATCGACGAGCAGATGCGCGGCTCCAGCCGTGATCGACGCGGAGTTCAAGTTCGATCTGATCGGCCTACCTGGCCCGCTGGCCGGACGCGCCGGTCCACTCGCTGGGCGAGATCCTCGGAGCGCGGCGACTATTCCGGACGCGCTCGAGCACGATGTTCAAGCGCCGCAACGCGCAGGACCGCGCCGGACACGCCGGACGTCGCGCAGGCGCGCGCCAAGCGTGCTGCGCTGCTGGCGACGGTCGCACGCGTGCGATGGACGCGCAGCGCCTGGACGCGCTCGCGTATCCGACGCTGCGCCGCAAGGCCGGCGATCATCGGCGAGCCGCAGGGCGGCGCCGAAACTGTCAGCTGAGCCCGAGCACGGGACTGCCCGCGATCGCCATGCCCGCCGGGTTCACCGACGATGGCGTGCCGGTGGGCATCGAGCTGCTGGGACCGGCGTGGAGCGAGCCGAAGCTGCTCGCGATGGCGTATCGCCTACGAACAGGCGACGCATCCGCGCAGGCCGCCGCCGTCGACGCCCGCGCTCGTGAACAGCAAGCGCGCCAGTCGGCGCTGACCTTCATCGTCAACCTCGCCGGCGCGCACGTGACGTTCTCGTTCGATCCGGTGGCCGGATCGCTCGCGTGGGACGCGACGTCCATCAGACCGCTCGTCGCCTCCGATGCACCGCGGGCGTCAGGGGCCCGCGCTAGCCACGCTGATGACCAACAAGGCGAGCGAGGCGGCCGGGATCGGTGAAGCTGCCGCCGCCGACCGCGACGCGCTCCGCGCCAACGGGCTGTTCCTGGCGGTCCGCACGATGGAGGCGACCGCGACAGGTCGAGCACGCGCCCGCTGCGGGTCGCGGTAGCAGCCTTAACCACGAAGACACGAAGAACACGAAGGACGCACGAAGACCGGAGTGTACAACGTGATCTTCTTCGTGCTGTCTTCCGTGTTGCTTCGCGTCTTCGTGGTTAAGGCTAGCGACTCTAGTCGCCGCCGGCGCCCTTGAACTGATCCTCTTCCTCCGCGAACAGCACGTTGAAACTGGTGAGCGTGCCGTAGCAGCCGCTGATGTAGCTCTGCAGCTTCACCTTCACGTCGTCAGGCAGGTCGGCGCCGTTGACCTGCTGCTCGAGCGTCCGCAGGCGGTTTCCGCAGCATCACGATCTTGTGAAAGAACGTCTCGATCGGCCAGCTCTTCTCCTGCAGGCCCGGCGTGCCCGGGCGCAGCACCAGCGTGCCGCCGCGCCATTTCTCCGCGGGCGCCACCGGCGGTGATGCCGGCCTCTTCGCGGATCACGCGGCGCAGCAGCAGTTCGAGATCGGCGTCTCGGTCGGCGGTCATCGGCGGGCCTGTCCTTTCGCGTTCGGAAACGATGGGGAACGGCGTCTTTGCGTCCGCGGCGCGCGGCGACGCGCAGCGCGTGCACGGACGGCTTCGCGCCGCGCTGGAGTCTGCGGCGCGGCGGTCGGAGGCGCACTCGCGCGCGCCGGGCTCGACGCCGATGCCGGCCTCCGCCACGATAGTTGTGCTCGCTGTGGCGGTAGCCGCAGTCGACGCGGATGGGCCGGCCGTCCGCGTCGGCGGCGACGACCGTATGCATCCGGTCGGTCTTGCAGCGCACGGCAGAAGTCCTCGATCGATTCGCCGGCGCGGTAACGTCGTGGCGTCCATGTCGGGTGCTATGATCGCACCGACTCGGGAGACGCACAATGAACCGTGACGAAGGCATTCTGTTCAGCGGCGGCGCGGCCGGGGCGGAAGCGGAGTTCGGCGCCTGCGCCGAGCGCCACGGCATCGAGGAAGTGAACTTCACGTTCGACGGGCACCGGATCGAGCGCCACCGCGGCGTCCGCGTCCTCAACCACGAAGAGCTGCAGTCCGGCGACGTCAGCCTCGCCTACGTGTCGCGCCTGATGCACCGGCGCTACGCCGACGCGCCGACCATCCGCAGGTCCTGCAGACGCTCTGGTATCAGGTCAACAGCGGCCAGGAGATCTACGTCATCGGCACGATCCTCGACGACGACACCGTCCGCGGCGGGACCGGGTGGGGCGCGGAGTTCGCGAAGCTGTGCAACAAGCCGCTGCGTCTTCGATCAGGAGAAGGACGGCTGGTTCACCTGGTCGGGCGAGGACTGGGACGAAGCGCACGGTCGGCGGACGGCCCGATCATCACGCACGCGCATTTCACCGGCACCGGCACGCGAAAGATGCAGGCCAACGGCACGCGCGCCATCGAGGAGCTGTTCACGCGATCGTTGGCCCCGCCGCCTGATCGACGCCGGTTGTCGCGCCGCCGCCACGCTGCGATTGCGATCCACGTTGTAACCGCCGAGACCGCAAAGCCCGCAGAGGCCGGAGGTTCCCAGAACTTCAACTTGCGGGAGCCACCGGGATCCGAAGCGCACGCACCGACCCCGACGCGTCGCATCGGTAGAAAAATCTTAAACTTGATCCTGGCGCTCGTGATGAGCGACGAAACGCAGAAGCCGTTCGCCCTGTCTTGCTTCGTGTTTCGCCGCTCATCGCGGCTTGCAACCGCCGCACAGCGGCGGGCGACGCGTTCAGCTCTCTATTGTCTCTGCGTCTCCGTGGTTGCCTTTTTTGGGACAGGTGCGCTGCAGCGACCATATCGGCGGCATTTCGAGCAGGCGCGCAGCGTGTCGTCTGTCGCCGGGATTCCCACGTTCGTGACGTCGAGCACCTACGATCGCATCGGCTCCGATTACCGGCTGACTCGAGAGAGGATCCGCGCGCTGGCCCGCCCTGATCGCCCGCGAGCTCCGGGGTGCACGCACCGTCCTCAACGTCGGCGCGGGAACGGGCTCGTGCGAACCCGCCGATCGGTTCGTGGTCGCTGTCGAGCCGTCAGCAAGTGATGCTTCGGCAACGGCGGGCAACAGCTGGCCCTGCGGCCCAGGCGATCGCGGAACGGCTGCCGCTTCAGGACGACGCCGTTCGACGCGGCCGTGGCGGTTCTGACCGTGCACCGCTGGGCTGACCAGCGTGCCGAGCCTGAGGCGAGCTTGGCCGGGTGGCCGGAGAACGGATCGTCCTGCTGACGTGGGACCCGTCGAGCGACGGCTTCTGGCTGCTGCAAGGACTACTTTCCGGAGTTTCTCGAGGCGGACCGCACCCGGCTCCCCCGATTGAGACACCTTCTCAGTGTCCTGGAAGACGGGCGGGCGATTCCGGTGCCCCATTCCCCACGACTGCGTGGACGGATTCCTGGGCGCGTGCTGGCGCCGGCCCTCGGCCGTATCTGGACGCTGACGTTCGCGAAAGGCATCTCGAGCTTCGCCACGTGTCGCGACCTCTCTCCGCTGCAGCGACTCGCGGAACGATCTCGGGAGACTGGCGAGTGGCATCGGCGGTACGCGCGGCCTGCTGGCAAGCCGAGGAACTCGACATCGGGTATCGGTTGGTGGTGGGCCGTCCAAGAAGTGGCCGCAGCTGACGACCCGAACCGAAGCGACGCATCATGAAGAAGAGCGCGTCGCAGCAAGGGAACGGTCTGCGTCGGCTGATCGATCGAGAGGATCACCGAGCTCGGCGACTGGCGGGGGCAAGCTGCTGTCACGCCTGCGCACGCTGATCAAAGCAGAGCCAGACCCCGATGTGGTCGAGGAGTGGAAGTGGAGCGTTCCGGTGTGGTCTCACGACGGATTGATCTGCACCGGCGAGACCTACAAGAACGCCGTGAGAGATGACCTTGCGAAGGGGGCCGCACCTCGACGACCTCGTCAGGTCATCTTCAACTGGCTTTCGAGCGTCGATGGCAGCTGCCAGGCGCGCCATCGACTTCCACTGAAAGGCGAGAAGATCGACGAGGAAAGGCGTTGAAGGCGCTGATTCGCGGGGCCGTAGAAGCTGAACGCGTCAGGCGCTGGACGGCCTTACGCGGAGCTCCGAGAGGGGCCTGACCAGCCGCGACGCGCTCGGCCCGGCGTAGATGTTGAGACGCGCCGTTGCGGACGAAAGCCGAGCAGCGTGCACTGCACGCGTCGGTGGCGAGCGAGATCGCCAGGCTCGACGGCGCGGACACCGACGCCACCACCGGGATGCCGGCGCAGACCGCCTTCTGCACGATCTCGAACGACGTCCTCCCGCTCACGAACAGCACGCGATCGGACAGCGGCAGGCGGTCCTGCAACAGCTCGGCGCCAATCACCTTGTCCACCGCGTTGTGCCGCCCGACGTCCTCGGCCACCTGCACCGAGCGTGCCCGCGGCGTCGAAGAGCCTCGGCGGCGTGCAGGCCCCCGGTCCGATCGAAGGCGCGCTGGGCCGCGCGCAGTGCGGTCCGGCATCGCGGCGACGACCGCGCGATCGACGACGAAGCCGGGTCCCACCGGCGCGATGCCGTGCAGCGGATCGTCGATCGAGCGGCGGCCGCAGACGCCACACGACGAGTTGGCCGTGACCAGGCGACGGCCGGCCATCACGGTCGCCGCGCGCGTGGCGGCGTCGCCAGTCAGCCACACGTTGAGGACGTTGCCGATCTCGCAGCCGCTCGTCGTTCGGCGCAATGGCGGATCGAACCGACCTGATCGGGCGCGCGTGATGATCGCGCTCGGACAGGAGGAACCCGCCGCCAGCGGCTCCGTCCGAAGCCGGGCGTGCGCATGATGGTGACGAACGAGGCCGACCCGAGGCGGATTTCGAGCGGCTCCTCGGTGGCGGCGACGTCGCGTCCGGCCACCTCCCGGAGGCGCCGACGCACGCACGATGTTCACGGGATGCACGGCAGGATTCATGCGAAGGATTGTACTGACGAAGGCCGCGCGGTATGATGCGCAGCGTGTCCGGCCGGCTCCGCTTCGTGCTCGCCGCGAGCCTCGTCGCGGCTCTCGCGCCCCTGGCCGCGCAGCAGCAGGCGCCGCGCGGTGCTGTCTCGCAGCTCACGTGGTTCGACCGCGCCGGCACGGTGCTCGGCCGGCTCGGTCCGCTGGCTGATCACGGCAACCTCGAGCTCTCGCCGGACGGATCGCGCGTGGCGGTCGCGGTGGCCGATCGCGCGGCGGTACGCGCGACATCTGGATGTATCCAGACCGCCTCGGGGCAACGGCAGCAGTTCACCAGCGATCCCGCCGACGAGAACTGGCTGATCTTCTCGCCCGACGGGCGCCGCGTCGTGGTGCAACGCGTTCAGCCCCGGAGCGATCGGGCCTCTTTGCGCTCTCCGGCCGCGGCGGCGCGCGCGCGCGGAAGTGGTGCTCGACGATCCGGCAGGCGTCTGGCCGGTGAGCTGGTCGCCGGACGGCAGCGTCCGATCCTCGTCGTGACCAACAGCCCGAAGACCGGCAACGACATCTGGACGCTGTCGCTCGCCGGCGATCGCACGCCAAGGCGTATCAGCGCACCGAGGCCTCGGAGAACTGGGCGGCGTTCTCGCCGGACGGCCGCTGGGTGGCGTTCAGCTCCACCGCCGGCTCGGACGTGCCGGAGGTCTACGTGCACGCGCTTCCCCACGCCCGGCCAGGCGTGGCGCGTCTCGGCCGACGGCGGCAGCACGCAGGCGCGCTGGCGCCGCGACGGCAAGGAGATCTTCTACGTGGCGCCCGACCGGCAGCTGATGTCCGCCGCGGTCACGCTCGGTCGCCGACAGCGTGAAGATCGATCGCATCGAAGCGCTCTTCGCGCTGCGCTTTCCCTACGGCGCCTACCACGCCGTTCGACGTCGCAGGACTGGCCGGCGCTTTCATCGGTGAACACGTCGCTGGCGTCGTAGGCGGCGCGCCGCAACAGGTCGCACTGCCGGTAGCCTGCGGGCCAGTGCCCGCGAGGACCGCACCGCCGGGTGTCGCCGGCGCCGTGCGCGCCAGGTCGGCGTGTTGCGCGCGGTCGACGCGTGTTCGAAACCCGGCCCGCCATCGTTTTCTACTCTGGCATCCCCCAAACCAACCGTTTCGAAGGGAGATCGACATGAAAAAGCGAGTGCTGTTCGTTCCTGGTCGTGATCGTGGCCGCCGGCCTGGCCATCGGCGGCGTCGTGCACGCGACAACGATCACGGTAATGGCCAAGGAAACGCCTGCCGCGACCTGCCGTCTCACTGCGGCGCTGCGCGGAGCACTCGCCGCGGCGCAGGCAGTGGCCAACGGCGGGTTCGGGCTGGAGATGTGGGCGACCGCTGGTGAACCGCGACGGCATCGTGTGCGCGGTGGCGTTCAGCGGCAACAACCGCGGCGACCAGTGGCCGGGCAGCCGGGTGATCTCGGCGCAGAAGGCCAACACCGCCAACGCGTTCAGCCTGCCGGGCCTCGCGCTGTCCACCGCCAACCTCTACACCGCCGTGCAGCCGGGCGGCAGCCTCTTCGGCCTGCAGGCGAGCAATCCCGGTCAACACCGGCGTCGCCTACGGCGGCAACCCGGCCAGCAACGGCCAGAGCAACGATCCGATGATCGGCGGGCGCATCGGCGGCATCAACGTCTTCGGCGGCGGGCTCGCGCTCTACAACTCCAGCGGCACGCTCGTCGGCGGCATCGGCGTCAGCGGCGACTCGTCGTGCGCGGATCACAACATCGCCTGGCGCGACGCGCAGCACGCTCGAACCTCGATTACGTGCCCGCGCGGCGTGAGCCGGCGACGCCAGCCGCACGGACAACATCGTCTACGACATCACGCCGCAGGCCGGCCAGATGCCGGGCGTGAGCGCCAGCGGCTGGGGCCATCCGGCGTGCAGCGCCAGCGAGGTCGACGGCCATCGCAGCCGGCCTGCCGGTGACGAAGTAGGGCGCCGCCTGATGGCGGCGTGAGGCGGATCTGGGCCCGCAGCCGCACGTGAGTCCGGGTCTGTTCGACCCGGGCCGCAACGCTCGCGATCGCGACCCACGACGCCGACCGCATCGCGCGGCCAGGGCGCGGCCGTCCCGTCGCTGGCTCGAAGCGCAAAGGCCAGCACCTGATCCGACCGAGCTGACCGGGTGGAATCGCATCTGGTCGCGCACCTCCTGTCGGCACGTCGTCGAGGTCCGGCTCGTTGCGCTCCGGCAGGATCACCTCGGTGAGCCCGGCCGCGTGCGCGGCGAGCACCTTCTGCTTCAGGCCCGCCGATCGGCAGCACGCGGCCCTGCAGCGTCACCTCGCCGGTCATGCCGACCGTGCTCTTGACCGGTCGGCCGCGTCAGCAGCGACGCCAGCGCCGTGACCATCGTGACGCCGGCGCTCGGCCCGTCCTCGGGAATCGCGCCCGCCGGCACGTGCAGGTGGAACTCGCGCCCGTCGAACGCCCGCTCCGTCAGATCGCCGATCCGCGGCGTGGCTGCTGGACGTAGGTGAGCGCGATCCGCGCCGACTCCTTCATCACGTCGCCGAGCTGCCCGGTGAGCACGAGCCCGCCCTTGCCCGCCATCGACGCGGCCTCGACGAAGAGCACGTCGCCGCCCACGCCGGTCACCGCCAGCCCGGTGGCCACGCCCGGCACCGCCGTCCGCGCGACGCCGCCTCGCTGGTGGAACTTCGGCCGGCCGAGCGCCTCGGTCACCGCCTGGCGTCGATGACGATCGGCGCCGGCCGACTCCCGGTCGCGACGACGGTCGCCGTCTTGCGCAGCACGGTGCCGAGCTGGCGCTCCAGCTGACGGACGCCGGCCTCGCGCGTGTAGTCGCTGACGATCCGGCGCAGCACGTCGTCGGTCGATCGTCACGTCGTCGTCCGCGCAGGCCGTTGCGCTCCACCTGGCGCGGCCAGAGGTAGCCGCGGCCGATGGCGAGCTTCTCCTCGGTGGTGTAGCCGTCGAACTGGATCACTTCCATGCGGTCGAGCAGCGGCGCCGGGAATCGTGTCGGCGACGTTGGCGGTGGCGATGAACAGCACGTGCGACAGGTCGAGCGGCACGTCGAGGTAGTGATCCTGGAACGCGTGGTTCTGCGCCGGGTCGAGCACCTCGAGCAGCGCCGCGGACGGATCGCCGCGCCAGTCGGCGCCGAGCTTGTCCACCTCGTCGAGCAGGATCACCGGGTTCATCGTGCCCGGCATCGCGCAGCGCGCGGACCAGCCGCCCCGGCAGCGCGCCGATGTAGGTGCGCCGGTGGCCGCGGATCTCGGCCTCGTCGCGCACGCCGCCGAGCGACATGCGGACGAACTGCCGTCCCGTGGCCCGCGCGATCGACTCGCCGATCGACGTCTTGCCGGTTCCCGGAGGGCCGATCGAGCGTCAGGATCGCGCCCGAGCGGCGGTCGTCGGTGAGGCCACGCGTCCGCGCGCAGCTTGCGCACCGCCAGGTACTCGGTGATGCGGCGCTTCACGTCCTGCGAGGCCGGCGTGGTCGGCGTCGAGCACCTCGCGCGCATGCCGCGGGTCGAGCCGCTCTTCCGAGCGCTTCGCCCACGGGACCGCGAGCAGCCAGTCGAGATAGGTGCGGATCATCGACGACTCGGCGTTCGAGTCGCCGAGCCGCTCGAAGCGCGACAGCTCGCGCTCGGCCTGCTCGCTTGCACGCGTCGGGCATGCCGGCGGCGGCGATCTTCTTCGCGGTAGCTCCTCGGCGACCGAGGCCTTCGTTCTCGCCCAGCTCCTTGCGGATCGCGTCCATCTGCTGCCGCAGGAAGTAGTCCCGCTGCTGCTTCTGGGCGCCGGATCTCGACGTCTTCGCGGATGCGCTTGCGCACCTGCAGCTCGGCCAGCCGCTCCTGCTGCAGCCGCAGCGCCAGCGTCAGCCGCTCGACGACGTCGAGCGTCTCGAGCAGTTCGACCTTCTGCGCGTAGTTGAGGTCGGGCGAGTAGCCGGCGGTGTCGGCCAGCGCGCCGGGCTCGGTGATCGAGCGCACGAACGCGCTGATCCGGCCGTCGTCGCCGCGCAGCTCGAGAATCTCCTCGACCACGGCGCGGTACTCGCGCTCGAGATCAGCGGTCTGCACCGGCGGCGGCGTGACGTCCTGGCGCTCGTCGACCTCGACGCGCAGCACGCCGTCGCGCGATCCTCGTGCGCCACGCCGGGCACCGCGCGGTGCAGCGCCACCAGCGGGCGACGCCGCGGTTCCGGCGCTTGCCGGTGTGAAGACACTTCGGCCACGACGCCGACCTTCGCGTAGCCGTTGCCATGGCGGGGGACGAGCAGCACGCGCGTCTCGCCGCCGGGATCGACCGGCAGCTGCACCGGCATGCCGGAAACACCACGATGTCGTCGAGGGAATGAGTTTGAGGGATCCCATGTCAGCGAGATACGCCCAATGGTTGACTATGTCAACTATTGTGACAATCAACTATACTGAGCCGGATGTCGCGCGCGAATCCCGACGCCTGTGCGGCCTGGCACCTGCTGGTGGAGTTCCTGCTGTCGCAGCGGACGCATCTGCCCAACCTCGCCGCCGCGCTCCGAGCTGTCGCCGACGCAGTGCCACGTCCTGCACCTCATCGAGCCGGGCCGGCCGATTCCGATGAAGCAGCTGGCCGCGACCGCTGGCGTGCGACGCCTCGAACGTCACCGGGCTCGTGGATCGGCTGGAGTCGCGCGGCCTGGTCCGCCGGCTGCCGGGACGGACGGATCGGCGGGTGAAGGAGACTCGACCTCACTCGAACCGGGGCGCGGTTGCGGACGGAGTTGATGGCGCGGATGACGTCGCCGCCCGCCTCGCTCGGCCGGGTTGTCGGTGCGCGATCAGCGCGCCTCGCGCCCTGCTCACTCAGCTCCTCGGCGAGATCAGACGCCCGCCCGGAGGGCAGGCAATCAAGCACTGCCCTAGCGAGGCGGAGCTCTGCTTCACGCCTGAGGCGGAGCCTCGCTAGCCTAGTCGCGCTCGTCCAGCTGGGCGCGCCAGACCCGCGCGCCGTCCGAGCGGAACGGGCCCTCGTAGACGACGCCGCCCGGGCCCAGCGCGCCGCGCAGCGCGTTCGGCCAGCCGGGCCGCGGAGGCCTCGCCTTCGAGGATGCCGTAGACGGCCGGCCCCACGAGCTGCTCTGCCACCCGGGGACGTCCCCATCTCACGCATGCGCAGCGCACCAGATCGGCGGACGGGCCCGGTGCGAACGTCCCGCCCTGCGCCGGCGCCCACCATTCGCCGGTGCGCTCCTGGATTTCGCTCAACGACGACCGAAGGTCGCGATGTCGCCTTCGACCAGCGCCGGCAAGCAGCCCCATCAGCACCAGGTAGGCGACGCGCTCGACGTCGCCCTTCCGGCGGCGACGGCAGCTGCGCCATCGCCTGCGCTTCGGCGGCGCCGCTCACGCCGGCGGGCGCGTTCGGCACCGCGACGACGCAGCGCCACGAAGGCGGGAACGGCAACCGCGCGAGCAGCGGCGCCGGGTCGCCCTGCCCCACTTTGCGTCCGCCCTCGACCACCAGGTACCGCCGCCAAAACGTCAGGTCCCGATGGCCGAGCGCTGCGCCGCCCGACCACGCGGGCCAGTTCCTGCGCATCCGCTTCGACGCCGTGCAGCTCGGTGATCGCCCGCGCCACCGCCAGCGCGAGCTGCGTAGCCCGAACCGAGCCCGACATGGCTGGGCAGAGCGCGCGATGGACGCGAAGCGCGCCCGCGCTTCAGGCGGTAGTGCTGGATCACCTGCGCGGCGAACGCCGACGCCCGGGTCGCGTCATCGCCCTCCACCTCCAGCGCCTCGTGCGTCTACAGCCGACACCAGCAGCGTCGGCGCCGGCGCCGCCGCGCCGATGCCGCCAAACCAGCGGCCGAGCGCGCCACGCAGATCCAGGACGCCGAAGTGCAGCCGCGCGGGCGCCTCCACGAACACCGCCTCTTCGATCCGCCGGTTCATGCGGGCGAGGGCTCCGTCCGATCGCGCGCGAGGCGCCGCTGCGACAAAGGCGGTGAGCAGCGCCATCGCCTCCTGCTCGTCGGGCCCGCGGTCTTGTCCACGATCACCTGCAGCCGATCGAACTCACTGGCGATGAACTCGCGCGGCAGCAGGTGCAGCCGCGTGGCGTAGATGGCGGCCTCGAGCACGGCGTGGCGGGCGCGGTTGAAGCCGATGAACTCGCGCTGGACTCCGCGATGGACCACCGCGGTGTCGATGCGCGACCGCGGCGGCGTGCTGTCGATGGCGCGCACCTCGACCTCGCGCCACGAGCAGCAGTCGGCCAGCCGCACGCCCCGGACGACGGCCGCCGGCACGCGTCGGATACACGGGATTGGAGATCGCCGCGCGCGCGAAGATCCGAACGTCGTCCACCAGGTTGACGACGGCGGCGCGCGACGCCGTCACGTTGCGGTAGGTCGCGGTGTCGAGGAACGGCTTCAGCACGATCTGCGTCGTCGCCCCACTCGACGCCCATCGGCGCGCAGTTCACCGTGCCGTCGGCAGCCACGGTCGTCACGATCGACTCGACGATCATGCCGCGAGCTACCGCACCTGTTCGACCGGCGGCGGCACGAAGGGACGCGCTCGTCGTCGGGGATGCCCCACACCGGCCGGCCGAGGTCGTCGCGGGCGCCGTCGGCGCGGGGCGGCAGGTCGTCGAGGCGCGCGCCGGCGCCGTGGAGGAAGCGCTCGATGAGGGCGTAGCCGTGGTGCGTGGCGGCCGACTCGGGATGGAACTGCACGCCCACCACCGGATGCTCGCGATGCGCGACGGCCATGATCTCGCCGTCGTCGAGGGCCCGGGCCACGACGCGGAGCGACGCCGGCAGGCTGCCCGGCGCGATGACCAGCGAGTGATAGCGCGCGACGCGCAGCGGCGAGGGCACGCCGGCGAAGATGCCCGATCCGTCGTGCTCGATGCGCGACGTCTTGCCGTGCATGGGCCGGCCGGCGCGCACGACGTCTCCGCCGTAGGCCTCGGCGATGCACTGATGGCCCAGGCACACGCCCAGGATCGGCGTGGCCGGGCCGAAGCGGCGCACCACCTCGGTGGAGATGCCGGCTTCGTGCGGCGTGCACGGCCCGGGCGAGATGATGATGTGACTCGGGGCCAGCGCCGCCACCTCGTCGAGCGTCATCTCGTCGCTGCGGCGCACCACCGCCTCGGCCCCGCGCTCGCGCACGTAGCGGGCGAGGTTGTAGACGAACGAGTCGCGGTTGTCGAGAACGAGGATCATCTCGAACTTGTAGGGCGGGGCTTCAGCCCGCGCTCTAACGCCGCGAGGGCGGGCAATCAATACTGTCGCTCGCGAGCGAAGCCTACATCGCTCCAGGGCGAAGCCTCGCGAGCGCATCGATCGTGGCCCTGACCTTGTCGAGCGTCTCGCGGCATCCTGCTCGGGGTCCGAATCGGCCACGATCCCGCCCCCTGCACTGAAGTATATGCGGCCGTCGCGGACCACCGCGGTGCGGATGGCGATGCTGGTGTCCATCTCGCCGGTGAGTGCTCCAGTAGCCGAGCGAGCCGCAGTAGACGCCGCGCCGCGACGGCTCCAGCTCGGCGATGATCTCCATCGCCCTGAGCTTGGGCGCGCCGGTGATCGAGCCGCCGGGAAAGCGCGGCGCGGAGCAGGTCGAACGCGTCGTATCCGGCGCTGAGCTCGCCGACCACGGTCGAGACCAGGTGATGCACCGTCGCGTAGCGCTCGAGCGCGAAGAGCTTCGGACACGCGCACCGATCCTGGCGCGCAGACGCGCGACAGATCGTTGCGCATCAGGTCCACGATCATCAGGTTCTCGGCGCGGTCCTTCGCGCTCTCCGTGAGCGCCTGGCCCAAGCGCGGCGTCGTGCTCCGGCCCGACGCCCCGCGCGCGGGTGCCCTTGATGGGACGGGTCTCGACCTGCCCGCTCGCGCGCTCACGCGCAGGAAGCGCTCGGGCGACGTGCTCAGCACGGCCGCGCCCGGCAGGTCGAAGAAGGCGCCGAAGGGCGCCGGGTTCATGCGCCCGGAGCGCGCGATAGAACGCCCACGGGTCCTGCGTCAGCGGCGCTTCGAACCGCTGCGACAGGTTGGCCTGGAAGATGTCGCCGGCGTAGATATACTCGCGCACGCGCGACACCGCCTCGAGGTAGGCGGAGCGCGTGAACGACGAGCGCAGGGGCAGTCCGTTCCACCACACCGCGCTCGACGGGATAGGAGGGCGGTGCTTCCGCAGGCGCGTCGAGGCGGGTCTGAAGCCGCAGCCGCGGCTTCAGGTCGGGTCGAAGGACCCGCCGCCACTACGCGAGTGCGCTTGCACCTCGGCCGCGCGCGCCTGCGCGCGCGACGCGCGCCGGTCGTCCGATTCGGGAATCCCGGTGGAAATCAGCCACGCCTTCTGCGCCGAGGTGATCCCACGCCAGCACCCAGTCGTAGAGTCCGACCACCACGTCATCGAGCGCGAGGTCGTCGTAACGCGGCGACGGCAGGCGCTCGAGCGTCAGCCCCCAGTCGTAGCCGATATAGCCAGCCGCGCCCCCTGGAACGGCGGCAAGCCGATCGACCGCATCGGGCGCCGAGGACGCGAGCACGATCGCGGACAGCGGTCAGGGCGTCGACGTCCTGCAGGCGGGTCTGAAGGCCGGCCTGAAGACCGGCCTCTACGTCCGTGCGGCCGCGGCTGCGCACGATCGCCACGGGGTCGGCCATCACGAACGAGTAGCGGTTCAGTCCGCGAACCCGGCGCCGCGCTGTCGAGGAACAGACGGTGCGGCAGCGCGTGCGAGCGACTCGAAGCACCGCAGCGGATCCGGAACGGGCTGGAGCTCCTCGACGTTCGGCGCCATCAGGTCACTCCGACCGGCGCTCCGGCGCGCGCGCGATCGCGCCGGCTGGGTCAAGCGGACGTGCTCGGACCTGGCGTCGTCGGCGGGCGTGAGATAGCCCCACGACAGCGCGCCTTCCTGACGGTAGGTCTTGCCCAGCGTCATCGCCGAGGCTGGCGCGGGCCAGCTCCTTGCCCAGGTAAAACGCGTGCGTCGGCTCGCGCGACGTCGAGCTGCGCGAAGATCTCCTGGATGTTGGTCCCGCGCACGAAGCGTTCGGCGTTCGAACACCGTGATGGCGTCGCGGTCGGCAAAGATGCGGTAGTTGGGATCGGTGATGCGCGGCCTGCAGCGCCGCGCAGTTCGTCCTCGGTGTAGGTGAGCACCGCCGGATCCTTCACCGTCACCAGCCGATCGTCCACGTTCTTCGGGATGGTGCTGCCGCTCACCGCGTAGTGCATCAGCCGGCGCGCCACGTCGATCTCGCGCACCGACCCGCGCGCCCACGGAATCACCTCGGTCGTCGAGCACGCTGCGCACGCCCAGCTCCTGGCAGATGGCGATCAGCATGCGCATTGACGCCGGTGGAGTCGCGCCGGCGGTGAGCTCGGTCAGGTTGCCGACGCCCATGCAGCATCTCGGCGTCCGGATAGCGGCGGCGCACCTCCGCGTAGCGTTCGAGCGAGGCCATGAACCCGTGGCCGATCGGCTCGAGGATCGGGTCGATGAGATACGGCACGCCCGACGCGTCGAGCGCCGCGAGCGTGGGCTCGAGCGTGTCGAGCGAGCCGCCGAGCTCGGGCACCGCGACGACGCGCGCGCCGCTGCCGGCCAGAGTCAGGCGACCACGTCGAGGTTCGAGCGGTTCACGCTCAGCACCAGCTCGGCGCCGGCGCCGACCGCGGTGCGAATCTCGCTGCGCATCGAAGGAGTCGATGCTGACGCGCATCCCGGCGGCCACCAGCTCGCGCGACGACGTCGGCCGAGATCGGGAAACGGACGGCCCGGCGTGCAGCCGATGTCGATGATGTCGGCCCCGGCCGCGCGGAACACGTCGGCCGCCGCCCGCAGCTCGCGGCGCGACAGCCGCGGCGCGTTGTTGATCTCGGCCAGGATCTCGATGTCGCAGTCGCCGTAGTCGCGCGCCGACGGCGACGCGGCCGAAGTGCGTCGGGAATCTCGCGCAGGTCCTTCGGCCCTTCTCCACCGGCACGCCCACTTTGCTGGCGAGCACCGCGGATCGCCTTCGCACAGAGCCCGGGAATGAGGACCAGATCCGTGTCCGGCGGCACCGTCGAGCAGTGCGGCCGATCCACTCGGTCGTCATCAGCGCGGCCACCGTGATCTTGAGCACGGCGACGTCGTACGCGAACGGCGGCGCCATGCTCGGCGAGCACGCGCCGCAGCGCCGGCTCGGCGAGCGTGCCGGTCACGAACGAACACGCGCGCGCGTGGTGAGGCTCGCGCCGCGCGGTCGCCGCCGCTCATCAGCGCGGATCGCCGCCGCGCACCCACTTGCTTCGGCGTGCCCGCGAGCGCGCTGCCCTCGGCCGGCCGCCACAGCGCCGCCTCCTCGATGCGGCGCGCCAGCTCGAAGTCCTTGTCGGTGATGCCGCCGGCGCTGTGCGTCGGCAGCTTCACCGTGATCGCGGCCCCACGTCACCGACAGATCCGGATGATGGTCGGCGGCCTCGGCAGAGAAGCCGATCGCGTTGACCAGCATCAGCGTCGTCGGCCAGCCGTCGATCTTGTAGACGCGGCGGATCCAGCTCGTCCTCGAAGTACCAGCCGGGCAGCGCCTTCAGGCGTTCGGCGATCTGCGCCTCGTCGTAAGGTCGGTCTCTTTCGTCGCCATGTTCTGTCTCGCTCACGCACATCACGACGCCGCCGCCCACCATGATCGTCTGGCCGGTGACGAACGCGGCGGCCGGCGAGGCCAGGAACACGGCGGCGCCGGCCACGTCGTCCGGCGTGCCCCAGCGCGCAGCGGCGTCGAGTCGGCCACCGGCATGCGGTAGGCGTCGCTTCGTCGAGGCCGTCGCCGAACGCGGTCTGCAATCCAGCCCGGCGCCAGCACGTTGACCCGCACCTGCGGCGCGACCGCTGCGCGCCAGGCCGCTGGCTGAACGAGCGATGCCGCCCTTCACGGCGGCGTAGCATCTGCGGATTGGTGCCGGCCATCCCGCTCACGCACGTGATCCCAGCTCATGTTGATGATGACGCCCCCTCGGCCTGCTCGGCCAGAAGACGCGCGCGGCTGCCCAGGAAGCGAGGATCGTGCCGCGCAGGTCCACGGCCAGAAGCAGGTCGAGCTTCTCGCACCGTGGAGAGCACGGCGCCGGGCCCGGTGAGGATGTCGGCGCCGGCGTTGTTGATCCAGACATCGAGCCGGCCGAGCGCGGCGCGCACGGCGAGGCCGACGCGTCGAATGGCCGCCTCGTCCGCGAGGTCGAGCGCCTCCACGCGCGGTCTTCCGGCCCAGCGCGGCAATCTCGCGCAGCCACGGCGTCAGCGCCGGCGCGGTTCGAGCGGTAGGTCACGCGCCACGTCGGCGCCCGCGCGCGCGCCACCGCCAGCGCAATCGCGCGGCCGATACCGCTCGAGGCGCCCGTGACGAGCACAGCCGCGGCCGGCCAGGAGCGAGCGATGGCGATTCAGCCATGAACGCTCGATTCTAGTTCTAGTAGGATCGCCGCCATGCCCATTCATCTTCGCTTCGCGTGGCGCCTGTTCGTGCTCGTGGTTCTCGCCGGCGCGGCCACGGCGGCGGCGCGCGCGCGCGGCGTCGGTGGACGGCATTCCGCTGCACTGGACGTCGGCGGGCGCCGGACCAGCCAGACGCTCGTGCTCGTTCACGGCTGGACGTGCGACGACAGTTCGTGGAGCGGGCAGGTGCCGGCGCTCACGCTCGAGCATACCGCGTGCTCACACTCGACCTGCCCGGCCACGGCAAGAGCGGCAGATCGACGCCGCCCGCTTCTCGATGGATCTGTTCGCGCGCGGCGGTCGAGGCTGTCCGTGCCGAAGCCGGCGCCGAGCGCATCGTGCTCGTCGGGCACAGCACTGGGCACACCGGTGATCCGCCGAATACGCGAAGCTCTATCCGCAGCGCGTCGCCGCGCTGGTGCTCGTGGACGGCGTGGTCGGTGCTCGGGGCGCCGCCGCGCCCGGGCATCCAGCAGGCGCAGGCGCCGGTGGCCGATCGATGCGCGGGCCCGAACGGCGCCGAAGAACCGCGGGACGATGATCCGCGGCATGTTCACGCCGGCGACGCCCAGGCCGCTGCAGGACCACGTGCTCAAGATGATGCTG